>Ga0187892_10000505_pt1 | contig 101663 bp, 87 predicted proteins | sample MA1701073metaG_FD_139345 | JGI IMG/M metagenome (GOLD analysis project Ga0187892, IMG submission 139345) | Bio-ooze microbial communities from a basaltic lava cave in the Kipuka Kanohina Cave System on the Island of Hawaii, USA - MA170107-3 metaG ... | reverse complement strand
TCCGTTCCGTCGCGAGAACGAGTCATGTATAAGACCGGGGATTGCGCGCGGGGATTACTGGCCGCCAATCTACACCAAGGGCCCCATGAGCAACGAGCCTGACCGATACGGCCTGATGGGCCATCCCGTTGGCCACAGCTATTCGCCATTCATCCACGGCATGTTCGCCAAGCAGTCGGGCGCACTGCTGACCTACAAACTCTACGACGTGCCGCCCGAGGACTTCCGGGCCGCGGCGCTGAAGTTCTTCACGGCCGGCGGCAAGGGACTCAACGTCACCGTGCCGCACAAGCGCGCGGCGGCCGAGCTGGTCAATCGCATGACGGGTCGGGCGGAACGCGCGGGTGCGGTCAACACCATCGTGATGCAGCCCGGCAACGAGCTGCTCGGTGACAACACGGACGGCGCCGGACTGATCGCTGACCTGGTCACCAACCTCGGTTTCGACCTCTCGGACCGCACCGTGCTCATCCTCGGCGCCGGCGGTGCAACGCGCGGCATCATTGCGCCGCTGCTGCAATCGGGCGCCGCGCTACTCACCATCGCCAATCGAACCGCGGAACGCGCCATGGGGCTCGCGGCCGAGTTCGCCGACCTGGGCATCGTCGCCGGCTGCGGTTTCGAGCACATCGTCGCCGAACCGGTCGACCTGCTGATCAACGCGACCTCGGCGAGCCTGCAGGGCGAAGTGCCACCGGTGCCGGCCGAGGTGATCGGCTCGCGCACGCTCTGCTACGACATGGCGTACGGGAGAGGTGAGACCAGTTTCACGCGCTGGGCCACGGCCAACGGCGCGAGCCTGGCGCAGAAAGGCTGGGGGATGCTCGTGGAGCAGGCGGCCGAGGCGTTCAACGTCTGGCGCGGCGTGCGCCCCGATACCAAGCCTGTCCTCGAGGCGCTGATGGCGTTGTGATCCGGTACCGGACTTTCCATTTAGTTATTCATGTTCGGCCTTTTCGCGGGCGCCGAACATGAATAACTAAACGGAAAGTCCGGTACCTAACGCATCGTCACCAGCTCTTCCGCGCTCGTCGGGTGGATGGCGACGGTGTCGTCGAAATCGACCTTGCGCGCGCCCATGCGCACGGCGACCGCGAATCCCTGCAACATCTCGTCCGCGCCTTCGCCGATGACGTGCAGGCCGACGATGCGCTCCTCCGGCCCGGCGGTGACGAGTTTCATGCGCGAGCGCGGCTTGTGCTGCTGGATGCCGTAGTAGAGCGGCACGAAACTCGTCTCGTAGACCTTCACGGATTCGCCGTGCAACGCACGCGCCTCGGCCTCCGAGCAGCCGACCGTTCCGATCGGCGGATGCGTGAACAGCACGGTGGGAATGGTGTGGTATTCGAGGTGGCGATCCCTCTGCCCGCCGAACACGCGATCGCTCAGCCGGCGACCGGCGGCGATCGCCACCGGAGTCAGCGCCTCGCGTCCCGTGACGTCACCTACGGCGAAGAGGCCAGGCGCGTTCGTCGCCTGGTACTCGTCGGTCGCGACGAAGCCGGCGGCGTCGAGCGCAACGCCCGCGTTTTCGAGGCCGAGGTCGGTCGCAACGGGCTCGCGTCCGACCGCCCACAACACCGCGTCGAAACGTCCGACGGAGCCGCGACCGGCGTCGAGCAGCTCGAGGTCGCGGCCGTCGCGACGCAGTTCCGACAAGGTGACGTGCGTGCGGAGGTCGATTCCCTGCTCGCGCATGTGTCCCATCAGCGCCTCGCAGAGCATCGGGTCGAAGTCGCGCAGCATGTACCCCTTGCGTAGCACCAGCGTGACGCGCGAGCCCATCGCCGCGAACACGCCGCTCAGCTCCGCGGCGATGTAGCCGCTGCCGACCACGGCGATACGCTCGGGCCGCTCCGCAAGCTCGAAGAAACCATCGGACGTGATCCCGAGCTCGGCGCCGGGCAGCGCTGGCACGATCGGTCGCCCGCCGGTCGCGATCACGACGTTCTGCGCTTCCAGCACGGCATCGCCGACTGCGATTCGATGAGGTGCGAGGAATCGTGCGCGGCCGCGGATCAGCGTCACCCCACGCTTGAGAAGGTTGTGCTCGTAGATGCCGTTGAGACGCAGAACGTAGGCGTCCCGGGCGCGTTTGAGGGCCGCCCAGTCATGCTTGCCGACCTTCAGATCGAACCCGTAGGCAGGCGCCTCGCGCAGGGCGTTGGCCAGGCTCGCGGCGTGCCACATCACCTTCTTGGGCACGCAGCCGACGTTGACACAGGTGCCGCCGAGCCGGTGCGACTCCACGAGGGCCGCCCGCGCCCCGTACTCCGCGGCGCGCTGGGCGGCCGCCAGCCCGCCGCTGCCGCCGCCGATCACCACCAGGTCGAAATTTTTCTCGCCCATTCATCGCTCCGCGGGTGATATCTGACGTGAATAACTAAAGTCCGGTACCTGTTTAGTTATTGGTACCTGTTTGGCGATTCGGTGAAGTCCGTACCAGGGCCGCCCTCGCTGATCTTCGCATCTCGCCCTACAATCCAGCACCCGGTAAGGGCACTCCCTTCGACATGGCAGCCGAGGACAGCGCTCAGATCCCATGAATCCCCTCCTCACTCACGATGGCCTGCCTGCGTTCGGGGCCATCCGCCCCGAGCATGTCGAACCGGCCGTGCGGGCCCAGCTCGAATCGAACCGCAAGACCCTCGCTGCCGTCCTGGCGGGCGGCGAGCGGTCGTTCGGCGCGGTGGTCGAGCCGCTCGAGCGCATGCATCACCGCCTCAACCGCACCTGGTCGCCGGTGAGCCACCTGAACGCCGTGATGAACAACGAGCCGCTGCGTAGTGCCTACACCAGTTGCCTGCCCCTGATCAGCGAATACCAGACCGAGCTCGGCCAGAACGAAACGCTGTACGCCGCCTACCAGCAGATCGCGCGACACGAGGGCAACCGGCTCGACGCCTCGCAGCGCAAGCTCATCGACAACGCGCTGCGCGATTTCCGCCTGGCCGGCGTCGCGCTCGACGAGGCGCGCAAGGCGCGCTTCAAGGAACTGATGCAGACGCTGGCGCGCCTGCAGGCGAAGTTCGAGGAGAACGTGCTCGACTGCGCCGCGGCCTGGTCGAAGCAAGTGACGGACGAGGCGCAGCTCGCCGGGCTGCCGCAAGCAGTCATCGCGCGCGCGCGCGCGACGGCCGCCACGCGCAAGCTCGACGGATGGGTGCTGACGCTCGATCAGCCCACCTACCTGGCGGTGCTGACGCATGCAACGGACTCCGGGCTGCGCCGCGAGCTGTACGAAGCCTGGTCGACACGTGCTTCGGATCGCGGGCCTCAGGCCGGGCGCTTCGACAACACAGCGATGGTCGAAGACATCCTGCGCGCCCGCCACGAAGCCGCGACGGTGCTCGGCTTCGCCAACTACACCGAATTCTCGCTCGCCACCAAGATGGCGAGCTCGCCGCGCGAGGTGCGCGAGTTCCTCGAGGAGCTTGCGGCGCATTGCGTCCCCGTCGCCCGCCGCGAGCTCGCGGAGCTCGAGGCATTCGCCGGCGCGCGCCTCGAAGCCTGGGACATCCCGTACTGGGCGGAACGCCTGCAGCGCGAGCGTTTCTCGATCTCCGACGACGAGCTGCGCCCGTATTTCCCGCTGCCCCGCGTGCTCGAGGGCATGTTCGCAGTGGCCAGCCAGCTCTACGGCGTGTCCTTCCGCGAGCGCTCGGGCGTCGAGTTGTGGCACGGCGAAGCGCGTTTCTTCGATCTCGCGAACGCGGCCGGCGAGCCGCTCGGCGGCTTCTACCTCGATCCTTACGCCCGCGCGCAGAAGCGCAGCGGCGCGTGGATGGACGAATGCATCGGGCGCCTGGAGCTCGAAAGCGTGCGCGAGCTGCCCGTGGCCTACCTGGTGTGCAACTTCCTGCCGCCCGTCGCACCACGCCCCGCGCTGCTCACGCACGACGAAGTGGTCACGCTGTTTCACGAGTTCGGTCACGGCCTGCATCACCTGCTGACGCGGGCGCGCTACCCGAGCATCGCCGGGATCAACGGCGTGCCCTGGGACGCGGTCGAGCTGCCGAGTCAGTTCATGGAGAACTACGCGTGGAGCGAGGAGGTGCTGCCACGCATCTCCGGGCACATCGACACCGGCGCGGCGCTCCCGCCGGAAATGGTGCGGCGGCTGAAAGGCTCGCGCACGTTCCAGGCCGGCATGCGTGCGGTGCGCCAGCTCGAGTTCGCCCTGTTCGATCTGCGCCTGCACAGCGAGTACGACCCCGCCCGCGGGTCGCGCCTGCCCGAGATCCTCGCCGAGGTGCGCACGCGGGTCGCGGTGGTGCGCCATCCCGAGTTCAATCGCTTCGCGCACAGCTTCGGTCACATCTTCGCGGGCGGCTACGCGGCGGGCTACTACAGCTACAAGTGGGCCGAGGTGCTGGCGGCCGACGCTTTCGCGGCCTTCGAGGAAGCGGGAGTTTTCGACGGCGCAACGGCGCGCCGCTTCGTCGACTCGATCCTGTCGCGCGGCGGCAGCCGCGATGCGATGGAGGCGTTCGTCGAGTTCCGCGGACGCAAGCCCGACATCCAGCCGCTGCTGCGGCAGTTCGGAATGGCGGCGTGAGGGCGGCGGCCCGCTTCGCCGTTGCGCCGATCGCCCTGCTGCTGGCGACGGTGCTGCTGTCAGCGCCGCTGCGCGCGGAGACGCGCTACGTGACCGAGCAACTCATCGTCGGCGTCTACTCCACTCCGGATCTCGCGGGCGATCGCCTCGTGCAGCTGCGCAGCGCGGAGGCGGTGGAACTCCTGGCGACCGAAGGCGAAGCAGCGCAGATCCGCACGGCAGAGGGCGTCGAAGGCTGGATGCAGGCTTCGTACCTCGAAGCGGACGAGCCCCTTGCGACGCGTCTCGATGCGTTGACCGCCGAGAACGATCGGCTGCGCAAGGCGCAGAGCTCGGCCACGCGTGTCGATCCCAAGCCCTTGCAGAAGGAAATCGCCGATCTGCGCGCGGCGCTCGACGATGCGAACCGGCGCGCGTCGGAATTGCAGGCTCCGGCGCAGCGTGCGAGCCCGCCCGCCGACGAAGAGCCGGTGGAAACGGTGCGTCCGCCGCGCAACGACGCGGTGCGCAGCACCCTGCTCATCGTCCTCGTCGCGGCCGTCGCGCTGGGCGCAGGTTTTGCGTGGGGCTACCGGACCCTGGACAAGCGGATCCGGGCCAAGTACGGCGGGCTCAAGGTCTACTGACATAGTGCGTTCCGCGTAAGGGGAACGCCGCCGGGCCGCGGGCGGATGCGGCCGAGGAAAGCGCCATGCGGGATGCGCCAGCACGCAGTTTTCACCGATCGCACGAATATGTTGCATCACGGAGGCGTCAGGCCCTTCCGGCCGGCGAGCCTCTGTGCATAGACTGGGCGCCATGAAAGGAGCCCGCCAGGACGGTCGGGCTGAATCGAGCCGAACGCCGCGAGCGTGCCGGCCGTGATGACAACAACAATAACGAAAGCGATGTACAGCGCCCGCCGCAACGACTACGACGTCACCAACACCGTACAGGTGAGTTCCACCACTGCCGTGTCCGAAGCGGTCGAGGTGCTGTTCCACGCCACGTGGCCCGGAGCGCCCTTCGATCGGGTGGCGCAGGCGTTCTGCGATTTCGACGCCCTGTTCGCCGGGCGCATGCCGGGCTTTCATGGCGTCGACACGGTCTACCACGACCGCCAGCACACGCTCGACATGACGCTCGCGATGGCGCGCCTGCTCGCCGGGCACGAACGCGCCGAGGACCTGCACTTCGAGGCGGAACGCGCGACGATGGGGCTGATCACGTCGCTGTTCCACGATTCGGGCTACATCCGCGAGACCGGCGATCACGAGCACCGCAACGGCGCCGAGTTCACGCTGTGCCACGTCACGCGCAGCGCACGCTTCCTGGCGCGCTACCTGCCGACGCTCGGCATGCAGGACTGGGTGCCGATCGCCACGCGCATCGTGCACTTCACCGGCTACGAGGTGCAGTTCGACCAGATCCTCCTCGCCGATCCCCTCGACCGGCGGGTCGGCCACCTGCTCGGCACCGCCGATATGATCGCGCAGATGGCCGATCGCTGTTACCTCGAGAAATGCCGCGACCGGCTGTATCCGGAGTTCGTGCTCGGCGGCGTGGCCGCGAAGGACCAGCCCGGAGCACTGCGCATTCGCTACAGCTCCGGCCTCGACCTGCTGCGCCAGACGCCCATCTTTTTCGAGGACGTGCGCAGCAAGCGCCTCGACGGTGAGTTCGCCGGTGCGTATCGCTACGCGGAGACGCTCTACCAGGGACGCAACCCGTACATGGAAGCGATCCAGCAGAACCTCGAGTACCTCGCGCAGATCCTGCGCACCGAGAGCTGGCCGCTCCTGCGTCGCAACCCGCCGTGCTTCACTTCGCAGCAGCAACCGATGCAGAACATCCGCGGGTTGATGCTGAGTCACCTGAAAGAGATCTGGTCTCGAGCGTAGACAGTTCTGCCAGGCACTAGGTCGTAGTGCATTCGGCGAGTCGCTTCAGCAGGAAGCGGCGCTCGGGATCGGAAACTCCACAGTCGAGCGCCTGCTGGTAGGCGGCGGCGGCTTCGGCATTGCGGCCCAGGCGACGCAGGCAATCCGCGCGCGCCGAATACAGCCACTGGTAGCCGCGCAGCGTCCCGCGCGCGTCCAGCGCGTCGATGAGACGCAGGGCGGCCTGCGGCCCGTCGACGATGGACACGGCGGCGGCGTAGTTGAGCTCCACGACGGGCGACGGATAGAGCCGCACCATCACGGCGTACAGGCCCATGATCTGTCGCCAGTCCGTTTCGCCCGCCGTGCGTGCCTGCGCATGCAGCGCTGCGATTGCGGCCTGCAAGGCGTAAGGCCGGGCGCCGCTCTCGCGCAGCGCGTTCTCGACGAGCGCAAGCCCCTCCTCGATGCGAGCGCCGTCCCACAGCGTACGATCCTGATCCTCGAGCAGCACGATGTCGCCGTCGGACGAGACGCGCGCGGGACGGCGTGCGTCCTGCAGGAGCATGAGCGCGAGCAGTGCGCGCGCTTCGGACTCGGTCGGCAGCAGAGCCGCCAACAACCGCGCGAGCCGGATCGCTTCGTCGCACAGCTCGGTACGGATGACGACGTCGCCGGAAGCGCCGAGGTAGCCCTCGTTGAACACCAGGTAGATGACCGCCAGCACGCTGTCGAGGCGCTCGGGGAGCAGTTCGGCGGGCGGCACGCGGTAGGGAATCGCGGCATCGCGGATCTTCTTCTTGGCGCGCACCAGGCGTTGCGCGAGCGTCGGCAACGGCAACAGGAAGGCGCGCGCGATCTGTTCAGTGGTGAGGCCGCAGAGCGTGTGCAGCGTGAGCGCCACGCGCGCTTCGGGCGCGAGCGCCGTGTGGCAGCAGGTGAAGATCAGCCGCAGGCGGTCGTCGGGCAGATGCGTGTCGAGCGGCTCGTTCGCCGCCGCCTCGAGATTCTCCAGCGCAGAATCGGCCGCGCCGGGCGGCAGAAAGCGGCGCGAATAGCGCAGCTGATCGATGGCGCGGTTGCGCGCCGCGGTCATGATCCACGCCTGCGTGTTGCGCGGCACACCGTCGCGCGGCCACGCGGTCAGCGCGATCGCGAATGACTGCTGCACGGCGTCCTCGGCGACGTCGAAATCGCCCGTGAGGCGGATCAGCCGAGCGAGCACCGTTCCGTGGTGCTCGCGAAAGGCCTCGGCGATGTCCTCACCCGCGACGCTCACGGTCCTGCTCGGCGCGCCTCATCTACCGGTGCGCGTGAGGCGACCCTGCGAGAACATGCGCCACTCGCCTCCTCCACGCCTGAAATTGTCGGTGATCGTCAGCTCGCCGGCGTCGACGCGATATTCCGTGCGGCCCGCGATCGCTCCTTCGCCCCAGTGCACGATCACCGCGCCCGCTCGAGTCGCGGTACGCGGACGTCACGTACTGGTGACCTTCCGAATCGAACCATGAGCCGCGCGTCATTCCGGCGGGCGAGGCGGCCTGCGCCGGATACAGCACTTCGCCGTGGAACGACGCGTCCGCGCCGGCGGCGTCGCGCCACACGTAGCGCACACGCAGGCGCACGAATCGCCCGGCCAGCGCCGGTTCGACAGAGAGGTGGTACTCGGCGTCGTTGCCGTTGAACCGGCCGCGACCGGACCACTCGCCGTTGAGCGGGTCGAGCCAGCCGTCTGCCGAAAAGGCGCTGGTCGCGACCATCGTTGCGAGCAGCGCGATAGCGACACCGACACTGCCCCGCAAGCGGGCGGATGCGCGCGGCAGCCGACCACTGATCCGTCCCCTGCGGTCGGCGCCCACCATCAGCGCGGCTCCGGCGTGCGGCGCGCCTGATTGCCGCGCTGTTCGAGCGTCATCACCGGCCGCACTTCCACTGAGCCCCAGCGAGCCGAAGGAATGCGCGCGGCGAGACCGATCGCTTCGTCGAGGTTTGCCGCCTCGACCAGGTAGTAGCCGCCGAGCTGTTCCTTGGTTTCGGCGAACGGGCCGTCGGTGGTCATGAGCTTGCCGTTGCGCAGGCGCACGGTGCTGGCCGTGCTGGTGGCCTCCAGCGGATCGCCCGCCTTGAAGTGCCCGCTGGCGACGATTTCCGACGTGAACTGCATGAACTCACCGAAGGCTTTCTGCTGCTCCGCTTTCGGCATCCGGTCCCAGTCGCTTTCGCTGCCGTAGATCAACAACATGTATTGCATGGCGTCATCCTCTGTTCTTTGTAGGGCTCCTCAAGACGAGCGGCCGGCTGGCAAATCGACAGGCTCTCGTCCGCCGCATACTCTGGACCCACGCCGGCCGCCACGGCGCGGAGCCGCATTGCGGGAGGATGCCATGAGTCGCGCCGTTGACCACCTGACCCGCCGCTTTCCGCAACGTCGCGCCCTGGTCACCGGGGCGGCCAGCGGCCTGGGGCTCGAGATCTGCCGCCGCCTCGCGGCCGCCGGCTGGAACCTGGGGATGCTGGACCTGCATCCCGAACGCCTCGCACAGGCACGCCAATCGCTCAACACGGCCGACAGCGCCGTCCTGACCTTTCACGCGGACGTGAGCGACGAGGCTGCGATGACGCAGGCCGTGAAACGCTGCGCGCAGTCGCTCGGTGGCCTGGATCTCGTGATCAACAACGCCGGCGTTGCGGCGGCGGGCAGCGTGCGCGACACGCCGAGCGAGGACTGGCAGTGGGTCCTCGGGATCAATCTGCTCGGCTGCGTGCACGGTTGCCGCGCTGCATTGCCGTTCCTGTCGCCCGAGCAGGGCGGACTCATCATCAACATCGCGAGCGCCGCGGGCTTCGTGTGCGGACCGTGCATGGGGCCGTACAACGCATCGAAGGCCGCGGTGATCGCCCTCAGCGAAACGCTCGCGCAGGAAGTGCACGGCACGCGCATCCAGACGAGCGTGGCGATGCCGGGGTTCTTCAAGACGCATCTGCTCGATGACGTGCGCGCACCGCCCGCGGAAACGGCCATCGCGCGCAAGCTGATGAACACTTCGCGCTACACCGTGCAGGAGGCGGCCGAGGACATCCTCGGCGCGGCCGCGGCGGGCCGCTTCTACATCGTCGTGCCGGGCCGCTATCGCCTCCTGTGGCGCTTCAAGCGCTGGCTGCCGCTGCGCTTCCTCGCCGCATTCCCCGCGATGCGCGCGAAGATGGCGGCGCGTCAGCGCGCCGGCGAAGCGGGCTAGGCTACGGTCGTTTCGGTCGCGGGCGGCTCATCGACGCTCGCGACGTAGCGGGCGTGGACGCCATCGAGGCGCCCGAGCAGCAGTTCCTTGCCGTGAACGGCGCTGTCGACGAGGGCTGCGCGCAGCGCTCCGACCGTCATGCTCGCGAGCGCGGGAACCGAAACGGGCGCGTAGCTCAGGTGCCAGGGCTCCGGCGCGACGCCGCCGCGGTCGGTGCGATACGGACGGAAGAAACCGAAGCGCGCCATGTTGCGGTCCAGCCAGAGACTCAGGTCCGCGAAGAGCCCGCCGGGGAAGTACTCCTCGGGCATCAGGCGCACGCGCGTGGACGGCGCTACCGCCGCGCGGTCGATCACATCGATCTCCGTGCCCCAGTGATGGCGGCTCGCGCCCGGTGCCGCCGACCACGCAAGGATGGCATCGACGATCTGGGCCTCGCTCAGATCTGCGTGCACCAGCTCGTTGCCGAGGCGGTCGAAGAGTGGGCGCCGCCCTCGATATTTCTCGTTCCAGATCCGCACCTGCGCATCGAAGTCGCGCCACGAGCTGACCGGTTCGAGGTCGATGCCGGCCTGTACGGCTGCAGCCCGCATCGCGAGGAACGCCGGCGCGGCTTCGCGGTGCAGCATGCAGGGCGGATCGGTGAGGTCGACGACGTGGGTGCGGGCACGTCCCGTGAGCTCCAGCTCGTTCATGCCGCGCCGCCTGGCGCGCGCCTCGCCGCCATCTCGATGCGCGCGGGCATCCATCGCTCGCGCCGCCGCTTCACGCGCTGTTCCGTCGATTCTCCCTCGTAGTCCATCGCCTGCGGCGCGACGAACTGCGCGCGCTCCGCGAGCGAGTTGACGCTGACCACGGCGAGCGCGCCCGTGCTGCCGCCAGCGCTGTCGTTCGCGCTATTGGGCATGAGCGCGCCGACGTACACGCCGCAGCGGCGGCACACCAGGTAGTCCGCGAGCTTCAGGGCAAAACGATAGGTGCTGAGCTGGTCGGGCTCGCGCACGCGAAAGATCACGTGCCCCGCGGGATCGGCGGTACTGACGGCGCCGTGATGGCGGCAGAAAGTGCACTGGCACGCGCGCACCGGCAGTCGCCCCGTCGCCAGCGCCGTGTGCATTTCGATCTCGAGCGCGCCGCAGTGACAACCGCCGCGCAGGATGTTGTCGGTCATGCTCAGGCGGCGGCGCGCAGGCGGTCGAACACTTTCAGGAAGACGGCCGGCTCCTGAGCGCCTGACACCGCGTAGCGGCGATCGAAGATGAAAGTCGGTACCCCGCTGATGCCCCACTGCGCGGCCTGGCGCTCGTGCGCGACGATCTGTGGATGGTGGCGCCGATCCGTGAGCGCTGCGCGCGTCGCCTCGCCTGCGAATCCCTGCGCCGCGCCGATGTCCACCAGCACGTCGAGGTCGCCGAGGTCGCGCCCCTGCTCGAAATAGGCGGCGAACAAGGCGTGCGCCATGTCGTCCTGTCGGCCCACAGCTCCGGCGACCGCCATCAGGGAGTGCGCGGCACGGGTATTCGGGGTTTTTCGGATGCGCTCGAACCGGAATTCGATGCCAAGATCGGCACCGACCTCGCCGATGTGACGCTGCATGGCGGCGAGCTGCGCGGCGTCGCCGAACTTCGCCGTCAGGTACGCGGTCCGGTCCAGGCCTTCGGGTCCGATCCCGGGGTTGAGCTCGAAGGGCAGCCAGCGCACGGTCATGGCCAGATCCGGGCGCTGGGCCAGGGCGGCGTGAAAGCGCTGCCGGCCGATGTAACACCAAGGGCAGACGAGGTCCGAGTAGATTTCAACGTGCATGAGTGGGTCCCCCGGGGCGCACGGCGACGATTCTACTGTCGGGCCGGGGCCTCATTGGGGCCTATGCGGACGTCGCCAGAGACCCGGCGGCGACCGCTGCACCGCAATGAAACGCAGAATCTTAGGTCTTTGGCGCACTTGGGCGTATGATGCAATCCATTACAACAAGGGTCCGCGAGGGGAACGAAAGGAGCGGACCAGCGATCTGTGGTCCACGATCCCTCACGAGACCGCAGGAAAAACTGAATAACATGCGGGATCCCGCGGCAGGAGCGCCCGGGTGACCCGAACGAAGGCAAACTCCGGTCTGTCAGTGACGGCACACAGCCTCAAGACCAAGTATGCGTTGTCTGCGCTCGGCATCGGCGCGGTCGTCGCGCTGCTGCTCGCCGGCTTGCTGTTCTGGCAGTACCGCATGGATTCGGCGCGCCTCACCGAGCTCGCCTACGGCACGGTCGAGCAGCGCCTCACGCACGAGTTGCAGACCCGCGCCGAGAGCATCGCGCTCGCGGGCGCGCAGCGCCTCGCGCCGGCGATGGCGGCGAAGGACTGGCCGGCCGCGCACTCGATCGCGGCCGAGCTGCTGCAGATCGACGACGTGCAGACGATCGAGCTGCACGACGCTCTCGAGACGGAAATTTTCTCGGCGAGCCCGCCGCCCAGGCCGGGCTCGCAGCACAGCACCTCGCCGGTCACCGTCACTCGTACGATCGTCGCGCCCTCGCGGCCGAAGGATCGAGACGCCGGTCCGCCCGCGGTCGGCACGCTTCGGGTCACGCTGTCACGCAGCACCGTCGACAACGCGATGGGCACGCTGGTGCGCGACGTCGCCACTTCGCAGCGCGATCACTTCCTGCGCCTGATGGGACTGCTCGGTGCCGTGTGCGCCGCGCTCATCGTGCTCGGTCTGATCGCCGCCTGGCTGATCGCCGCCCGGATCGAAAAGCCCATCGCGGCCCTGATCCGCAGCGCCGACCGGATCGGCCAGGGCGACTACTCGCGTCCGTTGGCGGTGCTGCGCAAGGACGAGATCGGAGACCTGCAGCAGGCGCTCGAGCGCATGCGCGTCAAGCTGCGCCAGACGACCATCACCAAGAACTACCTCAACATCGTTCTCAACAGCATGAACGACGCGGTGCTGGTCACCTCGCCGGACGGCACCATCAAAGGGGCGAACGAGGCCGCGCGGCGCATGCTCGGCTACGGCGAGGAAGAGCTGATCGGCAAGTCGATCCTGTTCGTGATCGCCGAGAGCGAGCAATCGGGGTTCGCGGTCGACCAGGCGGCGCAGGACACGCGCGAGACGGTGGTGCGTACGCGCAGCGGCCAGACCATTCCGGTGCAGTTCTCCGGCAGCCAGATCTCCACGGAAGACCCGCAGTTCCAGGGCAACATCTTCGTCGCCCGCAACATCACCGAGCGCAAGCGCGCCGAGCGGCGCATCCGCTACCTCGCCCGCTACGACACGCTCACCAAGATTCCGAACCGCATGCAGTTCCAGCACCTGCTGCAGCAGGCGCTGGCGCGCGCGGCGCGCTCCGGCACCAGCGTGGCGCTGCTGTACCTGGACATGGATCGCTTCAAGGAAGTGAACGACACCTTCGGCCACTCGGCCGGCGATCGCACGCTGGAGATCCTCACCGAGCGTCTCACCGGCTCGCTGCCCAAGGACACCGTGCTCGGCCGCCTCGCGGGCGACGAGTTCGCGCTGTTCATCGAAAACCTGCCGCGCGAGGCAGACAACCGCGGGCCGGTGGCCAACCTGGCGCGCATCATCCTCGACACCATCTGCAAGGCGTTCTACCTGCAGCAGCACGAGGTGTTCCTGACCGCGAGCATCGGCGTGGCGTTCTGCCCGCACGACGCCGAGAACGTCATCGACCTGATCCGCAACGCCGACGCGGCGATGTACTACTCCAAGCAGAACGGCGGCAACTCGTTCGCGTTCTATTCGCCGGAGATGAACGCGGCGGCGGTCGAGCGGCTGATGCTCAAGAGCAAGCTGCGCCGCGCGCTGGAGCGCGACGAGCTGGTGATCCAGTATCAGCCCAAGGTCGACCTGCGCAACGGCCGCATGGTCGGCGCCGAAGCGCTGCTGCGCTGGCGCCTGCCGGGGCATGGCGACATCCCGCCGTCACAATTCATCCCGCTGGCCGAAGAGACCAACCTGATCCTCGAGATCGGCGAGTGGGTGCTGAACCGCGTGTGCAGCGACTATCGCAGGTGGCAGGAGCACGTGCCGCAGCCCGGCCGCGTCTCGATCAACCTGTCGCTCAAGCAGCTGCGCCAGGCGAGCTTCATCACGCGCTTCAAGTCCGTGTTCCGCAAGCACGGCGTGTCGCCGACGTCCTTCGAGCTGGAGATCACCGAAACCACGCTCATGTCGGACGCCAAGCGCACGGTGAAGATGCTCGACGAGCTCTATTCGATGGGCCTGCACCTGTCGATCGACGACTTCGGCACCGGCTACTCGAGCCTCTCGGCACTGCAGCAGTTCCCGATCGGCACGCTCAAGATCGACCAGTCGTTCGTGCGCGATGCCTCGATCGACACCGACAACGCCACGATCGTGCGCACCATCATCGACATGGGCAAGAGCCTGGGGATGCAGGTGGTGGCCGAGGGCGTGGAATCCGAAGAGCAGCTGAAGTTCCTGCGCAAGCACGACTGCCACTTCGCGCAGGGCCGCCTGTTCGGCGACGTGGTCAGCTCCGAAGAATTCCTCGCCATGCTGGTCGCGCAGCAGGCCGGCAGCAGCAACATCGTCAAGCTGTTCGCCTGAGAAGAGGGTCAGACCTCTATCGCCTGCCACGTCCGGGCGGGTACGGCGCGTAGCCGAAGCGATCGTCCGGCCAGAAACGATTGGGCTCGGAGCCGTCACAGTCGATCACCGACATCCGGCAGAGCCTGTCACGCCATTCGTACTTGATGAAGTGACGCGCAGCCGGCGAGCGCTCCGCCTCGAACCGCACGATGCGCACCGGCGAATGAACCTCGTCGCCAAAGCCCGTGCCGGCACTCTTCTCGCTACGCGCAGCATCGGACGCCGCCGGCGCAGGAGCGGATTGCGGCGCCGACCGGTCGGATCGGCTAGCGCTTCCCCGTCGTGCTTCGGGTTCTTTGCCCTCGTAGCGGTCGTAGTCGCTGCTGGGGCCGCTGCTGTCCGGCACGTATCGCTCCCGCTGGCGTTGCGCATGGCGTTCGCCATACACCGCCACTGCGATCACGCCGCGCGCCGAACGGTCGCCAAACGCCTCCGCGTAGGAATCCGGCCAGTCGGTGAAGTAGAACTCGTTGACGCGCTCGCTGCTCGTGCGCCAGCCTTCGTACTCCGCGCCCTCCCACGGCTCCAGCACGTACATGCGCTCGTCGGGCGCCAGCTCGGAGCGGGCGCCGGAGATGATGTTGCGACCGTCGACGGCGATGACCAGCCCGACGCGCTGCGCGCTGCGATTGCGCACGCGGATGCGGTAGGGTTCGCGGTGGCGCGCCTCGAGCCAGGCGCGCCGCACGTCGTGCGATTCGCTGTGGGCCGGGTAGGTGGCGAAGCGCCGGCCGTCGTTGCTGACGACGTCGACGCTCACGTCGGCGCGATCGTAGCGCGGGTGCGCGCCGGCCACCGGCAGCCACAGCATGAGAAGCAACGCCAGGGCGATTGTCGATGGAATCGTCCGGGCATAGGGGATCGCGTGTCGTCCGTTCATGTTCCACTCCCACCGGGCCTGCTACTGAAAACGCAGCCCCGCGCCTTTCGGGTCAGCGCCGCGGCGCGCAGCCCGGGCGGCGTGCGTCGGGAGTGGCTCCGGTGATCGGCTTCCAGAACGTCACGCTGCGCCGCGGGCCGCGCGCGCTGTTCGAGAACGTCAGTTTCACGGTGCTGCGCGGCGAGCGCCTCGGCATCACGGGCGCGAACGGCACGGGCAAGACGAGCCTGCTGGCCATGATCAAGGGCGAGCTGCCTGCCGACGCCGGCGAGGTGAGCGTGCCGCCGAGCCTGCGCATGGCATGGGTGGAACAGGAAACGGCGCCCGACCCGAAGCCGGCGCTCGAGTACGCGCTCGACGGCGACGCCGAGCTGCGCGTCGTGGAACAGGCGATCGAACGTGAAAGCTCGGGCCGCGAACACGACGGCTCGCGACACGCGAGCCTGCTCGCGCAGTACGAGGCGCTGGGCGGCTATTCCGCGCGCAGCCGTGCGGCGCGGCTCCTGGCCGGCATCGGCTTCGCCCCCGCGGACCTGGCCAGGCCGGTGGCCGAATTCTCGGGAGGGTGGCGCGTGCGGCTCAACCTGGCGCGCGCGCTGATGTGCCGCTCGGACCTGCTGCTGCTGGACGAGCCGACCAATCACCTGGACCTGGACGCAGTGCTGTGGCTCGAGCGCTGGCTGCTCGCATATCGCGGGACGCTCCTTCTGATTTCGCACGATCGGGAGTTCCTGGATCGCATCGCGACGCGCATCGCGCACATCGAGCGCCAGTCGATCCGCACCTACGCCGGCAACTACTCCGCGTTCGAAGCGCAGCGCGCGGAACAGCTCGCCCTGCAGCAATCGATGTTCGAGCGCCAGCAGCGCGAGATCCGGCACATCGAGCAGTTCGTCGCGAGATTTCGCGCCAAGGCGTCCAAGGCGCGCCAGGCGCAGAGCCGGCTGAAGCTCCTGGAGCGCATGGAACGCATCGCACCGGCACACGTCGATACGAGCTTCGAGTTCGCGTTCGCCGACCCCGAGAAACTTCCGCGCCCGCTCCTGGCTCTCGACGGCCAGAGCGTCGGCTACAGCGACCGCGTCGTGCTGGCGGGCATCGACATGGTGCTGGCGCCCGGCGATCGCCTGGCGCTGCTCGGCCGCAACGGCGCGGGAAAATCGACGCTCACCCGGCTGCTCGCCGGCGAGCTGGGCGGCTGCGCCGGCCAGCGCGTGCCCGCCGCCGACCTGCGCGTCGGCTACTTCGCCCAGCACCAGCTCGAGCAGCTCGATCCGGCCCTGCACGCCTTCGATCACATGCGCCGCTTCGCCGGCGATGCCTTCGCGCGGGCGAGCGAGCAGGAAGTGCGCGACCACCTCGGTGGCTTCGGGTTTCGCGGCGACCGCGTCTTCGAGCCCGTTGCGCCTTTCTCGGGCGGTGAGAAGGCGCGGTTGGTGCTGGCGCTCCTCGTCGCGCAGCGCCCGAACCTGCTGCTGCTCGACGAGCCCACCAACCACCTCGACCTCGACATGCGCCACGCCCTCGGCATGGCGTTGCAGGACTTCGGCGGCGCGCTCGTCGTCGTTTCGCACGATCGACATCTGATCCGCAGCATCGCCGACTCGCTCTGGCTGGTCGCGGGCGGACGCGTCGCACCGTTCGACGGCGACCTCGACGACTACGCGCAGTGGCTCGCACGCTCGCAGGAACCCGGAGCCGACGGGGACGAGCCGGCCGAGCCGTCGGGGGCGGACGCGCGCCGGGCGCAGAAGCGTGCCGAAGCGGAGCGGCGCAATCGACTCAGCCCGCTGCGGGCGCGTGTGAAAGCCGTGGAAGAGCAGATCGAGGCGTACGAGCGCACGCGGCGGAAAACCGAAGAGCGGCTGGCGGATCCGGCGCTCTATGGCGCCGACGCCAAGGACGAGCTGCTGCGGCAATTGCAGCGTCGCAAGGACATCGCGCGCGACCTCGCGGCGGCGGAAACGAGCTGGCTGGAGGCGAGCGAGGCACTGGAAGCGGCGTTGCGCGCGACGTAGAAGCCGCGAGACGTGGGGCGGGTGCGCCGCTACAATGCGCCGCGATGGCAGTTGCGCGCCTCGCGGATTCCACTGTGCAGCCCAACATCGGCAAGGGATCGCGGAGCCGCCGCCGGCTCATCCTGCGTTGCATCCTCTTCGTCTTCGTTCTGCTCTGGGGCGCGGTTGCGCTCTGGCATTCCTTCAAGCCGCTCCCGCCGGGCGTTCACGTGGCCAGCGACTGGCACGACGTCCCTATTCAGGACGTGCGGCTCCTGCTCGACAGCACCGTGACGGACGGGCGCGGGCGTCGCATCGTGCGCCAGGAGAACTTCGACGAGGTGCTGCGCATCGTCGACGCCGCGCGCGAGTTCGTCGTGCTCGATTTTTTTCTGTTCAACGATCTCGGCGGCAAGCTGGCGCCGGATGCGAAGCCGCACCGCGCGCTGAGCAGCGAGCTCGAGCACCGCCTCATCGAGCGCAAACGCACCCTGCCCGGGCTGCGAGTGCTGTTCGTTACGGACCCGGTGAACGACGTCTACGGCGGGGCACCGTCGCCGGCGCTCGAACGACTACGCGCGGCGGGCATCGAGGTGGTCTCGACCAATCTCGACGCGTTGCGCGATTCCAATCCCGGCTACTCCGCGCTGTGGCGCATCCTCGTGGCGTGGTGGGACGGCGAGGCTCGCGGTCCCGGATGGCTGCCCAATCCCCTCGAGACGGGACCCGAGCGCGTCACTTTGCGGGCCTGGCTACGGCTGCTCAATTTCAAGGCCAACCATCGCAAGCTCATCGTCGCGGACGATGGCGCGGGTGGGGCCGTCGGTCTGGTCACGTCCGCGAACCCGCACGACGCGAGCAGCGCGCACTCGAACGTCGGTCTGCGCTTCGGCGGTGAGCTGGCCCGCTCGATGCTCGACACGGAGACCGCGATCGCGCGCCTTTCCGGCTGGCAGGGCGAGGATTTCCCGCCCCAGACGCTGTTGCCCGGGGCGCAGGATCCGATCTCGGGCGCGGCGGCCGCGCTGCCGACGGCGCGCCTGCAGTTTCTGACCGAGGGCGCGATCCTGCAGGCCTTGCGGACCGCGATCGACACGGCGCAGCAGGGCGAGTCCATCTCGATCGCAGTGTTCTACCTGTCGGAACGCAGCGTGCTCGACTCGCTGGTGGCCGCGGCCGGCCGCGGCGTGCGCGTGCGTCTCGTGCTCGATCCCAACAAGGATGCCTTCGGGCGCAGCAAGGACGGCGTGCCCAATCGTCCAGTCGCAGCCGAGCTGGTACGCCGCGGCGGCGGGCGCATCGAAGTGCGCTGGTACCGCACGCGCGGCGAGCAGTTCCACGTCAAGCTCGCGCTCGTGCAGCGCGCCGACGTGCTGTGGGCCACGCTTGGTTCCGCGAACTTCACGCGGCGCAACCTCGAGGACTACAACCTGGAAGCGAACGTCGCGCTGGAAGCGGGCCGCGAGTCGCCGCTGGCGCAGCAGCTCAACAACTATTTCGAAATGCTGTGGCAGAACGACCCGGCGACGCTGCGCGAATACACCACCGACTTCCCGACCTACGAGGATCAGTCCTTCGCGCGCTATTGGCGCTACCGGCTGATGGAGCTGACGGGCTTGTCGACGTTCTGAGTGTCGTTCCTGGCGGCACCCGCGCGCTCGAGCGCCGCGCGCGTCATCTCCACGACTTCCGCCGCGGCCTGCTGCGAGGCACGCTCGAAGGCCGCCACGACGCCGCGCAGGGTGTTCGCTTCGGCGGGCGCGCGCGCCTGCGCGACGAAGCCGGCGATCGGCACGCGGTCCGAAAAGCGGCCGAGCGTGACGACGAGTTTCACGTGCGCCTCGGGCACCCCGCCGGGCGTGCCGTACTCCGCCTGGAAATCCGTCACCTCGGTATGCAGCACGAACTCGGTTGCGAACGCGGCGCCGTCGCCCTGCACGCTGCGCAGACCGCCCGCGTTGCGCAGCGACTCGACCAGCACGCTCTGCACGACACGATCGGTGGCGCCGCCCCAGCGGCTGCCGGCGAAGTAGTCCAGGCGCCGATCGGGATACAGCGTCGCGATGCGTTCGGTGTCGAGGCCAGGACGCACCTCCGGCATCGCCACCGTCACGTCGACCGGCAGGATCGCCCCCGCGGGGGCGCGCGCCGGCGTGCCGGCGAGCATGTAGATCTGCTGGTACGGCTGATCGCTGTCGAAAGCGCTTCCTGCACAGCCGGCCACGAGGACGATCGTGCAGACCGCAAGGAGAATGCGCATGCCTCGACCGCGCGTGCCGGCTCGATCGCGCGTGCCGGCTCGATCGCGCGTGCCAGCCCGGCCGCTTTTCATCGTTCGATCTCCACTCCGGCGTAGCCCTGCTCGTAGATGAGCTGCGAGGGATTGTTCTTCAGGCTGCGCGTCAGCTGGCGGAACTCCTGCGCCGCCTGCCGGCTGTCGCGGATCAGGCTCTCCAGCTCGCGCAGCCCGCGACCGCTGAACTGGCTGATGTTCTCCTGGTTCTCGGCAACGAAGCTCTCGAGCCGCGCCGAAGTCGCGGCGAGATTTTCGGCCACCGAGCGCACGCGCTCGAGCGCCAGCTTCACGTCGGGCCCGGCCGTCTGCGTCACGTCGCGCACGCCTGCCGCTGCCGCTTCGATCTCGCCCGAGGTGCGCCGCAGGTCCGCGACCAGCGCGCGCATCTCGCGCATCGCTGCGGGCAGGTCGTCGCTGGCGGCGCTCAGGTTCTGCATGGTGCGATTCGCGGCCGCGATGTTCTGCTCGTTGAACACCTCGCCGATGCGCGCCGCCAGCGTCGACGCCTGCGAGAACAGCTCGGGAATGCTGGCGATCAGCAGGTCGAAGCGCGACTGCACGGAGCGGATGACCGGATACTCCATGCTCGCCACGCGCTCCATCACCGGCTTGTCGCCCTTGTCGGTCTCGAGGTCGATATAGAGGAGGCCGGTCACGCCCTGCAGGCTGAGCGAAGCGAGCGTGCGATCGGAGATCGGCGCCTCCTCGTCGATGTCGGCGATCACCTGCACGCGGTCCGAGACGCGCGGATCGAGATTGATGCGCATGACGCGCCCCACGTCGACACCCAGATAGCGCACCGGGCTACCGTCGCTCAAGCCGCTGACGCTGCCGTTGAAGTAGATCTCGTAGCGCTCGTAGTCGCGCTTGTCGCCGCGGTCCGTGTACCAGAAGACGAACGCGGTGGCCATCGCCGCCACCAGCAACACGAAGGCGCCGACGGTGATGTAGTTGGCTTCGCGTTCCACGTCAGCCCCGCGCCGCCGAGACCGCGCGCGCCCGCGGGCCGTGGAAATAGCGGCGGATCCAGGGATGCTCCTGCCGGACGATGCCCTCGAGCGTGTCGCAGACCATGTGCCGGTCGACGATCACGCCCACCCGGTTGCAGGTGCGGAAGATCGTGTCGAGGTCGTGCGTGATCATCACCACCGTGAGTCCGAGTCCCTTCTGCAGCTCGGTCAGCAACGCATCGAACGCCGCGGCGGCGATCGGATCGAGGCCCGCCGTCGGCTCGTCGAGGAACAACAGCCGCGGGTCGAGTGCCAGCGCCCGCGCCAGCGCCGCGCGTTTGATCATACCGCCCGAAAGCTGTGCCGGATACTTGGCGCCCGCGTCCGCGGGCAGGCCCACCTGCGCGAGGCGAAAACGCGCCAGCTCGTCGAGGTCCGTTCGCGGCAGGCGCAGGTACTCGGTCATGGGCAATTGCACGTTCTGCAACACGGTGAGCGATGAGAACAGCGCGCCGTGCTGGAAGGTCACGCCGTAGCGCTTCTTCACCTCGCGCAGCTCCTGCCCGTTCAGCGTGGTGATGTCCTTCCCTTCCAGCTTCACCGTGCCGCGCACCGGTCGCTGCAGCCCGAGGATGCTGCGCAGGAGCACCGACTTACCGCTGCCCGAGCCGCCGACGACGCCGAAAATCTCGCCCTCGTACACGTCCATGTCCACGCCGTCGTGCACGACCTGCATGCCGAAGCGGTTGACGAGTCCGCGCACGGAGATGACGGTCCTGTCGTCTGCCGGGGCGGGGCTCATATGTCGAGCTCGAGGAACAGCACCGCGAACAGCGCGTCCGCGAGGATCACCAGGAAAATCGACTGCACGACCGCCACGGTGGTGAGGCGGCCCAGCTCGCGCGAGGAACCGCGCACCTGCATGCCGCGCAGAGTGCCCACGAATGCGATCAGGAACGCGAACACCGGCGCCTTGATGATGCCGACCCAGAACGTCGTGGGCGCGATGGCCTCCTGCATGCGCGCCAGGTATTGGGCGAAGGGGATGTCGAGCAGCCAGAAACACAGCAGGCCGCCGCCGGCGAGACCCACGGCGTCCGCGATCACCGCGAGCAGGGGCAGCGCGATCACGAGACCGAGCACTCGCGGCAGCACCAACACCTCGACCGGGTCCACGCCCATCGCCTGGAGCGCGTCGACCTCCTCGTTGAGCTTCATCACGCCGATTTCGGCCGCGAACGCGCTGCCGGACCGGCCAGCGACAATGATGGCCGTGAGCAGCACCGCCATCTCGCGCAGCACGCCGACGGTCACCAGGTCGACGACGAAGATCTCGGCGCCGAACTTGCGCAGCTGCTGGGCGCCCATGTAAGCGACGATCACGCTGATCAGGAACGCGATCAGCGACACGATCGGGATCGCCTGCAGCCCGGTCTCCTGCACGTGCCGCGTGAGCGCGGCGATGCGCAGATGGCGCGGGTGCGTCAGCGCGCGCGCGATGACCACGCAGACCGCGCCGAAGAAGGAGAGTGTCGTCAGCGCCTCCTCGCCGCGTTCGACCGCCCAGCGGCCGATCGTGCGCACCGGTTCAGCCAGGTCGAAGCCTTCCTCGACCGCCTCCTGCTCGGGCTTCGCGCCCTTCTGGGTGGCGGCGACGACCTCGAGTTGTTCCGGCCGCTCGCCCTGCCACTCGATGCGAGCGCCGGCTGCCGAGAGCGCGCGCAGGCGCCGATCGAGCAGCACGGCGCCCCCGAGATCGATCGACTCGAGGCCGGTTGCGTCGAGGGTCAGGCGTTGCGCACGCCCCGGCGAGATGCTGTCGAGCGCGGCCGCGAGATCCGACGCGTTCGCCATCACCCAGTGGCCGCACACACGCAGACGGCCGTCACCCTCGTGCACGAGAAACCCTCGAGAGCTGCCGGAATCTGCTGTCACCAAGGGATGCTGCGTCTGGCCGCGGTGGCTACGCCTCATGGCCGTCGTGTCGCGATGCTAGCAGGGCGCGTCACGGTGAAGTAGGCTCTGATCAATTCGCAAAAAGAACGGCCCTCGATGTCGCATCCGGCGCTCACCCAGATCCTCGTTCTGCTGGCGGCCGCCGTGATCGTCGTCTACCTGGTGCGCCGCGTGCGCCTGCCGCCGATCCTCGGGTACCTCCTGGTCGGCATGGTGCTCGGACCGCATGTCCTCGACCTCGCCTCGGACTCGGAGCTCGCAACCGCGATCGCCGAATACGGCGTGGTGTTCCTCGTCTTCACGCTGGGCCTGGAGTTCTCGCTGCCGCGCCTGATCGCCATGCGCTGGGAAGTGCTGGGACTCGGGGGCGGCCAGGTGCTGCTCACGGCGGGCGCTGCCGGAGCAGTTGCGTGGTGGCTGGGCGCGAGTCCGGAAGTCGCTGCCGTGCTGGGTGGCGCGGTGGCGATGTCATCGACCGCGCTGGTGATCCGCCAGCTCGGCGAGCAGGCCGAGGTCAACCGCACGCATGGCCGGCTCGCGATCGCGATCCTGCTGGCGCAGGACCTGGCCTTCGTGCCGTTCCTCGCGCTGGCCGCGGCTATCAGCGCAGTCGGCCAGGACGAGACGCACTCCTCCGCCCTCACTTCGCTCGTACAGGGCGGCATTGCGCTCCTCGTGGTGCTGGCTGCGGGGCGCTGGCTGCTGCGTCCGCTCTTCCTCGAGATTGCCCGCGCGCGCACGCCCGAGCTGTTCCTGCTCGCTGTGCTGCTGATCGCTCTGGCGTCCGCCTGGACGACGGAAGCCGTCGGCCTATCGCTCGCGCTGGGCGCCTTCCTCGCCGGCGTCATGCTCGCGGAGACCGAGTTCCGCCATCAGATCGAGGCGTCGATCCGCCCGTTCCGCGACATCCTGCTCGGGCTGTTCTTCATCACCGTCGGCATGCTGCTCGACATCGGCCTGCTGGGGCGCGAGCTGCTGCTCGTGACCGGCCTCGTGGCTGTGATGCTCGTCGTCAAGGCGCTGATCGTCACGTTGCTCGGCAAGCCGTTCGCCGGCGGCAGTGCGTTCAAGTCGCTGCGCACCGGGCTGGTGGTGAGCGTGGGTGGCGAATTCGGCTTCGCCCTGCTCACGATCCTGTTGCAGGGCACGGTCGTCGAGGCACGCCTGGTGCAGCCCCTGCTCGCCGCGATCGTGCTCAGCATGGTGGTGAGCCCGCTGATCATCCGCCACAACAAGCGCATCGCACGTTTCATCCTGCGCGAGCGCGGGCCGACGCAGACTGCGCTGGCGCGCGAGCAGGCCGGCACCGAGGCGCTGTCCAGGCGCGATCACGTGGTGATCTGCGGCTTCGGCCGCGTGGGCCAGAACATCGGGCGCGCGCTCGAGCGCATGGGCTTCGAATACCTGGCAATCGACCTGGACCCGGCGCGGGTGCGCACCGCGCGCCTCGCGGGCGAGCCCATCATCTACGGCGACGCCGGCCAGCCCGAGGTGCTGGAAAACGTCGGCCTCGAGCACGTGAGCGTGTGCGTGGTGAGCTTCTCCGATCCGGTGCTCGCCCTGCGCATCGTCAACGCCATCCGCAAGGTGCGCCGCGACGTGCCGATCCTGGTGCGCACGCAGGACGACTCGCACATGCCGGAGCTGCAGAAGGCGGGAGCCAGCACCATCGTGCCGGAAACCTTCGAAGCGGCGCTGATGCTCATCTGGCATACGCTCCTGCTGCTCAAGGTGCCCGTCACCAGCGTGATGAAGACGATCGGCGACATCCGCAGCCATCGCTACAGCGTGATGCGCGAGCTGATTCCGCGCGGTGACGTGCGCACCAGCGGCGAGGGCGACTACGCCGAGGAGCTGCACACCTTCGTCCTGCCGCCCGGCGCCTGGGCGGTGGGCCGCAACATCGTCGAGATCCGCGAGCGCGCGCCGGACATCAACATCAGCGCTATCCGTCGCGACGGCATCACCGGCCGGGAACCCGATCCGCAGACCGTGCTGCGCGAGGGCGACGTGCTGGTGCTGTACGGCAGGCCGGACGCCCTGGAGCACAGCGAGTCGATCCTGCTGATGGGTTGAGCCGGCTCCTGCCCGGCAGGCGAAACGGCGCGGCGCCAGGCGTGCCAAGTGCCTGTTGCTGTTGCAGAAAGTGCAGCTGGCGTAGCGATCCGAGTTTCCCCTTTACTCCGGTACCGCGCCTGCCGCATAGTCGTTCGCGCTGAACAGGGCAAACCCACCGAAAGGTGGGGACGCAAAGCCACCGGTCTACGGGACGCGAGGTCCTACGACAGCGGGGTTGCCAGTGGAACGCCGTCCGTCGCGTTCCGTTGAACCTCCCCCCGGTCGCATCTCCGCGCTCCGTACGACGAACGGTTCTGCCCTGCCGGCGTGCCGTCTGCAACGTGCTGGTCGCTGATCCGGGGGAAGCAAAATGTCAGGCAAAGTCGCGGTCGTTCGCAATTGGGAAGGGACAGTCGTCACGCGCCCGCGCGTGATCGTGCGCCCGAAGCGCGTCGAGGACATCCAGACCATCCTCGAGAACGCCAAGGCGTTCCCCTCCCCGGTTCGCGCCATCGGCTCGAACTACTCGCAGACACGCTGCGGCGTGGCGGACGGCGGCACGATCATCGACATGACCGCCATGAACCGCGTGCTCGAGATCAACGATCACTGGGTGCGCGTGCAGGCCGGCGCGCAGTTCGTCGACGTGGCGGCGCAGCTCGAGGAACGCGGTCTGCAGCTGCCCGTGAATCCCGACCTCGGCAACCTGACGATGGGCGCGGCGGGACTGGCGGCCACGAAGGATTCCTCGATGCCTGCGCAGAGCGGGCAGCTCTCCTCGTACCTCAAGGAAGTGCGCCTGGTACTGCCCGGCGGCCGGATCCTGCACGTCACCGAAGGCCAGACCGACCTGCTCAAGCTGGTGCGATCGAGCTACGGGCTGGTGGGTGTGGCGTTCGAGCTGACGTTCAAGGTGGTGCCGCTGCGCGCCGTGCGTCTGGACTACGAAACGTACTCCCTCGAAGCGTTTCAGCGCGAGTTCCCCACGCTCATCGACATGCCGTCGGGCCTCAAGTGCTACCTGCTGCCCTTCCGCGACCGTGTCACGGTCGAGTTCCGCAGCTACGACGACGAGCCGCTGACGTCGCGCTCGGGTATCTGGGCGCTGCGCAAATCGGTGTTCACCAACGTGCTGCCGGCCTTCAACTCGACCGTGTCGAGCGCGGTGGCAATGCCTGCCGTGCGCTATTTCCTCATCGAGCAGTTCAACAACGCCATGCGCAGCACGCTCGACCGCGCGGCGCGCAACGTCACCGTCTATCCGATCGAGTGGGTGCGCAAGCTGCCGGCCGACCCCGGGCGCACGCGCTTCACGTACAGCACCTGGGCCTTCCCGCAGGCGACCTATCCTCAGCTCGTCGCGGAATATTTCGCGTTCTGCCGCGAGTACTACAAGCGCCAGCGCTACCGCGCCAACCTCCTGCACCTCGGCCATCGCCTGCACAAGGACCAGGGCTCGCTGCTCAGCCCGAGCTTCAACGGGCCGATGATCACGCTGGATCCATCCTCGACGGGCGATGCGGGATGGGAGGACTTCGTCATCGAGTTCAACGAATTCTGCTCGGAGCGCCACGGCACACCGCTGCCCAACCAGACGCGTTCGCTGACACAGGAGCAGATGGCTCTGGCCTTCGGTCCGCGCCTCAAGATGTTCAACACCCTGCGGCACAAGCTCGACCCCGACGACCGCATGCTGAACGTCTACTTCGCCCAGCTCCTCGCCGGCTGAGGATCTTCCGGCAGGGCGTCGAGGCGGGCGATCGCGGAGGCTCGCACGGCGTCGGGATCGCGCGGCGGTCACTCGCGGGGGCGTGCCACAATACGCGCATCCCCTGGTCCTCACGGGTCGGCTGCCATGACCACGATCGGTACGCCCCTCACGGCCGGCGCAACGCGCCTGCTGCTGCTCGGGGCCGGCGAGCTCGGCAAGGAAGTGGCGATCGAGGCGCAGCGCTTCGGGGTCGAGGTCATCGCCGTCGACCGCTACGCCAACGCACCCGCGATGCAGGTCGCGCACCGCGCGCACGTCATCAACATGCTGGACGGAGCCGGGCTGCGGCGCGTGATCGAACGCGAGCGCCCGAGCTTCGTGGTGCCGGAGATCGAGGCGATTGCCACACCCACGCTGCTCGAGCTGGAGCGCGAGGGTTTTCAGGTGGTGCCGACCGCGCGCGCCGCGCGCCTGACGATGGATCGCGAAGGCATCCGCCGGCTCGCGGCCGAAGAGCTGGGCCTGCGCACGTCGCCCTATCGTTTCGCCTCCACCGAGGGTGAGTACCGGGCCGCGGTCGCCGCACTGGGCACGCCGTGCGTGGTCAAGCCGCTGATGAGCTCATCGGGCAAGGGCCAGAGCGTGGTGCGCACTGCGGCCGAGGTCGACGAGGCGTGGGCCTACTCGCAGGCCGGCGGCCGCGCCGGTGCGGGTCGCGTCATCGTGGAAGGGTTCATCGACTTCGACTACGAGATCACGCTGCTGACCGTGCGGCATGCCGGCCAGACGTCCTTCTGCGACCCCATCGGCCATCTGCAGATCGACGGCGACTATCGCGAGTCGTGGCAGCCGCAACCGATGACCGATGCCGCCCTGCAAGAGGCGCGGCGTATCGCCATGGCGGTCACCGGCAATCTCGGCGGCAGCGGCATTTTTGGCGTGGAATTGTTCGTGAAGCGCGATCGCGTGTGGTTCAGCGAAGTGTCGCCGCGCCCGCACGACACGGGCATGGTGACGATGATCTCCCAGGACCTTTCGCAGTTCGCGTTGCACGTGCGGGCCATCCTGGGATTGCCAATCCCAGCGATCCGCCAGCACGGACCTTCGGCCTCGTGCGCGATCCTCGTCGAGGGGGAGTCGTCTGACCTGCGTTTTCACGCTCTGGAGAAAGCGCTGGAAGTGCCGGACACGGCGCTGCGCCTGTTCGGCAAGCCCGCAGTGCGCGGCCGGCGGCGCATGGGCGTTGCGCTGGCGCGCGCCGGGAGTATCGAGGAGGCGCGGGCCCGTGCGCGCGCGAGCACTGAGGCTGTAGTCGCGGCGGCGACGCTGGTCTAGCCCTCGAACGCTGCTGGCCTGGCCTTCAAACGCTGGCCTGGCCTTCAAACGCTGGCCTGGCCTTCAGACCTTTGCCTAGCCCTGCGCCTGCAGGTGGGCTTCGAGGAACCAGAGATACTTGTCCACGTCTCGCGAGACTTCCGTGTAGAGGTCCGACGTCCCGGCGTCGCCGAGCTTGGCGGCTTCGTCGATCGCCTTGCGGATGCGCCGGCCGAAATCGGCGAGCGCGGCCGCCAGCGCGTCGACGTGCTCCATGCCGTTCACGATCTCTTCCGGATAGGGCTTGAGCGCGGTGCGCTTCGCGACGGCCGCGAGACCGCCGCTTGCCGTGCCGCCGAGCGCCGTGATGCGTTCGGCCAGCGAGTCGATGTGTCCTTCGACGTTCTCGGCGATGTCGTCGAACAGCTCGTGCAGGGCAATGAACTGAGGGCCTTTCACGTTCCAGTGCGCGTGCTTGGCCTGCGTCTGCAGGTCGATGGCGTCCGCGAGGCGCGCGTTCAATGTCGTGGCGAGTTTGCGGCGGGCTTTGCCCGGCAGGTCGATGCGCGTTTCATGCATGGTGTGAGTTCCTCTGATCCGGCGAGCATTCAAGCTCGCCGGCGACGACAGGCCCAATCGTTTGTTCTGATCGCCGCGATGCACGTGGTCTATGGACAGCAGGCGCTACGCTGCCGGCCACGTCCGCCTGGCCGGCCGCTCGACTAGGCACTCTGCTCCGGGAACGTCGCGAACATCTGTTCCACCGCGGTGCGCAGCTTCTCGATCTGGTTCTTGCGCGACACCTCGTCCTCGTCGGCCACACCCTGCCACAGCAGTGTTCCCGTCGCGGCGTCGACCACGAAAACGACCAGGGTTCCCTTGCGCACCAGGCGACGCGGCATGATCGGGTCGGCGCGGCAGATCTCGTACGTGCTGAGAGCCGGTGCGGTGACGCCGAGCTCGAAGATGGTGTGGCGGCGCACGCAGAGATCCTGCGCCTGGGCCTGAGTGACCACGAGATGGAAGCTCACCAGGAAATCGGGCTGTTTGCCGGACGCCTCGCTGTAACCCTTCTGGGAAAGCTGAGTCAGGACCGCATCGTGGATCGCGGCCTTGACCGTCTCCACCTCCTGGACGACGCGCGGCTGCGGCTCGTACGAGGCCTGCGATTCCTGCCAGGCGAAGGTCTGGCGGCGACTGAAGTCCGCCGCGGGCGCAGTTTCCGTTTCGACGCGAGGCGGCCCGGCGCAAGCGGTCAGCAACGCTGCCGCGGCAAGCAGGGACAGACTGAGGGTCTGCGGCAGCCGGCGGGCGGCGGCGCAGCGCGGTTCACTAGCCATTGGGAAGCCTCCGGCCGATCAGTTTAATCGCTCGCGGACAAAAAGCAGCCAGGCACAGGGCCTGGCTGAGAGGATCGCGGGTCCCCAGGGGGAGAACCCACGGCGGAACCCCACGGGGTTCCGGGTGATCGAGGCCGATCGCCGCAGGTGCGGTCGGCTTGCGCGCCGCGGTTTGCGCAGTGTCAGACCTCGTTGCGGCGGCGCCGGATCAGAATCGTGGCCCAGAACAGCAGGCCGGCGACGACCAGGCCGGACCAGAGGCCGGGGCTCGTGAAGAACGCGCCCGGGTCCAGGAATTCCGTAACGCTCTCCGGCCAGGCGAACTCGTCGCCGTCGATCTCGACGACCCGGTCGCCCTGGTACGCCTTGAACGCCTTGAAATCCAGCCATCCGAACAGCCGGTAGCGCAGCAGTGCGGCGACGTACGCGGTATCGAAGAGAATGTTCTCGCCGAACATCGCCAGAATCGGCGGCAACGTCGCCCACAGGAGCACCGCGCGCCGCGCCCATGCGGATGCGAGCATCAGCCAGGCAGTGATGGGCAGGTACCAGAGTGCGCTGGCGAACATCCCGTACAGGAGCACGGCGTAGACCTGCCGCCAGATGTCGGGCTGCCACAGCATGCGCCAGATGTCGAGGTGTTCAACGTTGTTCAGGCGCAGGCTGAGGATGAACGCCATGAGCAGGCTGGTGACGAAAGTCGCAGCCAGCGTCATCAGCGGCAGGACCACGGTCGCGGTAAGCACCTTGGCAGCTACCGTGCTGGTGTCGGAAAGCGGCAGCGACTTCCAGAAGAGAATGCTGCGGTCCTTGCGGTCGGCGTACAGGCTGTCGAGGAGATAGAAGACCGTCACGACGCCCATCACGATCGCGAACGGGAAGGACACGAACGAGAGCGCCACGGAGATGATGATGTCGCTGTGCTTCACCAGGTCCGGATGGACGTGATTGGCGATGAGGTTCAGCCATTTGACGGTGAAGATCGCGCCGAAAACGCAGATCCCCGCGACGACGGCCGGAGCGATCACGAACGCGCGGTGCTCCCAGAACTCCCGGCGGATCAGCAGCGGCAGGGTCTTGGTGAGTGTCGCGTTCATGCTGCCGCTCCCTTGATCTTCGCGACGAAGAGGTCCGCCACGCTGGGCGTGCGCGCGTCGCCGAGACGGCGCAGACCGTCGCTCGCGGCGCTCTGGAAGTACATGACCGTGCGCCCGAACACTTCGCGCTCGTAGAACGGCTTGAGCTCGCGCGCCTCGGCGATGCGATCGGGGCTGACCGTCACCTGTACGAATTTCGTGGGCACTTCATCCATCGGCGTATCCAGCACTACGCGCCCGCGGTCGATGAACAGCAGGTCGGTGAGGATGTTCTCCACCTCTTCCACCTGGTGCGTGGTCAGCAGGATGGTGCGCTCTTCGTCGAAATAGTCGCCGAGCAGGCTCTCGTAGAACTGCTTGCGATAAATGATGTCGAGCCCGAGCGTGGGCTCGTCCAGCACCAGGAGCTTGGCATCGATCGCCATCACCAGTGCCAGGTGCAGCTGCGTGATCATGCCCTTGGACAGCTCGCGCACGCGGCTGCCCAGCTTGATGTCGGTCTTGCCGAGAAGCTGGAGCGCACGGTCGGCGCGAAAGTGGGGATGAATGCCCGCAACGAACTCGACGGCCTGGTTGACACGCAACCAGCCCGGCAGGACGGCCACGTCGGCGATGAAGCACACCTGCTTCATCAGCTCGTCGCGCTGCGTGTACGGGTCCAGTCCGAGGACCTTGAGGTCGCCCTCGTACGGTCCGAGGCCGAGAATGGCGCGCAGGGCAGTGGTCTTGCCGGCGCCGTTCGGGCCGATCAGCCCGACGATCCGGCCCTGCTGGACGTTGAAATCGACGTTGTCCAGTGCCCTTACTTCACCCGCCCGGCTCTTGAAGCGCCAGGACAGGCCCCGCGCCTCAATCACTGCTGCCATTGTTCGTCCCTCTGTCTTTGGATGCGCCGGTCGCGGACGGGGTCGCCGTGTCCAGCGCCAGCAGCTCGTTCGCGTCGAGGCCGAGGCGGGCGATGGTCGCTCGCACCTTGGGCCACTCGTCCTCGAGGAATTTCTGTCGTTCGTCTTTGAGGAGGGCGCGGCGCGCGCCGTCGCTCACGAACATGCCGCGCCCACGGCGCTTTTCGACGAGCTGCTCGTCGACGAGCTGCTGGTAGCCCTTCAGCACCGTGAGCGGGTTGAGCTGATATTCGGCCGCCACGTTGCGCACGGAGGGCAGCGGATCGCCCTCCTTCAGCACACCTTCGAGGATCATTGCGACCACACGATCCCGCAGTTGCCGGTAGATCGGTTGGCTGTCGTTCCAGTTCGGATCCATGCCCCGTGCGCCTGCTTCAGACTGTGGCGGCCAGCTAGCGAACTACTGTACCAAAACGGCCCGCGGCGCCTTCGCCCGCGAACTTTCGGTCTCGCCCGCGCTCGCCTCGTCTGCAGTCGTCGCACGCGCCAGCGTCGACATGCGCGGCGCGGTCACGGTCATGCTGCCAAGATTGGCAATTGCCGCTTTGGCCACGGTACGGACAACCGGTGCGGTCACTGTCATGCGGCCAAGCCATGCGGCTGTATCACGCGCTCCTGCGGACGCCTGCGTGGCAGTCGTCATGCTCAGCACCGCGAGCAGGCCGGCAGCCGCCATGGACGCGACACCCTTGAACCCGTTGCGAATGCGAGTCGTCATCTGTTCATCCTCCGGCACCTGGGTGCCCTTCTGGCCTTCCATCGAACCGGCAGGTTTTGCCTGCCGCCTTGGTGTTGTAGTGAACTATAACACCAAACGAAAAGCAAGCCCTGTTTTGCGCAGGAGGAAGGCGATCACCCCTCCGGTAGGCCCTTCAGCGGGCCCTTGGCCGGCGGTCGTTGGCCTATCTTGTCAATATATTCAACATCTTAGTTAAATACCTGACCCGGGGTAGCCGGTGGGCGCGTTCAGAGATGTAACAGGCATGAACGCGACTCTCACCCTCGACGCCGTTGCCACCGCGGGCGACGCCGGTATCGTGACGGCGATGGACCGTGGCGATGACTCGTCCCTGATGCAGCGCTATTCGCGCGGCGACATGGCTGCCTTCACGATGCTCTACGAGCGGCACAAGGGCGCGCTGTATCGCTATCTGCTGCGCCTCACGAAGCGGCGCGACGTCGCGGACGATCTGTTCCAGGAAGTGTGGGCGCGCGTCGTCGCGAGCCGCGCCCGCTATCAACCGCTCGCCAGGTTCTCGACCTTCCTGTTTTCGATCGCGCACAACTGTTTCATCGATTTCTGCCGTCGCAGCGCCAGCTCGCCGACCGCACGCGCTCTCGACGTCGAGGAACACGGCGAAGCGCTCGCCGAGTCGGAGCATCGCGGTCCGGAACGGGTCGCGCAGAGCGAGCAGGTGGCCGAGCGCCTGCGCAGCGCGCTCGAGAATCTGCCGGAGGAACAGCGCGAAGCGTTCCTGCTGCATGAAGAAGGAGGGCTGTCGCTGCAGGAAATCGCCGACCTGACGCGCGTCGGCATGGAAACGGCGAAGAGCCGCCTGCGCTACGCGCTGGCAAAGCTGCGCCAGAGTCTCGCGAAGGAACGGGAAGCGGCGGAGCCGGCGATCACGGTCGCGGGCGCGCCGTGGCATACGAGGTGATCGAAGTGAGCCAAAACGTCAGCGACGCGGAACTGGAGCGCTACCTGCGCCGGCGCGATCCGCTGTCGAGCGAGTACGCAGCGCTCGGCAGGGAGGATCCGTCGCCGGAGCTCGATGCGCTGGTACTCGCGCGTGCGCGCGCGGCGCTCGATGAAGATGGCGGCACAGTGAACTGGCGGCGACGACGCTGGCCGGCGTTCAGCGCGCTTGCCGCCACTGTGGTGCTGTCGTTCGCGATCATCACCCGCATCACGCTCGACGGCGACCAGAACACGTTCGCCACATCGCCGGCCTCTCCTCCAGCGCAGGCTGCATTGCCGGCGCCGGCATCGACGTCTGTGCAAAGTGAGGAAACCGTCGCCGCACCGCAGTCAGCTGGGCCCGCCGCGACTGCGCCAGTAACGTCACAAGCAGCCTCATCCGACAGGCGCGCGCTCGAATCGGTCGCGCCTGCCACGAAGGCATTCGACGGGCAGGTCGGCAGCGTCGCTGGCGCGAACGAGCAGCTCCTCATGAAGCGGCAGAGCGTGAAAGGCTTCGCGCGCGGTGCGGATCTCGCCCGTTCCGGCACTGCGAACACGGCAGCAGGCACGAACGACACCTCGTCGACGGGCCCGGCGCCCGCGGATTCCGCCGAGCGCCTCGCGGACGAAGGATCGCCGTCCGTCTTCCAGACATACGATGCGCTGCGCGCGGAGCAGCGAGAGAGAGAGAGTGAACAGGCGGCGCGCAAGAACTCCGACGCGCCCGCCGCGAGCGCTGAGCCGCCGACTGCGCTCTCCGTCAGCGGCACGCGCGTCAGGGACAACGCCCGTGCCTATTCGCCCAGCCCGAAGAAAGCTGCTGCGGAGGCCAAGGTCGCGCCTACGAGCTACGAAGCAGCTGCGGAGCAGCCCGAGATCGGCGCGCCGGCCTCCGTTGCTCCGGGAGCAGTCGCCCAACAGCGTGATCCGATGGAGTGGCTCAAGGAAATCCAGGAGCTGCGCGCCGCGGGGCGTAACGAAGAAGCGGATCACGAGCTGGCGCTCTTCCGCAGCGTCTATCCGCAGATCCGGGCGGTATACGAGGTGGACGGGGCCGCACGAAAAGCAGATGTGCCGGCCAGGAGCGACGGAGTCGCCGAGAGCACCGCGCCGCGCCCCCCCACCAAGTAAGCCCACGAGCAAACGAGCCTGCTAGAATTGCCGCCCTTTCCGGCGCTCCCGGCGCATCCGCGGCGCGCGCACGATCCAGGGGGCGTTCCATGAAAAAACCCGTCAACGTCGCCATCACCGGCGCGGCAGGACAGATCGGCTACGCGCTGGCGTTTCGCGTCGCCGCGGGCGACATGCTCGGAACCTCGCAGCCCATCAACCTGCATCTGCTGGAGATCAGCGCGGCGCTGCCGGCGTTGCAAGGCGTGCTGATGGAGCTCAACGACTGCGCGTTCCCGACGCTCAGCAAGGTCGTGGCCACGGACGATGCGAACGTCGCCTTCCGCGACTGCCAGGTTGCGATGCTGGTGGGCGCGCGCCCGCGCGGACCCGGCATGGAACGCAAGGACCTGCTGCTGGCCAACGCGCAGATCTTCTCGGCCCAGGGCAAGGCGCTCGAGCAGCACGCCGATCGCGACGTGCGCGTGCTGGTGGTCGGTAATCCCGCCAACACCAACGCGCTCATCGCCCAGCGCAACGCGCCGGGCCTCAAGCCGCAGCACTTCACCGCCATGACGCGGCTCGATCACAACCGCGCGCTGTCGCAGCTCGGCGAGAAAACCGGCACGCACGTGACCCGCATCCGCAAGATGACCATCTGGGGCAACCATTCCTCGACGCAGTATCCGGACATCAGCCGCGCGACCGTGGACGGCAAGCCGGCCAAGTCCCTGGTCGACGAGAAATGGATCGTCGAGAGCTTCATTCCCACCGTGCAGCAGCGCGGCGCGGCGATCATCAAGGCCCGCGGCGCCTCGTCCGCTGCCTCGGCGGCTTCCGCGGCCATCGACCATGTGCGCGATTGGGTCAACGGCAGCACGTCGGGGGACTGGGTCAGCATGGCGGTGCCGTCCGACGGCAGCTACGGCGTGCAGTCGGGGATCATCTATTCCTACCCGGTCACCTGCAGCGGCGGGGAATACAAGATCGTGCAAGGGCTGGGCATCGACGATTTCAGCCGCGAACGCATGAAAATCACGGAAAAAGAGCTGCTGGAAGAGCGCGAGGGTGTCAAAGAGCTGATCTGAGGCGCGCTGGCCGACGCCGGGCTATAGTCGGTGCCAACGGGCACCGCCGCCAAGGACCGCTCCCATGATCAGCCTGCTCTGGTTCCTTCTGTTCGTGGGCACGATCGTCTTTGTGACGTATCGGCGCCTGCCGCTGCTGCACGCAAGCCTGGCCCTCACCGCGGTGGTCTTCGCCTACAGCGTCTTCACCGACGCGAATTCGTCCTGGGCCATGGCCTGGCGCTCCATCCTCTGGATGGCCCTCGTGCCGCTCTGGCTCCTGACGATCCGTCCGTTCCGCGTGGGCTTCATCACGCGCCCGTTCCTGCGCACCTACAAGCGGCTGTTGCCGAGCATGTCGACCACCGAGAAGGAAGCGCTCGAAGCCGGCACGGTGTGGTGGGACGGCGAGCTGTTCACGGGCGGCCCGCGCTGGGAGAAGCTCATGTCCGCGCAGCCGCCGCGCCTGAGCGCCGAGGAGCAGGCGTTCATCGACGGCCCGTGCGAAGAGCTGTGCCGCATGCTCGATGAGTTCGACATCACGCACCGGCGCGCGGACCTGCCGCCGCACGTCTGGGATTTCATCAAGAGCCGCGGTTTCTTCGCGATGATCATCCCGAAGAAGTACGGCGGTCTGCAGTTCTCCGCCTACGCGCATTCCTGCGTGCTCATCAAGATCGGCAGCCGCAGCGCGGTGGGTTCCTCGACGATCGCGGTGCCCAACTCGCTGGGCCCGGCCGAATTGCTCCTGCACTACGGCACCGAGGAACAGAAGAACCACTACCTGCCGCGCCTCGCGCGCGGCGAGGACGTGCCGTGCTTCGCACTCACCGGCCCGCGTGCCGGTTCCGACGCCGCATCGATCCCCGACACCGGCGTGGTGTGCAAGGGCATGTTCCAGGGACGCGAGATCATCGGGCTCAAGCTCAATTTCGCGAAGCGCTACATCACGCTGGCCCCGGTCGCCACGGTGATCGGCCTGGCCTTCCGGATGTTCGATCCGGACAAGCTGCTCGGCGACGAGACCGACCACGGCATCACCTGCGCGCTGATCCCGCGCAACACGCCCGGAGTGACCATCGGTCGTCGCCACTTCCCGCTCAACGTGCCGTTCCAGAACGGCCCGGTCCACGGACGCGACGTGTTCGTGCCGCTCGACTACATCATCGGCGGCGTGCCGATGGCGGGCCAGGGCTGGCGCATGCTCGTCGAGCAGCTCTCGGTCGGGCGCTGCATCTCATTGCCCTCGAACTCCACCGGCGGCGCGAAGGCCGGTGTCTACGCCACCGGTGCGTACGCGCGCATCCGCCGGCAGTTCAACATGCCGATCGGGCGCTTCGAAGGTGTCGAAGCGGTGCTCGCCCGCATGGCCGGTCACACGTACATCATGGACGCCGGACGCTCGGTCACGGCGGGCGCGATCGATGGCGGCGAGAAGCCGTCGGTGCCCTCGGCGATGCTCAAATACCACCTCACCGAGATGGCGCGCATCGTCGCCAACGACGCGATGGACGTGCACGGCGGCAAGGGCATCTGCCTCGGCCCGAAGAACTACCTCGGCCGCGGCTACCAGGTGGTTCCGGTGGCGATCACCGTGGAAGGCGCGAACATCCTGACTCGCAGCCTCATCATCTTTGGCCAGGGCGCGATCCGCTGCCATCCGTTCGTGCTGCGCGAGATGAACGCCGCGCGCGACACCAATCGCGAGCGCGGCCTGGAGGCGTTCGACAAGGCGCTGTTCGGCCACATCGGCTTCACGATCAGCAACGCGGTGCGCTCGCTGGTGATGGCGCTGACGCTGGCGCGCTTCACGCGCGTGCCGGACACCGGTGCGACCAGCCGCTACTTCCAGCACGTCAACCGCTACAGCGCCTCGTTCGCTTTCGCCGTCGACGTCGCAATGCTGACGCTCGGCGGCTATCTCAAGAAGAAAGAGAACCTGTCGGCGCGGCTCGGCGACGTGTTGAGTTGCATGTACCTCACCTCGATGGTGCTCAAGCACCACGAGAACCAGGGACGCCCGGACGACGACCTGCCGCTGGTCGACTGGGCCTGCCGCACGCTGCTCTACCGCGCCCAGGAGCAGCTGCACCTCTTCCTGCGCAATTTCCCCGTGCGGTTCCTCGCGGCCTTCATGCGGCTCTTCATCTTCCCGCGCGGCCTGACGTACTTCGCGCCGAGCGACCGGCAGGGCCGGGCGATCGCCGACCTGGTCATGAACCCGACCGAAGTGCGCGAGCGCCTGTGCCGCTACGTCTACAAGACGGTCGAGCCCGGCAATCCGCTCGGCCTGCTGCAGGAAGCGATGGCGCTGGCGATCACGGCCGAGCCCCTCGAGAAGCGCATCCGCGTCGACGGCGTGAAGACCGGGCGCGTGACCGCTCTCGACCTGCCGACCCAGGTCCAGCAGGCGCTCGCCGCCGGCATCCTCACGGAAACCGAGGCGGCGATGCTGCGCGACTACGACCGCAAGGTGATGGAACTGGTCAACGTGGACGACTTCACGTCGCAGGAAATGGCGGCGGACACGCAACCCGAACCGCGGTCGGCGCAGGCCGAGCGCCTCGTTGGCTGAGCCCTCGCGAGGCGCCGCGAACCTTCCGGTCCCCGCGGCCGGCGGCGCGCGCACGCCGGCGCCGGCATCCGCAGAGTCGCCCGGTGCCGGTACGGTCGCCGCCGCGCATTTCGGGCCGCTCAGCACGGGCTGGCTGCTGTACGAAGTGGACGTCGAGCTCGACCCCGTCATCGAGGCCGACTACGACGCCTGGCTGCCCGCGCACATCGACGAGATCCTGGCAATACCCGGCTTTCTCCGCGCCGACGTCCTGGTGCGCGAGGACCTGGTCGACGGCGCCCGCGCAGGCTGGCGTCGGCGCACCATCCAGTATCGGCTCGCGAGCCGTGGCCACCTCGACGCGTACCTGGCCGAGCACGCGCCGCGCTTTCGCGAGCAGGCGACGGAGCGCTTCGGCGAGCATGTCCGCTACGCGCGACGCGTGCTCACGCAGAGCGCGCAACGACTGCCGGGGCAGCAACAGATCGAGTTCTGCCAGAACTGCGGCGCGGTCCTGAACGGACAGTACTGCGCCTCGTGCGGCCAGCGCGCGCGTGTCCGGATCATTTCCCTCTGGCACCTGATCAGGGAAGCGGCCGGCGACATCACCCACCTCGACTCGCGCCTGTGGCGCACGCTGTGGCCGCTGCTCGCACGTCCGGGAGCGCTCACCAACGAGTATCTCGCCGGTAGACGCGCCCGCTACATCCCCCCGTTTCGCCTCTATCTCGGCCTGAGCATCATTTTCTTCGTGCTCGCCAACATCGGCGGACGGGAGGAGCTCACGCCGGCGGAGCGCGCGGAAGTGGATCAGCAGGTCGCCGCAGGCAAGGCCGAAGCGCTCAAAGAGCTGCGCGCACGCGGCATCGAGGTGCCGTCAAACGTGGAGAAGGAAGTGACCGCCCCGGCGGCGGGTGGTGCGCCTGCAGCGGGCAGTGCGCCGACGCGTTCGGTGATCGCCGAAGCGGGTGAGCCGGAAGACGCCAAGGCCTGCGAAGGCATGCGCGTCACGCTCGCGATCCCGGGTCGCGAGCGCATCGAACGAAGCCTGCGCGCGGCCTGCGAGAGCATCGCGCGCGACGACGGCCAGACGTTCATGAGCGCCCTGGGCGCGAACGTTCCGAAGATGATGTTCGTGTTCCTGCCGCTGCTCGCGCTCGCCAACAAGGCCCTCTATCCCTTGTCGCGCCGCTACTACGTCGAGCACCTGCTGTTCTTCGTGCACTTTCACGCTTTCGCGTTCCTCCTGTTCTCGCTGATGGCGCTCTTCAACGTTCTGACCGGCGAGCCCGCGTCGCTGGAAACGGTACGCAACTTCCTGGTCTTCGGCATCGTCATCTACGTGCCGATCTACCTCTACAAGGCGCTGCGCCGGGTGTACCGCCAGGGCCGCGCCGCAAGCTTGTTCAAGTTCACGATGGTGTACTTCGCCTACGTCGGCTGCATGACGCTGACCCTGCTGGGCGGCGTGCTCTACACCGCCGCCACGCTCTGAGTTGCGCGCCGCCCGGCGCCCCCCTAGTCTCTCGACGACCGGGAGCTTCACGCAGACGGGGAATTCCAAATGCGCAAACACATTGCCGCCGTGGCCGCCGTGGCAGGCGCCATGGCATTGATGTCAGTCTTTCACCGGGCCGCAGCGCTGGAGCGCACGCCTTCACCGCCGGGCGCCCGGGCGGAAATCATCAGTCCGGCCGACGGCGCGCGGGTGAAGAGCCCGGTGCGGGTGCGTTTCGGGTTGAAGGGCATGGGCATCGCGCCGGCGGGCATGGCGTTCGAGAACACCGGCCACCATCACCTGCTGATCGATACGGATCCGCCCGCCGACCTCGGCCAGCCGCTGCCGACCTCGGAGCGCGTGGTGCACTTCGGCAAGGGGCAGACGGAAACCGAGATCGCGTTGCCGCCCGGCAAGCACACGCTGCAGCTCGTGCTCGGCGATCACCTGCACGTCCCGCACGATCCGCCGGTGATGTCGCGCAGGATCACCGTCGTGGTGGAGTGAGCAGTACGCCGGTCGTGGACACGAGTCAGGCACTGAGCCGGCGCCGCGCGCAACCGCGGTCCCTCGTGTGAGCCGCAATTCCAACCGGGCGATCCTCCATGTCGACATGGATGCGTTCTACGCGTCCGTGGAGCAGCACGACGACCCCGGCCTGAAGGGCAAGCCGGTGATCGTCGGCGGCACCGGCGGGCGCGGCGTGGTGGCGGCGGCGAGCTACGAGGTGCGCAAGTACGGCGTGCACTCGGCCATGCCGATGCGCGAGGCGCTGGAGCGCTGTCCGCACGCCATCTGCATCCCGCCGCGCATGCGTCGCTACCAGCAGGTCTCGCGACAGGTGTTCGCCGTGTTTCACGAGTTCACCCCGCAGGTCGAAGGCCTGTCACTCGACGAAGCGTTCCTCGACGTGACCGGGAGCCTGACACTGCTCGGCGCGGCCGATGCCATCGCGCTGGAGATCAAGCGACGCATCCGCGAGCGGACCGGGCTCAGCGCTTCCGTCGGCCTCGCCGCCAACAAGCTGCTCGCCAAGATCGCCTCGGACCTGCGCAAGCCCGACGGCTTCGTCTGGATCCGTCCGGAAGAGGTGAGCGCCGTGCTCGACCCGCTGCCGATTCGCCGACTGTTCGGCATCGGTCGCAAGACCGGCGCGCGCCTGGAGGAGCACGGCATTCACACCTTCGGCCAGCTGCGTCTCGCGTCCGACGCGCTGTTGTGGCCGATCTTCGGGCGCTATACGCAGCGGGTGCGCGAACGCGCCAGCGGCATCGACGAACGCCCGGTGGTGGCCGACTGGGAAGAGAAATCGATCAGCGCCGAGGAAACCTTCGAGCGCGACATCCGCGACCACGAGCAGCTCTACGCCGAGCTCGCGAGCCTCGCGGACCGCACCGCCGCGCGGTTGCGCGACAAGCAGCTGGTCGCCGGCGAGGTGCACGTGAAGATCCGGCGACGCGATTTCACGACCTATACGCGGCAGAAGAGCTTCTCGCCGCCGACCCAGGAGACGCGCCTGATCGCGGGCATCGCGCGCGAGTTGCTGCGCCGCTGGCTGCTCACTCAGCCGCGTGCCGCGATACGCCTGCTCGGCGTCGGTGTCGGCGCGCTCGGCCCAGCGCAGCAGCTGGACCTGTTCGAGACGGCCGCTGCCGCTGCGCCCGGGAAACTGGACACCGCGGTCGACGAGATCCACGAGAAGTTCGGCATGCAATCGCTGGCGCGCGCCAGCGGCCTGCGCCCCCGGCAGTGAGCCAGCGTCTGCTTGCCGTTGTGTTGCTGCTATCCGCCGCCGGCAGCGCGGCGGCTGTGCGCGACTACGCGGTCGGGCCGGCTCCCTCCTGGGTGCTGCCGGCGAGCGCGCATGCGCGTCCCGCACCGGCGAAGGAGATTTCCGCCGGCGCCTATTGGCGCGTCGTCGACTACCAGGTCCGTGTCGAGCGCAACACCACGGAGGAATACCACCGCTTCGCCATCGAGCTGCTCAATGAACGCGGCGTCGAGGACAACGCGCAGATCGCGCTGGATTTCGATCCCACGTACCAGTCCCTGATCGTGCACCACGTTTCGATCCGGCGGGGCGCGACGCGGGCCGACGCGCTCGGCAGCGCGCGCGCCTCGGTCCTGCAGCGCGAGAAGGATCTCGAGAATCGCATCTACGACGGCAGCAAGACGCTCAACCTGGTGCTCGCCGACGTGCGTGTCGGCGACGTGATCGAGTACAGCTACTCGCTGCGAGGCCGCAATCCGGTCTTCGGCAAGCGCTTTTACGACAGCTATTCCATGGGCTGGGCCGATCCCGTCGCGTTCCTGCGCCTGCGCGTCCTGCATCCGCCCGGCAGCGACATCCGCTACAAGGTCCATGCCGGCAACGCGCAGCCCGTGGTGCGCGACCAGGGCGACCAGCGCGAAATGCTGTGGGAAATGGCAGATGTGCCCGGCCGGATCGCCGAGGACGATCGCCCCGGCTGGCACGTGCTGTATCCCTACATTCAGCTCAGCGAGGCGCGTAGCTGGAACGAAGTGGGCCGCTGGGCGCATGCGCTGTTCCAGGCCTACACGCCGGGCGGGGAAACGCTCCTCGCGCGCAGCGGGCTGGCGGACGCGCGCAAGCTCCCCGCCGGCGAACGAACACTGCGCAGCTTGCGCTTCGTGCAACAGCAGATTCGCTACACCGGCATTGCCATCGGCCCGGGGTCGCATCAGCCCGCAAATCCCGGCGTGGTCCTGGAACGGCGCTTCGGCGACTGCAAGGACAAGTCGCTGCTGCTGGTGCACTTGTTGCGCGCCCTCGACGTCGAAGCGGACACCGCGCTCGTCAACAACTATCGGGGCAGGTCGCTCGACGCGCTGCTGCCGAGCCCGCTCGCTTTCAATCACAGCGTCGTGCGGGCGCGCGTCGATGGCCGCGACTACTGGCTCGACCCGACGATGGCGCCACAGGGCGGCGGACTGGATGACGTGTACCAGCCGGACTACGGCTTCGCGTTGCTGGTAGCCGCCGACACCACGGAGCTGGTGCGCATGCCAGCCGCGCGCGCGGCGGCTCCCCTGCAGGAAGTGCACGACGTCTTCGATCTGCGGGCCGGTCTCAGCAAGCCCGGCACGCTCACGGTCACTTCCCGATACCTCGGGCGCGAAGCGGACCGTATCCGCGCGCGCTTTGCGGGCAGCAGCCGCGCCCAGATCGAGAGCGACTACCTGAACTTCTACGCACGCAGCTATCCCGTCGAAGCCATCGGGAGCATGGAAGTGCGGGACGATCTGCAAGCCAACCGCCTGCAGGTCATCGAACGCTATCGGCTGGCGAGCGCGTTCCAGGACGCCACCGAGGGCGGCAAGGAGCTCTACGTCCGCGGCTACTCGCTCGACGAGTTCGTCCGCAAGCCCGACACACCGGTGCGCCGGTCGCCGCTCGCGATCTCGCATCCGGTCAACGTGCGCCACGTCGTCGAGGTGCGCCTGCCGGAGGCGTGGAACCTTGCCGACGAGTCGGGCGAAGTCCTCGATCCGGCGTTCGAGTTCCGCGCCCGTCGCCACTACGACGCCCGGGAAGAACTCCTGCGGCTCGAATACAGCTACCGCTCGCTGAGCGATCACGTCGCTGCGCCAGCGCTCGGTGCGTACCTCGCCAAGCTCGACAAGGTGGACGAGGAGTACGGCTACTGGCTTTCGTACGGCGCGGACACGGCGGACCGCACGGGCTACGTACCTGCGTTCTACATCGCCGGCCTGCTGGCGCTCGCTGCCGGCCTCTGGCTCGCGCGACGGATGTACCTGTACTCGCCACCGGCCCTGCAGTCGCCGACTGCCGGCACGCTGCGCGGAATCGATGGCTGGTTGCTCCTGCCCGCGCTCGGTTGCGTCGTCGGGCCGCCCGTCGCGCTGTACATGGTGTGGACACTGTCCCTGCATTTCGCTCCCGACGTCTGGAGCGGCGCCCACGCCGTGCTCAGCCCGGTGCTGAGATCGATTGCGCATCCATACCTGGTGGTCTGCTTCGCACTCGCAGTCATATTCGTCTGCGCGGAATGCGCACTCAGCGTCTTGTTCTTCAAGCGGCGCACCTCGGTCCCGAGGCTCTTTCCCGCCCTGTGCTGGGTGGCCGTCGGCCTGGTCGCCCTCATGTCCTTCGGCTTCGATTTCGCCAAGGACAAGCAGACCCTGGCCACCGGCCTCGCCGAGGTCGCGCGCTCGATCCTCACTGCGGTGATCTGGACTGTGTACTTCCGCCGCTCCAGGCGCGTCAGGTCGACCTTTGTCGAAACTCTTCCCGAACCCACCGCCCTCGGGGCGCCCGCGCCGCCGACCGGTACGGTTTCGGTCGCGGCGCCGTCCCACGGCGCGGCAGGGCCAGCGATGGCTACGGACCCACCGCCCGCCTGACGCTCCTGCGTCCGATCCCGCCTTCGCAGGCTGCCCCGGTTTTACTCTCACACGGCCACGGGGCAATATGCTTTGGCGGTGCGCCAGCGCAGCGCATCAACCACTCATGTATACGACCTTCTTCGGCCTGGGCGAAAAGCCCTTTGCCATCACCCCCGATCCCCGCTACCTCTTCCTGAGCGAGCGGCACGCGGAGGCGCTCGCCCACCTGCTCTATGGCATCAACGAGGCCGGCGGCTTCATCCAGCTCACCGGCGAGGTCGGTACCGGCAAGACGACGGTGGTGCGCAGCCTCCTCGGGCAGATTCCGCAGAACGCGGACGTCGCTCTGATCCTGAACCCGCGCATCACGCCCGCCGAGTTCCTGCTCACCATCTGCGAGGAGCTGCGTCTCAGCGTCCCGGAGAGCGAGCGCACGAGCGTCAAGGGGCTCGTGGACATCTTGAACCGCCGCCTCCTGAGCGCGCATGCCGAGGGACGGCGCGTCATCGTCATCGTCGACGAAGCGCAGAACCTCAGCATCGACGTGCTCGAGCAGGTGCGACTGCTCACGAACCTGGAGACGGCGACACAGAAGCTGCTGCAGATCATCCTCATCGGCCAGCCCGAGCTGCGCGAGGTCCTGCAACGCATGGAGCTGCGCCAGCTTGCGCAGCGCATCACCGGCCGCTATCACCTCGACCCGTTGCGCCGCGAAGAAACGGCGGGCTACGTGCGCCACCGCCTGCGTGTGGCCGGCGCCACCGCGGAGATCTTCACCAACGGCGCGCTCGCTGAAATACATCGCCTCGCGAGCGGCATCCCGCGCGTCATCAACGTCATCTGCGATCGCGCGCTGCTCGGCGCGTACACGCAAGAGCAGCATCGCATCAGCGCGCGCCTCGTGCGCCGCGCAGTCGGCGAGATCTATGGACGCACCGTGTTGCCGCCGTGGGCGCGCTGGATCGCGCTCGGCGCGGGCGTCGCCAGCCTGCTCGCGTTGGGCCTGGGCACGTGGCAAACGCTGACCCAAGCCGAGGCGCCCGCCGGCGAATCGCCGCCGATGACGGCACAGGCTGCAGCACCGGCCCCGCCCGTCGCGCCGCCCGCGCAACGCCTGCGGGATCTGCTCGCCGCGCACGCAGGCGCCGCTGATCCACGCGGCGACGCGGCGTATGCACGGCTGTTCACGCTCTGGGGAGCGAGCTTCACGCCTGGTGCGCTCGACAGCTGCGATCAGGCGGTCAGCCAGGGCCTGGAGTGCGTCGCCCAGCGCGGATCGTGGGCGCAGCTGCGCATGCTCAATCGCCCCGCGATCCTCTTCGTGGCCGACGACAGCGGCAGCGAGCAGCAGCTCGTGCTCGAAACGCTCGGCGACGAACGCGCCATCGTCGATCTGGCCGGCGAGCGCCACGAGCTTTCGATCGCCGACATCTCGCGTCACTGGTATGGCGACTTCCTGCTGCTGTGGCGGCCGCAGGTGACAGGCGTGAAGCTGTTGTCGGCGGGCATGCGCGGCGAGGACGTGCTGTGGCTGCGCAAGAGCCTCGAGAAGGTGCGGGGCGAAGCGCCGGACGCCGCCTCGCCCGACGTGTTCGACAACGGCTTGGTGCGGCTGGTCGAGGACTTCCAGCGCCAGCACCGCCTCACCGTCGATGGCATCGCCGGGCTGCAGACGCAGCTCGTGCTCGACACGGCCCTGGCGACGCCCGGCACGCCTTTCCTGGCCACGCCGCACGGGGGCTGATCGTGTCGTTCATCCTCGATGCGCTTCGCAAGTCCGAGCACGAACGTCAGCGCCAGGGCGGCCCCGGCATCGCCGACATCCGGACCGTCGGCAGCGGCACGCGGCTGCCGATGTGGGCGATCGCGCTGGGGGCGTTGCTCCTGCTCAATATTTTCATCGTGCTGGTCCTGGTCTTTCGTGGCGAGTCGGGTGCCACGACAGCGCAGGAGCGCGCCGCGCCGCCGAGCGGCGGCGTATCCGACACTGCAACCGCGAATCCGCCTGGCGCGCCGTCGCGGCCCGGCCAGCAACCGCCTTCTGAGCCAAGCGACGCGACGAGCGCGAGAGACAGCTCGCTCGCCGGCAGCGGATCGGTGAGTGCGGGCGGCGAGTCAGCCATCGCAGGCGGCGAATCTGCGATCCCCTTGCCACGCCGGATCGAGCCGCGGCCGCGCGACGACACCGGCCGCTCGCAGGGTTTCGACGCTTCGACGCCGGCAATGGCGTCGCCAGCTCCGGCGACTCGCCGCGATCGCAGCGGGCGGACCGGCGATCCGCAGCTGAGCGCCGAGCCGGAACCCGAGCCGGAACCCGACCCGGCCCTCGACCTGCCAACGCTCGCCGAGGTCGCGGCGCGCCCCGGCAGTTCCCTCCCCGAGCTGCACCTCGACATTCACGTCTATGCCTCGCGGCCTTCCGAGCGTTTCGTGTTCCTGAACATGCGCAAGTATCGCGAAGGCAGCAGCACGCCGGAGGGCACGCGCGTCGAGCGCATCACTCGCGACGGCGTGGTGCTCAACCACCGCGGGCTGCGCTTCGTGATGCCGCGGCAGTGACGCTCGCGTCGCTCGACGGTACTGCGCTGGCCGGGGCGCTGCGCGCCGGCATCCGGCGCGTCATCGCGAGCCAGGAACACCTGAACAAGATCAACGTTTTCCCGGTGCCCGACGGCGATACCGGAACGAATCTGGCACTGACGCTGGGCTCGGTGCTCGCCGTGCTGCGCGCAGCAGAGAGCCACGTCGGTGCGCTGCTGACGCGCATCGCCGATGCCGCCATCGACGGTGCGCGCGGCAACTCGGGCGCAATCCTCGCCCAGTTCTTCGTCGGGCTCGGCGATCGGGCGGCCGGCCAACCCAGCCTGTCCACGCTGGAATTCGCGCATGCAGTCGAAAGCGGCGCAGCATACGCACGCGAGGCGCTGAGCGAGCCGCGCGAAGGCACCATCCTCACGGTGATTGCCGACTTCGCTGCCGAGATCGGCACGCTGGCGCGGCGCGATCGCATCGGCGACTTCGGCACGCTGGTCGGCCGCGCGCTGGAGCGGGCGCGGGAGTCGCTGGAGAAGACGCGCTCGCAGCTCGAAGCGATGCGCAGGGCGAACGTCGTCGACGCCGGCGCCCAGGGGTTCGTCGAGCTCATCGAGGGCGTTGCGGCTTATGCCAAGGGCGAGATCCTGCCTGCGGGCGCGGACCCGGGCGATGACGAGATGGACGTCGCCGTGCAGCACGAACGCGGTGCCGCGGCGGGCAGCGAGATCGAAATCGACCGCCGCTTCTGCACCGAGTGCGTGATCACCGGCACCGACGTCGATCGTCGCCGGTTGCGCGAGGCGCTCGGCGACATCGGCACCTCCGTCGTGGTTGCCGGTACGCACAACAAGACGAAAGTGCACGTGCACGCCGACGATCCGGCCGCAGTCTTCGCGCTGGCGCGTCGCTACGGCGCCGTGTCGGCGCAGAAAGCCGACGACATGCGCAAGCAGCAGGGCGCGGCGCATCACGGCGCGCAGCGCGCTGTCGCGGTGGCAGTGGATTCCGCCGCCGACATCCCAGACGAGGAGATCGAGCGGCTCGAGATCCACGTCGTGCCGTTGCGCGTGCATTTCGCGGAGCGCAGCTACCTCGACAAGATCTCGATGACGCAGGAACAGTTCTATCGCGCGCTCGAATCGAGCCCGGTGCACCCCAAGACTTCGCAGCCTCCGCCGGGCGACTTCCGTCGCACCTTCGAGTTCCTGGCCTCGCACTTCGACACCGTGGTATCGATCAACGTGACCGGGCACGTCAGCGGCACCCGGGCCGCCGCCGAGGGCGCCGCATCGCGGGTACGCGCGCACGGCCGCGTCGTGGTCCTGGACAGCGGCAACGCTTCGCTGGGGCAGGGCCTGATCGCGATGTACGCGGCCGAGTGCGCGCAGGCCGGCCAGACAGGCGACGAGGTGATCGCCGCCACGCGCGCGGCGATAGCGCGCACGCGCACGTTCGGCCTGCTCGGGCGCCTGGATTTTGCGGTGCGCGGCGGGCGGGTGCCGAAGATCGTGCAGACCATCGCCGACTTCCTGCACGTGACCCCCATCCTCATGAATCTCCCCAACGGCCGCGTCACCACCGGTACTGCGCTCTTCGGCCGACGCGACCTGCGCAGCCGTTTCGCCGGCCTCGTGCGCCGGCGCATGCGCGACGATGCGGGGTACCGCGTCGCGGTGGGCCACGCCAACGCGGAGGAAGAGGGGCGCCGGCTGCTCGACGAGATCTGCGCCGGTCTCGACAACATTCACTCGCGCTTCCTGACACCGCTCGGCACGGCGCTCGGAGTGCACGGCGGCCCCGGGATGCTGGTCGCGGCGATCCAGGAATACGAGCCACCGGCCGCAGCCGACCGGATCGCGGCGAACGATGCACAGGCGACGAGCTGAGCGCCGATACGAACCCCTGCCAGCACGAACGGATGGGCGGCACGCTTTTGCGGGAAGGCACATGAAAATCGAGACCCTCGCCGTTCACGCGGCACGCGACATCGACGCGGCAACCTCCGCGGTGGCTGCGCCGCTGCATCTCAGCACTACGTTCGAGCGCGCCGCGGACGGCGGCTACCCGCAGGGTTTTTCGTACTCGCGTCCCGACAACCCGACCCGCCGCGCGCTGGAGCATTGCCTCGCAGAGATGGAAGGGGGCGCCGAAGCCATCTGCTTCTCGTCGGGCTCGGCGGCGACCATGGCGGTTTTCAGCCTTCTGAAGCCCGGCGACCACGCGATCGGCCCGCGCGAGTGCTACTACGGCACGCGCCAGCAGTTGCGCGACGTTGCGGGCGGCTGGGGCGTGACGGTCGATTTCGTCGATACCACCGACGCGGGCGCGGTCGAAGGCAAGCTGCGTCCCGAAACGCGCCTGGTGTGGATCGAGACGCCTTCGAATCCAACGCTCAGCATCAGCGACATCGCGAGCCTCGCGCGCCTCGCACACGGCAACGGTGCCTGGCTGGGCTGCGACAACACGTTCGCCACGCCGATCCTGCAACGCCCCGTGGCCTTCGGCGCCGATTTCGTGATGCACAGCTCGACCAAGTACCTCGGCGGGCACAGCGACGTGATGGGGGGCGCGCTGATTCTGCGCACGCCCGATCAGACCGCCGCGCGGCTTCGTGCCTACCAGGCGGTGGCGGGCGCCGTGCCCTCGCCGTTCGACTGCTGGCTCGTCCGGCGCAGCATCGCGACGCTGCCCTATCGCATGCGCGCGCAGAGTGCTGCGGCAGCGCGCGTCGCCGGATTTCTGGCGGGCGACGAGCGAGTCGAGCGTGTGTTCTATCCGGGCCTGGCCAGCCATCCGGGGCACGCGCTGGCGCACGCTCAGATGCAGTCATTCGGTGCGATGGTGTCGGTGTGCGTCCGCGGCGGTGCCGTCGAGGCAATCGCCGTCGCTGCGCGCGTGCGGCTGTTCACGCGCGCGACCAGCCTGGGCGGCGTGGAAAGTCTCATCGAGCACCGCGCGTCCGTGGAGGGACCCGACAGCCCGACGCCGCAGAACCTGTTGCGCCTGTCGATCGGCCTGGAGAACGAAGAGGACCTGATTGCGGATCTCGACCAGGCTCTCGGCTAGAGCTTCGGTTGCTTCGCGCCGGGTGCCAGCGCGATCGTGGACGCGTCGTCCGGTTGCGCCGGGACGTCTTTCGACACGGGCCGGCGCGCCGCCCGCCAGGCAAGCATGTCGCCGTCGAGGTGCAGGACGCGCGAGAAACCCAGTTTGTGCAGCGTTTCGGCAGCGATCGCCGTGCGCCGCCCGCTGCGGCAATAGACCACGATGTCCTTGTCCCGGGCGTGGGCCAGCTCCGCGCCGCGCGCGGGCAACTGGTCGTAGGCGATGTTCAGGGCAGCCTCGATGTGCCCGCCTGCGTATTCTTCCGGCGTTCTCACGTCGAGGATCACCAGGTCCGGATCGCCGGCGCGCAGCCGGCGCAACAGGGTTTCCTGATCGATGACACCGGCGTGCTCGATGGCGGCAGCGCGCGTCCCGGCAAAGGAGCTGCGCAGGTCCTGGGCGCCCGTCAGGCCGGAGAATACGGCGCAGGCGACCCCGAGCATTCCCTTGAAAAAAGTGCGCGACATGCAGACCGTCCCTGGTTCGTCGCTCCCTTGAAACTCTCGACCCGCCGCACGGCGGGCTGTTCCTTCGCGCCCGTGCCGTTCGTCTGAAACAGCGGTGCGCTCACACCGCCGGCGGCTGCGCAGGGCGCAGCGGGCGGGTCAGCAGGAGATAGCGATCCCGCGGCTGAAACCCGCCGCGGGCGTAGTAGCGTTGCGCCGCAACGTTGTCCCGGCGCACCTCCAGGTGCAGCGCGACCACGGCGTCGGCACGCGCCAGCTCGCATGCCGCCTCGAGCACCCGTGTGCCGAGCCCGCGACCGCGAAACTCCGCAAGGATGTACAGCTCGTCGACGAACGCGTCGCGACCCCCGAGCTCGATGCTGTAGCCATAGCAGAGCGCAACGTAGCCGCAGCGCTGGCCCTGCTCGTGAATGAACGCGACGCGGCCGCAACGCGCGTCGGCCAGCAGCCCGCGCATGGCCGCGCCGGCGCGTTCGGCGTCGAATTCGAGTTGATCGAAGGCCGCGTACTCGCGCATCAGCGGCATCAGGTCCGCGAGATCGGCGGGTCCTGCCAGGCTCAGGATCCCGCCCGGCGACTCACTCATGCCCTGCATCTGCTGTTCCCTCCGAATTCCTCCTGGCACGCGCGCCCCGACTGCGCGCTAATATTGCAAACCCAGCCGCGCTGGTGCGCGGGACCGAGTTGCGGCAATCTGCTTCCCGCCACGACGCGGCAAGGAACCGGCGTTCGTAAGGGATCCGATCATGCGAGCACTTCTGCCAGTTCTGTCCGGCGCAGTCCTCGTGCTGACGCTCGGCGGATGCGAGCGCGAGCCGCGACAGCCGCCGGTCCCCAGGCCCCTGAGCGTTGCGCAGGTGATGAACGCCGACTATGCCTCGCAATGGTCGCACTCGGGCCGTGCCCGGCTCGTGAACGGTCAATACCGCGAAGCGGCGGCGCCCGGCGCCGCCACCGAAATCCTCGTGCGTGCCACGGAGTTCAACGCGCTCGGGGACCTGGACGGCGACGGCGCCGGCGACGCGGTCGTGGTGCTCGAAAGCGACCCCGGCGGGAGCGGTGTGTTCTACGACCTGTTCGCCGTCCTCAACCGCGCATCGCAGCCGCTGACGCTCGCACCGGTGCCGCTGGGCGATCGCGTGCAGGTGAGCGACCTGAGCGTGGACGACGACGGCACAGTGAACGTCAGCCTCGTCAAGCACGGCCCGGACGATCCGCAGTGCTGCCCGACGCTGGCGGTGACGCTGCGCTACCGCTTGTCCGGCGACCGGCTGGTGAGCATGGATCAGGATCCGAGCCGCGTCAGTGCCTCGCCGGTCACGCGGAAGATGGTCCATTCCTTCACGCCGCGCGCGCCCATCCGCTCGTAGAACTCGATCGCGCGTTTGTTCCAGTCGAGGACCGCCCACTCCATGCGGCCGCAGCCGCGCGTCACCGCGATGTGGGCCAGGTGGCGCAGCAGGGCTTCGCCGAGGCCGTGCCCGCGGTAATCGGGCCGCACGTAGAGGTCTTCCAGATACAGGCCGGGCCGGGCGAGAAAGGTCGAGAAGTTGTGGAAAAACAGAGCGAATCCCGCCGGCGCGCCGCCACTGCGCGCGATGACGCACTCCACCACGGGCCGCGGACCGAACAGCGCGCTGCGCACCCTGTCTTCCGTGGCAACCACTTCGTGCAGCAGCCGCTCGTACTCGGCCAGCTCGCGGATGAGCGCGAGCACGGTCGGCACGTCGTCCACTGTCGCGGGTACTATTTCGACGTCGTTCATGGCGACGTCATTCATGGCGACGCCATTCATGGCGATGAGCTGGTCGTGACATGACGCAGGTTGCTGCTCTGGCGAAGAGCGTCGGATAATGGCCTTCACCTGATGGCAACACAAGCCGCTTGCAGCCCCGCTGTCTGCGCTGGCGTACTGGTCGCTGCGCTCCTGCAGTCCTCGCCTGCTGCCGCCGTCGCACTCGACGGACGCATCCTCTATCCGGGTCGCGGCGTTCCCGCCGCAACCGTGTACGCGCGCAACGTCGAGACGGCCGCCCTGCACGCGCAGGTGCTCCCGCGCAACGAGGACACCTTTCGCTTCGAGCTGCCCGCGGGCAAGTACTGGGTTTTCGTGCGCCCCTCGGAACCCGGACTCACCGAGCTGTACGGCGCGTTCAGCCGCTACAGCGTCTGTCGTCTGCAGCCCGACCACCTCGTCGAGACCTGCGTCGACCATTCGTTGCAGGATGTCGAAGTCGGCGGCGCAACCCGGCCCGCTCCGCTGGTCCTCGACGACTGGTTCCTCGATGACGCCGCGGCGGCGGAGCTGGACCGCATCCTCGGCACCGCGCCACCGGCGCCCGACGAAGCGGAGCTCGGCCGGCCGCGCTTTTCGGAATATCGCGCGACGGCAGAAGCGCCGGGCGAGGTGAAGCTCGATCTGCCCGCCGGCAGCAAGGCCGCCTCCTTCGCACGCGAGCTGCGGGGAGCGCTTGCGCGGGGCGCGAACTTCGCAGGCGCCTTCGCCATCGTGCGCCTGGCCTGCGACGCCGAGTGCGTGCAGATCGCCCTCGTCGACTTCTCCGATGGCAGCGTGGTGTTCCCGGAATCGCTCGCGCGCGTGTCGACGGTACTGCCCTGCCGCACCGATCGCGTGTTGTCGTGGCGCGAGGACAGCCGCCTGCTCGAGCTCACGCGCCGCGACGCAGAGACGATCGTGACCGACTACTTGCTCTGGGACGCGGCGCGGCGCAGCTTCAGCACGCTGGCGCAGTACCGCCGCAATCCCGATCGCTTCTGCGGCACGGAATGACCCGGGCGCGGCCCATTCGGCGATGAAGCCTAGTCTGCGATGAACCAGCGGTCCCCGACCTTCTCGAGCGTGAAGCTCTGGAACGGCAGGCCCTGGTTCTTCAGGTCGTAGACCGCGCGCGTTCCGTTCGACTGCATGGTCGGCGCACCCTGTCGCGCCAGGTCGAGTGCCGACACGTACATCTCGCGCATGTCGATGCTGCGCTCGCACTGCTGGATGAGCGTCTTCAGCGCCTTTTCGGACTTGCCGGCGCGGAACTTCGGGCTCACGTAGATCGTGTAGTAGCTGGTGCAGTTGCCGTCTTTCAGCATCCGCGAGCTGGCCTCGAGAAGCTGCAGGATTTCGGGCGAGTTCGCCGCCGCGGGCTGATCGGAGGCACCGGCGGCCGTCGCTCCCGCATCCGCACCCGCTGCCGCACCTGCGGCCGCGCCCGCCGCCGGACTCTCCCCGGCAAGCGCCGCATCCACCTGCGCCAGCCACTCGTCGGGAATGCCGATACGCCACGAGCGGTCCATGAGCTTGCGCAGCGTCACCAGGCGTACGCGTCCCGGCCCCTGGCGCTTCTTCTCCGGCCAGGCACGCACCACGGCGTGCTCGGTGTCGCCGTTCTCTTCGACGACCTCGATCACCTCCACTTCCCTGGTTCGTCCGCCAGGAAGCGGGATGCGCCGCGTCATCGCCATCAGCAGGTTCGGCGGCGTGAGCCGGCGCAGCTCGTCCAGCGAGGCGGCATTGCCGAACAGGCGGTTGCGGATCGCGTTGCGGCCCTCGGCCTTCTCGGCGTCCAGCGCCTCGATAATACGGGTGCGGAATTTCTCGACGTCTCCGCCGTGGAAGAAGTTGAGGATGACCCCCTGCGTTTCGCCGTCGCCCGCCGCCTCGAGATAGTCGCCGACGATCTTGCGTTGCTGCATGGTGGCCGCGCCCGCGACGGCGCAACAGGCAGCCAGGGTGAGGAACAGGGCGCAGGCGCGCAGGCGCCGCGAGCTCGCGGACAGCGGGGTTCTGGTTTTCACGTCAGTGGCATCGCCTGGCTCGGAAGGCCCATAGAATAGCGTAGTCTCGCTGGCGGAAGGCCCATGAAGAAAATCTGGAACCTGCTGATGAAGGGGCTGGCGGCGGTCCTGCCGATCGGCGTGACGATCTACGTCGTGTGGTGGCTCGGCACCTCGGCCGAAGCCCTGCTCCGCGACGCCATCACGCTGGTGATCCCCGAACGCTACTACTGGCCCGGCATGGGCCTGGTCGTCGGATTCCTGCTGCTGCTCGGCGCGGGCCTCGTGGTCAATGCCTACGTGGTACGTTGGATGATGCAGGCGTGGGAAGAGTTCCTCGCCCGTATCCCGCTGGTGAAGACCGTGTACGCGGCGCTGCGCGACCTGGTCAAGTTCCTGCCAGGAGACGGCAGGCGGCGCGATCTGCGTCGCGTGGTCATCGCCGCCTTCGGGGACGCGCGCGCGATCGGTTTCGTGACGCGCGAATCGCCGCCGGAGCTCGGCGCCGCCGCGGCCGACGCGGTCGCCGTGTACTTCCCCATGAGCTACCAGATCGGCGGTTACACGCTGTACCTGCCGCGCGACCGCCTCACGCCACTCGACATGAGCGTCGAAGAAGCCATGCGACTGGTGCTCACCGGGGGCGTGTCGGTGGCAGCGGAAACGGGCGCGCGTCGCTAGCGCGCGGTGGCCGGCGGCGCCTCGACACCGACCTCCATCACGATGGGATAGTGGTCCGAGCCGACGTAGGGACCCGTGTGAAAGTCGCGGACCGCCAGGGTGTCGCTCACCAGGCAGTGATCGATCTGGATGAAGAGGAACGGGATGCGCGCCGGCCAGGTGGGCACGAGACGATCGTCGGCACAGCTGCGCAGGCCGCCGTCGTGCAGGGTCGCGGTGAATTGCGGCGAGAACGGCGTGACGTTCAGGTCGCCGGCCACGAGCAGCGGCTCGCGGGTCTCGCGTGCCACGCGAGCGATACCGGCGAGCTGCGTGTTGCGCACGCGCGAATCGCCGGGCCCGAGCGGCCAATACAGGTGAGTGCCCAGAACTGAGACCGGGCCGTCGGCGGTACGCACCGTCATCAGCATCGACGGCTCGCCGGTGTTTCCGAGGTCGACCAGCCGCGTGCCGATCGGCTGCTCGCGACTCAGCATCGCCATGCCGGCACGCACGCCGGTCGGCAGCACCCAGCTGTACGCGTATTCGCTGCGCAATGCCTGCAAGGCCTCGCCCCACGACGGCGTGACTTCGATCACGATGAGCACGTCCGGGCGTTCGGCGCGCACGTAGTCGAGCATGCGCCGGTGCTGATCGTTGTAGCCGAAGACGTTGATCGACAGCACGCGCAATGCCTGGCGCGGCGCGGCCTGCGCCGCCTGCGCGGGAGCAAACATCGCGGGCACCACGACGATGGCGTGCCAGGCCGTCAGCGCGAGCGCGGCGAGGGACAGGAGACGGTGACGGACCAGCCAGAGGTCGAGCGCGATCAGCAGGCCGGCGAAGAAATACTGCGCGCGAAAATGCGCGAACAGCTCGAACGTCCAGGACAGCGACGCCAGCTCGGCGCACAGCGTTGCGAAGACGAACAGGCAGAACAGGATCTGCGCGGCCAGGCCGAGGCGTCGCCCGTTCCATCGCATCGGCCGCGCCCTCAGACCGGGATGTGGCGCATGCGGCCTGCCCCGTAGAACAGGTCGACGTATCGCACGCCGCGTGTCCGGCGCGCCGCGGCGCGAATGGCCTGCAGCAGGTGGAAGAACAGGTGCGCGTGGGCGTGGGGGCCGTCCGCGGCATAGGCGGGCGCGACCCCGATGTGCACGATCACGAAGCGTTCCTCGTCCTCGCGCACGAACAGGGCCAGGCCGAGCGGCGCTTCGTCGTCGTCCACGGCGAACAGCGATTGCGCGTGGCCGGCACCGACGAGCCGCACTCGAAGGGTTCCGTCCTGCTCGACCACCTCGGGCATGCCGTAGCGGTCGATGGTTTCGACGATCCGATGGCGCAGCTGGTCCTGGCGGGCGTTGAAGAACACGAGTTCCTCGAGCGCGGGGCGATGCCGGACGGGCAGACGGGACGTGATCCTGAAGGGCAGATTCATGCGATCATGCGCGCCGGGTTGACATAACGACAGAATAGGCCGCCGGGTCGAATTAAGTCGTGGTTTTCGGGGCAGGGTACCCCGTATGGTAGGCGACGCCGGCCCGTCGTGGCCGGGCGGCAGATGGACTGCCGTGCGAGGAGCGCGATGGCATCGCACCAGCCTGACGATCGCTCGATTGCGCAAGCGGCCGCGCAGCTTGCCGCCGTGGGCGAAACTATCGAGGTTTTGGCCCTGACGGGCGACGAGAGCCTGCTGGCCACGCTGCGTCAGGCAGTGGGCTCGAACCAGCGCATCTGGCAGGCCGTGGACCGCGACCAGGCGGTCGAGCTGATCATGGCTGGGCGCGTCGGGGTCATCGTCGTCGACGAGCCCGCCACCGACGGCGACTGCGGTGCTTTCTGCGAGCAGCTGCGCGACCAGTTCCCGGACCTCGTGCTGATCGTCGCCGGCGGCGTCGACGACCAGACGCACCTCGTCAAGCAGATCACCTCGGGCGAGATCTACCGCTTCCTGCACAAGCCGGTCTCCACGCCGCGCGCACGCCAGTTCATCGAAGCGGCCATGCGCCGCCATCTCGAAGGACGCACGTTCTCGCCGGAAGAAACCGCACCGCGGCGCATGAAGCTCCATCCGAAGGTGCTGATCGGCGCAGGAATCGCGGTGGCGGTGCTCGTGGTCGTGACCGTGGGTATTCTGAGCTTCGGCGGTGGCGAAGCGAGCGACGACGCGACCTACCGCCAGGCCGGTGCCGAGGCAGCGCCGCAAGACCAAGACTCCGCTTCCGTCACGGTGGAGGCGGCCGACGCTCCGGCCTCGGAGCCTGATGCGCTCGAGCCGGCGCCCGCGAGCACCGCGGCTGGATCAGTGACAGCGCCCGAGCCGCGTCGGCAGACGCCTCCAGCGCCAACGGTTGCAGAACGAACCGCGCCGCAGGTTCCTGCGTCGCAGCTTTCACCGCTCCCCGCCGCTCGGCCAAACCGTGCACCACCCGCCGCGGCGTTGCCGTCAGCGGCATCGCAATCGCCGGCGACTCCGACGACCCGATCCATTCCGGCACCCACGCGCGCGTCACCGGCCGGCACGACGACCGCCGGCACAGCTTCGAACGTGGGCAGCGCCGCGCTCCTCGCGCGCGCGAATCAGGCGCTCGCCCAGGGCCAGCTGGTAACGCCCAGGGGCGCGAACGCGTTCGAGCTCTACAGCGCGGTGCTGGCCTCCGATCCGCGCAACTTCGACGCCGCGGTAGGTCTCGACAAGGTTGCCGATCAGTTGCTCGGCAACGTCGAGAACGCGCTGCTCGAAGGACGCATCGATGACGCGGCGCGTGACATCGAGGCGGCACGCACCGTGCGCCCGAACAACGTGCGCATCGCCTTCCTCAGCGCACAGCTCGAGAAGGAGCGCGAGCGACGCGTGATCGCGCAGGCGCGCGAAGCGGCCGCCCGTGGCCAGCACGACCGTGCCCGCACCCTGATCGATCGAGCCGTCCAGGCGCAGCGCACGCCTTCGGCCGTCCTGCTGGAAGTACGCAAGGAGATGGAGGCGCTGCGACGCGGGGCCAACGTCGACAACTACATGCGCCTCGCGAGCGAGCGCCTGCGGCAGAACCGGCTGGTCGAGCCCGCGAACGACAATGCCCGCCACTACATCGAAGCGGCGCTGGCAGCCGATCCGCAGAACGCCACCGCGCTGCAGGCGCGACGAGTGCTGGCGGATCAGCTGCTCGCACGGGGGCGCCAGGCAATCGCTGCGCGCGATCCGGTGCGGGCCGGCAGCTGGCTGTCACAGGCGGAGGCGCTCGGTGTCGAGCGTGCGCCGTTGCGTGCGGCCCAGCGCGACCTGCAGACCTTGCGCCAGAGCACCGCACGCGGCGACCAGATTTCCCGTCTCGCCGGCCTGATCACTACGCGTGTCGGCGAGAATCGCCTCAACGAACCCGCGGGCGACAACGCCCTGCACTACCTGCAGGAGCTGCGCACGCTCGAACCGAACGGCAACGCTGCCCAGGCTGCCGCGCAGAATGTCGGGGCCCGGCTGGCCGCCCAGTCGCGCCAGGCGATCGCCGCCGGCGACCTCGAGCTGGCGCAGCGCGCCAGCGACGATGCCAGGCGCATCGGGTACGCAGACGCGGCCGCCGTCGACCGCGAGGTGACCGCGGCGCGCGAGCGCGTGGCGTTCCTTGCGAACGTGGTGCCGGCCAACGGCCTGCCGCGCGTGCGCGAAGTCGCCCCGCGCTACCCGGCCGCCGCCGACCGGCGCCGCATCGAGGGGTGGGTCGATCTCGAGTTCACGATAGCGACCGACGGCATCGTGAAGGATCTCGCGGTGCGCGGCTCGCAGCCGGCCGGCGTGTTCGAGGACGCGGCGACGCGCGCCATCTCGCAGTGGGTGTACCGCCCCGTCATGCGCGACGGCCGCGCAGTCGAGCAGCGCGCTCGCCTGCGCCTGCGGTTCGACGTCGCCGACGACTAGCCGCGCATCGCGCGGCGCAACTGGTCGCCGATCGGCAGGCGCCGCAGGCGCACGCCGGTGGCGGCGAAGATCGCGTTGGCCAGCGCGGGGGCCGCCGGGCAGATCGGCGGCTCGCCGACGCCGACCGGATCGCGCTCGCTGGGCACGAGAGCCACGTCGATGGCACCGGGGGCCTCGGGCATCCGCATCAGCGCGTAGTCGTTGAAATTGCTCTGCTCGACCAGGCCGTCCTTGAACGTGATCTGCGGGTGCAGCGCGTGCGACAGGCCGTCGATGATTCCGCCTTCCATCTGCGTGGTCACGCCCAGCGGGTTCACCGCGCGTCCGCAGTCGATCGCACCGGTGACCCTGGCGATGCGCAGCTGCCCGTCGCGCCCGACTTCCACTTCGACGACCTCGGCCACGTAGCCGCCGAAGGTGAAGTGCCCGGCGATGCCGCGCCCGCGACCGCGCGGCAGCTTTGCGCCCCAGCCGCCCTTCTGCGCCGCGAGCTTCAGCACCGCGGCAAGGCGACCGGTGTCGAACCTGGGCCCGCCGTGTTGCCCGTAGTCGAGCTCGCGGGCGTCGCCGAGCATCGCCAGGCGCAGCTCGAGCGCATCGCGCCGCAGGCCCACGGCCATTTCATCGAGGAACGACTGCACCGCGAAAGCGTTGGCCGTATGTGCCGGTGCGCGCCACGAGCCGCGCGGCGCGCCTGACACCATCGCGTGATATTCGAGACGCAGGTTGTCGACCAGGCGTGCCGGGAAATCGTCGGGATACAGCTCCGCCGTCCACTGCTCTTCGGGCTTCACGTTGTCGCGGCGGTAGTACTTCGAGGCGCTGGCCAGGCGGTGCGTCCACGCCGTCACGCGGCCAGCAGCGTCGACGCCGGCGCGCAGGTGGTGCAGGCCCGCCGGCCGGTAGAAGTCGTGCTGCAGATCGTCGGCGCGCGTCCAGACCACCTGCACGGGCGCCTGCGCGGCCTTGGAGACGAGCACCGCCTCGCCCACGTAGTCGGACGACAGGCGGCGCCCGAAGCCGCCGCCGAGGCGCGTCATGTGCACTTCGATGTCCAGGCGATCGAGTCCCGTGAGCGCCGAGGCGATTCGCGAGCCGCCGCCGGGCTGTTGCATCGGGCCGATGATCGTGCACTTCTTCGGCTGCACCCACGCGATGCAGTTCTGCGGCTCGAGCGTGCAGTGGCTCACGTAAGGCAGCCAGTATTGCGCGTCGAAGCTGCGTACCGCCGAAGCCATTGCCGCATCGAAATCGCCGTTGTCGAGCACGACCTGGCCGCGCTTGCCGAGCGCCTCGCGGCACGCAGCCTCGAAGCGCACGCTGCTCTCATCGGCGAACGGTCCACGCGTCCAGTTGACCTTCAGCCGCTCGCGGCCGCGCATCGCCGCCCAGGTCGTGTCGGCCACGACCGCCAGGCCGGTGGCGAGGATCGTGTACGCCTGGCCGCTCGGCGCGGCGTCGATGCGAACCACCTGGCGTACGCCGGGGACCTTGAGTGTTTCGCTGGCGTCGAACGATTCGATGCCGCCGTCGAGGTAAGGGCAGCGCGCGATGACAGCGCGCAACAGCCCGGGCAGGCGCGCGTCGATGCCGAAGCGCGCACGACCCTGCACGATGTCGGGAACGTCGACGCCGCGCACCGACTTGCCGATGATGCGGTAGTGCTTCGGATCCTTGAGCGGCGGCTCGCCTTGCGGCGGCGGCAGCGCCGCGGCACGCGCCGCCAGCTGCTCGTAGGGCAAACGACGACCGGAAGAGGCGTGCACGACGACGCCGGGTTCCGTAGTGCATTCGGTGGCCGGCACACTCCACCGCTCGGCGGCCGCCAGCAGCAGGAGCTGCCTCGCGCGTGCGCCGATCACGCGCAACGGCTTCCACGTATCGCTGACGCTGGTGCTTCCGCCTGCACCCTGGCTGACGCCGTCGTACTTCCAGGTGTAACCCTCACCCTGCGGGTTGCGCATGATGCCGAGCGGCAGCATCTCCACGCGCACGCGCTCCCACGCCACGTCGAGCTCTTCCGCGAGCATCATCGGCAGAGATGTGCGTACCCCCTGCCCCATGTCCGGGTTGGGCGCGCCGAGCGTCACCGTGCCATCCGGATCGATGCGCACGAAGTAACCGATCTGTCCCGCAACGCTCGCGCCGCCGGACGGATTCGCAGCGCCGATCGCTTGGGCTCCTGGCTGCGGCACCGCCCACGCAACAACCACACCGCCGCCCGCCGACAGCGAGATGCGCAGGAAGTCGCGACGACTGAGCGCGGTCGAAGGCGACGGCGCGGCTGAAGGCAACGGCGCGGCTGAAGGCGACGACGCGGCTGAGCCGAATGCAGGCGCAGGGGCCGCAGGAATCTGTGCTGACATCAGCGAACTCCCACTATCGTCACGCGGGACGGTTTTCTGCCGGGCCGGGTTCATGGCTTCCTGCGAAGCCCGACCCCGCAGAGCAGGACTGTCCCGGGACTCAGGCGACGACTTGAACCCGGGACGAGCGTTTCTCCGCGACTTTCCACGCTTCGCTCTGATGCTCCATGTAGCGCGCCGTCGTCTCGGCGACTTCGCGCCCGTAGTAGCGTTCCACGACGCGCAACGCCAGATCGACTCCGGCGGTGACACCGGCCGCGGTGGCGATACGTCCGTCCTCGACGAAACGCGCGTTCTTCACCAGGCGCACGCGCGGGAAATCACGCGCGAAAGACTCGTGATAGTCGTGATGGGTCGTCGCGCTGAGCCCTTCGAGCAGGCCCGCGCGGCCGAGCTGAAAGGCGCCGCGACACACCGACATCGTCAGGTGGTTCACCGCCGAGACCGTGCGGATCCATTGGCGAGTGGCATCGGAGCCGCGAATTGCCGGCACCACCAGCACGTGCGGCAGCGGCGCGTCGGCGATCGTGAAGTCCGGAATGATGCGCATGCCCCCGGTGACGCGCACGGGATCGCTCGTCTCGGCGACGGTGTAGAGCTCGAACGGATGGTGGACGGGCACGCCAGGCAGGGTCACGTCCTGGAATACTTCCCAGGGACCACAGAAATCGATGACGGTGGCGCCGTTGGAGATCAGGAACCCGACGCGTACGCGCTCGCGTTCGTGCTCGGCACCGCGTGCCGACACCACGCAGCTCTGCACCGGCGACCCGCGTCCTCCCGGTGAGGCAGACCCTGTGGCTGCCGAGGCGAGTGCGGCGAGACCCAGCGCGTTGCGAATCAGATCGCGGCGTTGCATGTTCGTCCCCCTTGCGCCGCGTCGCCCTCCCCTGGGCGACGCCATTGATCCCCGGGAGCCTCTAGAGGCGCCCGCTATTGATATAGTTCACGACGCGGCGCCGATACGCGCGCCCCGACGTGAAGCGGGTTCCGTTGCTGAGCGTGACCTCGTAGTCGCCGTAGAGCTGGCGCGACATCTCGCGGATGTGGCGCGTGTTGATGATGACCGAGCGGTGGATGCGCAGGAACATCGTCGGATCGAGCAGCGATTCCGCCTGCTGCATGCCACAGCGAAGCAGGTAGCGCTCGGCCCCAACGTGCAGCGTGATGTAGTTGCGGCTCGCTTCGACCGCGTGCACGTCCGCGGGGTCGACAAAGATGTAGCGATCGTTCTTCTCCGCGACGATGCGTTTCGGCCCCGCTCCCGGCACGCCGCCGCCGAGGTTGCTCAGCGCCTGGCGCACGGCGGCATGCACCTGCGAGCGCACGTCGCTGCTTCCCGGGCTGGCGAGACGGCCGCGCGCGCGATCGAGCGCAGCGCGGAAGCGCTCACGGTCGAACGGCTTGAGCAGGTAATCCACCGCGTTGAGCTCGAAGGCATCGACCGCGTACTGGTCGTATGCCGTGACGAAGATCACCAGCGGCATGTTGTCGCGGCCGATCTTCTCGATGACCTCCAGACCGTTGACGCGCCGCATCTGCACGTCGAGGAACACCAGGTCCGGCTTCAGCGCCGCGATGCGCTTGACTGCTTCCGCACCGTACCGGCACTCGCCGATCACCTCGACGTCGCTCTCGAGCGCGCAGTAGTCCTTGAGCGTCTGCCGCGCGATCGGTTCGTCGTCGACTATCAGTGTGCGGATCATGGTGACACCCGTGAGCGGCGCCGGATTGCCGCCGCTGCGAATCGCCGTGGCCGTCGTGTTCATTCTTCCATCCCGTCTTTGCAAGGTATGCGCAGGCGCGCGAGAAAACCGCCCTCATCGCCGTAGCTGAATTCCACCGCGCAGTTGTCGCCGTAGAGCGCGCGCAGGCGCTCGCGCGTGTTGCCGATGCCGATGTGCGCGCCGGAGCCTTCGCCCTCGGAGTGCGCGCTGCCGGTGTTGTGAACGCTGAGCTCGAGCCAGCGCTCCAGCTCCCGCGATTCGACGATCTGGCGGGCTTCGATGGTGACATCCACCCGCTCTTCCTCCTCTGTCGCCCCGTGCACGACCGCGTTCTCGGCCAGCGGCTGCAGGATGAGGCTCGGCACCATCGCGTCCTGCACCGCCGGTTCCACGTGGATGGTGAACCGCAGACGGTCCGGGAATCTGAGCTGCTGGATCTCCAGATAGTTCCTCACGAACTCGATCTCGCGCGACAGCGAGACCAGGTCGGCGTCGCCGTCGCGCAGGGTCCGGCGCAGCAGGTCGCCGAGGCGGATCACGATCTGGCGCGCGACGCTGGGACGCTGGTCGATGAGGCCGCTCACGGAATGCAGGGTATTGAACAGGAAATGCGGGTGCAGCTGCATGCGCAGCGCGTGCAGCCGGGCGCGCACGGTTTCGCTCTGCAACTCGGCGACGCGCAGCTTGTGGTCGCGCAGGTCGAGATACGCGCGCACGCCGAGCACCAGGCCGAGGCCGAACCAGTACGAGAAGAAGAAATCGGGGACGCTGACCACCAGCACGCCCGAGCGCAGCCACTCGCTCATCTGCTCGCCGATGGCGCCGCTCTCGGTCATGGCAGCGAGCCACTTCATGTCGCCCCAGCTCAGATCGATGGCCAGCGTGAGCATGGGTGTGGCGAGGCAGCCGAACAGGGCGGCCAGCGAGAAGTGTCCGAGCACCGCGAGCCAGCGCCGATGCGAGGGCCAGCCGATTGCGAACGCGGCCCGGTAGAGCAGCACGAGGATGCCGAACAGCATTGCGTGCTGCAGGACGCGCGCGCCCGGTTGCGCGATGGTGACGCCCGGAACAGCAGCGACGCGCACCGCATAGCCGAGCACGCGCGTCACCGTCATCAGCGTCCAGAACGGTAGCGCCACCCACAGGATCACGGGCCAGACGCTGCGCGCGGCGGCTTCGACAACGACGGGCGGTACGATCAGGTGGTCGGTGCGCGGATCCCGGCGCGGGCGCGCCTGCGCGCGCACGTCCGCTCCCGCAGCGGGTGCAGACTCCGGCACGGCGTCTGGCCGGGCGGGTGTCTCGCCCGTGTGCAAAGACCGCGGCTCGGCCTGGGCGCCCATGAGTGCGGCCAGCTTAGCAGCCGGCCGGCTTGCACGGCGACGCGCTCTCTCGGCAACGGAAATGCTCTGGGGCACTGGGGAACCTCTGCGCAGGTCCCGGGTTTCGGCTCGTTTCCCCGACGCTAGGTAGCGGGGCCCGCATCTGCAATGAAAGCGGGACGAGCAACCTTGAAAAGCGGCCGAATGTCCCGCGCCGGCATACGAGCGTGGGGGCACCGCGGCCCCGTTCAGGCCGGCGCGGACTCCGTTTCAGGCCGGCCCGGACTCCGTTTCAGGCCGGCGCGGACTGTGCGGCGGCGGCGCGGGCCTTGGTGCGCGAGTCATGGGAGCGCCCGAGGCTGTAGCCGACCCAAGCCCAGATGCCTGCCAAGCCCGCCCCGAAGAGCGCAACCCAACCGCTGCCATGTCCGAGGGCATCGAGGCCCGCCTTGACCCAGGCAGAAACGAGGTCGCCGGTACGGTAGACGAAGGTGTCGATGAAGTTCTTGGCCTTGTACTTGGTCTCCACGTCGACGATCGAGAACAGCATTTCCCGTCCCGGGCGAAGCAGTGCGTATTCACCGACGCGACGAATGACCATCACCACGGCGAGCGCGCCGAAAACCGGCGCCATGCTCAGCCACAGGAACCCGCCGACCATGATCAGCGGCACGGAGCTCAGGAGCACCGCCAGGCCGAGGCGCGAGGCGATGTGTCCGGTCAGCAGGAGCTGAATCACCAATGCACAGGTCTGAACGATGCCGTCGATGGTGCCGAACACCTGCGTCTGGTCGTCCTTGTCCGGGTAGGCTGCCTCGACGAGGCGCGCCTGGTCGAAGTACAGGAAAGTGTTCGCCGCGGTCAGCAGCAACACGAAGGCGGCGATGCCCAATAGATAGGGCGATTTCAGTACCAGCATGAGACCGGCGAGCGGATTGCCGCCGATCGGGCGTTGCGGGTTCTCCTTCGCGGCAAGCGACGCGGCATCGGCCGCCGCGCCGTGCTGGCTGCGCCAGCGAAAGAGATAGCGCACGCACACGATGGTGCTCCCCAGCAGCACGGTCGCCAGCGCGATCAGACCCCACTGCCCGATGGCCTCGACGAGCAGAGTCGTGGTCCACGCACCCACCAGACCCCCGGTACTGACGCCACCTGCCATGAAGGGAAACACGCGCTTCGTCTGCTCCGGGCGGAACGCATCGACCATGACGCTCCAGCCGACCGAGAGCACGAACAGGTTGAACACGCTCAGCCAGACGTAGAACGCCCGGGCGATCCAGACGTCGTCCGGGCGCAGATAGAACAGGGTGGCGAACGCCGCCAGGTTCAGCATGAAGAACCCGTTCACCCACGGCACCAGGACGATGCGCCGGAATTTCGAGCTGACCAGACCGAACAGCGGCATCGCCGCGAGCATCGTGAGCCAAGTGCCGAGGAACAACCACTGGAGGTTTTTCACGCCGCCCGTGATGCCCGCGGTCTCGCGGATCGGCCGCAGCAGGGCGTAGCTCGTGAACACGAGGAAGAAGTAGAGGAAGCCCATCGCCACCGCGGCGGTTTCCTGGCGATCGATCAGCACCACCCGGCGCAGGAGTCGCTCGAGTGGGCTCATCGGTGCGGCGTCGCTGGGATGCATCGGATCGACTCCTGGCTGCGGATGCCTGGTTCTGATTCTTTCGGGACTGCGGCGCTGCGCTTTCGGCAGACACGTCGCCGGTGGGCGATCCTACGCGCACGCGCGTACGGGTTTCACGACAAATTGGCCACGTACTGCGCCATCCGCTCGCGCATCTTTGCGTCCGGCATTTCGCCGCGGCCTGCTGCCAGGTTGTCGCGCATGTGTTGCGGCTTGGCGGTGGCGGGGATCACGCAGGTGACCGCCGGGTGGCTGATGATGAACTTGAGAAAGAACTGCGCCCAGCTCGCACAGCCGATCTCCCCGGCCCACGGCGGCAGCGGCTTGCCGCGCACGCGCCCGAACAGCGCGCCGTCTTCGAAGGGGCGATTGATCAGCGTGGCGACCTTGCGCTCCGCGGCCAGCGGCAGCAGGCGCTGCTCGGCCTCGCGGGTCGCGATGGAGTAGTTGAGCTGCACGAAGTCGAGCGGCTCGCGGCGAATGATCGCCGCCAGGTCGTCCTGGGACGCGACCGTGTAGTGCGTGATGCCGACGTAGCGGACTTTCTCCTGTTCCTGCAGCCGTCGCAGGCTGGCGAGATGCGTGTCGAGATCGAGCAGGTTGTGAACCTGCACGAGGTCCAGCTGTGGCGCGCGCAGCAGGCGCATCGACGTCTCGATCTGCTGCAGGCCCGCTTCGCGACCGCGCGTCCAGACCTTGGTGGCGATGAACATTCGTGGCCGTGCCCGCGCCGCGGCGCTGAGGTCGCCCGCAACTTCCTCCGCGCGCCCATACATGGGGGAGGTGTCCAGCAGCTTGCCGCCCGCGCCGAGCAGCAGCCCGAGGACTTCCTGCAAGGGCGCGCGATCGTCGGGATCGGAGCCGACGTCGAACACGTTGGAAGTGCCGAGGCCGATCACCGGCAGCAGTTCGCCGCTCGCGGGAATGGCACGCTGGAGCATGGCGGACTCCTCGCCGGCGGCCCAGGCCGGCGTGATGGCCAGCCCGGTCAGGCCGGCGGCGCCGAGGCAGAAGCCGCGGCGAGTGAGTTGGTAAGCACGGCGGTCGGACTTCATCGTCACTGCTCCCGAAGAACGTGGGACGGTTGGAGCGTGGCTGCGCGCAAATTGTTCAAACTGGCACGCCGCTCGCCAGCGTCGCAGACGCGTTTCGTGCGCGCAACACGTGGGGCGAAAAGATTACAGGTCCACGAACTTTGCCGCGCTCCGGCATCCAAACATCGTGTGCCGCAGACACGGGCAGCCGCACGGCAATTGCGGTCGATGTGAAATTGCCACTTCCCGCCACCGCCTCCGCTGGGGCCCCCGGCTGGCGCGCGCCGACAGGACTGCGGCGCGTCGAGTCTCGCAACGGTTACGGAGGACATCATGCAATTGCGATCGATACTACTGCTGGCGTCACTGAGCGCCTTCGCCTGCGCCGCGCAGGCGGCCGAGCCCGGCTTCTACGTCGGCGCGGGTATTGGCAATTCCGGGATCGAGGTGGACGGCAACGACCCGAACCTGGGCGACATCGACGACCGCGACTTCGACGGCGACGACGTCGGCTACAAGCTGCTCGCGGGCTTCCGGGTCGTCGACTGGTTTGGCGTCGAGGCGAGCTGGAACGATTTCGGCACGCCGGACGATGCGGCCGAGGTCGGCAACCTTCCCATCGAAACCGAGTTCGAGACCGACGGCTTCGACCTCGCGGCCATGGGCATCCTGCCGATCGGCGAATCCTTCGACCTGTTCGCCAAGGCCGGCTACTTCATCTGGGACCTGGAAGGCAACGCCAACAACGGCGGCGTGGTCGAGCGGGTCGAGAACGACGGCGAGGACTTCACCTACGGCGTCGGTGGCCAGTGGAACCCGGGCAACTTCGGCCTGCGCGCCGAATACCAGGTCTACGACATCGAAGGCCTGGACGACGTGTGGTTCCTGTCGCTCGGCGCGCTGTTCCGCTTCTGATCCACAGCGCCTGACGCAGATGACGAAACCGGGGCCGGCGCGAAAGCGCCGGCTCTTTCGTTCAGGCGGGCCACGGGCATGCGCGGCTCTTCGCGCTGGCGTTCGATGCCGTGACGATGCACCAGCTGTGAGGCCGCCAGCGCGCTGAGCGTTGCCGCTCCGCTGCTGACCAACAGCACTGCGAGCACGATCCATCCCGGTGCCTGCCGGCGCACGCGCCAGACGACGACTGCCCCTGCGGCGGCTAGACCCGCCGCGGCGACCGACATGCGCAGGTGCAGGCTTGCGAGAGCGGCCGCGATCGGATCCAGCTGCGCGGCGGCGATCACCAGAGCGCTCATAACGAAGAAGACTACGGCGAGCACGGCGCCGACCCACACGTTCCAGCGGCCCGCGTGCAGCAGCGATTCCGCCGTCGCGGCTCGCTGACCCGCTCCCTGCGATCGCATCAGCCGGCCGGCCATGAGAAACACGGTACCGGCGAGGAGCAGCGCGGCGGAAAAGTTGGCCAGCAACAGATGAGCGTTCGGCAGCGCGCTCAGATCGATCATCGTGCTGACTCCCGGGGAACGCTCAGCGCGCGGAGCGACGAGCGACGACGCGAGTGCCTCCGGCGCGCATCCGGACGATCAGCAGCAATAGCAGGAGCAAGGCCGCGAAGTCGATCCGCCCGCCGCCACCACCACCACCTCCCCCACCGTTGCCGGTGCCGTCATTGCTCACGATGTTCGCCGGCGCTTCGAGTGCGCCGTCGACCGTTGCGCCGCCGCCCGGGTTGCTCAGCACCAGCGTGAAACTCTCGCCGCTCTCGACCGCCGCGTCGTCGAGGATGGGCACGTCGATCGTGCGATCGAGCGCATCGCCGGCCGGCCAGCTGATCGTGCCGCTCGCTGCCGTGTAGTCCGCACCCGCGGTGGCCGAGCCATCGCGCGTGCTGTACTGGACACTGACGGCCCCGAGCGTGCCGCCGGTGCGGCGCACGACAGCGCGCAGCATGCCGGCGTTCTCGTCGACGCTGAACGACGACGCACCGAAGCCCACGCGGCCGGTGTTCGCCGCGAGATTGCGCGTGTTGTCGCGCAACACGTACAGGCCGTTGTCGATGTCGCTCACGAGGATGTTGCCCGACGGCAGGAAGGGATAGACGCCCCAGGCACCGTCGGTGCCGGCGCCGTCGGATGCCGGGCTGAGGAACGTGTCGAGATTGCCCACCTCGGTGAGCGCGTTCGGATCCGAGGCGTCGAAGACCACCAGTCCGCGCCGGTAGTGGGCGACGTAGTAGCGGTTGCCGATCGTGTAGCCGTTGTGATCGGTGGTGGTGCCCGGACCGGTGAACGCGGTGGCGATCACCGGGTTCAGCAGGTCGTCGATGCGCATCACGTAGATCTGCGTGCGCTGGCCGGCGATGCGCAGCTCGTCGAGCTCGTCGTGCACGAAGATGAAGCGCTGGTCCGCGCTCGGCCAGCCGGAGTGCGTGTAGCGCGCCGACGAATATCCGGTGGTGCTCAGCCGCACCGGCTGCGCCTTGTTGGTGACGTCCCAGAGATCGACCGTGGACTCGTTGAAATCGACGAGGATCTCGCACGGGTTGTGGCCCTGCGCGCACTGCGCGGTGCGGTTGTCCGTGAGGTAGAGGTTGGTCGAGTCGTGCATGTAGCCGGTGCCGGGAGGCGCTTCGGTCACGAGCTGCGGCGCTGAAGGGTCCGAAAGGCTGTAGATGCGGTAGGCGCCGTTGTTGCGGTTCGCTCCCGCCACGTAGAGAAACGCGCTGCGGCCCGCCATTGCGGCATTGCTGGAATAGTCGACGTTGGCGACGTAGAGCGTGTGCGAGGTCTGGAAGTCGGAGATCGTGCTCGCGAGCGTAACCGTGTTCGGCAACCCGGACAGGTCGAGCACCTGCATGCCCTGGCTGGCCTCGGTGCTGATGTACGCGTACGCGCGGTAGCGATTCGCCCCGACGTCGAAGAACTGGAAGACCTTCACTTCGCGCCACAGCGAGGCGTTCGCCGGGATCGTGCGCACCTCGCGCGGATTCTGCGGATCGGTGACTTCGATGACCGCGGTACCGTTCGACACGCCCACCACGGCGTACTCGCGGTTGTCGTTGAGATCGACGAAGCCCCACAGGTTGCTCATCGTGCCCGGCCGCGACGACAGGTCGGAGAGCGCGACGCGCGCGAGCAGGTCGACGTTGCGGCACGGGTGCGACCCGGCGTTGCCCTGCACGCAGTTCACGGCGATGCGAGCCGCGGCGAGACGTGCCGGCGGGGCGGGCGGATCGATCAGGTGGCGCAGGTTGACGCCGCGCAGCGCGATGTTGTCGACGATGAGGTGCAGCCCGCGCGAGCGCAGGAGGTCGCGCTCGTACAGCGGCGCGCCGTGCACCTGCGTGATGTTGCGATCGAGATCCTGGCGGGCGAACTCGTCCGCGGTATTGTAACCGCCCAGCACGCCGCTCTTGCCGTGCAGGATCTCCTCGACCTCGAGACCCTCGATGGAATAAAGGCCGGTGGCCACCTTGACCGTGCCGCCGCCGGGCGTCGAGGTGAGCGCGTAAGCAATCGTCCTGCAGGGCTCGCGAGCGTGCGAGCAGTCGCCTTCGTCCACGCCCGAGGTCGCGACGTAGCGCGTGCCGAGCAGATCGTCGTGCCCCGCCGCGCCGCTGGCCACGAGCAGCCCGCCCAGTATCCACGTTCGCAGTGAACGCATATGCCCGTCCCTCCCGGTCACCTGCCGATGCCGGCCATGTCCAGCATGAATGCGTAGCGCATGGCGGTGTCCTGGTACGACTGGAAACGTCCCGACTTGCCGCCGTGCCCGGCCTCCATGTACGTCCGGAACAACAGCGGATGATCGTCCGTCTTGTGGGCGCGCAGCTTCGCGACCCACTTCGCCGGCTCGAAATACTGCACCTGGCTGTCCCACAGTCCCGTCGTGATCAGCATTGCCGGATACTGCTGCGCTTTCACCTGGTCGTAGGGCGAGTACGACAGCATGTAGTCATAGTACTCGGCGACTTGCGGGTTGCCCCACTCGTCGAACTCGCCGGTGGTGAGCGGGATCGACTCATCGAGCATGGTGGTCACCACGTCGACGAAGGGCACGTCGGCCAGGATCGCGCGAAAGCGGTCGGGCGCCATGTTGGCGATCGCACCCACCAGCAGCCCGCCGGCACTGCGGCCGTGCGCGAACACCTTGTCGCGTGCGGCGTAGCCCTGCGCGACCAGGAAGTCGGTCGCCGCGATGAAATCGGTGAAGCTGTTCTTCTTGTGCAGCAGCCGGCCATGGTCGTACCACTGGCGGCCGAGCTCCTGGCCGCCGCGCACGTGCGCGATCGCGTACACGAAGCCGCGATCCAGCAGGCTCAGGCGGCTCGAGGAGAACGTCGGGTCGCTGGAGAGGCCGTAGGACCCGTAGGCGTATTGGTACAGCGGCGCGGTGCCGTTGCGCGGCGTGCCCTGGCGATACACGAGGGAAACCGGGACGCGCGCGCCGTCGGGCGCGATCGCGTGCACGTACTCGGTGACGTAGTTCGCGGGGTCGAAATCGCCGAGCACCGGATCGCGCTTCAGCAGCGTGCGCGCGCCGCTGCGCATGTCGTAGTCATAGGTCGAGGTCGGCGTCGTCAGCGAGGTGTACGTGTAACGCAGCAGGTGCGTATCGATGTCGACGTTGGTGCCGAGCAGCGCGGTGTAGGCGGGCTCGTCCGCGGCGATGATCGTTTCCTCGCCGCCCGCAGCACCCATCGTCCAGGGGCGCACGCGGATGCGCCGCAGGCCACCCGAACGCTCCGCCACCACCAGGTGATCCCGGAACACCTCGAAATCGTGCACGAACACGTCCGCGCGGTGCGGCACCACTTCGCGCCAGGTCGAGCGGTCGTGCGCGGAACCGAGCGGCGCCTGCATGATGCGGAAGTTCGGCGCCTGCCAGTTGGTGCGGATCACGAACGTGTCGCCGAGGTGCTCCACCTGGTATTCGTGGTCGCGTTCGCGCGCCAGCACGCGCTCGAATCGCAGCGCCGGATCGTCGGCGCGCGCGTACCACCACTCCGAGGCCACCGTGCTCTCGGTCGCGATGAAGATGTAGCGGTTGGACTTGGAGCGCACGACGTCCGTGTAGAAGCTTTCGTCGTCCTGCTCCCACAACAGCTCGTCGCTCGCCGCTTCGGTGCCCAGGCGGTGGCGCTTCACGCGCAGTCCGAGCAGCGTGGTCGGGTCCTTCTCGATGTACACGATCGAGCGGTTGTCGTCCGCCCAGACCACGCCGGGCTCGGCGTTCTCGATGAGATCGGGATGGAGCTCGCCGGTGCTGAGATTGCGCACGCGGATGACGTACTGACGCCGCCCCACGGTGTCCTCGGCATACGCGATCAGCGCGTTGTCGGGGCTGACCTCGAACGCGCCGATCTGGTGAAACTCGTGCCCGCGCGCCAGCTCGTTGCCATCGAGCAGAATTTCCTCGGGTGCCGCGTCGAGCGCTGCGCCCGCGACCTGCCGGCGGCGCGCGTGGATCGGATACTCGGCGCCCGTTTCGAAGCGCGTGTAGTAGTAATAGCCGCGCTCGAGATAAGGAACGGTGGAATCGTCCTGCCGGATGCGCCCGACGATTTCCCCGTAGAGGTCCTCGCGCAGCTTCTTCACGGGCGCGAGCATGGCGTCGGCGTAAGCGTTCTCGTCGGCGAGGTAGCCGAGCACGCGCGTATCGAGCCGCGTGTCGTCGCGCAGCCAGTAGTACAGATCGAGGCGCGCGCCGTGCGGCGAATCCACGGCCTCGGCGCGCACCGCCGCCACGGGCGGAGTCAGCTTCGGAGCGATGTCGTTCATGCGGCCGCCGGTGGATTCGCGATGGCTTGCGCAGCCCGTGACAAGTGTTGCACAGATGGCGAGGATTGCGTGTCGGGACAGTAGCTCGGGGAACTGGTGCATGACGCCTCGAAGTGGGGGCCTAGGACAGACCTCAAGAGAGCAAAAAGATTCTATGGGGCGCCGCGACGCGTTGCAGCTCAGTTGCGACCGGTCACTCGCCGGATGAGTGCCTGGCCGAAGCGGTAGCGCGCCACTCGCAGAAGGAGTTGCCACAGGAGGCGCCGGCGCAGCTCGAAACGAGGCAGCCGGATCACCTTGCCGTAGAGCTGCGCCCGTTCGTGCACCTGCAGACTACGCGCGGCGACCGTCCAGTTGCCACTGTCGCTCATCACCTCGAATTGCGTGCGCCCGTCGGCGCCGGCAACCGGGGCCGCTCGCACCCTGACGCTGCCGAGGCGAGCCGGCAGCACGTTGTCGGCCACGCCGCTGAAGAACAGCGCGAATCCGCTCCCTTGCCCGGCGAGGACCAGCGTGCCGCGTTCCTCGTCGACCGAGAAGGGCCCGATGAAGCGGCGTCCCGCCAGCTCCTCTGTTTGCGCCGACATGGCCGGGGATTCTGACCGAGGCAAGGCGTCGGTGTCGTGCATTTCTGTTAACCTGCGCGGCCTTTTTGGGTACCGATGCACATGCAGGCCGCACTCGAGCTCCCCGCCCGGCGTTTCGACGCCGAGGGTCGTGCGCACGTGGACCTTCGAGCGGTTCTGGCGCTGGCGGGCCCGTTCATGCTCAACAGCGCCGTGCAGGCGGTCCTCAACCTCACGGACACCTGGTTCATCGGCCGCATCTCCACGCAGGCGATGGCCGCGATCGGCGCGGTGTACTGGCTGGTGCTCGTGTGCATCCTCCTGCTGGGCGGCGTCAGCATCGCAGTCCAGACGCTCGTCGCACAGGCCTATGGCGGAGGCCGGAAGGCGCGGGCTGCACAGGCCGCCTGGACGGCGCAATGGGCCGCATTGCTCACGATTCCACTGTTCCTGGCAGCGGCATACAGCGGCAAGTGGCTGCTGGCGCCGTTCGATCTCGACCCCGAGACGGAGCGTCTGGCGCTCGAGTTCTGGGTGCCGCGCGTGGGCGGCGCGCCGCTCGGCGTGGCGCTGTGGGCTGCGCTGGGATTCTTCAACGGCGTCGGCCGGCCCAAGGTCACTCTTGCAATCACTCTGATGGTCGCGCTGCTCAACGCGGCCTTCAATCAGCTCTACATCTTCGAATGGGGCTGGGGCATCGCCGGCTCGGCATGGGGCACGAACACCGCGCAGGCGATCGGGTGGCTGGTAGCCCTCGGGCTGTTCACCGCACAGCGGTATCACGCGGAGTTCCGCTCGCGCCTCGTGTGGCGCGTGCGCTGGCGCAAGCTTGCACAGCAGTTCGTGCTCGGATTCCCGATGGGCCTGCTGTACGCCGCCGACCTGCTCGGAATCGCCATCTTCCAGATTATGACGGTGCGCCTCTCGAACGTCGAAGGCGCGGCTACGCAGATCGTCATGATGATGACCTCGATCGCGTACCTCCCCGCGGTCGGCATCGCCATGACGGGAACGACGCTGGTGGGGCAGTCCATCGGCGCCGGCGACCGCGGCTGGGCGCTACGTGTCGGCAACACCACGATCGCCCTGGCAGTGGCCTACATGGCCTTCATCGGAATCGTGCTGGCCGCCGCGGGCGCGTGGATCCTGCCGTTGTTCATCAATCCGCTCGACGCCCAGGCGCAGCAGGTGTTTGCGCTCGGACGGGTGCTGATCTGGATCGCCGCCGGCTACCAGATCTTCGACGGCCTGAATCTCGGCAGTGGATTGGCGCTGCGCGGCGCGGGCGATGCTACTGTGCCTGCCGCAATGGTCATCGTGCTCTCATGGTTCCTGTTCGTCCCGGCAGCGCACGCGCTCGCCTTCGCACCAGGCCAGGGCTTCGTCCACTTCCTCCCGCAGTTCGGGCTCGGCGCCGCGGGTGGATGGATCGCTGCCCTGCTCTACGTCTTCGCCCTCGGCACGATGCTCTGGCTGCGCTGGCGCTCGCTCGCCTGGCAGAAGATCCGGCTGTAGCGCCATGCCGCGCTGGTACTGGATTCTGATCGTGCTGGCCCTCTTCGGCGCCTGGAACACCTTCACGCATCGGGCGGTCGAGCAGCCACCCGGAGCACTGGCGCCGGCCGAGCCGTTCCAGCGGGCCATCGACGCGCCCGACGAATTCGAGGAAAACGGCTACCACCTGACGCCTCGTGCCCGCTTTGGCATCACGGCTCGCGTGCTGGCGAGCGAGCGCTACCGCATCGACCCCATGGCGCGGCTGGTGCCCTACGACGTGGCGCTGGGCTGGGGCCTGATGTCCGATACCAGCGTGCTCGAACGCGTCGACGTGACGCAGGGCAACCGCTTCTACTACTGGCGCACCGAGGACGACACGCTGCCGCTCGATGAGCTGGCGAGCCACAGCGCGAACATGCACCTGATCGCGGCCGACGACGACATCGCGGACGAAATCGCGGCGTTGCGCGTCGGTCAGGTGGTCACCATCGAGGGCATGCTGGTGGACGTGCGCCGGCCGGACGGCGGGACCATGAACACCTCGCTCTCCCGCAACGACAGCGGCGCGGGAGCGTGCGAGATCATCTGGGCGGAGAAGCTCTCGGTTCAGTGAGCGGCCACGGCGGGGAACCGAAGCTGGCAGTCCGATGGGCGCCGGCGGGCTAAAGCAGGAACAACGTTGCCAGCAGGCCCGTCGTGGTGATCGCCAGGAAGTACGGGAACGCCATCCACACCATGCGCCCGTAGGAGAGGCGGATCAGCGGCGCGAGCGCGGAGCTCAACACGAACAGGAACGCCGCCTGGCCGTTGGGAGTGGCGATGCTGGGAATGTTCGTGCCCGCGTTGAGCGCGACCATCAGGCGTTCGAACTGCGCGCGATCGATCACGCCGCCGTGCAGTGCGCCGGCGAGCTCATCGACGTACAGCGTGGCCACGAACACGTTGTCGCTGATAGCGGAAAGGGCGCCGGTGACGGCGTAGAACATCCCCACCTGGTCGCGCCCGTCCAGACCCAGCACCCAGTGCATCACCGGCTGGAACAGGTGCTGGCTGTGGATGACGGCAACGATGATGAAAAAGACGCCGAGCAGGGCCGTGAACGGCAGCGCGGCGTGAAATGCATCGCCGAGCCGGTGCTCCTCGACCACTCCGCTGAAGGCGGTGGCGAGCACGATGACGCCGAGGCCGATGAGCCCGACCTCCGCGACGTGGAAGGCCAGCCCGGCGATCATGAGCAGGGCCACCAGCGCCTGGGCGCCGATGCGCACGCGCTGCGCGGGATCGGGCCGCTCAGCTGCGCGGTCGACGTACGCCCGCAGAATCCGGGCGACGCCGTCCGGCAGATCGACCCCGTAGCCGCAGAGCCGGCCCTTCTCCAGCAGGGAACAGGTCAGCAGCCCGACCGCCAGGACGGGCAGGGCGACGGGCGCCACGTGCAAGAAGAACTCGACGAAGTCCCACTGGGCGCGCGCGCCGATGAGCACGTTTTGCGGCTCGCCCACCAGCGTGCAGACGCCGCCGAGCGTCGTGCCCACGGCGGCGTGCATCACCAGGCTGCGCAGGAAGGCGCGAAACTGCGCCAGCTCCGCACTGCGCCCCGGCGCGACCAGCGTGTCGTCGGCGACGTCGTGCTCGTCCTCCCCGCGCTCGGCCGCAGCCTGCCTTCCCGTCCGGCCGGGCAGCGTCGCACTGCGCCCGGTCGCCACGCCGTGATACACGCGGTAGAAGCCACCCGCCACCGTGAGAACGACGGCCATCACCGTGAGAGCGTCGAGAAACGCGGACAGCAGGGCACTGGCGAAGCTGAACAGCAAGCCGAGGGCGACCCGCGAACGGATCGCGAGCATGAGCCGCGTGAACACGTACTGCAGCATGTCCTGCAGGAAGTAAACGCCGGCGACCATAAAGATGAGCAGCAGGATGATCGGAAAGCCGGCGACCACCTCGGCGTAAACCTGCGTCGGTGTTGCGAGTCCCAGCAGCACGGCTTCGAGCGCCAGCAGACCGCCGGCTTGCAACGGATAGCAACGCAACGTGAGCGCCAGGGTAAAGATGAACTCGAACAGCACGGCCCAACCGGTGACCACCGGCCCGGCAACGGCAAGCAGCAGAGGATTCAGCGCGAGGAGGGCGAGGATCGTCCACTTGTACCAGGCGGGCGCGCTGCCGAGGAACACGCGCATCACCGGATTGCCGGTCGCCGCCGCGGCGGCGGGGGTGGGGTTGCTCATGTGCTCCCTTGCGGCGCGCGCTTGCGCAAGCTCACGGCCACCGGAATCAGCGAGAGCACGATGATGAGGATCGTGACCACGCCGAAGTTGTTCTTGATGATCGGAATGTTGCCGAACAGGTAGCCGCCCCAGACGAAGAGCCCGACCCAGGTCACGCCGCCGACGATGTTGTGGAGCTGGAAGCGGGCGACCTGCATGTGTCCCACGCCGGCCACGAAGGGCGCAAAGGTGCGGATGATGGGCACGTAGCGCGAGAGGATGATGGTCTTGCCACCGTGGCGCTCGAAGAATTCCTCGGTGCGGCGCAGGTATTCGACCTTGAGCAACGGAATGCTTCCGCTGAAGGCGCGCGGCCCGATGGCGCGGCCGATGTAGTAGTTCGTGGTGTTGCCGATCACGGCGGCGAACGACAGGAGCAGCCACACGGGGAGGGGCTGCAGCGTCCCGGAGGTGTCCACGGCCGCCAGTGCACCGACCGCGAACAGCAGCGAATCGCCGGGGAGGAACGGCGTCACCACCAGGCCCGTCTCCGCGAAGATGATCAGGAACAGGATCGCGTAGATCCAGAAGTCGAAGCGCGCCAGCAGCTCGACCAGGTGGCGGTCCAGGTGCAGGATGAGATCGATGAACAGCTGAATCAGCTCCATGCGCCCCTGTCTTCCTCGCCTGGTAGCCCGCGGGCCCCTGCCCGGCCCATTCCGGGCGCGATTCTAGCTTGGCGCGCCGCGCGCGCCCCATAAAAGTTGACGATATAGTTGGCCTCCCGCCGACGCTTTTTCAGCGGCAAGGCTTGCCGGTGCTGCACGACGTTCCACTGATCGCCATCCTCGCCATCGGCCTCGCGCTGGCGTTTTTTCTCGGCTTCCTGGCCTCGCGCCTGCGGCTGCCGCCGCTCATCGGCTATTTGCTTGCCGGAATAGCGGTGGGCCCGTACACGCCGGGATTCGTCGGCGACCAGAAACTCGCGGCGCAGCTCGCGGAAATCGGCGTCATCCTGCTGATGTTCGGCGTCGGCATGCACTTCTCCGTGCGCGACCTCATGGCCGTGCGCGGCATTGCCATTCCGGGCGCGCTGGTGCAGATCGCCGTCGCCGTCGTGCTCGGAGCCGCAGCCGCGAGCACCTGGGGCTGGCAGCTCGAGTCAGGGATCGTCTTCGGGCTGGCGCTCTCGGTGGCCAGCACGGTCGTGCTACTGCGCGCCCTCGAACAGCGCGCGGCCGTCACTTCGCTCGAGGGCCGCATCGCGGTCGGCTGGCTCATCGTCGAGGACGTGGCGATGGTCGTCGCGCTCGTGATGCTGCCGGTGCTGGCGAGCGGTGATCCCGGGGCGCCGCGCGGAGCGTTCGGCCTCGCGGGAGACGTGGCGCTGCTGCTCGGCAGGATCACGTTGTTCTTCCTGGTCATGCACTACATCGGCGTGCGCTTCTTCCCGTGGCTGTTCGCCCAGATCTCGCGCAGCGGCTCGCGCGAGCTGACCACGCTCTTCGTCGTCACGGTGGCTCTCGGCATCGCCTACGGTGCCGCCGCGCTGCTCGGTGTGTCGTTCGCGCTCGGCGCCTTCTTCGCCGGCGTGGTGATCAACGAATCGCGGCTCAGCAGCCGCGTCGCCGCCGAGGCCGTGCCGCTCGAGAACGCGTTCGCCGTGCTGTTCTTCGTTTCGGTCGGCATGTTGTTCGACCCGGGAATCCTGGTGCGCATGCCGCTCGAAGTGCTGACGGTCGTCGTGATCATCCTGGCCGGCAAGTCGGTCGCGGCTTTGCTCATCGTGCTCGCCTTCCGCTACCCGATCCGCGCCGCGCTCACCGTTTCCGCGAGCCTCGCGCAGATCGGGGAGTTCTCGTTCATCCTCGCCGCCATGGGCGTCGCGATGGGTGTGCTGCCGCCCGAAGCGCAGAGCCTCATCCTCGCGGGTGCGCTGCTCTCGATCACGCTCAATCCGCTGGTGTTCGCGACCATCGGCCCGGTGGAACGCTTCGTGCGCACACAGCAGCGCCTGGCCGCTTTCCTCGCCAGGCTGCAGCGCCTTCCCGACGAGCCCAGCCTGCCGTTCGACATCGAGAACCACGTGGTGCTCGCCGGTTACGGCCGCGTGGGACGTGCGATCGCCGCGCGACTCGTCGAGCGCGGCATTCCGTACGTGGTGATCGAGCAGAATCGCGAGGCGCTGCGCGACCTGGAGGGCACGTCGGTGCCCTTCGTGTTCGGCGACGCCACCAACGAAAACGTGTTGGCGCGGGCGCGGCCGGAGCGCGCGCGCCTGCTGATCCTCGCCACACCGGACGTCCTGCAGGCGGAACGGGTGCTGGGAATGGCGCGCGCGGTCAACCCGGCAATCGACAGTGCGGTGCGCACGCACAGCGAGGAGGAGCTGCGGTTCATGCGCCGGCACGACGTCGGTCTCGCGCTCATGGGCGAGCAGGAGCTGGCGGCCGGCCTGGCCCGCTACGCGCTGGAAACCTACGACCAGCCGCGCGCCCGCGACGCCTCGACGACGCCCTCCGCCTAGCTTCACTGCGTGATGCCGACTGCCCCGCCAGTCTGCGTCTGCTGTTACGCGGGCACGATGCTGGTGGACGCTGGCGCGGTGCGCGCCTCGATCGACGGTGGAGTCAGCTTGTACATCACGGGCGTGACCAGTCGGGCGAGCAGCGTCGAGGAAATGAGCCCGCCGATGATGACCCAGGCCATTGGCGAATACAGGCCGATGTTCTGCAGCGCCAACGGCAGCAGGCCGCCGATGGCCGTGGCGGAGGTGAGCACGATGGGCAGGAAACGCATCTCGCCAGCGCGCTCGATGGCCTCGTCCAGCGGCACGCCCTCGGCGCGCAGCTGGTTGGTGAAATCGACCAGCAGGATCGAGTTCTTGATCTCGATGCCGATCAGCGCGATGAAGCCGATGCTGGCCGTGAACGACAGATCGTTGCCCGTGAGGAGCAGCATCACCATGCCGCCGAAGACGCCGAGAGGCACGACCGTGAGGACGATGAGCGTGCTCTTGAAGCTGCCGAACTCGAGCACCAGCACGGCGAAGATGCCGAAGATCGCAATGATGATCGCGGTGCCGATCCCGGAGAACGATTCCGCGCTCGACTCGGCCTCGCCGCCGAGCTTGTAGTGGTAGCCACGCGGCCACTGCATGGCGTCCAGCTGTTCCACCACTGCCTTCGTGACCGCCGCCGTGTTGTAGCCGGCGACGACCTCCGAATCGATGGTGACCGCGCGCTCGCGGTTGTAGCGCTGGATCTGCGTCGGTGCGCGCTCGAATTGCAGGGTCGCCAGCTGCGAAAGGGGCAGCGTCTCGCCCGTGAGAGAGGGGACGCGCACCTGATCGAGCGTGTGCAGGTCGGCACGCGGGCCGACCGGTGTGCGGACCACGATGTCGTACTGCTCGCCGTCCACCTCCTTGTAGGTGCCGATCGGCAAGCCCGCCACGGTGAGACGCACGGCGCGGTCGAGCTCCACCGTCGGCACGCCGAGCATGCTCGCCTTCTGAGGGTCCACGACCAGGCGCAGGTTGGTGCGCGCCACGCGCAGCGGATTGTCGACGTCGCGCGTGCCCGGCGTCGCCTCGATCATGCCTTCGATGCGACGCGCGAGCTGCTCGATCACCGTCAGGTCCGGCCCCACGATGCGCACCGCGATCGGCGCCGAGATCGGCGGGCCGTTCTCGAACTCCTTCACGAAAATGCTGGCATTGGGGTACCGCCCCAGGCGGGCGCGCAGCTCGTCGAGCCGCGCCGGCGTGTCGTGCGTGTCGTAGTCGTGCAGCTGCACGAATACCTCGGCGAAATTGGCCGCGTCGCGACGCACGATGTGGTTGTAGTAGATCTGCGGGTTGCCGTGACCGAGGTTGGCGAACCAGCCGCGCACTTCCGGCATCTCGCGCAGCTGCGCCTCGACGAAGCGCAAGGCACGGTCCGTCTCCTGGAGGCTGGTGCCGTTCGGTGTTTCCACCGTCACCAGGAACTGCGGCGTATCGGCCTTCGGGAAGAGGCTCCCGCCCACCAGCATCGCGATCAGCACCGACAGCGCCAGCGAGCCGCCGATCGCGGCGACGACGGTGGCGCGCGGGCGCGCCAGGCAATAGTGCAGCGCCGGGCGGTAGTAGCGATGGATCACGCCCATCACGCGTTCCAGCAGGCGGTTGCGGTGCGTCGGATCCTCGCGCAGCACGCGGCTGGTCAGGAACGGGATGATGGTGACCGCGATGATGAGCGAGCCGACGATGCTCGAGACCACCGCCATCGGCAGCACGCGGATGAACTTGCCCGCGGTGCCGGGCAGGGCGAGCAGCGGCAGGAAGGCGAAGACCAGCGCCGCCGTGCAGCCGACGACCGCGACGAAGATCTGGCGCGTGCCCGCGATGGCGGCCTCGGCGGGCGCCATGCCGGAACGCGCGTGCCGCGAGATGTTTTCCACCGCCACGATCGAATCGTCGACCAGCAGGCCGAGGGCCACGACGAAGCCGGCGATCGAGAGCTGGTTGAGCGAGTAGCCGAGGAAGTAGAGCGACGCGAGACCGAAGGCGAGCGAGAGCGGGATCGAGATCATGACGATGCTGGCGGCGCGCCAGCCGAGCGGCAAGAGCGTCAGGAGGACCAGCGCGATGGCGATGCCGAAGTCGGTGTACAGGCGGCTCAGGCGATTCTCGACGTTACGCGACTGGTCGAAGCCGAGCTCGAGCTTGATGCGCGCGGGCAGCGTTTCCTGGAACGTCTCGAGCGCCTTGCCGATGCTCTGGCGCACCTCGACGATGTTGTAGCCGTCCTTCTGGTTCGCGGTCACGAACACTGCGCGCTGGCCTTTGTAGCGGCCGAGGTAGCTGACAGGCTGCGGCGACCAGAACACCTCGGCCACGTCGCGCACGCGCACCGGCCGGCCGTTCACGGCGGCCACTACCGTGTCGCGCACCTGGTCGAGGCTGGTGTAGCTGCCGGAGGTCTTGAGGCTGAAGCTGCGCGGGCCCAGGTCGACGAAGCCCGCGGGAATGTTGGCGTTCTCGCTCTGCACCGCGGCGACCACCTGCGCCGCGGACACGCCGATCTCGGTCATGCGTCGCAGGTCCACGGCGATGCGCAGCTCGCGCTGCGGGTGCGCCCAACTCTCCGCGGTACGCACGCCGGGCACGTTCTTCAGCAGGTCCTTGAGATCGCGGGCGCGATCCTCCAGCTCCATGTACGGCGCGTCCTCGGAGACCAGCGCGATCTGCACGATGTTGACCAGCGCCGGGCTGATCTTGCGGATCTCGAGGTCGAGGATCTCCTCGGGCAGCGTGGGCCGCAGCGCGTTGACCTCGCGCGTCACCTCGTCGTACTTCTCGTCGGCGTCGGTGAAGGCCTGGAACTCGATCGCCGTGAACGAAACGCCGTCGCGGATCGTGGTCTCGATGGTCTTGACGTCCTCGAGCTCGGCGAGCCGGTCCTCGATGGGCTTGGCGACCAGGCGCTCCAGGTCTTTCGGGTCCGCGCCCGGGTAGATCGCGGTGATGAAGAAGCCGGAAATCTTGAAGTAGGGATCTTCCTCGCGCGGCATGTTCCCGAAGGTGAACCAGCCGACGACGATCAGGCACAGGAACGCGACCAGCGTGAACTGGTAGCGGCGGATGGGGAATTCGAGGAAGGTCATGGCGGCGGAGGCTGCGTGTTGCGGGGGCTTCGGTGCTTCGGTGCTTCGGTGCTTCGGAGTTTGGGAGTTTCGGAGCTTCGGACGCAGCGCTCGTCAGCCGCGACGCGGATCGTCCGATCCGGCCACCGCGCCGCCTTCCGAACGGATCTCGATGCTGTCGCCGTCCTCGAGGAACAGCGCGCCGTCGGTCACGATGCGCACGCCGGGCTCCAGGCCCTCCGACAGCGCGACCGAGTCCGGACCGATGAACGCGACCTCCACCTGCCTGCGGCGCGCGTTGTTTCCGTCCACGACGAACACGCTCGCCCGCCGTCCGTCGCCCTCCACCACCGCCGCGATCGGCACGTAGGTGAGTACGCCGCTGCGCGCGGCGGCGGGCGCGATCGAAATCTTCGCCACCAGGCCGCTGACCAGGCGCAGCGGCGTGGGATTCAGTCTCACCTCGACGGGAAAGAGCCCGCTGGCCGCGTCCGCGCCGCTGGCGATCTCGGACACGCGACCCGTCAGCACCTGTCCGGGGAACGCATCGGCGCGCACTTCGGCGGCATCGCCTGCGGCCAGTTGCACGACTTCGCGATCGCTCAGCGCCGCCTTCACCACGAAACCGCGGTCTTCAGCGCCCAGCACGACCACGGGCTGGCCGGCGGGAACGAGCTCGCGCTCCTCGGCGAGACGCTGCAGCACGGTGCCGTCGCGCGGCGCGACGATGACGGCGTAGTTCTCGTTGAACTGCGCGGCCTCGAGCTGGGCGCTCGCGACGGCTGCCGCGGTGCGCAACGCTTCGAGCTGCTCGAGACTGATGACCTGATCGGCGTACAGCCGCTCGCCGCGTTCGAGGTCGCGGCGACCCTTGGCTGCAGTCTCCCTCGCCTGCGCAACCTGCGACGCGACTTCGGTCAGCTCGATCTCCGCGAGGCGCTGCCCCTTGCGCACGCGCTCGCCCAGCCGCACCGGCAATTTGCGGATCACGCCGCCGACCATGAAGGACAGGCGCATTTCATCGTTCGTCTCCACGCGACCCGTCGTCGAGATCGGCGGAGCCGCGGGCCCGCTCGCACTGAGGGTCGCGCGCACGGGTGTCGCGCGCTGCGCCGCGGGCGGTGCGTCGTCGCCGCACGCCACCAGGAGGAGCGCGACCAGGAATATCGGCGAACGCCGCAACGCGGCACGCGGGAAGGCGGCACGCGGGAAGGTCCAACGCGGGGGTTTCATCATCGCTCGTCTCCGGGAGTGGGCTGCCCTGCCGACCCGACCGCGCGAGCCAGCTCAGCCTGGCGCATGAGAAGGTCGAACTGCGTGACCGCATGATTGAGCTCGGCGCTCGTCAGCGTGGTGCGGGCGTCCAGGAATTCCACCTGGCTGATGACGCCGGCATCGCGCTTGCGCGCCGCGATCTTGAAGCCTTCGCGCGCCGCCTCCTGGCGCGCCCGCGCCGTGCCGAGTGCGCTGATCGCGCTGAGCACGTCGCCGTGCGTCTGCTCGACCTCGAGGGCAATGCGCCGCGCCGTATCCTCACGCTGCAGATCGGCCGAGCGCGCGGCGAGCCGTGCCTGCGAGAGCCGCGCCTTGTCCTGGTTGCCGTTGAACAGGTTCCAGTTGAAGGTGAGCGAGGCGATGGAATAGTCGTCTTGCGATCCGAACCGGTACTCCTCGCCCTGCACGCCCGACTCGACTGCCAGAGCGATCGTCGGCTTGAAGCGCGACCTCGCCGCCGAAACCTGCGCCTGCGCCGCCTCGGTCGCGGTCTGCAGCTGCTGCAGTTCCGGTCTTTGTCGTAGCGCCTGCTCCTGCAGGGTTTCGAGGGCGCCAGGCTGCGCGGGCGCCTCTTCGACCGCTCCCACCTCGATCGGCGTACCGAGCGGCCGATTGAGCAGGAAGTTGAAGTAGCTGCGCGAGATGTCGAGCGCGTTGGCGCTGCTCACGCGTTCCTGCTCGACCTCGAGGAGCTCGGCCTGCGCACGCAGCACCTGGTCGCGCGTGATCTTGCCGTTGAGGTGCAGACTCTCGTTGACGCGCAGGTTCTCCTGCAGCAGCACGCGGCTCGCGTCGACGATACCCAGCCCCTGCCGCGCTTTCAGCCAATTGTGATAGGCGACGCGCACGTCGCGCGTGAGGGTGAGCGCCACGGCGTCTCGGGCCGCACGCTCCGATTGCGCGAGTGCCCGGCGCGCGCGCACACCGGCGCCGATCTCGGGTGCGTAGAGTGGCTGCACGAGCTGGACGTACGTCTGCTGCTCCTGCTCGCGCAGGAACGGGATATCCGTGTTGTTCACCGAGCCGAATGCCGGCGGCTGGCCCTGTGCAGCCAGCAGGTCATTGAGGGTGGCGTAGACGGGATTGAGCAGGTCGCCCAGCGGCAACGCGATGGTGCGACCGCCCTCCGCGCGCGAAAATCGCGACGACAGCGAAAGCTGCGGCAGATACCGGCCGCGGGCCTCATCCAGCGCCGTGACGCTCTGCGCGACGGAGAGGTCCTGTCGCTGCAAGGCGAGATTGCTGTCGACCGCGATCGCGAGATACTCGTCCAGTATTTCGTCGACACTGCGGGTCGACTGCTGCGGGCGTTCAGCTGGCGTTGCGGGCGGCGGCGGCGCGGATGCCGGCGTCTGCGACTGTTGTGCCGCCAGCGGGTCGGCGAGCAGCACTGCGAACAACGCGATGAGGCGACGTTTCACTGCCGGGCACCTCGTTTCGGGGCGCCGGCTTTCCTGGTCGCGCGCTTAGCTTTTGGGCGGCCGGACGGCCGCGCAGGAGCAGACGACTGCGCACGAGCAGACGACTGCGCACGAGCAGACGACTGCGCACGAGCAGACGACTGCGCACGAGCAGACGACTGCGCGCCGTTGGCAAGCGCGCGGCGCGCCATCTGCAACGCGTGGCGCACCAGTTGTTCGGGACTGATGCCGTCGTGGGCGAGCAGCGCCGCCTTGGTGGCGGTGAGCTGGATGATGCCGTGCATGAAGCCCCACAGCGTGATGGCCGTGAGGTCGCGATCCCCGAGGTCCTTGCGAATCGAACCGTCGTGGATGCCGATGCCCAGCATCTCGACGATGAAGTCGTGCACGGCGTCGCCGGCGACCACGCAGCCCTGCTGCTCGCTGAAGAGGTCCTCGGGGTCGGGGTGCAGCATCTCGAAGCGGGCCAGCGCCTCGAAGTACACAGGGCACTCGCTTGCGAAGGCGACGTAAGCGCGGCCGATCGCCTCGATCTTGCCGATGCCGGATTCGTGGCGCGCGGCCGCCGCGACGAAGCGGCGACGCAATTCGACCAGGCCGCGCTCGCACACGCCCATGAGCAGGTCGATCTTGTCCTCGAAGTACACGTACAGCAGCGCGCGCGACAGGCGCGCCAGCCGTGCCACCTGGTCCATCGTCGCCTTCTCCACGCCCACCTGCGCGAACACCGCCTCGGCCGCATCGAGGATCTCGTTGCGGCGGCGGTCCTTCTCCTCCTGACGTCTGGCGGCGATGTAAGAAGACATGGGCCGGCGAAGATACGAGTGTCGTTGACACAGTGTCAACGACTATATGGTTGTACAGCGTTCCTCGGAGGAAGTTCCCGCGCGACGGGCAGATGACGCTTCGGTGCGAACGACGATGAAACTTGCGCCGCAGCCTTGCGCGGGACGAACGTTCGTCACGCGCGCCCCCGCGCGTCGGCCGGGCGGCAAGCACGTCACTGGGAAGTGAATGAAATGTCTACCCCCGATGAAACACTCGGGGCCCGCATGCGGTCCGGGCTGTCCGGCGGGCCCATCGTCAGCGGACCAGTCGATTGAGAGCGTTGGTCAGCCGGTCGATCTCGTCGTGAGAGTTGTAGATGTGCGTGGCGGCGCGCACGGCATCGAAGCCCGCGCCCGCATGGCGGATCGCCCGTACCGCGACGCGATGCTCCGCGAGCAGCGCGCGCGCCAGTTCGGCGCTGTCGATGCCCGGGATCTGAAAGGCGACGATCCCCGCCCAGACCTGCGGGTGCGCGGACGTGAGCACGCGCAAGCCCGTGACGCGTTGCAGCTGCAAGCGCAGGTACCACGCGAGCTCGCGGACGCGTGCCGCGATGCGTTCCGCGCCGATCTCGCGCTGGAGCTCGAGGGCCGGCAGCGTTGCGAAGAACAGGGGTGCATGGTGCTGGCAGGCGTACGCGAACTTGCGCATCGCCCCCGGCCACTCGGCCCGGTAGTCCGCCGCCGGCGTGGCGCTGGCCGTGCCGTCGCGATCCATCGCGTCCCACTCGTCGTGGCCGGCGACCATGGAGGGCCAGACGCGATGGCGCGCGGCATCGCGCAGGTACAGCACACCCGTGCCCGCGCTGCCGTTGCACCACTTGTGAAAGTTCGCGGCATAGAAATCGCAGCCGAGATCGCGCACGCCGACGGGCAGCATGCCGAGGGCCTGGGCGCCATCGACCACCGACAGGATGTTCCGCGAGCGCGCGAGATCGCAGAGCTCGCGCGCCGGTAGCACCGAGCCGTCGGTGTAGAGCACGTGGGAGAACGCCATGACGCGGCTGCGTGGCGTCAGGGCCGCGGTGAATGCGTCGATCACGTGCTGCGGGTGAGGCAACGGCGTCGGCAGCGACACCTGGATCACCTTCACGCCGCGGCGCTTGGCCTGCAACAGCCAGGGGTAAATGCCGGCCCCGTGCTCGTGCTGCGTGGTGACGATTTCATCTCCAGGCGCGAAATCGAGGCCCGAGGCCACCAGGCCCAGCGCCTCCGTGCATCCGGACGTGAACGTGATCTCCTCGTTCGTCGCGCCGAGGAACGCAGCCACCGCGCTGAGAAAACTCTGCAGCGTGGCGCCGCCGAGGTTGGCCCGGTAATACGCCGAGCGATTCGCGCTGTGCGTTTCCCGATGACGGAATTCCTCGATCAGCACGCGTCGCAGGCTCGGGCCGCTGAACGCGGTGTCGAGCCAGACGAGACCAGGCTCGACGACGGGCTGCTGGCGGGCCATGGCCCAGAGCTCGCGTGAAGAGACCGGCAGGTCTTCCAGGGTCTGCGCCGTGACCGGCGTGCTCAGAGCCTGCAGGCTCCCGGCTACCCCAAGCCCCGCCATAAACTCACGCCTGCTCAATGACATAGATCGTTACCGTCCTCGGCCAAACTGTGAGCCTTTCATACGTTCGCTCAAAAAGGGCTTGCCAAAACAGACCGATCGGTCTTAGGATGCCGCCCCATGACACCGACCAGCAGCACCAAGGGCGAGGAAACCCGCCGTCGCATCCTCGAGCAGGCGGCGCCGCTGCTGAACCGGCACGGATTCCAGAACGCGCCGGTCTCGGAAATCATGCGCGTGACCGGTCTGCAGAAGGGCGGTCTCTACAATCACTTCGCGAGCAAGGAAGAGCTGGCGCTCGCCGCATTCGACTTGATCATGGAGCGCATCCTCGCACGTCTGTATGCCGTGCACGCACGGCACACCTCGCCGCTCGCTCAGCTGATCGCACACATCGAGGCGGTGGGTCATTCCGACCCTGTCGTCGACGGCGGCTGCCCCATCGCCAATTCGATGGTCGAAAGCGACGATGCGAACCCGGCCCTGCGCGAGCGGGTTGCCGCGCTGCTCGGGCGCTGGCGCAAATATCTCACGCAGGTGATCGGCAGCGGCATCGCCCAAGGCGAGATCCGGCCCGACGTGAATCCCGACGAATTCGCCACGTACCTCATCGGCAGCATGGAGGGTGCGGAGCTCATGAGCCAGTTCTACGGCGATCGCGCTTACAAGACGCGCATGACCGCACAGCTGCTGGCTCACGTGAACGAAAAGCTGCGGGCCGCCTGACCGATTTTTTTTGCCGCGAGACAGACCGAACGGTCTCTTTAGGGAGTCGAGCATGAAGACCACCACCTGGATCAACGCATCGGCTCTGCTGGCCGCCGTGACTCTGACACTGGGTATCGCCACTTGGGACGCGACTGCGCCAGGCGCACTCATCCTCCCCGCAGCTCCCGCCCGCACCGCGTTCACCGCAGAAGTCTCGACGGACTGGCTGCCGGCGGCGGCGGCGCGCAGCGAGATCGAGCAGCGCAGCGCGCTGGTGGAGCGCTTCGCGGCCGACCACGACATCGTCGTCCGCGTGCTCGACTCGAACGCCGAGCTACAGACCCGCGCCGGCAGCGAGCGCCTCGAGGCTCCGCTGGCACGCTTCACGCGCTCGTTCGAGTTCAGCGTCGGCGATGCACGCGACGCGGACCTGCTGCGCGGAACGCTGGCCACCTGGTCGGTCGATCTCGAGCGCGCACAGGTGGCGAACGCCGCCGTTCACTGACTGCTTCTCGGCTTGTATGTGAGCCAGTCCGGGAACGCCCAGCCCCAGCGAATCGCGCCGAGCCGGACAATGGAAATTGCAGCGATCGCCAGTAGCGACGCCAGGGCCGGTGCGACAACCGCCGAAGCGAGCAAGGCCACGTAGAGCGCGCCGCCCACCAGCAAGGGCGTCATGTACAGCTCTCGCCGCATCAGGATCGTCGGCTGACCGGTAAGAACATCGCGAATCAGGCCGCCGCCGATCCCCGTGATCACCCCCATGACGACTGCGACGCCGGGACCGAATCCGAGCAGGCGCGTCTTCTCGATCGCGAGCACCGCGAACACGGCGGTGGCGAGCGCATCGAGATAGAGCAGGGCGCTGAAGGTTGCCCGGAAGCGGCGCTCGAAGAAAAACGTCGCCGCGGCGGCGCCGGCCGCGACGAAGAGATAAATCGAGTCCGCGAGCCAGAATACCGGCACGTCCAGCATCAGGTCGCGCAGCGTACCCCCGCCGATGGCCGTGACCACGCCGATGATGACGAAGCTCATGACGTCCATGTTCTGGCGCGCGGCGGCGAGCACGCCGGTGACCGCGAACACGGCGGTGCCGAGCTGCAGCAGAACGTAATCGAGCTCCAAGCGGTGCCCTCCGGATTGCGAACAACCCTACTTGCGAACAACCCTGCGCTTGCGAACAACCCTACGCGCCCGCCCCCGGCAAGCGCTCGAGCTCCCATTGATGCACGTCCAGCCCGCGCCGCAGGTGCAGACCGCCGCCGACAGGGCGGAAGCGGCGCGCCAGGCGATCGCGGTACCAGGCCGCGCCGCGCAGGAAAACCGCTCCGTCGGTGCGCGACTGGTCGCAGTTCTCTTCCCAGTCCTCGCGCGTCAGCGCGCTGAAGTACAGCGCACCGTGCGCGACGCGCGCGATGTTGGCCATGGCGCTGGCGGCCTCACGGTCGTCGAGATACTGCAGCACGTCGTAACAGACCACGAGGTCGTACGGCGTGCGCGGGCGGTGCGTGGCGATCGAGCCGTGCAGCCAGCCGAAGCGGCGGCACAGATACTCGCTCGCTTCCAGGCCGACGTAGCGTGCACGCGGCAGCGCCCGCCGTAGTGGCGTGCGCAACCATCCCATGCCGCAGCCGGCATCGAGGATCGTCCGCACCGGCAGGTCCAGATAGTTGACGAAGGCGCCGATGAAACCGGCGCGACGAGCCATCTCGAGGCGCGACGTCACCGCCGTACGCGGATTGCGATAGTGACGCTGGTAGTAGTCGCTATCGAACTGCAAGTCGCGCATGGCGTAGGCGGCCGGTGACGTTCTGGGAAGCGTTGCGGGCCGGCGGCGAAGGGGCGGATCAGGAGGCGGGCTTCGCCGGCTGCGTGCCGCCCGGAGCACCGATTCGCTTCAGCCCGTCGTCGACGGTCAACCAGTCCACGTGTCCCTCATAGTAGACGTGCACCTGCGGTTGCCGATCGATCGGCCCCGGGACGCTGGCGCGCGCCACGTGCGTCTCGCCTGCCCAGCGCTCGCCCTCGAAGAACAGCATGCTGCCGCAGCGGCGACAGAATCCGCGCCGCGCACGCGGTGGCGACGGCGAGGACTGATACCACTGCAGCAGGTCGGCGCCGCGCGTCAGCGTCAGCTGGCCAGACTCGATGCCGAACCAGGTAACGACACCGGCGCCATGTGCGCGTCTGCACATCGAGCAGTGGCAGTGCGCGCACCACTTGGTCGGGGTCGTGACCTCGAATGCGATGCCTTCACAGAGGCAGCTACCGGTGATCGTGGTCGCGGTCATGGGTTCGTCGTCATGCTGATCTCAGCAGCAGCGCGTCGGGCCACTACTGAAACGTCGCTCCTGTTCGCGCTCGTAGAAGGCGCGCCGATCGAGCAGGGTGTCCTGCGGATGCATTGCTCGCTGATGCGCGAGGTAGCGCTCATACGCGTCGTCGCCGCTCAGATGCCGCAGCGCGCGCCAGGCGCGGATCAGGAAAGCAGCCGGATGCGCGTTCATGCCAGTTGCGTCCGGACGTAGGGCGTTTCGGTGTCGAGCGGCGTGTGCCGGCGCCTCAGATGCACGTAACAGCCGCGCACCATGTCGAGCACGATGATCCACACGAGCACCAGGAACATCGCCGTGAGCCAACCGTCGAGTTGCTGGTTGAAAACGAGCTGCGGCGCCACCGCGGCGCGTTCGGGCGGCAGCACGCCGGCCGCCAGCTTCGTGGACAGGTCCGCGGCCGCTGCGAAGAAACCGACCTTCGGATCGTCGCTGGTCAGCTTTTCCAGCGAGGCGGCGGTCGTCACGATCACCAGCCATGCGAGGGGGGCGGCCGTCACCCACGCATAGCGCAGCTTCCCGGAGCGCACCAGCACCGCGGTCACCACGGTCAGCGCGATCGCCGCCAGCAACTGGTTCGCGATGCCGAACAACGGCCACAGGATGTTGATGCCCCCGTTCGGATCGATGACGCCGATGTACAGGAAGTAACCCCAGGCGCCGACCACCAGCAGGCTCGAGAGCAAAACTGAGGGGTACCAGGAGCACTCACCGAGCGGACGCCAGAGCGTACCGAGCGCGTCCTGCATGATGAAGCGCGCGACGCGCGTGCCGGCGTCCAGCGTCGTCAGGATGAAGACCGCTTCGAACATGATCGCGAAGTGGTACCACATCGCCAGCAGACCCTCGCCGAACGCCGAGCCGAAGATGCTCGCCATGCCCACGGCCAGCGACGGCGCGCCGCCGGTGCGCGCGAACAGCGTTTCCTCGCCCATGGCGCGCGCGAGCGTCTGCATCTGCTCGGCGGTCACCGGGAAACCCCAGCTGGTGATGGTCCCGGTGGCGGTGGCCGGGTCGGCGCCGACGACGCCGGCGGCGGTGTTGATCGCGAAGTACACGCCCGGATCGAGCACGCAGGCGGCGACCAGCGCCATTACGCCGACCAGCGATTCGAGCGCCATCGAGCCGTAGCCGATGACGCGGATGTCGGATTCCCGCGCGATCAGTTTCGGCGTCGTTCCGGAGGACACGAGCGCATGGAAGCCGGAGATCGCGCCGCAGGCGAGCGTGATGAACAGGAACGGGAACAGCTGGCCGCTGAAGATCGGTCCGGTGCCGTCGACGAAGCGCGTGAGCGCCGGCATGCGGATCTCCGGCCCGAGCACTCCGATCGCAATAGCCAGCAGCACCACGGTGCCGAGCTTTACGAACGTGGACAGGTAGTCGCGCGGGGCGAGCAGCAGCCATACGGGCAGGATGGCTGCGACGAAGCCGTAGCCGATGACGAAGTAGGCGAGCGTCTCGCCGTCGTAGTTGAACAGCTCGCGCCACTGCGGATGCGAGTCGACCCAACCGCCGCCGGCAACGCTCAGCAGCAACAGGCCGACCCCAATGGCGCTCGCCTCCAGCACCCGCCCCGGGCGGATGTTGCGCAGGTAGACGCCGACGACGATCGCGATCGGGATGGTCGCGAAGATCGTGAAACTCGACCAGGGGCTGCGGGTCATGGCCTTCACGACGACCAGCCCGAGGACGGCAATCAGGATGATGCAGATCGCGAGCGTGGCGATGAGGGCAGCACTGCCGCCGATGCGTCCGAGCTCATCGCGCGCCATCTGCCCGAGACTTCTGCCGTCGCGGCGCACTGAACAGAACATCACCATCATGTCCTGCACACACCCGCCCAGCACCGCGCCCACGAGCAGCCAGAGCGTGCCCGGCAGGTAGCCGAACTGCGCGGCCAGTGTGGGGCCGACCAGCGGCCCCGCGCCCGCGATGGCGGCGAAGTGGTGACCGAAGACGATCCAACGGTGCGTCGGCACGAAGTCGCGCCCGTTGTTCAGGCGCTCCGCAGGGGTCGCGCGCGTGGCATCGAGGCTCAGCACGCGTGCGGCGATCCAGCCCGCATAGAACCGGGTGGCGATGAGATACACGCAGACGGCGGCGACCACGAACCAGACCGCGTTGATGCTCTCACCGCGATTGAGGGCAATGCCGCCGAGCGCCGCCGCGCCGAGCACGGCTATGCCGATCCAGATCAGCGTCTTCAGGCCCTTGTGCATGCTTGCGAGGTCTCCCCACCCGCCGGCTCGAGGCGCCGGCCTGCCGCTCGCGGCGATTCTGACGGCGCGCGGCGCGTGAATCCAGCGCTCCGACCCGTCACCGTGCGCGCGCGAGGGCTACGCCTTATTGTTGCACCCGGTTCACTATGTCGTCCTGCACCCGGGTTCACGTCCGTTCGCCATACGCCACGGGAGATTACGCATGTTCCGACTGCCGCTCGTTTCCGCGCTGATCCTGTTCTCCCAGCTGCCGCTCGCGGCGCTGGCAGCCGATCCCGAAATCTTTCATCTGCGAGCGGAGGACGAAAAGGAATGGGGGTACGCGCAGGCGGTGCGTGTCGGCGACACGCTCTATCTGTCCGGGACCACCGGCCGAGGCGAATCCATGGCGGACCAGGTCAGGAACGCCTACGAGCGCATCCGGCGCACGCTCGAGCACTTCGGCGCCGACGTCACCGACGTGGTGAGGGAAACGGTGTTCACCACCGACATGGAGGCGCTCAAGGCGGCGAGTGGCACTCGCAAGGAGTTCTACAAGGGTCACACGCCAGCATCGAGCTGGATCGGGATCGATCGCCTGTTCGTGCCGGGCATCCTGGTCGAGATCGAGGTGACCGCCGTCCTCGATGACGAGCCGGCGGACTGAGAGGGCGCTGCCCTCAGCGCAGGCGGCCCGCGCCGGCGTAGTTCGTCGAGAAATAGTCGTCGTCGAGGCCTGCGTAGCTCACCGGCCGGCCGCTCTTCGGCGCGTGGACGAAGCGATCGTCGCCCACGTACACGCCGACGTGCGTCACGTCCGTGCCGCCATTGCGGAAAAACACCAGGTCGCCCGGCTGCAATTCCTGCCTGCCGAGAGGACGAGCGCGCGCGAACTGTTCGCCGGCCGTTCGCGGAACGTCGACGCCGATCCCGCGGTGCACGTAGAACACCAGTCCGCTGCAATCGAATTCGCGCGGGCCGGAGCCACCGAAGCGATAGGGCGAACCGACGAGGAGCTCGGCTGCAGCGGCGAGGCGCTCGCCGTCGTCCCGCACTCCTCCCGGCGCAGGCCCTGGCACGTCACGCGACGCGCCGTCGACCGCGGTCGGCCGGTCTGAGTCCGGAGTGCGTTGCGACTCGACTCCGGCGCAAGCGGCCAGGGTCGCGAAGAGCGGGCACAGGAGGGCGAGCCGCACGAACATGAGCGACAGTCTACGGCAGCCGGCCTGACCCAAGGCTGAACGCGTCACGTCGCACCGTCACGCCGAACGCCTGTCGGGGGCCTCACGCCTCAGGCGACGCCGCCGAGGGTGAACCAGAACGTGGCGCCCTGGCCCGGCTGACTCTCAGCCCAAATCTGGCCGCCGTGTCTCTGGATCACCCGCTGCACGATGGCCAGTCCGATGCCGGTCCCGCTGAATTTGCGCGGCGAGTGCAGGCGGCGGAACGGCGTGAACAGCCGCTCGACATAGGCCGGATCGAACCCGACGCCGTTGTCACGCACGAAGAAGGCCGTGCGTCCGTACCGTTCCTGCACGCCGAACTCGATACGCGCGCGCGGCGCGTCGCGCGTGAACTTCCAGGCGTTCTCGAACAGGTGTCGCAGCGCCACGCGCAGCATGTCGACGTCGGCTTCACAGCTGAGCGGCGAGTCGATCGTCACGTCGGCCTCGCGATGCGGATCGACGCGGCGCAGCGCGCTGACACAGTCCGCAGCGATCGCCCCCAGGTCCGCTTCGCAGCGTTCGACCTCGGTGCGGCTGACGTGTGCCAGGGTCAGCAGGTTGTCGATGAGGCTGCCCATGTACTGGGCCTGCTGGCGTATGCGCTCGAGGTAGCCGCGGCCTTCTTCGCTCATTGCAGTGCCGAGCTTTTCGGCGAGGATCAGCGCGAACCCGTCGATGGTGCGCAAGGGCGAGCGCAGGTCGTGCGACACGGCGTAGCTGAATGATTCCAGCTCCGCCACCGCGATTTCCAGATCGAGCGTGCGCTCCCGCGCCCGTTCCTCGAGCGCTTCCTCGCTGGCCTGCATGTGTGCCGCCATCGTGTCGAAGGCGGCGGCGAGCTGGTGCATCTCCCGGCTGCCGGCGCTGTGCGCATCCAGGCCACTGCGCGCGCCGAGTTCGCCGGAACCGAGGCTCGCGGCCTGCCGGGCCAGTTGCTTCACCGGACGCAGTACCGTGCGGCGCAGCGACGCGTACAGGGCGACCACCACGACCACGAGCAGCGTGATGGCTGCGGCGACGCCGAACCAGAGATAGTGACCGAACGACGCGAGTGAATCCGTTACGTCCAACTGTACGTAGAGGTAGGCCGGTTGAGCGGATGCAGACAACGAGGGCGACTCGAGGGGAACGGCCAGATGCACGAGGCGCGAGCGCAGATCGGTTTCGATGGCGGCGGCGCGGCTGCGCCGCGCGCGTTGCAAGACGCCCGTAAGAATTTCCGCTGCCGGCGCGCCGCCGGCGCGATGATCGACGGCGCCGTCGGGCCGCACCAGTGCCAGGAGATGCACCTTCGGATCGCGGGCGAGCTCGGCGAGCAGACGCTCGACGTGACCCTTGCCGGTCGCGCCATCGTCATTCCCGCGATCCGCGGCGAGGGCGCTGGTCGCGGCGTGCGCGACCGCGGAGGCAAACAGGCCGATGTCGCGTTCCCGTGTCGCAACCACGCTCGAACGCTCGCGATAGAGGGTGATCGCGACCAGCACGACGACCGCCAGCGCCGCAATGCCGCCCATCACGCCGATCAGGCGTTGCGACAGGGAAGGTCCGGTCTGTGGCGAGTTCGACAAGCTGCACCTGCGCGCGGCCCCGGGACGGACGGGCGGGCGTGTCGTTGGGAGTGACCGGCCGCGACCGAATCGGCTGTCGTGTCATTATGTGGACGTGGCGGAACGCGGCTTGTACGGAAAACCCCTATTCGCGCCTGACGAAAACGACAGTCCCGCCGCATGCTGCACACCTGCGGTTGCAGGCGCCGCGACATCACAAAAAAGTGACAACGCCGGGCGTCCCAGGGCGCGCGCTTGAGAAGAAGCACTACAACGAAAGTGAGGTTGCCGGGCTGACGGCGCGAAGTGTCGCCGCGAGCCTCGCAGGCTGCAGAATGCCGCGCTCTTTGTGAGGATAGTTTTCATGTCGACTCCGGACAGCGTTTCCACCTTCGTGCACTACCGGCTGGCGCGGCTCGCTGACATCGACGACCTGATGCAGCTCATCGCCCTGTCGGTGGAATCGATCGGCAGTCGCTACTATTCGCCGGAGCAGCTGGCGAGCTCGCTCGAATACGTGTTCGGCGTCGACCGCCAGCTCATCGCCGACGGTACGTACTACGTCGCGGAGCGCGTGCGCGAAGCGCAAGGCACGAAGGAGAGCAGCGATCCGCGCCCGGAGATCATCGGCTGCGGCGGCTGGAGCATGCGCCGGCGCCTGTTCGGCAAGGACAGCGCGAGCTGGAACGGGGATCCGGCGGAGCCGCTCAATCCGGCGATCGAACCGGCGCGCATCCGCGCGTTCTTCGTGCATCCCGACTGGGCGCGGCGCGGAATCGCGCGCGCGCTGCTCGAGCTTTCCGAACAGGCCGCGCGCGCGCGCGGCTTTCGCACCTTCGAGCTCGCAGCGACGCTGATGGGCGAACCGATGTATGCGCGCTGCGGCTTCATCGAGCTCGAACGCATCGACTACGAGCTGCCGGACGGGGTGCACCTGCCGGTGGTGCGCATGCTCAAGCCACTCGTGCCCGCCGGGCACAGCGAGCTGCACGCCGTCTAGGGGAAGATCCGCGCGATGCTGGCCTGGATGGCTTCGGCGGCCGCGCGTGGATCGGCGGCATCGCGAATCGGGCGCCCGACGACGATGTAATCCGCACCTGCGCCAAACGCCTGCTCCACCGACACGACGCGCTTCTGGTCGTCGCTCGGGCGATTCTCGACCGGGCGGATGCCGGGCGTGACGACGAGCAGCCGCTGATCGATGTGACGGCGCAGCTGCTCCGCCTCCATCCCCGACGAGACCACGCCGTCGCACCCGGCCTCGAGCGCGCGCCGTGCGCGCGACAGCACGAGCTGCCCGACGTCGCACTCGAAACCGAGGTCATCGAGATCGCCGCGATCGAGGCTGGTGAGGACCGTGACCGCCAGGATCCGCACGTCGCCCTTGGCCGCCGCGGCCGCTTCCATGATCGACTGGTTGCCATGCACGGTCGCGAAGCTGACGCCGCGATTGTTGAGGCGGCGCACGGCGGCGGCCACGGTTGCGGGCACGTCGAAGAATTTCAGGTCGACGAAGATGCGCTTGCCGCGCGCGGCGAGCCACTCGAGCAGCTCGAAATAGCCGCCCGCCATGAACAGCTCGAGCCCGATCTTGTAGAACTGAACGGCGTCGCCCAACTGCTCCACCGTCCGCCGCGCGCTCTGCGCGTCCGGCACGTCCATGGCGAAGATCAGGCGCTCGCGCGCCGGAATGTTCTTGCTCACCTTCGGCACCTCCAGGCGGGCGACAGTTTAGGTGCGCGCGGCGGGATCGAACAGGCGCCGATGCTCGATGATGGCGTAGCGATCGGTCATACCGGCGATGTAGTCCGCCACGGCCCGCGCGCGCCCCGCATCGCCGTGGCTCTGCGCCAGCGCCGCGGCGCTGTCGCGATGCTCGGGCGGCATCAGATTGGCGTCTGCCATGAAGATGCTGAACAGCTCGCGCACCACGCGGCGCGCCTTGGTGGTCATGCGCTGCACCTTGTAGTGGCGATAGACGTGCTCGCGCAGGAAGCGCTTGAGCTCGAGGTGCTCGGCCACGATCGCCTCGCTGAAACCGATCAGGGGCTGCGGCTGGCGCCGGACCGCGTCGATGCTGTCGGGAGCCGCGGCCGCGATCCGCTCACGGCTGGTGACGATGAGGTCGTCGACGACGCGCCCGATCATGCCGCGCACGATCTCGTGCACGAGCCGCCGCCCGCTCAGCTGAGGGTGCCGCTTCAGCACGTCGGCGTGCTCGCGGCCGAACAGCCGCGTGGCGCACAGCGCGTCGAGGTCGAGGAGGCCGGCGCGCAAACCGTCGTCGACGTCGTGGTTGTTGTACGCGATCTCGTCGGCGAGATTCGCGACCTGCGCCTCGAGCCCGGGCTGCTCACGCTTCAGGAATCGCTCCCCGATCGCGCCCAGCGTGCGTGCGTTCGCGACCGAGCAGTGCTTGAGGATGCCCTCGCGACATTCGTACGTCAGGTTCAGGCCCGGGAACGCCGCGTGGGCTTCCTCGAGCGCGTCGACGACGCGCAGCGACTGCAGGTTGTGCTCGAAGCCGCCGTAGTCGCGCATGCATTCGTTGAGCGAATCCTGCCCGGCGTGTCCGAACGGCGTGTGCCCGAGGTCGTGCGCGAGGCTGACCGCCTCTGTCAGCGCCTCGTTGAGCGACAGCGCACAGGCGATGGTGCGGCCGATCTGCGCCACCTCCAGCGAATGCGTGACGCGCGTGCGATAGAGGTCACCCTCGTGGTTGACGAACACCTGGGTCTTGTAGACCAGCCGCCGGAACGCGGTGGAATGGATGATGCGGTCGCGGTCCCGCTGGTACTCGCTGCGAAAACGCGGCGGCGGCTCGGGATGCACGCGCCCGCGGCTGCGCTCGGGGTGCGCGGCGTACGGCGCCAGCGAATCGGACTCGGCCATGATGGGTGACAGCGTGACGAGGGCGCGATCATTGTCGCCTGTCGGCAGGGCGCCTGTCAGCGGCGGGCGGTCAGGTTGCCGGCGTCGGCCACGGGCCGGCGGCAGTCACGGGCCGGCGCTCGATCAGGTGCCGAAATGCTCCAGCAGCGTGGCGGCCAGGGCGTCGTCCGGATAGTCGTCGGACACCGCGGCGACACCGAGCGAGCGGAGCACGACCAGGCGAATACGTCCGGCCTGCACCTTCTTGTCGAGTTGCATCAGCTCGAGCGCGCGCCGGCTGCCGATGCGCGGTGCCTCGAGCGGTAGTCCGACGCGTCCGAGGAGCTCGCGGATGCGCCGGACATCGGCGCTGCTGAGCGATCCGCCGCTGCCGACCGCCGCGATGCGTTCGGAAAGGGCCGCGGCGGCCAGCAGCCCGACCGCGACGGCTTCGCCGTGGAGCCAACCTGCGAAGCCGGTGGCCGTCTCGATCGCATGGCCGAAGGTATGGCCCAGGTTGAGCAGCGCCCGTTCACCGTGCTCGCGCTCGTCGCGCGAGACGATGCCGGCCTTGATCTCGCAGCAACGCGCGATCGCATGCGACAGGGCCCCGGTTTCGCAGGCCAATAGCTTCTCGACGTTCGCTTCCAGCCACTCGAAGAACGCGGCGTCGGCGATCAAGGCGCACTTGATCACCTCGGCGAGACCGGCGCGCAGTTGCCGCGCGGGCAGCGTGCGCAGCGTGGCGACGTCGCTGATGACCGCGCGCGGCTGATGGAATGCCCCGACGAGATTCTTGCCGGCGCTCAGGTTGACGCCAGTCTTACCCCCGACAGAGGAGTCGACCTGCGCGAGAAGCGTGGTGGGCACCTGCACGTAGTCCACGCCGCGCTGGTAACTGGCGGCGGCGAATCCCGCGATGTCACCGACAACGCCACCGCCGAGCGCCACGACGGCGCCGTCGCGGTTGACCCGCGCCGCGGCCAGCGCATCGCACACCGACTCCGCGGTGGCCATGGTCTTGTGCCTTTCGCCCGCAGGCAGGCACATCGTGGCGACCCTGGCATCCCGCAGGCCCTGCAGCAGGGCGGCGAGGTGCAGGTTTCGCACGGTTTCGTCCGTGACCACCAACACCGCCCGGCCGCGCAGCACGCGCGCGAACAGCTCGGCCTGGGCCAACAGGCCCTCGCCGATGTGAATGGGGTAGCTCCGGGCTCCCAGATCGATGGTGAGCTGTCGCACCTGGAAGAGCCTATCGCAACTCGGTCCGCCGCGTGGGTCCCCCTCGCGCGCTCGCGCTAGCCCGTGGGCTCAGCGAGCGCGCGCAGAATGTCATCGGCGACCGCTTGCACGCGGCGCCCGTCGGTCTTCACCGCGACATCGGCGATTTCCGTGTAGAGCGGCTCCCGCTCGCGCGTGAGCTCGTCCAGGCGCGTGCGCGGGTCCGTATCGAGCAGCAGCGGACGATGACGCCCGTGACGCGTGCGCTCCATCTGCTGATTCACCGAGGCCTGCAGCCACACCACCCGGCCGCGCTCGGCGAGCACCCGACGATTGTCGGCGTGCAGAATCGCGCCGCCGCCGGTCGCCAGCACGATGGGTTCCAGCAGAGTCAGCTCGGCAATGGTGTCGCGCTCGCGCACGCGAAAGCCGGCCTCGCCTTCCTTCTCGAAGATGTAGGCGATGTCGACGCCGGTGCGCCGTTCGATCTCGGCATCGCTGTCGCGGAAGTCGAAGCGCAGCACGCGCGCGAGATAGCGCCCCACGGCAGTCTTTCCCGAGCCCATCGGGCCGATCAGAAACACATTACGGCGCGAGAGCATCAGGCGGGCAGCGTCAGTAGGCGAGCATCAGACGGGCAACGTCGTTACCTGAAGCATCGAGGGCGCGACTTGGATGGTACGACTCTCAGGCGGCACGGAGCGTCACTGCCGGGGTACATTCGGGACACTCAGCGCCAGGACGGCGCTGAGTGAGCCTACACGGACGTACTTGCGGCGGTCCCGAAAGTACCCCGGCAGGGGCGCTCCCGGGCCGCCGCAGCAGAAGAGTCAGTACAGGTTCGCGCCCTCGCGCAGGATGCGTGGGGTCACGAAGATCAGCAGCTCATCCTTGTTGTTGCGCTTGCTCTTGCTGCGGAAGAGCACGTTGAGACCCGGGATGTCGCCGAGGTACGGCACCTTGTTCACGGTGTCGCGGTACTCCGTCTCCATGATGCCGCCCAGCACCACCGTCTGGCCGTCGTTGACCAGCACCTGCGTCACGACTTCGCGCGTGTCGATCGAGGGAATCTGCGCGCCGCCGGCGCCCTGGATGAACTGGCCGACGCTGTCCTTGTTGACCGTGAGGTCCATGATGATGCGGTTGTCGGGGGTGATCTGCGGCGTGACCTTGAGCGAGAGCACCGCCTTCTTGAACGACACCGTGGTGGCACCGCTCGAGGACGCTTCCTGGTACGGAATTTCCACGCCCTGCTCGATGATCGCCTCGCGCTGGTTCGCGGTGACGACACGCGGCGAGGACACGATCGAGCCGCGGCCTTCGGCTTCGGCAGCCGACAGCTCGAGATCGACCAGGTAGTTCGAATCGAGCAGCGTCAGTGCGAAGCGGCCGGCCGGATTCGCGACCGGCAGGTTGACCATGTAGCGCTCGTCGATCGGCGGGGTGATGAAGCCACCCGGACGCGGCGCGTTGTTCACGCCGTCCGCCGGAATGTCGATGGTCGGGCCCTCGTCGTCGTCGCCGCCGGCGTTCACGCCGCTGTTGGCCCCGATGATCGTGCCGGACGACCCGTACGCGCCCGCGATCGCGCCGCCGAAGCGCACGCCGAGGTCGCGCGAGAAGTCGTCGTTGACGATGACGATGCGCGCTTCGATCTGCACCTGCTTGACCGGGATGTCGAGCGTCGACACCAGGCGGCGGATGTCCGTCAGTCGATCGGCCGTGTCCTGGATGAGCAGGGTGTTGGTGCGCTCGTCGATGGTCACGCTGCCGCGCGCGGACAGCAGAGAGTTGTTCGCGCCTGACTTGATCAGCGCGGCCAGGTCGGCAGCCTTGGCGTAGTTGACCTGCAGGTACTCGGTGCGCAGCGGCGAGAGCTCCGACAGGTCCTTGCGGGCCGCGAGCTCGGCTTTTTCGCGAGCCGCCAGCTCCTCGGTCGGGGCGACGATGATCACGTTGCCCTGCCGGCGCTTGTCGAGGCCCTTGGTGCGCAGGACGATGTCCAGCGCCTGGTCCCACGGGACGTTCTGCAGGCGCAGGGTGACGTTACCCTGCACCGAGTCGCTGACCACGATGTTCTGGCCGCTGGTGTCGGCCAGCAGCTGCAGCACGGCGCGCGTCTCGATGTCCTGGAAGTTCAGGGTCAGGCGCTCGCCGGTGTATTCCTTCTTGTCGTCGATGGCGGAGGAGCTGCGCACCGCGGGCTTGATCTCCACGGTGTACTGGTTGTCGGACTGGTAGGCGAGCTGCTCGAAATCGCCGCCTGCCGAGATCACCAGGCGCGAGCTGTCGTTGACCTTGAGCGCGTCGACCGTCTGCACCGGCGTGGCGAAGTCCACCACGTCATAGCGGCGCATGAGATCGCTCGGCAGCTCCGCGCCGCCGAAGTCGACGACGATCTGCGTGCCCTGCTGGCGCAGGTTCACCGGGGTGCGCGGATCGCTCAGGTCGACGATCACGCGTCCGGCGCCATCGGTGCCGCGACGGAAATCGATGTTGCGGATGGCGCGCGCACCGCCGGGGGCTGCTGCCGCGCGCGGTGCAGCCGAGGCGTTGCCGTTGCGCTGCTGCGGAGCCGCTGCCGCCGCTGCGGGAGCTGCACCGCCGCGCACAGCGCCGATGGTCACCAGGATGTTGTTGCCGTCGACCCGCGCCTCGTACGGCACGAGCTGATCGACGTTGAGCACGAGGCGCGTGCGGCCGCCGGCTTCGGCGGCGAGGATCGTGTCGACCCCGCCCGACTTGACGTCGATGCGGCGCGACTTCAGCGCCAGCGCGGTGTTCGGCAGGTCGAACGCGATGCGCGCCGGGCGATCGATGGTGAAGCTGAGCGGCTCGGGCGCCGGACCGTCCAGGCGCATGCGCAGCTGCAACTGCTGGCCGGGGAGCGTCTGCACGTCGATGGCTTCGAGCTTGACCGTAGCGGTCTGAGCCGCAGCGGTGCCTGCCAACGCGAATACGGCGAGTGCCGCGGCCGCCCAGGTATGCCCCGCGCGCTCCAGCCAGTGACGGAAGCTGCGCTTGTGCCGATTCATCCCGATCATTTAGGCGTTCTCCCTCTGCGAGATCAGTCGCTCAGGCCGATGGCGGCGGGGCGCTCCATATACCCGCCCATCCCGTCCGGAACGATCTCGACCAACGTGATCTTCGAGTCATTGATGGAAACGATCTTGCCGTCGTTCTGGCCCATGTACTGGCCAGGCAGGACGCGATGCACCAG
>Ga0187892_10000504_pt1 | contig 101665 bp, 88 predicted proteins | sample MA1701073metaG_FD_139345 | JGI IMG/M metagenome (GOLD analysis project Ga0187892, IMG submission 139345) | Bio-ooze microbial communities from a basaltic lava cave in the Kipuka Kanohina Cave System on the Island of Hawaii, USA - MA170107-3 metaG ... | reverse complement strand
TATTCTTGTTGTGATGCCTTAGAAAACCTAAAAGCGCTTAGAAACGCCAAGAGCGTCAATTTTTCAAAGAACCGAAGTGATGCAAAAAGTCAAGAAATGCTGACTTTTAAACATAAGACCTTTGTAGCAAAAGATTTCTCGCTACGCTCGAAATGACAAACTCTTCATTCAAGCAGAAGACGCTATAAGGTTTAGTTTTGAGTGTCAAGCTACGTAACTCAACATTTATGCTGAGAAGAAAAAAAGCGTGCAACTTAAATGTTGCATTACGATCTTAACCTTAACAAGTATATTGGCAGCGCCTGTGGGCTACGTTTGATGGTTGCCGGCGCGGTAAATTTTTGTCGCCCATAACCAACGGCTGCCCTTCCTCGTTAGCTCGACCAGGCCTCTTGCCATAAGATCTTCGATCAAATTGAAGTGGGGCAATAAATCATGGCCGAGCGGATACCATTGTTCGGCGAGCATCTCGACGTTGGAGAAATGTTTTTGCGCGACATCCACGATCGCGGCTTCTTTGGAAAGCGTGAGCACCGGAAAGAAAATTTCTCCCTGCGGCGTGAGAAACTCCCGCGCTTGCGCCAAAATGCGCACGATCCAGCGCGTTCCGTCTTCCCCGGCGTCGCTGTGGATGTGCGGCGGGTACCACTGCGAGTGTCTTGCAATCGGTTCGGCCATGCCCGCCACGTCGTCCACGATCAAATCGAATTTCATTCCCGCCCACGGCTCAAAAAGGCTGCCGCAGCGGCAATCGATGGCGAGCTGAAGATTTTCCGCATTGCGTTGGGACAATTTCACGGCCTCGGCGCTGATGTCCGACGCATGAATTTTGGCGTTCGGGAAAATCAATTTCGCCAAAACCGCCGCGACGACGCCGCAGCCGCAGCCGATATCCAGCGCCGACGTTACGGTTTGGTCGGCGAATTTTCGTACGCCGGCCAGGAGCAGATTCGTCGTGCTCGTGGGATAAAAAACCTCGGCGCTCGTGCTGACCACGATACCTTGCGCGTCGCCGAAGCTTTTGTCTTTGTACTCGAAAGTTTCGGATAAGATGTTATTCATTTACTTTAGTTCTGATTAATAATGAAAGGCAAGCGGTAGTCCAATCGGCTATCGCGATTCTGAACGGCTGCGGTAGCAAGATGAAAGTTAATTGAAAGACAGACTTTCAAGTAATACAACCATGAAATTCATTCCGCAGCTTGCATTAACAATAGCTATGTCAGCACATCCATTGTGGATATGGTTTTACTAATTTTGAGCGCAGAGTTCTTTAAAAGTTGATATTTCCGGAAGTCCTCCTTCGTCAATATCCTGTTCTAAGAATAGATAACACTTGACCATAGTAAGCACATAACCGTGGAAAATCAACTCCGCCACGGTATCAGCCCCTAATGCGTTTAGTGTCGTCGGTACCTCTTGATTACGCCGGCGTAAGCCATCCCAGTCAGTTCTGTCCATTGAAAAATTACTTAGCAATTCAAGCATGGATTTCGCTCGAAGCCGTAGAGCGTGAACACCGCTGCCACTACAACCGTCTAAGAAGTCGTCAGCGAGTATTTCCTCGCAAATCTCGATTGGTGACTCTATAATAGATACAAGAACACCAAGTGCCTCTCCTCTATCCACCAAAGCGCGAAGAAAGATTTCTTCTAACGCTGTAGCGCGTGCAGCCGAATTCGAGTCATGAATTACAGCAATCTGGCGGAATAACCCAAGCAGACGGGCCATCACTGCGTTTTGAGGTAACTGTACATAAGCCTGTTTGCTTGAAGAAGAATTTACAATGATTAGTTGGGACGGTTTGGTTGAGTACTTCAATAGCGGATGGCGTTCTCTTCTTGAGGTAGTCACAGAAAAGGGCGTACCAAGATTATCGTGAATTCCGCCATCCGCTAGAGTGATAGTGTTTATACCGATGGTTTTACGGGGATCAAATGCGAAGTCTTTTATAGACAGCCTTACTGGAGCAAACACCCCAGGAAACGCTGCAGAAGCAAGCACAGCCGTAGCTATAGGTATGTTGCCGGAAGGGCTATTACCGAGCTGTGTTGACAACAGAAATCTTGGAGCCATTAGAAAATGTGTACCTGTAGATAGATCAGTTGCGCAAAGTATATGATCTACATCCCGACTTAGGTCTTTAAGAAGCGTCGCATTCTTAGGTAGCCGTGGACTAAACATCAGAGAGAAGGGGTTTAATATCTTGTGTTTCTCGACTGTTGGTGTAAAAAGTGCCCCGTTAAGCCCAATGGCGTAAAGCTCATTGAGAGCACGAAAGAAAAAAAACGGAGAGCCAAATGTAATGAATAACCCTGAAGCGATGAGCATTCCACCGGATATGCGTAAGCCATCATTTATCGCTGGATCTGCGAACAGATGCAAATCTCCGCGTAGCATGAGAACGCCAAGAATCATTATTCCAATTCCTATTAAAGCGGTCAACCCCAATAGCTTGGGCAGTCTTTCCAGGGGGACACCGTCATGTGCTAGAAATTTGGCAAGCGGTTTTGTTGCCATACGGAATGTCTGTTGGTCAGCCGACCTGAAGTTAGAACAATACCCCACATAAGCATTGGTTAGTGAACCACCAGATACCGAGGAAATCGAGCAAATGCTATTTCGTAAGCTTTCGACCCGTGACAAATACAACAACGAACCAAGACCGAAGGCTGCTGCTCTATAACCGCCGCCGGATAACGAAACACCAATCGACTGCTTCATTTGTTTACCTTTATCGGTAGTAAGGCTATACAAAACTTAATTTACGTGTACTTTTATACCATTCTTTTCCAATCTTTCAAAATCTCCCGCGCCGCATTATGTCCCGGCGCGCCGGTGACGCCGCCGCCCGGATGCGTTCCCGCGCCGCACAAATATAAATTCTCAATCGGCGTGCGATATTGGCCGTAACCCGCGATGGGCCGCATAAACAACATCTGATCCAACCCCATTTGCCCGTGAAATTCGCCGCCTTCAGTGAGGCCGTAATCGCGCTCCCAATCCAGCGGCGTGATCACCTGGCGATGCAAAATGAGGTTTTTGATATTCGGCGCGTAGGCGGCCAGCGTGTTGATGAGGTGATCACCCAACTTCTCACGCTGCTCGTCCCAATTGCCCTCGCGCAATTTGTACGGCGCGTATTGCATGGTGATCGACATGACGTGCTGGCCCGCCGGCGCGAGCGAAGCATCCGACACGCTCGGCATCACGATATCGAGATAAGGTTGTTGCGAATAGCGGCCGTACTTGGCGTCATCATAAGCGCGTTCGAGATATTCCAAAGTCGGGCAAATGATCACGTGGCCGCTCAAATGTGCCTCGTTATCCTTGAAACGCGGCAAATCAGTCAAGGCCAGATTGACTTTTGCGGTGGTGCCGCGATAACGAATATTTCGCACGCGCCGGACGAAAGTCGGGCCGAGGTTTGGCGCGCCGAGGAGATGAAAAAACGTGCGGCGCGGATCGGCATTGGAAATCACGGCGCGCGCGGAAATCTCTTCGCCGTTTTTCAACACGACGCCGGTGGCCTTATCGTCTTTGAGTTTGATTTGAGCCACTTCCGCGCCCAGGCGAATTTCCGCGCCGAATTTGCGGGCTGCGTTCGCCAGCGCCGCCGAGAGTTGGCCGATGCCGCCTTTCACAAAACGGCTCGACCTGAAGCCGCCGTTGGCCGCGCCGAGATGATGATACAGCATCACGAACGCCGTGCCCGAAGCTTGCGGGCCTTGCATGTTGCCGGTGACGCCGGTCGAGCCGAGCGCGGCTTTGAGCGCCTCGCTTTCAAACCACTCGTTGAGAAACTCCGTCACCGTCATCGGCAGAATGCGGAGAAATTCCATCATCTCGCGCTTGCCGGAACGCTTGAGCTTGAGTCCGGCGCCGGCCCAGGCCAGCAACTCGTCAAAACTGTTTTGTGTTACGCTCGGCGGCGTGAGCAGCATGATGCTGTTCAAAACTTCTGTCAATTTGCTCACCAGCCGCATGAACGCCGGAAATTTTTCCGCATCGGGGCGCGAGAATTTGGCGATTTCCGCGAGGTTTTTTTGCTGATCGCGCCAGAGGGTGAGGGAGGCGCCGTCGGGCTGCGGCGCAAAGACTGCCATCGGACTTTCGAGGAACTCCAGCCCGTGCTTTTTCAAATCCAGCTCGTCGATGATTTCTTGACGAAACAAACCGGCGTCGTGCGCGCCGGTGTTGAATTTGAAACCGGAAAAAATTTCTTCCGTTGCCGCCATGCCGCCGAGGGTTTCACGCCGTTCCAAAACCAACACCCGGCGTCCGGCTTTCGCCAAATACGCCGCGGTGACCAGGCCGTTGTGCCCGGCGCCGATGATGAGAATGTCGTAGCTCATATACGTTTCATCTTTTAATCAAATGCCCGCAAATCGTAGCGTTTTTTATTTCCCCTTCGGCCCGGCGGCGCGAACTTCTTCGGTCACGTCATTGGCAAATTGCTCGAAATTTTTGTGGAACAACCCGGCGAGATGCTTGGCTTGCTCGTCGTAAGCCTTGCCGTCTTTCCACGTGTTGCGCGGCTTGAGCACTTCGTTCGGCACGTTCGGACAACTCGCCGGAATGTGCAGGCCGAAGATGGGATCGGCTTCGGTCGCAACTTTATCCAAGCTGCCGTTCAACGCGGCGTTGACCATGGCGCGGGTGTAGGCGATCTTCATGCGGCTGCCTTCGCCAAACGGGCCCCCGGTCCAGCCGGTGTTCACCAGCCAGCAGCTCACGTTGTGCGCGGCGATTTTTTCTTTCAGCATTTTGGCGTAAACCGTCGGGTGCAGCGCCATGAACGGCGCGCCGAAGCACGTGCTGAAAGTGGCTTGCGGCTCCTTGCCGAGGCCCTTTTCCGTGCCGGCCACTTTCGCGGTGTAGCCGGAGAGAAAATGATACATCGCCTGCTCCGGCGTCAGCTTCGCAATCGGCGGCATCACGCCAAACGCGTCGGCAGTGAGCATGACAATATTTTTCGGATGGCCGCCGACGCCGCTTAGCTCGGCGTTGTCGATGAAATCAATCGGATAAGCCCCGCGGGTATTTTCCGTGAGCGTCGCGTCGTCGAGATCGAGCCGCCGCGTCACCGGATCGATGGCGACGTTCTCTAAAATCGTGCCGAAGCGCCGCGTGGTTTCGTAAATCTGCGGCTCGGCCTCTTTGGAAAGCCGGATAACTTTGGCGTAGCAGCCGCCCTCGAAATTGAATATGCCATGATCGCTCCAGCCGTGCTCGTCGTCGCCGATGAGTTGGCGCTCCGGATCCGCCGACAACGTGGTCTTGCCGGTTCCGGAAAGCCCGAAGAACAGCGCCGTGTCACCGTTCGGGCCGATGTTCGCCGAGCAGTGCATCGACATCACATCGCGCAGCGGCAGGAGGTAGTTGAGAATCGTAAAAATGGATTTCTTGATTTCGCCGGCGTAGCTCGTGCCGCCGATCAAAACCAGCTTGCGGCCAAAGTTGACGAGAATGAAAACCTCGGAATTGGTGCCGTCGGTTTCGGGAACGGCGTGAAAACGCGGCACGTTAATGACGGTAAATTCCGGTTTGTGCTCAGCCAGCTCTTCCGGCTTTGCCGGAATAAACATCGTGCGCGCAAAGAGATTGTGCCAGGCGGTTTCGGTGATAATGCGAATCGGCAGGCGATAGCGCGAATCGGCGCCGGCAAAACAATCCTGCACGAAAACGTCTTTGCCTTGCAGATAGGAGATGGCGCGGCTAAGCAGATTTTCAAATTTGCCCGCCTCGAACGGCCGGTTGACTTTGCCCCACCAAATATTCTTCTCACTCGAAGGCTCTTTCACGATATATTTGTCATTCGGCGAACGGCCGGTGTGATGGCCGGTGCGCACCACCAGCGGCCCGAGATGCGCGACGATGCCCTCGCGCCGGCGCATCGCCTCTTCGTACAACGCCGGCGTGCTGAGATTCCAATATTCGACGTTAGTATTTTTAATGCCGTGAATGTCCAATCCGTGTTTGCTCATCGATGCTTTTGACATTGGCATAATATCCTCCTGTGCGCTGTTTCGCAAATGAACGGCTGTTCAAGGGCGATGATTGATCGAGCTGATCAGAATTCTGTGATGCCGTATATAATATTCATTTTCGTGAAAAAAGCAAATGAAAATTACACAGAAACTTCGTATCTTTTGAGCGCAGAGGATTTCTGCAACGGGAAGAAATCATGCAACGAATCAAAGGTTTTGGAGAGAAAATATGTTTTGGGCTTTGTTGATCTGTTTTTCCGCCGTCGTCACCCCGATTCAGAAGAACGCCATCGTGATGCCGAATGCTTCCAGGCCGATGATCGTGGATTCGCTGCGGCAGGAAGTGCGCGTCCTGGCGACGTACCATCCGGGCAAATTCAGCGGATTTTTGCGGTTTGTGCCCAATTACCATTTGCTGGTTTGGGATGACGGCCGGGCCGCGCGCGAGTCGTTGTTTTCCACGCCGGCGCCGGATACAACTTTGATCGCGGCATTCGAAAGCCTCGGCGCGACCGCCGGAAATAATTTGACGATGGCGGCGTGGGATCAACGCAACGATTCGAAGCATCCGGCGCCGCAAACGCGCATCGCCGGAACGCCGGTGGAGATTTTGGTGTGGTGGAAAGAGTTGTCAGAACCGCAGCCGCTGGCCGACTTGCTCGACGACCCCGGTGGCCGCGGTTTCGATTTCCGCTTCGGCGGGAATAAAGATTTAATCAAACATTGGCATTCGGGATGTTTGGTGTGCCTGTATTCCTGCCCGGGATCGAAAGTCGGCAATGCCGCCTACACCGTTCGTGACTATGCGACCGGCGCAACCAAATTCGCGCCGCGCCAGGATCGGATGCCGAAGCCCAACAGCGAAGTGGCGATCATCTTCCGGCTGCGAAATGGGGAAGGCCGGTGATGAGAAAATTAGAATTGAAAAGTGAAAACGCGGCGGCTTAAAAATCGACGTTAAAATCTACACCGAGGTAGCGGCTTTGATGCATCCGGAATTGGCCGTGCGGATTGACGCCGTTGTAATAATTGACCAGCAATTTGGTGGTGCTTCCTCTTTCAAAATAGTTGCCGTAAACCAAGCCCAACGCGAGATTCATGCTCCATTGCTTTTCCGGTGTTAGCACGGCATAGCGGTCACGATAATAAAAATCGGCGGCCAGCACCAGGTGTTGGGGGGTGATAATTTGCTTGAGTAAATCGCCCACTCTGATGATTCCCTGGTTTGACGATGAACTCAATTTGAAAAAAAATTCTCCGCCCGTCTGCCATTCATCTTTGCTTTTCGTTCTCAGGGATTGTGCGAGGCCAAAAAATTCTTCAAAAGCCGTTTTGTTCAAATACCGCCCGCCGCCATAAAGGCGCAGGCAATTGAAGTTGAAAAATTTTTTCGGAGGCTCGACATACCAGTCAAAGGCCGCCAAAAACTCGAGGGCTTCATAGCTCACGTTGTAGCGCCGGAAGGCCGGGTCGGCCATCGCCCTTAAGATGAATTCATCGCCGATGTGCGTGCTTTCGTGAAAACCTTTGAGGCGCAAGGCGATATTGTCCAATGCCCCCGGCAGCCGCGACGCAACGCCGACACCGATGCGAAAATCCGTGTTGATGACATCGAATGAAGGCGTATCGAAATCCAACAGCATGTGCGCCGAAGCCTCGATAAAAGCCGCAACCCCGCTCGTTTTTTGAGCCGCGCCGCCGAAATTATATCCTGCCAGCGGGAACATCCCGCCATAAGCCACATCCCAATACGCATGTTTTCCCGGCGCCGCTTGATGGGTGAACTTGACCGGCTCCTCGCAATAAAATCGCATGTGAAAAGCCGGCCGGCGAATGTCAGCCAGCATGGTTTTGAAATAATCGTAATCTTGCAGCACGTAGAAGCCCGCAACTTTGTTCCCGCCAGCCGCTTGGGAAAAGAGATTTGAAAATCCCAGACAAAGAATGAAGAGCACGAGTGAACATGTTTTCATATTGACCCCGCTATTTGTTTACACGGTTTTTATGCTTTAAAACAAGGATCGGTTTTTTGTTTCTCTACCTCTCCTAATTTTATAGACACGGATTTTGCCGGAAATCTCCCGCGATTTTATTTTGAAGAAAGCATACCGGTAAACACAAAGCCCCCTGGCATAGCCTGTTGGTATGGCAAAAATAAAAAGGCCGGACAAGCGCTGAACTTATCCGGCCTTTTTTAAGAAAAAAATTTCGGTCAAATTTAATTCGGCAACTCCGAAAAACGAACGTGACGCACGATGTCGCCGTGGGCTTTGCCGTCGATGCGGACTTGCGGATAAATGAAATAATTGAGCGGCTCGGCCTCTGGCCCCATGGAGGCAACACGGATATCGCGGCCGACGGTGAACTGCACGCGATGCGCATCCAGCCCGCCAAAGAGATCGTTCCATTTCTCGCGATTTTTGCTCGCCTCCGAAGCATCGACCGGCAGCCAGCCTATGCCGTCAATGTAAAATTCCGCCCAACAATGATAGCCGGCAATTTCTCCCTGATTCACGTTTTCGGGAACAGGGAAGCCGATGACAAAACGCGCCGGGATGTTGCTCGCGCGCGCCATGCCGATAAATAGCGAATGAAAATCGGTGCAATTGCCTTTGCGCACATCACAGGCATAAATCGCGTCGCCGCGGCCCCAGCCGGTGCCGGATTTGTCGTAGCTCATCGTGCCGGCGACGTGATCGTAAATCGCCCGCGCTTTTTCGAGCGGCGTCATGCCCTCGGCTACGATATTTTTCAGCTCATCCGCGACTTTGCCGTCGATCGGCACCAAGCGATCCGGCGCCAGAGAACGCTGCAGCATCGCCTCGGCCGTTTGCCCGGAATTTTTATCCTGGTTTTCTAAGATATGATAACCGTTGCGGGTCACGAAGAAATTCATCGCCACATTGAGGCTTTCCGGCAGGCTGCCGGTGGCCTGCACTTTTAGAATCGAATTGTTATACTCCGGCTCCGTTTCAAAGGAGTAAGGATAGTCGCATTCCACTTCGAGATTGGCGATGGTTTGGCGGGCGTCGGATTGCGGCGCCGGCGCCCAGATGTCAACCGTTTGCGCGCCGGCGGGAATATTTTTAACCGTGAACGCGTAGGAGAATTGCATTTTGCGATTGGTGGCATTCGCGCGCGCGGTTTCTTTGGTGCAGGAAGTCAAATTCACCCACAGAAAAGCTGCCGTTGCCAAACCCAACGCCAAGGATAAAAAGCTTCGCTCTAAGCTAACGTTCCGCATAGAATCTTTCTTGAATAAAAATGAGAATACCGGATAAATTTAAGAAATGATTTATTGGCCGGCCACTTCGAGGTGGCCGGCCAATAGCTTGAGATAAGTTTATGGCAGCCGCAATTTTATTGCATCGGTTGCTTCGACCAAATGCCGGCCTTTTCCACCCAGCCGTAACGCGGCTTGCCGGCTTCTTTGTGAACCGCGACTTCGCTGACTTTCAGGCCGCCGTCCGTTGACTTCATGAAGAAATCCAAATCGTACATCGTGCCGTTGGTGGCTTTGAAATCACTGCAAGCGAAGTAGAGGCCTTCACTCACCTTGGCGAGCTTGTCCAGATGCACCTTGTCGAGCGTAAGCGCCAATGGCATTTTCGACTTGGCGTCATAGACGCAGTAATAACCGCCTTTCAGCGCGGCATCCATTTTGATGTGACCGGTAATCGCTTCGGCCATCATTTCTTTGGTCACCACAGCCGTGGCGGCTTGGGGATGCTCCGGATGTTCTTTCTTGGCCGCGGCGGTTTTGGCCGGATGCTCCGGATGTTCTTTCTTTTCTTCTTTCTTTGCCGGATGCTCCGGATGCTCTTGCGCGAACGCGACGACGCCAAACAACAACACACCGGCAATCACCAACAAGCAAGTCAATAACCGCGTCTTGCGATACATGGTAAACCTCCTTAAAGTTATCCCGTCCTCCCGGGGAATAATTTTTTTTTCAATCGGGGGGAGGGCCGATTGAAAAGTAAAATGCAAAACTTCTTTAAGTATAGCTAAAAAAGTTAATTTTGTCAACCCCATTTCTCCTTTATTTATTCCAAAAAATTTGTCTACATCTCAGTGTATTATTGAACAAGTATAACCTTCAGATCATAATCCGCCAGTTTTGAAAACACCTGTTCCGGCGCAAATGCCGCTTCCGGCGCTAATGTTCCGGACTCCAGATGTTTCCCTTTCACGATCAACTCTGCCGCCACCGCCGCCGGCACGCCGGTCCAATACGCCCCGGCTTTGATCTCCCAATCTACATGCGATGGCACCAAAATTTCATAAACCAACGTTTTACGTTTTTCGTTTTTGAATCCTGCCACTTCGACCCGAAACGCCTTGAACTCGCTCAGTTCTTCCGGCTTCGGCAGGCGCATCAAATGCGCGTCGAGAAATTCGCGCGGGGTGAGGTCGAGATTTTTATATGAAAATTTTTCGAGACTCGTGAGCTGCAAATCAATCAGTGTCTCAACCATGTTGACGAGCCGCGGCGAGAAGGCCACGCGGAAGCTCACGTTTTGAATGCCGGGATATTGATAGGGGAGAGTCGCCAGCTCCGAGTGAATCGAGTAAAAGCCTTCGACTTCGCCGACGGGTTCGGGGAGAACATAACGCTCGCGGCCGGAAAGCGGCGGCGTTTTTTTCATCTCGCCGTTTGCAAAGACAAACGCATTCATCGTGCATTCATCCAACACCGTCTTTGCCGAGTAACCAAAACCCTTGCCGCCGCCTTTCGTGCCGGTGCGAATGTGAATGTCGGTGACGTGATCGAGTTGCTTCGCGCCCATCGCCGCCGCGACGTTCGTCATCCCCGGCGAAGCGCCCATGCCCAACAGCGCCAGCCGGTCAATCGCTTTGAATTGTTCGTGTAACGCTAATTGCTTTTTGGTGACGTGATACAAGCCGCCGAGGTCGAGATAATGGCAGCGATTCTCCAGGCAGGCGTGCATGATGGGCAGATTAAACTCGTACAGCGTGAGATTGGCGACAAGATCGACGCCGCTCGTGGCGCGGCGCAGCGATTCGGCGTCAGTGACATCAACCTGAATCGCGTGAACTCTTTGGTCGCCCAATTTCTCCGCCCAGGTTTCTGCGGCTTCGAGATTGATGTCGCCGATGATGATGTGATCAAAGATCGGCATGTCGATCAGCGCGCGCGTCGCGGCTTTGCCCATCGCGCCGCAGCCGCCGATGGCGAGAATTTTCATATTAATTTCAAACCTTTGAACGCGGATAACACGGATCACGCGGATTGACACGGATTTTGATTTTGTGATCTGTGAAAATCTGTGTCTTCCGCGTCATCCGTGTTCAAAGCTTTTTATTGTTGTTGCAAGAATTTGCTCAGTTCTACTGCAACTTCTTCAAATGTCGCTAAATTTTTTTCAATATCCGCATCCGTATGCGCCACGGAAATCGTCCACTGTTCTTCGTGGCCGGGCGGATGCGCGATGATGCCGCGATTCAACAGGCTGAACCAATATGCCTGCCAATGCTCGCGGTTGATTTGCAGCCAATCGCGATAGTTCTTCAGCGGGCGGGGTAGGAGATGGATCATCCCGAGCGCGCCGAGGTGAACGGCGTGCGCCGGCAGTTTATTCGCCGCGATAATGTCGTTGTAACCATCCGCCAATCTTTTACTCAAAGCATACAAGCGCGGATAAACTTCCGGCGTGAGAATATCGCGCAGCGTCACCAGCCCCGCCGCCAGTGAAAGCGGATTGCCGGAATAAGTTCCGGCATGATAAAATCCGGCGTCGCCAACGTGCTGCATCACTTCGCGCGTGCCGGCAAATGCGCCGAGCGGCAAACCCCCGCCAATCGCTTTCGCCAGGCAAATGAGATGCGGCTGCACACCGTAATATTCGCATGCGCCGCCGGGAGCTATCTTCAGGCCGGTTTTGACTTCATCGTAAATCAACAGCGCGCCGTTTTCGTCGCAAACATTTTTCAAGGCTGGCAGAAATTCCGGCGACGGGGTGATGATGCCGGCGTTACACATCACCGGCTCGATGATCACCGCGGCGATTTGCTGCGGATTTTCACGAAACCGGATTTTCACCGATTCGATGTTGTTGAAGCTGGCGATCATCGTGTTTTGCCAAACCGCCGGCGGAATGCCGAACGACGAGGGAATTTGATTTGGATGCATCTCCTCGCCGATCTGCGGCAGCTTCGGCTTGGTGCTGACGAGCAGCGCATCCTGCACGCCGTGGAAAGCGCCTTCGAATTTGATGATTTTTTCCCGCTTCGTATAATGCCGAGCCAATCGCAAAACATGTGAAGTCGACTCGGTGCCGGAATTGGTAAACCGAACCATCTCGACGCGAAAGCGTTTGCAGATTTCCGCGGCAACTTTGGTTTCGATTTCGTTTGGCGCGCAATAAAGCGTGCCGTCCTCGGCCTGTGCTCTGATCGCTTCAAGAATCTGTGGGTTGGCGTGGCCGACGAGCTGGCAGCCGAAGTTCATCGAGTAATCGATGTACTCGTTGCCGTCAACGTCCCACATCCGGCTGCCGCGCGCGCGTTGAATAAAAACCGGATACGGCTCGTAATAGCGAAAATTGCTGGTGACGCCGAGCGGCAGAAGATCGCGGGCGTTTTCATGAAGCGCATGCGATTTGCGCGTGCGCTGTTTGTAGGTTTCAATTATTTTTTCTTGCCAAGTCATTTTTGAACTCCATTTCTATAACTTTCGTAGTGGCGCCTTTAGGCACTGATGCCCAAAGCGAGATGATGCGCAAGGCGCCACTACAAAAAAAGTTTCATCCTACTTCCCAAACATAAACAGCAGCGGCCGCCAGAGACGTTTTGCCCACGCGGCCTCAGTGTGCGACGCGCCTTCGTCGTAAAAAAAGTCCAAATCAACGCCCGGCTTGTAACCCTTCTCCTGCAACAACGCCACCATCTCATCATAGCCCGGTTTGAGACGCGCTTCCAGGCCTTCACTGCCGTCGTCGAGATAAACCCGAATCGGTTTTTTCGCGCCGGAATAATTCCGCACTTCTTTGAGAATCTTGTTGTCATCCCACAAAAACGCGCTGGAGAGGCAGCCGGCTTTCGAGAAAACTTCGGGGTGCCGCCACACAAACAAGAATGAAATCAATCCGCCCATCGAGGAACCCATCACCGCCGTATTTTTCGCGTCGGGTTTGGTGCGATAGGTTTGGTCGATCATCGGTTTCAGCTCGGTGGCGACGAAATCAACGTAGCCGCGCCCCAGCTCGGAGTCGGAATACTCCGGCGCACGGTCGGGTGAATTATAAATTCCCACCACGATGATTTCCTCCATTTTCTGCGCGCGAATCAGGCTGTCGGCGACTTCATCGACGCGCCAATCGCGGCCGCCAAAAGAAGTTCGCGGATCGATGATATTTTGCCCATCGTGCATGTACAGCACGGGATAGCGCTTTTGCCGGCTTTTCTCGTAAGAAGGCGGCAGCCAGACGATGACGTCGCGATGATGCCTGAGTTTCGCGCTCTTGACAGCGCGATAATATTTCACTGTTCCAGTGATGCCCGCGCCTGCGCCGAGCGGAGTCGAGGCGCCCATTTGATCTCGCCAGGTCAAAGGCCGCAGCGTGATCGTCGTGTCAACTCGAACGGTGAACGTGATATTGGATGGAACGACGCCGGCTTGATAAATCGCCTCGGCGTTCCAAGAGCCGCGGGTGATTTTAAACTCCACGCCTGTGCCTTTCGGAAATTTTTGCGCGAAGCGCCACAGCGAATCGGTTTGCTTTTTCAGCTCAACTTTGCCGGGATCCCAATTGCCGAGATTCGGCTGATTGCCGGCAATAAAGACGCGCGCGCCGGCGGGCGTCGAGGCCGGGGCGATGACGTTGACATTGATCCGCGCCTCTTTTCGCGTTTCAAAATAGTTGATCTTGAACTTCTCCAAATTCGGCGCATACTTTCGAGGCCGCGTCCTTTCATACTCATAAACCACGCGGCCGAGATTGGCCAAAAAGGGAAGGCCAATCGTTTCGTATTCGTATTTGTCGTCGTTAAAAATTTGATCTGCGTTGACGTAAATGACGGCGCTGAGCAAAAATTCGATGTTGTTCTCGAAATCCACGATGTAAGCGTTGTCGGTCAAATAACCGTAGGCTTCGCCGACTTTGTTGAAGATGCGGATATTTTGGGGAATGGATTTCTTCGAATCGCCGAACATGAAAAATTTGACATAGCTTTCGTAATATTCCGTCGTGTCATATTCGGGATAGGCGCATTCACGCGGCAGCATCGACATGTATTTGTGCAAAAACCGTTCATCATCTTCGGTGAGAAGAAATCTTTGCTGCGGCTTGACCGCTTCCGAAAACATCACGGATTTGAGCAGGCCTTGCAGAGCCGCCAGCGAGAGATAATTATTCCGCGAGAAATCCTTCGGAACAGCGATCAGCGAGTCATTTCGGATAAAGCCCTGGCCGCGGCGCGTGGTTTTGAGTTTATTTGGAAAAACCAGCGGATTAAAGCCGGGCGACTGCTGGTGGATGATTTTGTCGCCGTCATAAAACGTGAACGGGTTGTTGTGACGATTCTCCTCGGCGGAAAGCGCGATGGCGAGGCGATGAACGAGTTTGACATTTTTGAAGCCCTTTTTCCACAATGCCTCGTTCAGCTCGCGCTGCCCGATAAATTCATACAGCCGGTTGTAGGCGTCGTTGTCGCTTACCAGGAAAATCTTTTTAATGTAATGGGCGAGGGACGGCAGGTTGTTCTCGGCGCTGGAGTCATGCGTGACGGCGGTTTGTCCGCTGTACGCGCTGTCGATGCGCAACGCCGTATATTTGTTCAGCCCGGGAATGCCGAGCTGATTCAGCTTTTCCAGCGCCAGAATCGCCGCGGGCAGTTTGACCGTGCTGGCCGGATAGAAGTATTCTTTGGCGTTTAAGCGATAAGAAAAAGAGCGAAAAGACGGATCGTTGTTTAGATCGCGGTCGATTTGTGTATATAAAATTTGTACTTCGTATTTTTCAACATGCTTCAGGATTTCGCCGAATAAATCCGGCCGCGAGCGCAAGAGTTGTTCGACTAATTTGGAATTGTTCTTGAGCGGAGGGTTTTGCGCGATTACCGGGCTGCCTAAGATGAAAAAGACGACGATGAGGATCGAAAGAAAACGGTTGAACATAAAAGCAGAATCCCTTCTCAATATGATGATCCGTAGAAATATTTTGTCATGTTGTGAGCATCCTTTTGCAATACAAGTATCTCGCTCGATCTTCAAAAAAGATCCCTACGGGATGACATGTTGACCGTACTTTTTGCCTAACCTGCATTATTCACGCGCAAGCTAAAATCCAAAACAGTCTGACAGGCAAGGCTGCCTGTCCCACGAGTTTCTGAATAATGCAGGCTAAACGAATCGACATTGAATGATGTCTTTAAAATAACCAACGCCCGCCAGCAAATCAAGCCAAACGGCCAAATTTTTTTGCCAGAACGTTTCGGCGGAAATCGAAAATCTCGTGCAATTCTTTTTGCACCAATAAGCCGGTTGCAAGACGCCCCAGCCAGCCGAAGGAAATGATGTAATGGACGATGTCTTGCATTTCGACCCCGCCATTGATTTCACGAAACAAATGTTGATGATGCCAAAAGCGGTACGGGCCGAAGCGTTGTTCGTCGACAAACAAAGAAGGCTCCTGCACGTGCGTGATCTCGGTGATCCAGCGGCTTGAAAGGCCAAACAGCGGCGTCAATTTGTAGGTGACGATCATGCCCGGATACATTTTCGCCGGCAGTTCCGAGGTGACGGCAAAGCCCAGACTCGGCGGCGTAATTTCCTTTAAATTGCCGGGATCGGAGAAAAAATCCCAAGCTGCGGTTATGGAAATGGGCAAACATTGCCTCTCGTGGATTTTATAAACTTTCATCAAAATTCCTTTTTTAGTTTTCATATTACAGAAGAAAAAGCAAAGAAGCAAGCGCAAGTGCAGGAAACAAGAAGTTAGTGAAACGAGGCGTGACACGCATTTTTGAAAAAGGGCATTTTTGAAAACATCTTGACTTTCCTGAAATTTTTGTTAAATATAGCTACAGGCCGTTAGGCCGGGTCACGAGATGGAGGGTGTTTAATCAGTTGTTCAGAACTAACTTAACGTAAGGAGGCTGGAAAACGTATGTGTTATCTCTTCAAACATCGTTGCTACGCCGGTGTGTTGCTGCTTTTGGCGTTTATCGCGGGTTCGCTTTATGCGCAGGAAAGCAGAAGAAACTACGTCATCACCGGCACGGTTACGGACGCCCGAAGCGGCGAGCCGCTGATCGGCGCCAACGTGATTATTGAGGGGACCACGATTGGCGCTGCCACCAATCCTGAGGGCAAGTTCTCGATCCTAGCGCGGGTGGGAGCGGGCGCTTATAAAATCACCTATCGCTACATCGGTTATAAAAAATTAACCCAGGATTTGCGCTTGGCCGATAACGAGACGGTCGACCTAGGACAGGTTGGCCTTGCCCAAGATTTGTTGCAAATTGACGAAGTCGTTATCACCGGCACCGCCATCGCCACGGAAAAAGAGCGCTTGGGCAACACCATCGCCACCGTGCGCGGCACGGCCATCGAAGATGCCATTGCGCCGACGGTTGACGCGGCGCTGACCGGCAAGATTCCCGGGGCCATGGTGCAGCAAAACTCCGGCACCCCGGGCGGCGGCGTGACGGTGCGGCTGCGCGGCACTTCGACGATTTCCGCCAGCGCCGAGCCGCTCTACATCGTCGACGGCGTCATTATCGACAACAGCTCGAACGAGCTGGTGAATCTGGGCGGCTACGTCGGCAACCGCATTGCCGATATCGAGGCGAATGATATCGATCGCATCGAAGTGGTGAAAGGCGCCGCCGCGGCCGCGCTGTATGGCTCGCGCGCCAACAACGGCGTGATACAAATTTTCACCAAACGCGGCACCGCCGGCGATACGCGCATCACCTACCGCTCGCGCGTCGGCACCAGCAAGATCCGCAAAACCTACGACGTCAACTTGTTCCCATTTGACCAACCGCCATCGGTTGCCACTCGCCGAGCGGTCACTCGCCGCGATTACCAGGAAGATATTTTCAGAACCGGCTACGATATTGAAAATTTTCTGTCGGTTTCCGGCGGCACGGAGCGGACGCGATACTATTTGTCCGGCACCCACGAAAAAGAAGAAGGCATCATGGAGGCGACCAGCCATCGCAAGGTCAACTTCAGAGTCAATCTCGATCAAACCGTGAACAACTGGCTGCAGCTTTCCGCCGGCGCCAATTACATCGATGCGCACGACGAGCGGGTGCCGAACGGCGGCGTGGTCGGCGGCGAAGGCATCATCACCAACTTTGCGTTTCAGCCGAACTGGTTCGACCTGCGCGCCAACGCCGAGGGCAAGTTTCCGACGCCGCCGTTTGCCGGCTTCGCCAACCAGTTGGAAGTGCTGTCGACGTGGGAAAACCCTCTGAATGTCGATCGTTTCATCGGCAATCTTCGCGCCACCGCCACACCGTTGCGGAATGTTTCGTTGGATTATACGCTCGGCTATGATCAATACACTGAAGAGGCGCTCCGCCGCATCCCGCGCGGCTCCTCGGCAGGGTACGTCACCGGCTTTTCACAGGCGGCGATTCAGAAAGTCAAGCTCATCAACAATGATTTTGTCGCCACTCATGTTACCGGCGCCGGGAATCTGGACTTTACCACCACGGTGGGCATAAACCATCAATATGCTGAAGGCGCCAATGTGACGGCTTCGGCGCGTGATCTGACGCCGCTGGCTGGATTGTTGAGCGCCGGCGCAGTGCCGACCGCCGGCGAATTTCGCTCCAAGCGCGTCATCTACGGCTATTTCGGCCAGGAGACGATCGGCTTCAAGAATAAACTTTATCTCACCGGCGCGTTGCGCTTCGATGCGGCGTCGACCTTTGGCGAAGATAATCGCTGGCAGACATTTCCCAAGGCCAGCCTTTCGTATCTGGTGTCGTCGGAACCCTGGTGGCAAAGCGCTTTTGGCGGTACGCTGAATCGCTTCAAGCTGCGCGGGGCGTGGGGCAAATCTGGCGGGCAACCGGCCGGCACCTACGATCGTTTTTCGGTTTATTTGCAAACGGTAAATAGCAATCGTCCCGGCTTGGTGAACTCGTCGCAAATCGGCAACGAAAATCTCAAGCCGGAAACCATGCGGGAATTTGAGATCGGCGCCGACTTCGGCATGTTTAATGATCGCTTGAGTTTCGAATTCAGCTATTATGACAAGCGCATCGATGATCTGCTGCTGCAAGTGACGCCACCGCCTTCCACCGGCTTTGGCGCGAGAATCGACAACGTCGGCGTGCTGTCGAACAAGGGCTACGAGCTGCTGGCAAAAGGCATTGTGCTTAACAGCGACAAACTTCAATGGATTTCGACGCTGACGCTTTCACATAACAAAAATAAAGTGCTGGAGCTGAACGGCCCGCCGCTGGTGGTGCCCGGCAGTTTCGGCATTTCACGGGTTTTTGAAGGCAGGCCGCTGGGAATTTTTTACGGCCCAACTTATGGCCGCAATCCCGATGGCAGCATCCAGTTGACTTCGGCGGGACTGCCGGTCGTCATTCCAACGGCGTCGGAGATCGGCGATCCGAATCCGGAGCTGGTCACATCGTTCATCAATGATTTTCGTTTGGGCCGCAAGCTGAGCCTGCACACGCAGTTTGACGCGATGTTCGGCTATGACGTTTTCAATTTCACCCGAAGAATTCTCGAGACGCCAGCCTTCGGCAACGGCAAGGAATACGAGCGCGAGCTGAGCGGCGAGCTGCCGGCCGGCTATTTCAACCAACGGCGGCGCGTTTTCCAAGAGTATATCGAAGACGGCAGTTTCATCAAGCTGCGGGAAGTCTCCCTCAACTATGTTCTTGATTCGGGTTTCGTCAACAATCTCGGTTTGCGCAGCCTGCAATTGACGCTATCCGGCCGCAACCTTTTCTCGATCGACGATTACAGCGGTTACGATCCGGAGGTGAATGTGGCCTCGCAGAGCACGCTGGTGCGCGGCTTCGACTGGTCGACGCTGCCGCTGCCACGCACGTTCAGTTTCGGCATCACGGCGAACTACTAATCGCGATGGCCGGTGGAGACGATAAAGTCAAAATGAAATCTGTGTAAAAGAGCAAAGATTTTCGCCCACAGAAAAGAAATCCCACAGAATTTTTTTGATTTTATTTCTGTGGGCTGCGCCTGTAAGGAGTTCAAATTCAGTGGGCGGTGATTTTTTGCCTGCTTGGTTCCGGCTCGTCCGGCTTATGTTGCTCAACGAGACTTTCACCCGACATAAACTTTTCAAATTGAGGAATCGAAAATGAAATACATGAAATTCATAACCATCGCCCTCGCGATTCTGGCGTTTACGGTGGGTTGTTCATTGGATCAACTCAATCCCAACGCGCCGACGACGGAGGACGTCTTGAGTTCGCCGGAGGGCGTCAAAGCCATTGCTATCGGCATGCAGGCGCAATATGGCGAGACCATCAACGAAACCATCGAAGTATCCAATCTGATCACCCGCCAATACGCCACCATGCCGGCATCGGTGTTGGGTTTGCGCGAATTGGAAACCGGCGGCTCGGACGTGCAGGGCTTCAATGGCACGGTCAATAGTTTTTGGAACAGCCAATATCGCGTGATCAAAACCGCCGAAGACTTGATCAACAACGTCAACAAAGTGTCGCTCGATCCCGGAACGGCCAGCGGCATTCTGGCGCTGGCGCGGTTGATCAAAGCCATGTCGCTTGGCGAGCTGATCGAGGCCTTTGTTAGCGTGCCGATCGAAGTGACCACTTCGCGAACGCCGGCGTTTTCCAATCGCGCGGCGGTGCTGGCGACAGTCATTGGTCTGCTGGAGTCCGCGCGCGATGGCTTGGCGGCAACGCCGGCTTCGGCGGATTTCAATTCAAACATTTTAGGCATCGGTTTCAATCTGCCGAATACCATCAACGCCATGCTGGCGCGTTATGCGCTGATTGCCGGCGATAACGCCAAAGCGCTGGCGGCGGCGAATGCGGTCGATCTCACCAAAACCTCGACACTGTTTTATAACAGCGCCACCGCGCGCAATCCGATCTTTCTGATCACCGTGCAAATCGTCTATTACAAACCGGTGGATAATTTTCGCTTGAATGCCGAGGCCGGAGATCGCCGGGTAGCATTCTGGGTGTCCGCGGTCACCGAGAACTCTTTTTTGGGCAAGCCGGTTGATAATTTCGTGCAATATCGTCTGGACAATTCGCCGTATTTTGTCTACTTGCCGGGAGAAGTCACGCTTATCAAAGCCGAGGCGTATGCGCGGCAGAATGATCTGCCAAATGCGTTGATCGAGCTAAACAAAGTGCGCACCAAAACCACGGATGCGGCGGGCATTGGCGCCGGGCTGGCGGCCAAAACTGCGGCTGATCTGCCGACGCAAGCGGCGATGCTGGATGAGATTTTCAATCAGCGTTGTTACGAGCTATTCGCCTCCGGCCTGCGTTTGGGCGATACCCGGCGCTTCGGCAAACCCGGCGCGGAAACCGACCCGGCCACCCGCAGCCGCACGCGCAACTGGCTGCCGTACCCGGACGCCGAACGCGCGGCTAATCCCAACACCCCGGCCGATCCGGCGAATTGAGTTGTATGATTTGAGATGAATTCGATAGTGGCGTGAAGTTTTACTTCACGCCACTTTTCATTTGACCAAGAAAAATTGCGATTTTGAATCTTTGATCAATTTATCCGGGCGATTCGTTAAATCCGGATACCAAAAACGAGGAGAAGGATATGCGCTACCTTTTTGGCTTTTTCATTTTGATGCTTCTAACTGCTTGCAGCCGGCAGCAGAAAGCTGATCTCGTTGTCAAGAATGCCAAGATTTGGACGGTGAACGAGAACCAACCCGAGGCTGAAGCGCTTGCGGTGAGCAACGGCAAAATCGTCGCCGTCGGGAGTGGTGCAGAGATTGAAAAATGGATTGACAACGGCACGCGCGTTATCGACGCTGCCGGAAAAAGAATCGTCCCCGGTTTCACCGACGCGCACACGCATTTCCTCACCGGCGGCCAAAGCTTGCTCACCATTGATCTGCGCGATTGCCAAAACGAGCAAGAGTTTTTGGCGCGATTGAAAGCTTATGCCGACAAGCTGCCGCCCGGACGTTGGGTCACTGAGGGCAATTGGGATCACGAGCGCGCTTTCGGTGGCGTCTTGCCGACGCGCCAACTCATCGACCAAGTTACGCCGAACAACCCGGTTGCCATCAACCGCACCGACGGCCACATGCTGCTGGCCAACAGTCTCGCGCTTAAGCTCGCCAAAATTACCAAAGACACACCAACGCCCGCAGGCGGGGTGATCGTCAAAGATCCCAAAACCGGTGAACCGACCGGAATTTTCAAAGACGCGGCGATGGGCTTGGTTTACAACGTCATTCCCGCCGCCGCACCGAAAGAGCTGGACGACGCCCTCGCCGCCGCGATGAAATACGCCGCGCAAGTCGGCGTCACCTCGATTCACGACATGCTCGGCTGGAACGATTGGTACGCTTACGAGCGAGCGCGGAGCAAAGGAACGTTGACCGTTCGTGTCCGGGCTTATTTCCCGATCAGCACGTGGGAACGTGTCGTCGCTCTGCGCGATACGGCCAAGAACGACGAATGGCTGCGCGTCGCCGGACTCAAGGGTTTCGTCGACGGCTCGCTCGGTTCATCCACCGCGCTGATGTTCGCGCCGTTTGCCGATGACCCAACCAATCGCGGCACCTACATTTCCGATTGGTTTCCGGAAGGCACGATGCACCGGCGCGTAAAAGCCGCGGATTCCGCCGGTTTGCAAATCGCCGTGCACGCCATCGGCGACAGCGCCAACTCGGAGATGCTCGACATTTACGAACAAGTTGCAAAAGAGAACGGCCCGAAAGATCGTCGCTTCCGCATCGAGCACGCGCAGCATTTGCATCCGAAAGATATCGCGCGTTTTAAGGCGCTCGGCGTGATTCCGAGCATGCAACCTTACCACTGCATCGACGACGGCCGCTGGGCCGAGAAACGCCTCGGCGCTGAACGCAGCAAAACCACCTACGCTTTTCGCTCGCTGCTCGATGCCGGCGCCAATTTGAGTTTCGGTTCCGATTGGTTCGTTGCGCCACTCGACCCGATTCAAGGCATTTACGCCGCGGTGACGCGCCGCACGCTGGATGGCGGCCATCCCGACGGCTGGGTTCCCGAGCAAAAAATTTCGGTCGCTGATGCCGTGAAATGCTACACCATCAACGATGCATACGCCGAATTTGCCGAGAAAGAAAAAGGCAGTTTGGAAGCCGGCAAATGGGCGGATTTTGTCATGCTTTCCGACGACATTTTTGCGATTGACCCCGTGAAGATTCGCGAGGTCAAAGTGGCGATGACGGCGGTGGGAGGGAAGGTGGTTTTTGAGAAATAACTGGGGGTGTTTTGTTTACTTTTTAGGGGCAAAAGGGGCGGAGAAGAGGCGATTAAGGAGCAGTTTTATTTCTTTTGTTTATCAAAAATTCGAAATCAAAAAATTTCTTGCTTTCCGTAAAAAATCGTTTATCTTTTTTTTGGGATGTTTGCCCATCTTTCTAATGATCCCCCCTTGAGAAACGACATCATTTTGCTGTTGCGCGCGCGGGATCAGAAATGACTTTAGTTTGTTTCGACGCGGCGAGTTTAATTTTGGTAGCTGGCATATTGTGCTGTGAGCAAGAGCCATGATCGGGACCCGGGTAGGCCATTGCGCCATTCAAGCGTCCTGAAACAGACCCCTTAAATCTCCGGCAACGGTGAGCAAATAATGATTGGCGCGACAATATCACATTACAAAACACTTGAGAAGATCGGCCATGGCAGCATGGGGATCGTCTACAAGGCGGAAGACACCAAGCTGGGAAGGACCGTTGCTCTCAAGTTTTTGTTGCCGGATTTGCAAATTGACAAAAAGGCCCGGCAACGCTTCAAACAGGAAGCCCGCGCTGCCTCTGCCCTGGATCACCCCAATATCTGCACCATTTACGAAACCGGCGAGACCGATGACGGGAGGTCTTTTATTGCGATGGCGTTTTATGAAGGGGAATCACTGAAAGATCGCCTCGAGAAAGGTCCCCTGGGAATTGGTGAAGCAGCGGAGATCATACGCCAAATCGCTGCAGGCATCGCCAAAGCTCATGACAAGGAAATCGTGCATCGCGATCTCAAGCCGGCCAACATTTTTATCACCACCGAGGGCGTTGTCAAGATTTTGGATTTTGGCCTGGCCAAGCTGCGCAATTCTAAAAGGCTCACCAAGTCCGGGTCGATTCTCGGGACCGTTGCTTACATGGCGCCGGAACAAGTGCAAGGCGAGCCCGTTGATCACCGGGCGGATATTTGGTCATTAGGCGTCATTCTCTTTGAAATGTTGACTGGCGAGCTCCCCTTTGATGGCGAGTTTGAGCAAGCTCTGGCTTATGCCATCGTAAATAAACCAATAAAGTCCATCAAAAGTCTGGGCTGTGAGGCCAGCGAAACTATTGAAGCCGTGCTCAATAAGGCCTTGAGCAAGGATTTGACTATGAGATACAAGGATGCCTCCGAGCTGCAAAACGATTTGGCCCAAATGATCAACCCATCTTCCCGCGCTCACCGAGAAACCTCCGAGAAGCCGAGTCAAGGGAAAAGTAAGGCCTCCGCAAAACTTTTATTGATTCTCTTCTCCGTAATTCTGACGGCAATCGTGATCAGCCTGTTTCCCTTGAAGATTTGGCGCATCTCCATCTTGCATCATGCCAAGGTAATGTCGATGGCGGGAGTGGGTATCATTCTACCTCCAGACCACGGTGCGGTCATCGATCCGCTTGGGAAGATCAATTATGAGGAGCTTTTGAAATGCAGGAACTCTGACCCGGAAAAGCTGAGAAGCCTGCGGCCATACAGCGACCAGCTCAAAGCGAAGCATTACTGGCAGAAAACAACAGTGCTCGACAGAATCTTCGCGGGTTTTTTCGATAGAATTGACGACATGAGCTTCTGGAACGCCTTTGGGTGCATGCTCAATGCCTGGCTACTTTTTTTTTGCTTGATCCGGCTCGAAAAAAGCCACCGCCTTTGTTATCAGGCAGCATCGCAATTTCCAAAAAGATTTTACTTGTCATGGATCCTGCTCTTGATTTTGTGGATTGCCGTGACCGTTTATGATCATCGTTCAAGGGCGCACGGGCTTTTTTTCGGCGGTTTCTGGGCCTCGGACTTCATCCCCGAGGTGAGAACCACGCAGATCGTCGATCTTTCATTGTTTTTTGTCTGCGCCGTTGCGGGCGCTTTTCTGTTTCTTCTCAAAATCCATTTGGTGAAAACGATGAGCGCGGCAAAGTTCACGCGCCTCTTCGCCGACGGCAATTATCGTCTTTCATGGGAATTTCTTTTGAATTCTGGCTATTTTGTTTTTTTATTTGTCAACGCGATTTACATACTGATTCGACTGCTCTTTCATGATCTCGTAGATCCGTTTGACAAGGCGAGCTACGCAGTCATGGCCTTGATTTACCACTTTCCCTTTTTGGCGATAACGCTTGCCGGGTGGTGGCTGACGCGCGAGCATGTTGACTACAAATTTGCGCCGGCGCCGCTCAGATACTTTTGGATTTCCGTAAACAAGAAGACCGGCCGCGCAGACGGGTGATGGAAATACTTCCCATTTCACCATGAGCAAGAAATTTATGGATCAAAAAAGCAATGCAGAACTGATCGAGTTGGCAGCCTTTCTCGTCCAGCAAAATGATTATGAGCAGATTTTGAGAATCACTGCGCACCATATTGCAAGCACGTTGCACGCCGATAGCGCTCTGATTCTGCTGATCAACCCGCAAACCCGGCAAACCGTAAAGACCGTCGTTCGCGAGGGTAAAATGGATGAGAATCGCAAATATCGCCACGTGCACGATCAGCTCTGCGGCTGGATTTTGGAAAACCGGCAGCCGCTTCTCGTGGAAAATATTCGCACCGACCAGCGGTTCGAGAATCTTCTGCTGAAAGATCTCAAAGTCAATTCCGTCTTGGGCGCGCCTATTCAAATTGAAGGAATCTTGATCGGGGTTTTGCTGGCGCTCAATTTGCAAGGCAGCCGCATCTTCGGCCAGGATGACGTTGAATATCTCAAAAGCGTGGCGATCATTGCGGCGCCCTATTTGCGCAACGCGCAGAAAATCCGCGACTATTTCGAGTCCCCGCTTCCGCAGGCCGCGCTGTTGACAAAGTTCAGCCATCTCGGTTTGCTGGGAAAGTCCGAGCCCTTCGTCAACGTGCTGAAAGCCATTGAGGCCGCCGCGCGTTGCGACGTGCGCGTGTTGTTGGAGGGCCGCAGCGGAACCGGAAAAGGAGTAATCGCGCGTGCCATTCACGAGTTGAGCGAGCGGCGGGGAAAACCTTTTAAAGCGATCGACTGCGGCGCCATTCCCGAGAACTTGGTCGAGAGCGAGCTGTTTGGTCACGTGAAGGGCGCATTTACCGGCGCCACCCAAAATCGCAAAGGGCTGCTTCTGGAAGCCAACGGCGGCACCCTCTTTCTCGACGAAATAGCCAATCTTTCTTTGAACATGCAGGCCAAATTTATGCGCGCGCTGCAGGACAGCGAAGTGCGGCCGGTGGGAAGCGATATCATCCACAAAATGGACGTGCGGATTATTGCCGCCTCGAGCTACTCCTTGAAGCAGATGGTGGAGCGCGGAAAATTTCGCGAAGACCTGTATTACCGGTTGAACGTTTTTCCGCTCAAAATAGCCTCGCTCGACGAGCGCAAAGACGATATTCCGATTTTGGCCGATGCATTCTTGCAAAAATTCGCGCAGGAACAGAAGAAATTGGCCAAGAGTTTTCACGAGAGCATTATAGATTTCATAAAGGTGCGCCCATGGCCGGGAAACATCCGCGAATTGGAAAACTTCGTTGAGCGGCTTGTCGCCACGATTCCGGCGAAAGTGGAAATCATTGCGCCAAACCATCTTCCCGAAGAACTAAAAGAAGAATTGGACAAAATCAACTTTGACGAGGCTTATGCCTCTGCCAGCCTGCCCGAGCGGGTTGAAGCATTTGAAAAGGAGTTGATTTTGAAAGCGCTCGCCAAACATAATTGGAAACAAGCCAAAGCCGCGCGCGAGCTGAAAATTTCTGCACAAGCATTGCGCTATAAACTTGAACGGCTCGATATTCGGCCTCTGGAATAAATCACCCATTATAATCCTCTTATCTGTTTAGAAATTTTTGAAGTCGTTCTCCGTCCTTATATCCACGCCTAGCCCGCTCATCCGATCTTAGATCTTAAAAAAATCTTTACGGCTAAAACCCCAATAAACAGTATCGCGTCATCGCGTAAAAATTTCTTTATAGATTTTTACCTTGCTGAGCCATGACGGAATTCAGTGCTCACCATTTAAATTGAAGAATATCATCATGATTTTGGGCTGAGGGGGCTTGGCACTCATTTTGAATTGAAACGTTGTGCCCAAATGGAAAGAGAAGTGGGGTGCAGTGGCCAATTTGATTGAAGAGTCGAGTAGATAATGACAACTGAAAATCTCCATTACAATGTGAGTCGCAAACTGTACTCGAGGAGATGCCGGTGGCTGGCTGAGTCCAACTCTCCAATACTGCATGGTTGAAGCTTGGAGGTGGCCGATGGCTTTTTTGATGGTACTGGCAATCGTCTTATCATCCTATACCGCAGTCAATCTGGCAGCGTTAGAAACTCAAACACATCAAACTCCTTCTGAGGAAGAACAAAAAATGCCATGTCTTCGGTCAAACTGATAACAGACAATTGCCTGATATCAGCAATCTGATTACCGAAAGAATTCAGTCGATATTGCAGCATTTGCAGAAATGAGTCGGAAATTCATGGATGAGCCTTTGCCAGAGGAGACAACAATATGAACAATCAAGCCCCGTTCCTGGATGTCAGCAGTTTCATCATGGAGGAGGTGAGTGAGGATACGCTCGAGCCTTCAGCCCCTCCCGTCAGCCCATTCTTGTCACTGTATGAGTCGGAAGAATCCGGCGACATTATTGATCCGGAAACGGAAGAATACGTGCAGTTTCTCAATGAACTCTACGACGAGGAATTTGATGAAGCGCTATTCGATTTGGCGAGCGAGGCTTCTGCACTCTTTGAAACCCGCTTCATGCACGAACCGGGAGATTCTGAGACCATGGGGTATGAAGCCGAGCGGCTTCTCGCTCAACACTTCGCCCCGCTCGTTGCAGAGGCCGAGGCCATGCTCGAGACCTTGGCAACGGAGCTCAGCCAACGCGATGCTGCCGGCCTTACGGAAGATGAGATTGAAGCAATCGTTGACCGGTATCAACCTTCGGCTGGACTGGCGCCGAGCTTTGAAAATTTTTTGAAGAAAATTAAAAAGGCCGTCAAAAAAGTAGCGAAGAAGGCCGCCGGTCTGGCGAAAAAGGGGATCAGCCTGGCGGCAAAACTGAGCCTCGGACCGGTTCTCAAAATGATTCTCAACAAACTCAAGCCGCTGATCAAGCCGCTGCTCAGACGAGTCATTCAAACCGCGATTGGCAGGCTTCCCGCGCGGCTTCAACCCATCGCCAGAAAGTTGACCGCGCGCCTGCGATTCCTGAGGGAAATTGAGGAGGGTGATGAATTCGAGCCAGAGACGGCTCAAAGCTGCGAGATTGCCGCGATGCAGCATGAGTTCAACCAACACCTCGCCAACCTCCTTTTCGCCCACTCTGAGGTGGAGCAAGATTTGGAAATTGCCGAGGCGCTGAGTGAAGAAGATGATACTGACAGCCATCCTTTGGCAGAGCTTGATCACGCCAGAGCGCGGTTTGTGGAAAAACTGCGCGGCATGAAGGATGATGATCCCACTCCTCACGTTGAGGAATTTGTTCCGGCCATTCTTCCTGCTTTGCGGGTGGGAATCCGGCTTATCGGCCGCAAGCGCGTGGTGAATTTTCTGGCCAAGCTTTTGGCCGGGCTTATTAGAAAATTCGTTGGTCCGAAGTACGCGCCGGCGTTATCACAGGCAATTGTTGACGCCGGCCTTCGCCTCATTCAGTTGGAAGCCACCGCCGAAGACGAGCCCCAAGCTGCGGCCTCTGCAGTGGCAGCCACGATCGAGGAAACCGTGCGCCGCGTGGCCGCGCTTCCGGATTACGTTCTTGATGACCAGGAGCTCCTGGAAGATTTTGCTCTCGAAGCTTTTGAACAAGCTGCTGCGGCGAATCTGCCGCCAATCCTGCCTGAAGAAGTTTATCAAAAGCGTCCTGATCTCAGTGAGGCCAAGGAACTGCGCGGCGTTTGGATAATGATGCCGCGCGGTCGACGGAAGCGGTACAAAAAATACAGCCGAAAAGTCGCAACCAAGCTCACTCCGCACAAAGTGACGGCGATTGAAACCTTCGAGGGCATTCCACTGCAAGCGTTTCTGGAAGAGGAACTCGGCGTAATGCCGGGAGAGCAGGTCGAGGCCGTAGTGCATCTTTATGAAAGCATTCCAGGCGCTCGTCTGCCGGATATCGCGCGATTGGAAAAGAATACTCCAGGATTGGGTGTTCGCGAGGGATACGAACAACTCCATCCCTTGACCCGGGAAGCCGCAGCACTGCTGTTGGGCGAACCGCAGTTGGGCCGCGAAGTCGACCATCGCGAACCCGTTGACCCATACACCGCTGCTGCCGGGCAACGTTTTTACTATCTGGAGATTCCGGGCAGACGGCCATACGCCGGGCCGGGCCGCAGCAGAGCGCGCCGCCCAAGCCGGCTCAGGCTGATTTTCGACTTTCCCAAAAACGAAATCAGAGTTTTCACGTTTCTCAGCGAAATCCGCGCGCAAGAAGTTGTTGTTAAGCTTCGCCGACAAGCGGGTAGTGGCGCGCTTACCGCACGTTTGCGTGGATTTATCGCGGCCGCATTACGCAGCGCACTCACAGGTAAGTTTGGACGGCTGAAGATCATTCACGAAGCGGTAATGCCCGACCGGAAACCGGCCGCGCTCCGGCGTTTGCCTCCTGTGATGACGGAAGCTCTTTTCGTCTCGCTGCACGAGTGGATTTTCAAAGCGCTCGCCGATTATTTGAGGCATCATGCGCAAGAGTTCATCAAGGCTGCCGAGGACCGCGCTGAAGGCGTGACGCTCGTAATCAACTTGAGCAATCCGCCCGGGTTCCCGCAATTGCGCCAGGCGCTTAAAGGCAAAACTGTCTCTCTTTCAAGCTTGATGATGCTCGAAGGTAAGAAGCCTACAGTAACAATCAAGATCAGTCCCGGGCTTATTAATGAATGATGCAACTGTTGCCCTCAGAACTCAGCTTGCCCGCCAGGTTGCTCATTGGACGGGCGCAGCGGCGCGGCTTCATAACCTGGATGACTTGGCCTCGCCCGCGGCATGGAACAGTCTGGAACGTTATCTGGGCTTGTCGATTCGGCAACATCTCACAAAGGTTGTGGCGCGATTGAATGAAAAGGCGATGTTGATGCAAGCCGCACTCGATTCGGCCATATCGTTGGCTGATCTCTCAAACGCGCGGCGGCAGTTGCTCGCATTCCGCAAATTCTATTTGCGCGCGGAGACGACGCTGGATTTTTTCGCGGACGCGATCAACACCCGCACCAGTTCCACGATGGCGGGATATTTGAGAGCGTGTGATACGTTGGCGCACAAAAGCATGGCTCAGCTTCTCGACCAGCTTGGCAAGCAAACGCCGATCGTGTTGACCTACATCGACAAGGGACTGGGCGCTTCGATCTTGAAAGCCGGTTTGCGCCTTTGGGATGGCGCCGGTGTGAATCCCGTTGCGGCAATCAAGATCACCCGGCACAATTTGCACCGCCTCACGGCGTTAATTCATGAGGCCGGCCATCAAGTCGCACACATAGTAGGATGGAATGAAGAGCTTGCTTCTGCAATCAGAGCTGGCCTGGCTGACGCGCCGAATGATGTTGCCGCCGTGTGGACGAGTTGGGCTTCTGAGATTGCAGCAGACGCCTTCGCATTTGTTCACACGGGTTATGCCAGTGTTACCGCGTTGCACGATGTTCTGGCCGGCGAAGCAGCCGCGGTTTTTCGGCACGCTCCCGGCGATCCGCATCCGATTAGCTACATTCGCGTGCTGCTCGGCGTAGAGATGTGCCGGCAATCCTATGGCGCCGGCCCTTGGGACGAACTGGCGCGGGCGTGGAGGCTACAATATCCATTGCAACGAGTCCGTGGCGCAACTGAACCTTTGCTGCGGAGTTCGCTGTCTCTGCTGCCAACCATCGTCAACGCCACGCTACGCAAGCCGATGCGAGCGTTCGGCGGGCGACCGCTTGTGGCGCTGATCAACCCCGAGCGTGTCAAGCCGGAAACATTATTGGCGTTGGAGCAACGACTCGGTGCTGCGCTTTACACTTCGATGCACTGGGTTTGGACCGAGGCGCTTCGACTGCTGGCACTAGCCGGCTTGCGTGCGGCTACGATGACAGAACGAAGCAATAATGCCCTCAAACAGCAAGAGGCCTGGATGTTAAAACTCGGCGGCGCTTTGCAGGCCGCGTGAATTGAAGAACGAGAATAGGCTTTTAGACTCAAGTTTTTGGAAGGAGAACGCTATGTTTAGAGAACTCGTCAAGGGTGTCGCTAATTCCCAGGGTAGCAGATTGACTGTCGATCAGGCTGCTGATTTACTCGTGAAGTTGCATTCTTCAGAACTCATGGCCTTGTTGGAGTTGGCTTGGAATTTCAGAGTCAATGATGCGGGAAAACAATCTGGCCACCCGGATCGGCGCAGCGACATCGCCGGCCTAGATGACGCCGTGCTTATGAAAATGTTAGATCCGACTGAAGATCCGAATAGCGATCCTCCCGCTAAACCTTTCATTGATTGGCTTTTGACCCAACAGACTCCAACGCCTAAATTGCGATGGCCTCACCTGATTTACGCCTACATGATCGAGAACACCCGCATTTACGAAGTCTTTCGGCGCGTACTGCACGAGTTGCTTCACGGAGAGAAACTGGGATCAGCGAACAGCGATACGCAAAAGTGGTTACGCAATACCGATGAACTCTTCTACGGCGATGGTTCGCCGTTCGCAATCACAAATCTTAGCAGCCACATTCGTTCGGACTTGGCGGCCTCGCGTCGGAACGCTTATCAGCGGATGTTCGGCATGGACCTTAATCATGGCACCAACGAGGGGCAGCCTTACTCATACGTCAAAGCCAATGCCGCAAACAGCGAATTCGTGAAAACGTTCGAGGAGCTTCTCCACGAGGTGTGGGTCGGCATTATACACCCCAAGTCCGTTACTGTGGCCAAGCCGACCGACGATCCAAAGATCGCCTCATTGGCAACGAAGCTGCATGACATGCTTATGGGGAGAAGACAGTATGGTAACCTCTCCCGCGAAGAATTTGCTTTTGTCTCGATGATGTCATGGTTTCATCTGACTGTGGATAGCAATCTGCCCATCAGCAGAGATCTCAAAGTCGAAACCAGCGGTCCGGAACAGCGCCTCTTCAAAATTGCGCAGCAGGTTGGGCTACCGGCCCATGCACTCTCCCGAAGTCTTTTCGATATTGCAGATCCCATTTCAAGAATTCTCGTCCAAATTGAAACCGGCCGATACAACAGCGATAAAGTTTCAACTGTGCCTGAGCTGTACACGGAAGGCTCGAAATACCCGGATGGCTTCGATGCTGAACCCGGCCCCGAGAGAGATATGCGGACCATTATCAACCATTGGTCCATCATCACCGGGCGCGACATGAAAGCCAAAAAGGTGGCTTTAAATTAATCGCGAGGCATTCATTTCATGAACACAAGAGAAGAGCAAATCCGGCCTTGGCATTCCGATTTGCCGGAGAATCTCGAGATAATCTTTCCGAAACTTAGCGCCGACATCTTGTCTGCAGGCAGGATGCCTGCGCTGACACATGTCACGGAAGAACTGAATTTCGAATCCCCTTTCCTTGATGGAGAGATTTTTGTTCGAGAACACGACGCAGCTTGGGAAACGCATCTTGCAACACTGCTGAATGAGAATCCATTCCAACGCGCCTTTGAGCAGGGCCCAACGGCCTTCATCGCACCGGAGGCGTTTGAAGATGAATTCGTTGAGGAAGATGAGTGGGCTGGCCTGAATAATTTTGCGGCTGATGAAGCTGAAGCTCATGGCTATAGCGAAGAAGCGCCGGTTGAACTGGAAAACGGCATCGAGAAACTCTATGAGGGGGAGGAAGCCACCTACGGTGAGGAAGAAAAGCCGTTTCTGAATGAACTTGACGAGGAAGATGAACACCCGATTTTTGAAGCCGAAACACCACCGCCGTTAAAGGTTGCCAAGCGCCCGCGTCCTGTTCCTGAATCTGATCCTGTACCGTTTGCGCCGGCCCCGCCGAATGGCAGCTACTGGCCCATTATCACCAAACATTTGCAAGGGCGGGAAGTCAATTTCCTGGACGAGGAGGGCATGCACGTTGGCAGCATTCCGGCACGTATGTTCCTTGCAGAGCGAAGCGAAGGCACCCGCTATCACATCGGCATAGATCTCTTCGCAAACTTCAATGATCCAGTCGTTGCCTGCCAGGATGGGAAGATCGTTAACTTTTACGGCTTCTGCTGTGGGAAGAAGATAACCTCCTGGGCGCTCCTTGTCGATCACGGAGATGTGGTGGTTAACTACGGTGAGCTCGCGCCGGACTCCCTGGATCGTGCCGGCGGGCTTAAGCTCGAATCGCCAGTGCGAGCCGGACAAATCATCGGCTTTATCGGTCAGAACCCAGGCAAAAGCAGTATGCTGCATTTCGAGACCTACAAACACGGCACAAAAAATAACAAGTCATGGTCAAAGAAACAACCGCGCCCGCCTGAGCTTCTCAACCCAACAAAGTATTTATTGTTCCTATCTGAGTTCGGCCGAGATGGGCGTGGGCTGCCCGTTCCAAGCGCGACTCAACTGCCGGCTGAGATGGTGCGCTTTGCACAGCGGATACTTAATGCCACAGAAGGCGAGCGCCTCACTGTTGACGGCGAATTGGGACCGCGCACGAAAGGCGCTTTGGCGTGCTTCCGCAGAAAGTACAATCTCGGTCCGGGTGGAGTGCTGGACGCGAAAACCGAACTCGCTTTAGCGCAACGCGCAATCGAGGAATTGCCCCGACGCTCGCTTTTCCAGTACGGCGTGCTCGACGCCGCTACGAAACAGGTGCTGTCCAGCTTTAAAAGTAAACACGGGCTTGCTGCCAACGCGACGCTCGATGCGGCGACGCGCACGGCGCTGGTCAATCTGCCTCGGCTCCGGGAATGAAAAGGCCGTGGCGTAGTACAGGAGGCGAAGAAAACATGCACCGTGGGTTTTGGGTATCTTTCAAGGCTCAGAAAAGGAGATTATGATATGACGAAACGCACAATCCATACAATTCTTTTTCTTGTTATGCTTTCGCTGCTCTTTGGCCCGATTGACGGCAAGGCTGGACCGAAATACAAGCTAAAATTCAAAATTCCAAATTTCTTCCCTTCGAATCCTGATGAAGAAGACAAAAACCTCATCCATTATGCTCCGGCAGGTTCCAAGTTCAAGATTATTTCATCGGACAAGGAGTATTATGAAGTGGAGTTTACCGACATCGGCACAGACGAATCATCACTTCAAGCTGGCCCGGAGCTGATTTCGCTGTTTTTTATTTCTGAAGACGCCCCGGCAACGACGGCAAAGGCGTTGAAACCTGTAGAGATTGAAAAAAATCCCTGCAGGATCAAAAGAACTGATCTTCCGGAATGGTATTGCGACATCCTAAGCGGTTGGGATATTGGCCTCCTCGCGGTCCCGTTTAAAATACGCACACAAGACAAAGTTAAAATTACCGGGAGATCGACAATAGGCGCTTATGCCGGACCACGATTCAAGAGTGTAAGTGTTGTGAGTGCATTTGGACTTGGTCCAATCGAACTTAATAATGTCGGTTCGGAGGTCACAAATTCCGAATTGGGATTTACACTGGCCATTGGTTTCGTAATGGAACCGGCAACCAAATTTCAAATCGGCATCATCACCGGATTCGATTGGATAAATGAAAAAGAAGAAGTAAGCTGGAAATACCAGGAAAAGCCCTGGATCAGCGCGCAAACCGGCTTTCGGTTTGCAACGAGGTAGTTTTCAATTTCGCGGCAAAGGCGTCAAGGTGATCGGCATCAGCACGTGGGAACGGGGGAATCCCGCAATTTACAGCGTTTTTCGATTGCGTGAGTAGGTTGTCATTCGAGCGCCAGCGAGGAATCTGTTTACAGGTAGATTCCTCGTCGCTGCGCTCCTCGGAATGACATACTCAGCCATTTGAAAAACGCTATAAGTACATCAGTTATTCGCGGGCGGAAGACTTGATCGGTCATTTGAGTAAGCACTTCGAAACATTTGGGGCGGAGTGAATGCGAAGATTGCTGGGAACAATCAGGCGCTACTTTTCAACTGCATCAACATCCTCAACCCCTCCGTCGCCGCAATCAATTCCTCCGTGCTCATCTTCCGAAACCGCTCCGGCAACAGCGCCGGATACGAGCAGTGCATCGCCGCGACGTGCATTTGAAATTCGCGCTCACGCACGATAGCCATACCGGCGCGCCAGTAGTCGAGCACTTGCAGCACGCTGATTGACGGGTTCTTCCGACGCGCATGCAGCATTTCAGCGGTGAGGTTGCGAAAATCGCGGGCGGAGAAGTTGGCGGTTTTGGCAATGAGGGTGTCCCAATCGGCAGGGGAGAGGTCGTCGAGCGGCACGGCTTTGCGTTTGAATAATTCGCGGATGAAGGCGACGCGCTTTTCGCCTTCAGGATCGAAGACGGCGATTTGAATCGGGCTGCGGCTTTTTACATCGGGATCAAGCTCGTCGGGACGGGAGGTCATCAATCCCCACAACACTTTCACGAGATTGCGCTCGTCGCCCATCATTTGGATGATATTGCCGGCAAGTTGTTTTTCCGCCTCGTGCGTGGTGGAAGAATGCACCGAGCCAAACGCCGTGTGCGCTTCGTCAACGAGAATGAGAATTTTTCCGAACGTGAGCACGTACCAGCGAAACAGTTCGAACATCACCGAAGTTTGGCCGTAGTACATGCTGCGCAGATTTTTGATGCGAATGACCACCCGACCGGATTTGCCGGCATAGGCTTGCAAGAGAAAAGTTTTACCGCCACCGTTTGGCCCTGAGACCAGCACGGCAGAGACGGCGGTATCACGATGCTCGCAACGCTCGAAAACGTCATCAAGAATTTGTTTGTGCTCGTCGTTGCCGATCACCGCCTCGGGACCGAAGGTGGGAATCTCGACTTCGATGATGTCGCCCAAATGTTCGCGCAGCAGGTGGTTGATCTCGGTCAAAAGCATGGCGCGCGTGACCGGCTTTTTCTCGCTAACAGCATCTTCAAAAAGATCTTTGAGCACTTCGAGCGTGAGACCGGCGCTGTCCGCAATAAACCTCTCCTTGCCGCCCTCAAGTTTTAAAGCCTCGCCAAATTTTGGATTTTTCAAAAAATGCTCGACGAATTGACGGCGCTGCTCTTCGTTGGGCAAAGGGATGGAAATGCCAGCGGTTTGCGGCAACGCGCGCAAGAGGCTATTCACTTCGGAGTTGGTGCGATTGAGCAGAATAAAGAAATCTTTTTCTTCGCGAAATTCGGGTTGCGTCAACCAGGCATAAAAAAACGCCAGCCGGTTTTTGTCCAATTCCGGCAACCGATTGATCTCGCCTTCGGGAAATAACGTTCCCGCCAGCCGCACGATGATCGCCAGCGGTTTTAATTCGGCGTGCTTCTTCCGAAAGCGCACCATGCGCTCGGTGAGGTGCTTCAACATCACCAGCGCGGCCAGCGATTGAAAAGTGTTGTTCGCCACGGCATTGCGAAACTCTTCGAGTTCCTGCTCGCGAAAGCCTTCGGCAGGCAAAAGATGCTCCAGGGATTTCCACACGCGGGCAAAATCCAATTCATCTTCCGCGCTCAAAAACGAGATGCCAGACATATCGACGAACACGATGGTGAAATGCTCGCGCAACGCGCGATACAACACTTGATCCATCGGCGCAAACTCGCTCGTCGTCATATCCCAAAACGAGTCGTGAATGTTGCCGGTCATCAGAATGACGTTCTTCTTGCGCTGGCGGTAGAGGCGGTTAAGGTCGTTGAGGAACGAGGGGCGGAGAGAAGTCGATTGTTCTGGCATCGGAGTTTCACTCTTTATTTTTTAATGGATACATTCCCAAACTGCGAATACAACACCGGCATGACAAGCAAGTTGAGCGCGGTGGAGCTGACGAGGCCGCCGACAATCACAACGGCCATCGGGTGCTCAATTTCATGGCCGGGGCGATTGCCGCCGAGGATGATGGGGAGCAAAGCCAGCGCTGCGGCGAGTGCGGTCATGAGAATCGGCGCGAGGCGCTCCAGGGCGCCGCGTGTAATCAGTTCGGCGCCGAACGGCAGGCCTTCTTCTTTTTCCAAATGGCGATAGTGGCTGATGAGCATGATCGTGTTGCGCGCCGCGATGCCGAGCACAGTGACGAAGCCGACGAGAGAGCCGAGCGAGAGCACGCCGCCGGTGAGTATGACGCTGAGAATGCCGCCGACCAGCGCGAACGGCAAGCTCAACAGCACGAGCAGTGTCAGGCGCAGCGAGGAAAAGTCTGTGTACAGAATTAAGAGAATGCCAATAACGGCGAGCAGCGATAGCATCAAGAGGCGATTTTTCGAAGCCTGTTGCGCGGCGTACTCGCCGAGAAATTCCGGATGATAGCCACTTTCAAAGTGAACGTGGGAAACATTTTTCTGAATGTCGCGCGCGACGCTGCCGAGATCGCGGCCGCGCACGTTGCAGGTGACTTCGGTGTAACGCGAGGCGGCTTCGCGCGTGATTTGATTCGGCGTGGGCGCGATGAAGACATCGGCCACTTCGCGCAACGGCACCATGCCGCCTGCCGGCGTGGCGATCATCAAATCGCGCAAGGACTCGACATTGTCACGCACGTGCGGCGCGCCCCACACGACAACGTCAAAAATTTTTTGCTCTTCATAAAACTCGCCGGCTTTCATGCCTTTCACCAAAGTGGCGGTGGCGCGGCGCACTTCGCCAGGCGTGAGGCCAAAACGCGCCGCAGCTTCCGGGCGGATATGCACTTCCACTTGCGGCACGAGAATTTGCGGCTGCACTTTCAAATCAGCCACGCCTTCAACGGTCGCGATGGCAGCGCGCACCTGCTCGGCTTGCTCGCGCAGCACGTCGAGATTTTCACCATAGATGCGCACGACGAGCGTGGCGCTCGCGCCGGTAAGCACTTCTTTGACGCGCTCGCGCAAATACGTGAGCAGGTCGCGATACAGCCCGGGATAACCGTCGACGACTTTTTGTATTTTTGCAACTGTTGGCTCGTAATCGACGCCGGGATCGAGGCTGATCCACAGCTCGGTGAAATTCGGGCCGACGACTTCATCGGCCACTTCGGCGCGGCCAAGGTGCGAGCCGAAATTGCGCACGCCGGGAATGGCGCGCAGCTCGCGGCTGGCGCGTTCGGTAATGCGCTCCATCGCCTGCAGCGAGGTGCCGGGCTTCTCGACCCAGTGCATCAGAAAATCATATTCTTTAAAGTGCGGCAGAAATTCTTCGCCTAAAAACGGCAGCGCGAGCAACGCGGCGATGACGGCTCCGGCCAGCGCGGCGACGAGGCGTTGCGGCTGTTGCAGGAGCCGCGGCAAAATTTTTTCATACCGCGCTTTCAGCCAGCGCACGCGCGGCGCTTCTTCTGCATGCCGTTGCGCGGCTGGCGGCAACAATAAAAGCGACAACGCCGGCGTGAGCGTGAGCGCGACAAACAACGAGGCTAAAATCGCGAGTACGTACGAAAACGCCAAAGGCCGGAAGAACGCGCCGGATAAGCCTTCGAGCAAAAACACCGGCATGAGCACGAGCGCGACGATGACGCTGCCATAAACTACGGCGCTGCGCACTTCGAGTGAGGCATTCAACACAACTTGAAACGAAGACTGCGGGTTGCCCGCGGTGCGATTGAGGCGCAGCCGGCGCATGATGTTTTCGACGTCGATGATCGCGTCGTCAACGACTTCACCGAGCGCGATGATGAGGCCGGCGAGCACCATCGTGTTGATCGTGCCGCCGCGATAGTGCAGCACGACCGCCGCGGCGATGAGCGAAGTGGGAATCGCGAGCACGCTGATCAGCGCGGTGCGCCAGTCGTTGAGAAAAAACGCCAGCACCAAAATCACCAGCATGCAGCCGAGGAGCATGGCGCGATTCAAATTCGCCAGCGACATTTCGATGAAAGTGGCCGGGCGAAAAATCGAGGAGTCGATATCAAGATCGGCGAGTCCTGGCCGTAGCGCTTCGAGCGCGGCCTCGACTTTGTGCGTCACCTCGAGCGTGTTGCCCCACGGCTGTTTTTCGACGACGAGCAAAAGCCCGGGGCCGTCGTTGATCACCGCGTCGCCAATCGGCGGCGGAAAACTTTCAACCAATTCCGCGACGTTGCCGAGCGTGAGCGGCGCGCCGTTGCGCATTGCCACGGGCACGGGGGCGAGATCGCGCGCGGCATGCACCGGCGAAATATGCGACACCGCGAAGCGCTGGTTCGGCATATCAATGAAACCGCCGCCGCCGATTTCGGTCGCGTCGCGCGTGGCGCGCATCACGTCGTCAATTGTGATTTCGTGGTTGCGCAATTGCTGCGGATCGACGAGCACTTGAATCTGGCGGTCGCGCTGGCCCCAGATCGCAACGTTCGCCACGCCGGGAATCGCCATGAGACGAGGCCGAATCGTCCACTTCGCAATCGTCGTCATTTCCATTTGCGAAAGTTTTTTGGAGGAGACGCCGATTTTCATCACGCGGCTCATCGACGACAGCGGCGAAAGAATCACCGGCGGCTTGGCGACGCCCGGCAGATTGGCGGCGACTTGCGCGAGGCGTTCTTGCACGAGCTGCCGCGCTTTGAGAAGATCGGTGTCTTCCGCAAAATACAACACGACCGAAGAGAGGCCGAGCACGGATTTCGAGCGAATTTTTTTCAGCCAGGAAACACCGTTGAGCGCGTTCTCGATCGGCACGCTGACGAGCGCTTCAACTTCGGAGGTCGAAAGGCCGGGGGCTTCGGTTTGAATTTCAACGAGCGGCGGCGCAAATTCCGGAAACACGTCGAAAGCCGTGGTGCTGAGAATTCGCGTGCCGGCGATCATGGCAACGAGGGTGAGCACGACGATGGCCACGCGCAACCGCAGCGAGGTGGAGACGAGCCATTGCATCATGTTGTGCCTCCCTGCAAATTGCTGGCAACGAAAAGGGAACCGCAACGAAGAAAAAGTCTGCAAAATTTAGAGAACATTATTCTCCCCCTCCGAACTCGGTGCCGAAAATTTCCGCGGCGCCGGTTTTGACGATTTCGGTTCCGGCTGCCGGGCCGCGTGAGAGCACGGCGAGGCCGTCGACAACATGGTGCAGCTCAACGCGTTGGCGCACATAAATCTGCGGCGCGGTTTTCGCGTAGACCCACGTGCCGCCGTGAATATCGTAAAGAATCGCCGACAGCGGCACGACCAGGCTCGTTTCCGTGGTGCGCTGCGCGAGCGTGACGCTCACTTTGTCGCCGACGTGAAACGCTTCGTCGGGATTCGCCAGCGCAAAATAAAGATCGGTCGAAGCCGCGTTCGGATCGCTGCGCGGCGCGCCCGGCGCGGGTGGCGCGACGCGAGGCGGCGTGGCGTGAGGATTGCCGAGCGCGGCAACTTGCGCGGGTTGTTGGCGGTCAATCGTCGCGAGATCACCGACGTAAAGCGGCACGCGCACCCACACGGGATTCTCGCCGATGATTTCAAACAACGCCGCGCCCGCGGCAACGGTTTGGCGGGGCGCAATGTTGATTTGTTGAATCACGCCGTCGAAGGGCGCCGCGAGCGTCATGGTGGTGAGCGCAAGCGCGGATGAATCAGGCATGGTGTTGTTGTTGAGATGCAGACGCGCTTGCGCGGCTTTGAACGCGGCCTCGGCGGCGGCAAGCTCGGCTTCCGCTTCTTCCTGCGCTTTCACGCTGCCAGCTTTGTCGAGCACCAACTGCGCCGCGCGTTTGGCTTTGGCCTGCGCGACTTCGAACTGCATTTTTTTCAGCGCCACTTCTTCCGGCGTGCCGAGCAAATCACGATCATTCGGCAACGGCAGCAAACGGAAAAGGGCCTGGCCTTTGCGCACGCGCATGCCGGTTTGCGGCAGCGCGCTTGTTGGCGCGATCACCACGCCCGCCATCGGCGCGGTGACAAAAATGCGGCGGCCGGGCAGCGCGATGATTTCGCCGCCGAGACGCAGCGTGCGGGCCACTTGCCGATTTTCAACAGGCGCCGTTTCAACGCCGAGACGCTGCTCGGCTTCAGGCGAAAGCGTCACCGTTGCCAGCACGGATTCTTTCACGCCGTTCGCCACTTTTGCAGGCGGCGCGGCGCTGGATGAAGACTTGTTTTCGCCCGCGCAACTCCACAAACTGGAGAGAAGCGTGAGCAAAAAAATGGAAAGTGAAAAACGTTTGGCGAAATTGAAAGTCATGTTCAGACTCATGCATCCTCGTTGATTCAAAGGCAGACTCCTAAAGAAGTTACTACGAACTCTTATGGCAAGTGATAAAACCCCACGCTATGTTTTAAGCGCGCCGTCGCACGCTGCAAATCTGCCGCGGCCTCGGCTTCGCGCCATCGCGCTTCGAGAAGCTGGCGATTGATTTCGAGCACAAAGAGATACGAGTCTTCGCCGGCGGCATACGCTTTTTGCGCGCGAATGGCGGCCTCGGTTGCAGCCGGCGCCCATTGCGAACGGCACAGCGCCAGCGTTTGTTGCGCGGCGAGATAGTCGAGGTGCGCTTCTTTCACTTCCAACGCGATGCGATGCTGCGCCGCCAGATATTGCCGCATGGCCTGCTCAATTTGCGCCTGCGCCCGCGCGGTTTTGGCGTTGTTCCGATTGAAGAGCGGCAGTTCAATTTGCACGCCGGGCCCCATTTCAAAGCCTTCTTTGCCCGCGCCGTTCGCGTCGAGCACGCCAGTGAGGTTGAGGATTTTTGTGCGCTCCCAGCCGAGACGCTTGCCCGCCGCTTCGATGGCGAGTTCCGCCGCGCGCAAATCCGGACGCGAAGCAAAAGCCTCCTTCGTCAACTCGGCATACGTGCGTGAGGGCAGCTCGGCCTCGGTTGCTGCAATCAGCGTGAAGGTGGTGTCGCGCCCGCCGAGTCCCAGCAACGTCGTGAAACGCGCTTGCGCCGCGTCGAAGGCTTGCGTGTGCCGCACGAAGTTTTCCTGCGCGCGCAGCGCTTCGAGGCGCGAGGCCGATTCTTCCAATGCGCTGATATCACCGGCACGCAAGCGCGCGGCGGCGATATTGGCGATCTCCTGCTGCAGGCGCGCGTTTTCTGCGGCGAGATTTTTTCGAGTTTCGGCCAGCGCGAGATCGGCGTGCGCGATTATCGCTGCACGCGCGAGATCGAGGCCGTGCTGCACCAAATTTTCCGCGACGCGCTCGGCGTCGAGCTTTGCCGCGGCAACGCGTTTCGGGCGCTGCCAGAGCAAATCAGCCGGCAAACTCAACGTCGCTTCGAGCTGCTTCGGGCCGACGGGAAAGAGCAGCGACAACATCGGATTACGCAACAAACCGGCTTCAATCAAGTCCGCGCGCGCGAAGCCAAGCTCGGCCAAATCAGCCTGAAACTGCGCATTGTTCCACAACGCGATGGCGACGGCTTCGTCTGCGGTGAGGCCGTCGGTTAGAGATAGTTTTTCCGGAAGTTCGAATGCGTCCGGGTTCGCGCCGTTCTTGAGATGGTGTCCGGTGCGTTCCACGAGCGATTTCGAAACATATTCGCGGTTGTACGGTGTGTGGGCGCAACCAGCGGGAAGCAGAATCCAGCAGAACGCCACAACAAAACGCCTTATCACTCTTCGCTTTCCTCAAATTTGTTTTTGATTTCATCCTGCGCAGCTTGCGGCAGATTGGAGGAATCAATGGTTTCCTCCACTTCGTGCCTGCGTCCATCGCTGAAGTAGGTCACATCGAAGCGCCGGCCGTTATTTTGAATGAAACCAAACTTGCTTTATAATTTACAGAATGGAAGTCAAGTCATTGTCATCGCACCGTCATATATATGTAAAATCAGCGTAAAGGTTTGCAGAATACGAATGGGCAGGAGAGTTGTCTTATTTAGGCCAATTTTCATGGTCGGGCGTTCGCCACGAATCCGGATGCGACAAATCAAATTCGCTAATGTGCTGGCGATAGTCTTTCACAAAGCCGCGCTGTTTGACTTCTTCAAGCAATTTGTTGAATTCCGGTGTGTACTTGACGCGCGTAGATGATGGGCCGGGGAGTTTGCGATCCATCACGATCTTGGCGCCTTCGGCTGGGCCGTCGTCTGTGGTGTAATATGGCGACAGCACGATGATTCTGGTTCCGAGAAACAAGGCTTCTTCAAGATCGTGTGTGACAAAGAAAATCGTCATCTGGTGTTGTTCCCACAGCTCGAGGAGAAACACCTGCATCTCTTCACGCGTGCCGGGATCGAGCGCGCCGAATGGCTCGTCCATCAGAATGATTTTCGGCTTCATGATGAGAGCCTGCGCAATCGCCACGCGCTGCTGCATGCCGCCGGAAAGCTCGTGGGGATATTTGTTGGCGTGCTCGCTCAACCGCATGCGTTCGAGAAAGGTCGTGGCTTCGTTGACCCAAGCCTGGCGGCGGCGGCGATAACCGGGATACCAAAGATATTTCTCCAAAAATCGAATTTGCTCCAGCTCCAGCCCGAAAATGACATTTTCCAAAACCGTGAGATGGGGGAAGAGCGAATATTTTTGGAAGACGATGCCGCGATCGCGATTCGGCAGGCCGGCGACGCTATCGTCAATCAGCACCGCGCCGGATTTGGCGCGCTCCCAACCGACGATCAGCCGCAGCAGCGTCGATTTGCCGCAACCGCTCGGCCCCACGACCGTGACAAACTCTTGGGGCCGCACTTTCAAATCAATATCGTTGAGGATCGTCGTAATCTTGCCGTCGCGCGGATAACGTTGATAAACGTCCTCAAGTTTCACAACAAAGATATCGTTCATGATACAGTCTGGATTCTTCTTCTCTTTTTTGCTTTTTATCTTTTTTATTATTGCTGCAGCCACCGAAAGCCCTTCTTCACCCACAGCCGCAAAATCAAATCCATCAGAAACGCCAGCAACGCGATCCAGAGCACATACGGAATGATGATGTCCATCGCCAGATAGCGCCGCACCAAAAAAATGCGATAGCCGAGTCCTTCGGTAGCGGCGATGGATTCGGCGGCGATGAGAAACAGCCACGCGCCTTTGAGATTGAGCCGCACCGAGTCCAGCGCTTTGGGAAAGATTTGCGGCAGCACGACTTTATAAGTCGCTTCAAAATCCGAGGCGCCGAGCGTGAAGGCTTTGACGTATTGTTCTTGCGGAATTTCTTTGGCGCGCAAGTAAGTGTCGAGCGTAATCGTCGGCACGATGCCGATGAAAATCAGCGCGACTTTGGCGGTCTCTTCCAATCCCAAAAGAATGAACAGAATGGGCAACAACGCCAGCGCCGGGATTTTGTCGAAGAACGTCACGAACTTCAGGAAATTCGCTTCGAAGAACGGCATGACGCCGAGATGCAACCCGAACAAAATCCCGACGACGGCGGCGAGCAAAACGCCGATGCCCAAGCGCCGCAAGCTGGCGAGGGTGTCAACCCACAATCGGATTTTGCCGTCGCGATCCGGCTCGGTTGCGGTTCGCCAAAAACCGTCGACGAGTTGTTGCGGCGTGGGCGTGACTTTGTCGTCCGGATTTTCCTGCTGGCGCTTCTCCGCAATGGCAAGATAGCCGGCAACGATCAGCACAAAAGGCAGAACCGCCAGCACGGTTCGCAACCAACGCGGGAGATCGGCGTAGATGCCGAAAATGTTGCGTATTCGCAAACGGTCATCTCCTTATTGTTCGCTCTATTTTTTAATCCGTGTAACGTGAAACGTGTAACGCTCTTCAATAAAAAAGCATTACACGTTTCATGAGTTACGTTTTACGAGTCACGTTTTATAGCTTCCCTTCCGCCGCCATCTGCATATACTCGGTCGAGAAGCGCATTTTTACGTTCTTCGGATTTCCCAAAGTTTTGCCGTCGGGGAATTGGATGCCGACTTGATCGACGGAGGTGGCATTTTCACCGAGCAGCTTGTGCTCGAAGCAGAATTTGCGGACGAAGTCCATGTTGCGAAGCAGCTCGGGAGATTGCGTGAACGCCACCGCATCTTGGGGGCGATAATACATCGCGGTGGTTTTGAGCTGCTGCTTGAACGAAGCCGGCGTCGTGCCGGAAAGCTCGGCCATTCTCGCGATCATCTTTTCGGCGGCGGGCGTGCGGCCCGACATCGTTGCCATCATTTCGTACCATGCGCCGGTGAGCGCCTTGCCGAGTTGTGGATTTTTTTTCAACACGTCGGTTTTCACCACCAGCAAATCGAGAATCTCGCCGGGAATCGCCGCCGAGTCGAACACGCGTTTCACGCCGGGCGTTTGCTCGATTTCCAAAGCCATCGGGTTCCACGTGACCACGGCTTTTTGTGAGGGGTTGGCAATAAAAACCGGCGCAATGTCCGCATCACTGGTGTTGAGGATTTTGACGTCTTTCTCGGTCAGGCCGTTGCCTTTGATCTCGAGCGCGCGCACGAGCAAATAATGCGACACCGACAATTCCACCAACGTGATCTGTTTGCCGCGCAGTTGCGGAACTTGCAAATTGTCGCGGGTGTAGAGCACATCGTTGCCGTTCGAGAAATCGCCAACGACGACGACAGTGTTGTCGATGCCCGAAGCCGCCGGCATGTCGAGACATTCCATGTTCGTCATCACACACGCATCCGCCTTGCCGGCAACGTACGCTTCGATGGAAGGAATATAATCGGCCTGGCGCACGTCGATCTCAATGCCGTATTTATCCGCCCATTTCTTGACGATGCCGGACTCAGCGGCATACGGCCACGGCATCCAGCCGACGTAGATCGACCACATTAAGGTGAACTTGGGTTTCTTGTTCTGTGCCAGACTGGTCTGATTTGAGGTGGTGATTATGCTCATTGCGAGAACAAAAATCAAGCTAACTGCCGTCACGGCGAAAATCAATTTACTGCGTTTCATCTTCATTTGCTCCATAGATTAAATTTATACAAATCATACCCAACAGTAAAATGTCATTCTGTAAAGAATCTTTTTTGTATTCAAGAAATATCTTAGTTTGAAAAAAGTTCCCTACGGGATGACATACGGAAACGATCATACGTTTGCAATGCAAGAACGGTGCACGGCAAATTAAATCTTCGGACGATCATTGCCCGAACCGGCTGTTTGCTTGGCAGCCTCTTTTTCCGCCGGCGCGGCTGGCGTTTCCTTCTGCGCCTTGCGCGCGGCGAGCATCTTGGCAAAAACGTCGCCGCCCTCTGAAGAGCGGCCGGCTTCGGCATACATCGTATCTTGCAATTCGACATTCGTGCCGGCCATCTTTTCCGTGACGCGCGCTTGCGCGGTGAGCCGGCGATTCTCTTCGAGCACCAACGACACCGGCCCTTCCTCAAACGAAGTTTTGATGCCCATCAGGCGATGATTCAGCTCGATGATTCTTTTCGCCGAGACAAAATCGGCAATGGCTTCGGCTTTCTTCGCCGGCAGCGATTGAATGTACGCCTGCATCTTGGTGAGCTGCAGCATGTATTTCTTCATGCTGTCTTCGTATTGCTTGATCTGCTCCGCAAGGCTTTGCTGCCGCTCTTCGACTTCGTTGATGCGGCTTTGAAAGCGCGTGAACGCGGCTTGATGCTGCGCAAAAGCGTCGTTGTTGCCTTCGACCTGCGCTTTTTCCGCCAAAGCCAGCGCGCCTTCGCGTTTTTTCAGCAGTTCTTTTTCCTCGTTATTCAAGCGCTCAAATTCGAGCCGTTTCGTTTCGATGACGTTTTCGACTTCGGCTACCGCTGATTCGAGCTGTTTATATTCCTGCACCTTCTGATTCATTTCGATATCGAAGGCGTCGCGAATGCCGGAGGTTGAGCCGGTGAACTGTTTGTTGGCCGCGCGCACCAGGCCGAGCGCTTTGCGGACACGATAGAACGTGATAAAGCGCCACAGCGCTTGCAAGATGCCAGGTTGTTCTTCCATCTGATGTTGCTCCTTTCATATTCTCGTTATGGGAGGGTGATGCCATTTACTCTCGATACAGTGTTACGATGAACTCTTCGCCGCTTTCAACGAAATCCGGTTCGCGTACCCCCAATTTTTTCATTTCACGCACAACCATCGGAATGCCGCGACCGAGTTTTTCAACAAAGTGAAAATCCTGCAAAAATTTCATCAGAATCGGGTTGCGTGGAACGTGGGTGGATTCTTTCATTTTTTCAATGGTGACGCCATTCGGCAGGCGGCCAGGGCTGTGAATTTCCAGGCGATCTTCAAACAAAAAAATTCGCACATTGCCCATGAGTCCCCAACGGCGATGCAGCAATGCGTTGATAATCAGTTCGCGCAAAACTTTGTCTGGAAAAATGACGTGATCAACTCGCTTCATGCCCTCGATCTGGGACGCGGTTTGCAAATTTAAATTCAACACCCGCTGCGCATCCTCGATAATTTGCGGCAGCGGGCCGGTGAGACTTTTTCGATCCAGCAATACGTCACTAACATCTTTTCCATTGAAATGTGCAAACAAAACCTCGCTCTGCGGCAAGTAACGTTCCGGTTGCAGGCCAAACATTAACATGCCCACGACAGTAGTCGAGTTGCCAGCTTGCGCCAAGATGTCGAGATTTTGCAACAGCCGGTCGCGGGCTGTTTCATCTTCATCATTGAGATTGATATGCGCCGGATGCAAGTTGTGAAAATAATCAAGCAATTTTTGCCAATTCAAATCTTTCAGGCTTGTATTGGATATTGGCGTGGTCTCGTAGTGAACCAGGCCGGAATCCTGAAACAGACGCGAGAGTTCTTCGCGGGAAGCTTTGCGCGCGGTGCTGCCGGCGCGAATGTAGTAATCGCCTTTTTGCGTATGATATGGCTTGGCGATTCCAGCAGGAATATCCAGCACGACAACGTCCTTGCCTTCGATCGCAAGCTTTTGGTAGCCGGGAATGATCTGCGGCACAACATTGTTGCGGCAGATGTTGATCACCCACTCTTCCACATCCGGTCGTGAGACACCGGAAATTGTGCCGTCATCCTCAACGCCGAGCAGAATTTTGCCGCCTTGAAAATTGAGAAAAGAAACTATTTCTTTGGCTAAATCCTCGGGCTTGATTTGCTCGGATTTAAATTCGAGATGCGAGCTTTCACCGGTCGCAATGAGATTTTTAAGTTCAGTCATAAAGAACCTCTCGACATATTGGGATCTAATTGGCCTTTTCGCTGGCGGCCAGATAAATCTCATCTGCCGCACTCATATTTCGTATTCGTGTTTCAACGCGCCGCGCCGCCGCCACCGCGGTTTCCAAGCGCGTGATCGCATCATCGACGTTGGTTTTTGGCAGCGCTTTGGCTGCTTCGGCGCCGGCAAATTGCATGTATGCCTGTTCCAAGCTCGCTTCACACGTCTCGGACTCCGTAAACAATTCGGCGAGCGCGCTTTGGCGCTGGCGATGCAAGTTGATGCGTTGCTGGTTCAACTCGAGGCGACGCTCGAGCGCGCCCGCTTCCCGCGCATTGGAATCACCGGTCTTTTGCAGCTCCAGCCGTTTCTCCTCCCACTGCTGCGCTTCTTGCGCCAATTTATCCACGTCAATCTCTTTCAAAGCGCGCGTGATGCCAACCGCCGTGCGCAATACTTCCACCCCTTGGAAATAGGCGTCTTCAGCGAGAATTTGCAGGCGCATGGCCGGCATGGCGCTGCCTTTCGCCTCGCGCGCTTGCAAAAAATTTTTGAACTTCTCATAAGCCTGGTGCAATTCCAGCGCCGCCTGCTCACCCTCTTTGGAACTCAGCTTGCGGAATTCATCGCGAATCGTGACGATTTCGTTTTCCTGTTTGGCGCGGCGGTGCGCCAGTTGCGTGCGCACGTACTCTTGCGCCAACCGCTCGCCGCGAATAAAATAGTTGAAAATGAACGTCCCCACACTGAGAAAACCGGCGCCGAGCGCGAGCAGGAGGGAGGCGTTGTTGGCGCCAAAGGCCAGCATGTACAATCCGGACAAAATCGCGACCGCCGCTGAAAACGTCGTCAGCGGATTTTGCAGGGTTTCGCTCAAAATGTATTTTTCAATGGCGCCGGGCGTCGCATCGAACGTCGGCGGCTTTGTCGGACTTTCAGAGTTCACGGCGGCAAAAAATGTCATTCTGGAAGAATCTTTTTTGATACAAGCACTTGCCTTGAACCGCAAAAAGATTCCTGCGGAATGACATCAAGGCAGCGGCGAATTGAATAATTTTTGTCGAATCAAATCGCATTTTCCTCCACCAACACAAACTCGACGCGCGGCAAGCGATATTGATACGCGCGCTCGGATTCATTCGGCAAGCGGGGGAGAGGCTCGGCTGCACCCAACCCGACGGCGCGCAGGCGGTCGGGATCGATGCCGTGCACCACTTCGAGATATTTTTTCACCGCTTCGGCGCGCTCTTGCGAGAGCTTGAGATCGGCTTCGGCAACATTGCCGCGCGAAGTGTGGCCTTTGATCAAAACGCGATACTGCGGATAATTGTTGACGAGCGCTTGCGCCGCGGCATCGACTTCGAGTTTGCCGGCAAGCGCCAAAATTCCCGTGCTCTGTTGAAACGTGATGGGACGAATCGCCATCGTGCCGATTTCATTGAGCGCTTTCCATTGCCCCTCAGAAAGGGCGGCGAAATCTTTCGGCGCGGTGGGCGGCGCGCCCAAGCTGGCGAGGCCGCCGCTTTGATAAAGTTCCGCCACAAAATCGCGGTTGGTGATAAGAAACGGATTGTTCTCCAGCGGATCGGCGCTCAGCTCGCCGTTGCGGATCATGATGTCGGTGATCGAGCGGATGGAGTTGATGATCTGCTCGTCACCAACGACACCGCTGCTGCTGAGATTGAACCATTGCAGCGCGTTCTCCGCGAGATCGGCATAATCGATCTTGTCCAAAATATTCTCGATGGCCTTCTCGCTGAGTTTCGATGATTTGGCAAATTCCCGCAACATGCGCGGCCGGTCGTTGGTGTAAATCTGAATGGCGCGGAAATAATCGCGGTGAAACATCTTCACCAGCTCCGGTCGCTTGCGAATCGCTTCGCGGTTGAAAACGATCACGTCAATGATCAAGCCGCGCACTTGCTCCGAGCTAAAAATAACCTTCACGCCGTTGATCTCGAGCGCGCGCGACACGTCCGGCTCCCAAAGAATCGCCACATCGACGAGCTTTTTCTGCAATTTTTCCAGCGCATCTTTCGAGCCTTGCGCTTCGACGCGCCACGGGCCGGAGTAGCGAAGCTGATCGAGGCCGAAATGCACCACCGGAATGCTCAAGAGAAACGAGCTGGGCGAATCCGGCGTGAACGCGATGCGAAGATTGGCATTGTTCAGCGCATTGATTTTGACCTCGTGGCCATTGGTGGCCGTCACCCGATCCGCATAGCCGACAATGGCGTCCGCGCCTTTGGACTCGCTGATAACGGTGGTGATGACGCCAGGAAATTTGTTCGCCGCGCCGTGGCTGAGATACGAGTTGATCGGCAGCACGATGAAATCGTATTTGCCCTGGGCGAATTTCTGCAAGCGCTCGGCATACGCGCCGCCGTCGTCGGTCCATTCGAGCAGAAAGCCCTGCTGGGCCAGCGCGCGCTTCGTCTCGCTGGAGCGGATGAATTCGTAACCAATGTAATTGTCACCGGCGCCTGCAATTTTGCCTTGAATCTTCGCGGCATCCGAGGTGGCGACTTGGCCTTTGGCAAAAAAACGGGGTGCGAGAAACTTCCACACCCCGATGGCCAATGCCCCTAAGATGAGCAGCAGAAAGACGCCGATGGTTGAGCGTTTGATGGGCATGAGTATGATGATTTTAAGGATGCCGGGGGCTTGACGCTTGTTGTTGGTTACCGGTAGCTTGTTGCTTAATGCCCCCTTTATTTGCGACTGGTACAAACTTTTTTAACTTCTTCTTACGCATGAAAAAGTGGCTCCCAATAAGATTGCTTTTATTAGCAATGAATTTTCCAAAAGATATAGCAAATGGCCCTGGCCCCAGAGTGAAGAAAGCAATAATCAAACCGAAAATTGCCAAATGGACTTGATATTCTTCAGTCCAACTGTTTACATGATAATCAAACTCTTTACTTGTAGTTTGCCAAGACTTTCCATCTATTGAATATGTTACTATCAAAGTTACTTTTTTATTACCATAACTGGATGGTTGTATAAAAAGTTTGTCAAATGGAGACTCCGAATCAGTCTTTAAGAAAGGATAGTCAAGATAACCAGCAATTTTTTTTCTAAATATATTTTTCTCAGTAGAGGGTTTTAATGCTATAAGTATTACCTCATAACTAGAATCTCTATCTCCATAGCTCAATTTAGTGTCTTTTTCTGAATATGCTACAATTTTTATGTTAGCTGGATCAAGTTCTCCATAGCCAGAAAGACCAAAAGTAATTGCTATTGTTTCACCCGTGTTGATCGTATATTTATCGGGCACTATCCAAAGTTCCCAAGCACTTTCATAAGATACACAAGGAGTGGTGGTCAACATTAACAGAAGCAATGCAATTATGTAAAAATAGTTTTTTAAGAAGATCATAAACATAGCTCCTAAAACAGGGTGAGATTACACCACATAATAAATCCCATTGTCAAGAAATTGGCCATTCAAAATATTTCAGCCACTTTTCCTAGTCACTGCTTCGATTCCATCGCTTGTGCCTCCAGAGCCTCAAACGTCTTCGCATCATAAAACTCCGTCTCCGCCACCGTGGCTTCGAGTGCTTTGGCCAAGTCTTCAAAATTATCGGCGGCGCGATAGGAGACGGCGTATTGCCGCAGCGGATGATCTTCTTTGATGCACAGGCCGATGGCGTAAATCGGAATGGCATTCTCGGTGGCAAAATCGGCAGCTTGCGGAATGTCATCGGCGAGGCCGTCGGTGACAACGATGAGGCGGAATTCGCCGTAGCCGAGCTGTTGCTCGCGTTGCCGCGCCAAAATTTCAGCGCCGAAGCGGATGGCTTCAGCCAATGGCGTGCCGCCGCCGGCTTCGATGGCGTTAATGGCTTGCAGGAAAGCAGCCATATTATTCGTTCCCAACGGCACGACTTCTCGCTCGGAGCGGCTGCGATGATTTTCGTCAAAAACGTAGAGGCCGAGATTAACGTCTTGTGGAACGTTTTTGAGAAATTCCGCCACCGCCCATTTCGCCCCTTCGAGCTTGCGATCAAAAGTTTTATCGCCGCCGCAATCGCTGCTCAACGGGTCGCGCATGCTGCCGCTGCCGTCGAAGATGAAATAGAAGTTGCGGGCTAAAGAAATTTGTCCGAGGTCCGAAGTTGCGAAGTCCGAAGTCGCTGGGGCTGTGGTTGTTTCGGGCGTGATGTCGGTGGCGGCTTGCTGCTGGTCGCGCTGCCGTTTTTCGCAACCGATAATCTGTAAAAGAAGACAAGCGGCGACCAAAATTGTCATTCTGAAAGAATCTTTTTTGAGTTTTGGACAATTGCCCTTGACCGAAACAAGATTCCTTCGGAATGACATCTTTTCCCTTTTAGTTTTGTGGTTACTTTTAATTTTCAACATGACATCAATCCGTGAAAATCCGCGTTATCAGCGTCATCCGTGTTCAAAGCTTTTACTGTAACGGCGTAAACTCGGTCAACTCGGCTTCTACCTGTTTCAAGCGAAATACCACGCGGCGGTTGGCGTTCCACTCTTCTTTGGTTTTAGGGGGATTGTATTTTGGACTATTGATGCCCACTCCCGCCGGAACGAAGCGCGATTCATCGAGCGCAATGCCGCGTCTTTTGGCATAAGCCAAGAAGCTTTTCACCACCGCTTGCGAACGCTCGTAGGAGAGATTCTTGGCGCTTTGTATCATCTGGTTGATTAAGGCTGGCGATTCGCCTTGTTGTTTCGCCTTCAAAACGCCGAGCGGATCGGAATGGCCTTCGACGACGAACAACGCGCCGGCATAGGTTTGCGCCAGCTCAAGCGCTTTTTGAAAATCCGTCGCATATTTATTTTCGGGAAAGTCATTTTGATTCGGCTCGAAATTGATTTCCGAAAGGAAGAGCGTGCCTTCTTCGGCCCAAGTTTCGGTTTCGACAGCGAGTTTCTTTTCAACTTTCTTCGGATCGAAGGCGGGTTTGGTGAGCGTGACGCCGGCGGTATTTTTCAGGCCGGCAGAGAGTTTGGCATAATCCCAGTTGGCGTGATTCAGCGACGCTTTGGCGGAAAGTAGGGCGAGGCTTAAAAGCGAGGTTTGAATTTCACTCGTCAAACGCTCGAAATTGCGTAGTGTACCCTGGCCCGTGAAGAATGCGACGTTGCCAGGATAGCCGACAAACTCGCAGTCACCGAGCAAGGCTTCGGCATCGGCAGTGGCTTGCGGGCTGCCGAGCAGAATGTCGGCAGCTTTGCCGAGCAGTTGCAGGTTTTCAGCTTGGCGCGAGGATTTTTGTTGCTGCAAAAGCTGCAAAGCTTCCTGGCCACGCAACAAACCGTGAGTGAGCTTTTCAACTTCACTGCGATTGCGGTCGAGATAATCCGAACGCACGGCGTAGACATCCGCAATGATACGCGAAGCGGTTTTGGTCGTGAGCAAAATTTTGGCGCCTTTCACCGACATCTCAGCGCCAGTGCCGACATTGCCGCCGGAAGTGAGCGCGAGCGCATCAGGAATAATGACCATCGCGGCGTCGATGGTTGGATCGACACGCATGGCGCTCGCCGGATCGGTGGCAACACCTTTGGTGTCGTAGGGAGGAAGCGTGAGATCGGGAAGCCACGCGAGGGTGACATCACGAAACGAGAGGCCGTCATCTGCCAGCACTTTGCCTAGGTAATCAAGGTGCGGGCCATAAGCTTGCAGGGCGATTTTCTTTCCACGCAGATCGCGCACGCGTTTGATGCTGCCGCGCACCACCATCGCGTCGCCGCCGGTCGACCACGTGAGTTGATAAAACGGCACAAGGTTGACGCCCTTTGCCGCGAAAGCGGAGGCGGCCAAATTGATCATGCCCATCGTGCCGCGCAGATAGGGCGTTTCGCCGTCCAAACATTTTTGCGCTTGCGTCACAAAATTGTCTTCGCGAAAAATATCAAGCTCCAAACCTTCATCAGCGAAGATGCTGCCTTTTTGCGTCGAGGCGGCGCCATTCGCATAAATCGTCGCAATATCGCCGCCCCAGGTAATCACCGGCAATTTCACCGCGCCGGCGCTGCGCACTGACTTGACGGAACCGGTGAGGGTGGCGCTCAAAGATTTCGGCGTGTCAAGGTACTTTACTCGTTGCGCGAGTGCTTCAGTCGCCGCAAAGCTACAGAGCAAGATGACCACCGCGAAATGATAAAAAAGCATGCGTTTCATTTTATTGTCTCTCCAAAAGTTTTGGAATCATTCGATATGAAGTTACGAGAGGGAACGCACAAAAGTTTTATGGCGGAAATCAAATCGAAAAAAAAATTCGACGTGCGTTATGATCGCCGGCATAATTATATCAGTCGCCACACCGAAAAAAATCTGGAGCGGCGGGCGCGGCCTTTTTAAATCAATATAATGCGTTTTGGGAAGATTATCAATTAAAAAAGAAAACCCAAGCCTCCACGATACAAGCGGAAGCCTGGGGTTATTAATGAGAAGAGATCGTTCTTATCGTATGAACATGAGCTTGCGCGTTGCCGTAAAGGCGCCGGCTTCGAGGCGATACAAGTACACGCCGCTGGCCGCCTTTTCGCCGGCATCATTCGCGCCGTCCCAGGAGATTTGTTTTAATCCCGCGGCTTCAGGCGCATCGACGAGCGTCCGGATTTTTTCGCCGAGGAGGTTGTAAATCACCAGCTTGACGTTGGCTCGCTGCGGCAGTTCATAGCGCAAAAGAGTTTGCGGATTGAAAGAGGAAGCGGCAAAAGGGTTGGGGAAATTTTCGTGCAGCGCAAATACTGCCGGGCGGCTCGGATGATCTTTGACAGCGACGGTGGGAGTGTAATTTACGGTTAGAAACGGGCGAACATTGCTGTCAGGATTTTCTCGCGTGTCAAACCGTTTGGCATTTGTTGCTGTATTCTCAACTCCACGCAGCAGCCAGCCAAAGTTGGTTGACGGCGCATTCAGCCAGGCTTGCACGTCGTTGACCATCTGCGGTGTCGAACCCCACGTATAAAAACCAATACTGGCAACCGCCTGGCTATCGCTGGCAGCCGCGGCAAAATTGCCGCCGGCAGTCGTCCAAAAAACCGTGTTGAAAAACCGGTGTATCCACGTCGCGTCGCCGGTTGCGGATGTCGCGCCGCCGCCTTCTTCGCTGGAGGCGTTCGACGGGCCTTCGCCTCAATCCGCCAGCACGCGATGCAGCTTGACGAATTGCTCGCCGGAAATGGTTCGAGACATGTGAAGCCTGAGCGTGACGCTATTGATGGTGGAACTGGCGGGAATATTGCCGGCGATGTCGAACGCCAGCAAACCACGCCGGCGTTCTGATTTGGCCGTGGTGCCCACAAAAAAGTACTGGCCCGCGCCATTGCTGAACTCGCCGATGCTGCTTTCATAGAGGGTGTTATCTTTGTTGGCTGGAATTTGGATCTGAGTCTGCGCCGAAGCGAATGGTGTGAGGAGTCCGGCAAGGGTGGTTACTTTGATGACAATAGAAAAAATTTGTGTGATTTGCGTTTTCTTGCTTTTCCGGTTGCGCATGGTTTTTATTTTTAGCGTCTGAATTTTCTCTCCTGCTCGCTGAGGCAGCTCACTAACGAGCAGACAGAAGAAAGAGATCAATTCCAAATTCATTGACCGGTCGCCTATAACCCTCAGTGAACCAAAAATTTAAGCGACCGGTCAATGAATATTTGTTCGGCCCGATGGGCGCAGCCTTATTTGCTCAACAACATTTTGCGAATTTGCGTGCGTTCGCCGCTTTGCAGGCGATAAAAGTAGAGGCCGCTGGAATGTTTCGCGCCGTCAAATTCGAGACGGTAAGATTTGCCGGCTTCTGCTTGCCGATTAAAGAGCACCGCGACTTCATGTCCGAGCACATCATACACGGACAAACGCGCTGGCTGCGTGCGGCCCAAGACAAACTCGATGGTCGTGATCGGATTGAAGGGATTCGGATAATTCTGGCGCAGGTCAAACGTTTCCGGGTTGAGGCCGGCAACGGTTTCCGCAACCGAAACCGTGCCCGCTGGCCGGAAGTCCGCGCGCGACGACGGCTGAATTTGCGGAACGCCGTTAAATTGCGTGGCAACGCCCACAACATCGAATGTGCCTGCCGGCGGTTGCGAGCCATCGATGTCAGTGTCTAAATCAATAAACATCGCAAGGCTGTCGCCGGCAGTATCGCGGAGGATAATTGTCGAATTGCTGCCGGTCGCCGGCCAGGTTCCGCTTTTGATGCTGACACGCGAAAGCCCGATATACTGGCCTTCAATACTCGCTTGATTCGCTTTGTATTGCGTCATCGTGACGAGCCGGGGAGGAGGCAATCCGGGCGTTCCTAAAATTTCGACCTGATTACCCTGCACTTCAATATTTTTTCGGCTATTGATCGTATAAACAAAACCGTTTTTCACCTGAATCAACGTGCCGGTTGGAATCGCCAATTTGCCGCGAATAAAGACGCGCAGGCCGCCGGTAGCGTCTTGAAAATAATATTCAGTATTGGTAAGTCCCAACTGAAAATCTACGGTGGTGACGACGCCTTGCAAGTTGACATTGAACGTGGTATCGGCCAGCGTCCGCGACACCCCAATCGGCGTCAGCAACGGCAGCGTGTTGACATCAGTCACCACCTGGCCGCGAATTTCGCCGCCGCCGAAGTTGGCCGAATGGATGTTGACGTAGAGCCTTCCACTAAGGAGTTCAAGAAGCCGGTCAGAATTTAGCGGCTGGGTGGCATCGGAACTCTTCCACGAACCCGTCGCTGTATTTTTTCCGCTGAAGTCAATGGCGCGAACCACGCCGGCGGCTGTTCCGGCCGGGCCATTATGGAAATGGGCAGCGGCAAAACTGCTGCTCAAATTGGCATACGTAATTTCATAACTCAACTCGGTGCCGTTATCAGCCAATGTAAAAACGCCGGTTCCCGTGGCCCGACTGATAACCGGCGTCGGCGCTTCTTGCAAACCGGTGAGCTTGGTTGAAAAACTGATGCCGTAATTGATCTTGAGCTGGCCGCGGAGTTCGCCGCCGCTGTTGGCTGTCGTGTGAAAGTTGACGTAGATATTTCCGTTCAGAAGTTCGTTGACGAGAGTTGGCGTGAGAGGCTGACTGGCGTCGGTGCTCTTCCAGACTCCGGCAGAATTGGCCGCAATGCCGGTACCTCCAGTTGCCAGGAAATTGAGGTTCCGAACCACCCCGGCGGCCACGCCAGCAGGGCCATTATGGAAATGGGCATTGTTAATTCTGCCACTAAAACCGCCGGCAACCGTCACATCATAAGTCAGCTCGGTGCCATCGTTATTGAGCATGAAGGTACCGGTTCCCGCCGCGTTGGTGGTAACCGGCGGCACTTCTTGCGCGCCATCCAATTTGGCTGTAAAACCGATGCCCGTAGTGACGAGAACTTGCCCGCGGATTTCGCCTCCAGGATTGGCAGCTGTATGCAGATTCACATAAATGCGCCCGGCTAACAATTCAGTGACCAACGCGGACGTCAAAGGCTGCATCGCATCGTCGCTTTTCCATGATCCGGAAGCAGTATTGCCATTAAACGAAATATTCCGAACCACGCCTGCGGCGACCCCGGCCGGGCCATTATGAAAATGTGAATTCGTTAGTGAACCGCTCAAGCCGGCAAAGGTAATGTGATATTCTAATTCCGTGACTGTGCCACTGCTTGAACTCTTGAGTTTGAATGAACCCGTGCCTGTGCCGGTGGTGGTGACCGGCGGGACTTCTTGCGCGCCGTCCAGCTTGGCCGCGAGACCGATTCCGTAATCAACCAAAACTTGCCCGCGAATCTCACCGCCTGGATTCGCCGCCGTATGAAGATTGACATAAATTCTGCCGGCCAAAAGTTCGCTCACCAACGTCGGGGTAAGAGGCTGCGTCGCGTCGGAGCTTTTCCACACGCCCGATGCGGTGTTGCCGGTAAACGTAATGCCGCGAACCACACCAGCGGCCACTCCAGCGGGCCCATTATGGAAATGCGAGTTCGTCAATGCACCGCTCAAACCGGCAAAAGTGATGTGGTAACTTAATTCTGTTCCCGTGCTGTTTAAGGTAAAGGCTCCGGTTGCGGTTGCGGCAGTGGTGACCGGTGGAACTTCCTGCGCGCCATCAAGTTTTGCCGTAAAATGAATTTGCGCCTGCGCGCTTTGAGCGGCAAGCAAAAACATCGCAGAGATGAAAATAAATCGTAACGCTTTTTTCATCACGAGTCTCCTTCCTGTGGGGTTAGATTTTTTGGGGGAAAGCAGTTGATTAGAGTCGAACCAACTTTTAAAAATTAATCAAAACCGATGCCAGAAAAGTTGCAACGTTGAAATTGCTAAATTTGGGAGAGAAATCCAATCCAGCAAACGAGTGAAATTCATCAGATGCTTGTAAAATTTAAAAACGCCTCTGCTGATGAATTGTATAAAATACAACCGTTATCGCCTCTGGCTAATTGGTCGCCGCAGAATCCGCTTGGCTGGCGGTCGTGTTATCAGGAAACCATTTGAGCAGGAGCTCATTTTTTCCGCTTGCTTCGACCGCAACGATTTGCCGCTTGACGCCGAGTGATTCGTGCCACATCACCAAATCATAGCGCCCGATCGGCAGCTTGGGCAAGTCGAACTTGCCTTCGGCATCGGTGACGGCAAAATAACGGTGGGGCATCACCAAAATATAACCGCTCATCCAATCGTGGCCGGCATCCGAACGCAATTGCAGCAGCCCCGGTTTGTCGAGTTTTTGCAGCGCGGTGTGATCTTGCTGGTGAAAGGCAAAATGGAAATAGGTTTCTTGCTCGGGGTCAAAAATGTTTAACGTGCTGGTTTCTTTCCACCCGCCGGCAAATGGCCGCCAGCGCGCGTGCACATCGTGCAAAATCAGATCGCTGTTGCTAATCAGCAATTGGCCGCCGACGCCGAGCGCCAAAACGTGCGGCTGAAAACGGCAGACTTTGATATCCAAATTCAGCGTGACCGCCGGCAAAGCTTCAGCCTTGATATTCGCCAAAAAAACCAAAACGTTTTGCAGTCCGCCTTTGGGGTGAACGAGTAGCGTCTCGTCGGGAATAGTCTCACCGCAGGCGGCGCGATCTTGAGAGACGGCAAGCGGTTTCAGGACCGGAATTGGGCGGTTATAAAGAACCAAACCGTTGACAGCAGCCGAGGGAGGATTGTTCGCAGCGACGAGCACAACAAAGATCGGGGAAAAAAACAAGACGGGAAAAAACTTCCTCATAATCAAAACTCCTATTCGTCCGAGAGCCGTTTGAGATTAAACTGCATCCTGAGTTGCCGTGCGAGGACTGTGTCTAGAGAAGGCCGTTGATAGTATAAAAAAAATTTTGAGAAATTCCAAGCACGAATTTTTGTTAATTTTGTTTTGTTTCAAGAAAAAACGCGGTTATCTTATCATTGAGCTTATTCATCGATCATCCATTTCAAGGAGATAACATGGAATTGAAAAAAAAAATTGTCCTGGTTACCGGCGCCGGACGCGGCATCGGCCGGGCGATTGCGCTGGCATTGGCGCAAGAAGGCGCGAAAGTGGCGCTGGCGGCGCGCCGTCAAAATGAATTGGAAAACGTCGCCCAAGAGATTCGCACGTTCAAAACTGAGGCTTTGGTCATTCCGACCGACATGCGGGATGAACAACAAATTCGCGCGATGACGGCGAAAACGGTGTCGCATTTCGGCGGCCTGCAAATTCTCGTCAACAACGCCGGGCTGGGTTATTTCAAGCCGGTCGCCGAGCTGGCAACGGCGGAATGGGACGAAATGTTCGAGGTCAATTTGCGCGGCGTTTTCCTCGCGACCCGCGAGGCCATTCCGCATTTGCGCCAGGCAAAAGAGAGTTTCATTATTAACGTTGCCTCACTGGCGGGAAAAAATACGTTTGCCAACGGCGGCGGTTACACCGCGACGAAATGGGGCTTGCGCGCTTTTAGTCACTGCCTCATGTTGGAAGAACGGCAACACGGCGTGCGTGTGCTGGTGGTTTGTCCGGGCTCGGTCGATACCGAGTTTGCGGCTGCAGGCCGCGCCAACTCGCCACATTCCAGGAAAAAAGAAATCATTCTACCGGAAGATGTCGCCGAAACGATCATCATGTCGATCAAAATGCCGCAGCGCACGATGGTGAGCGAGCTCGATATTCGGCCTACCAATCCATGAGCCGGACGAGCCTGCACCAAAAGGATAACACCCGGATCAGAAACTCACACTGATAATCCGCGTGAGTTTTTGATCCGCGTGTAATTTCTTTTTTTGCACACATTGAATTTTTAAAAGCAGTTCTCTTTTCGTTGCGACAACCATATTGACTTTTTGCCAGAAAATTCCGATATTAAAATATCAAATTTGCATCAAACGTTTTATCATCATTCACAAAAAGGAAATAGGAGGTTGTTATGGCTTACGAGTATAAACTCACCGCCCGTCCGTATTCCGATGACGACGCGAAAACACTTCTCAAGAACGTCGTCAGTCCGGAGACGACGGATTGGCATTACAACACGCATCACAAAGGCTATGTCACGGCGCTGAACAATATTGAGAAAGCGCTCGAAACCGCCGATCGCGCCGGCGCCAACGGCAATTACAGTCAAATCGGCGAATTGAAACGCCGTTATACTTGGAATCATGCCGGCGCCCTGCTGCACGATGTATATTGGGAAGTGATGGGCGGCGACGGCGATGCTTCCAAAGGCGCCGATATCAAGGCTGCCATCGAAAAAGAGTTCGGCTCGTTCGATAATTGGAAGGCCGACTTCAAAGCGTGCTGCGTCTCTGCCAAGCTGAGCGGCTGGGGGCTTTTGGTTTATGACGCGCTATGGAGCAAGCGCCTGCTCAATGTTCTCGTCGACGAGCATCACTACGGCGCGATTTGGGGCGGCGTTCCGCTCGTCGCCTGCGACGTGTTCGAGCATGCGTATTATCACAAAGACGGCCCCGGCCGAGCGAAATATATCGACGGCTTTATCGGCAATCTGCATTGGGGCCGCATTAACGCGCGCTATAAGAAATTTGCGAAATAGCGCTTCGGAAATTTTAAAAATTTGAAGTGGGCTTTTCTTCGCCCACTGAATCGGAAATCCCACAGAAATAAAAAAATGAAAACATTTCTGTGGGATTTCAAATTCTGTGGGCTGATTTTTACTTGTCTTTTTATTGAAAGGAAACGTTTTTGTAACGTGCCAGAATCTAAAACAATTCAACGTATCACCTTGATTCCCGGCGATGGCATTGGTCCGGAAGTGAGTCGCGCTGCCGTGAAGGTGATCGACGCCGCCGGCGCGAACTTAGAGTGGGAAGAAGTTGAAGCCGGAATCACCGTGGCCGAAAAATACGGCAAACCGCTGCCCGATCATGTTCTCGATAAGATTAAAAAAAACCGTGTCGCGCTCAAAGGCCCATTAACGACAATCGTCGGCAAAGGCTTTGCGAGCGTCAATGTCGAGCTGCGCAAAACCCTCGATTTATATGCGAACCTGCGGCCGGTGCAAAATTTGCCCGGCATTCAATCACGTTTTGGCGATATTGATCTCGTCGTCGTGCGTGAAAACACGGAAGATTTGTATTCCGGCCTTGAGCAAAAAATTGCGTCCGGCGTCGCGCAGAGTTTGAAAATCATCACGCGCAAAGCCTCGGCGCGCATCGTCAAATTTGCCTTCGATTACGCCGTCAAACATCGTCGCAAAAAAGTGACGGCGGTGCACAAGGCCAACATCATGAAGATTAGCGACGGCTTATTTCTCGAAACGGCCCAAAAAGTTGCGAAAGACTATCTCCAGATTCAATACCAGGAAGTCATCGTCGACAATCTCTGCATGCAGCTCGTGATGAAGCCGCAGCAATACGACGTGCTTGTGCTCACGAATTTGTATGGCGACATCGTCTCGGATTTATGCGCCGGTTTGGTCGGAGGATTGGGGCTTGTGCCCGGTGCCAACATCGGCGATAAATGCGCAGTTTTCGAGGCGGTTCACGGCAGCGCGCCCGATATAGCGGGAAAAGGCATCGCCAATCCGCTGGCGATCATCTTGTCCGGTATATTGATGCTGGAGCATATCGGACAAATGAAAACAGCCGCGAAAATCCGCGAAGCCATTCATCGCGTGACCGAAAAGGGAAAGGCGTTGACGCCCGATCTCGGCGGCAAGGCCTCGACGATGGAAATGGCAGAGGCGATTGTTGCGGAGATGAAGTAACGTAAATGCGCAAAGGCGTATAAAATCGTTTTGCCTCAATCGCTTTTACTGTCATTCTATTTTAGGATTCTGTACCACTTCAGGAGGAAATTCACATCATGATTTTCGACCGGATTTCGTTGTATTTCTATTTATTGATCCTCGCTCTGTGGGTGGGAGGCGCCTTTGTGCTTGCCTTCGTCGTCACCCCGAAAACCTTCCAAGCCGTCCCGTCTCAAAGCCGCGCCGGCACGCTGGTGGGCACGTACTTGAAAACGTTTGACATTTGGAAAATATTTTTTATATTGGGATTGGTAACGTTCAGTTTAGTCCGAACTTCCGAGGGTCTCTTGCCTGCGCCCTCGCCTGTGGAAGTTGCGGCGATTTTGTTCCTGTCTTGCAGTTGGATGGGCCAATATTTTTTTCTTAATCCACGGATGGAAGAACTGCGTCAAGCCATCGGCTACTTCGACAACGCGCCAGCCGACTCGCCGCTGCGCCCGCGCTTTGCGCTGCTGCATCGCGTCGCGATTTTTCTTACACTCGGCGATTTAGCCGCCGGTTTGTTTTTGTTGTTTTACGTGGTTTTTCGATTGAATTAAAAACGTTTGCCAATTGTTCGTTTAACCGGCAAACAAGCTAACGAGTTTATATGGCAGACTTTCAACCCAAAGGTTTACCCGTTTTTACACCGCCTGCTCCGGCGCCGCCAAAACCGACGATGCCAAATGCGAAACATATCATCGCCGTCGCCAGCGGCAAAGGCGGCGTCGGCAAATCGACCGTTGCGGTGAATTTTGCGATTGCCCTGGCGCAAACCGGCGCCAAAGTCGGCCTGCTTGACGCCGATATTTATGGCCCCAACGTGCCGATGATGACCGGCACCGAAGGCAAGCAACTCACCGGCGCGCCTTCCGGAAAAATCGCGCCGATTGAAAAATACGGCTTGAAAATCGTTTCTATCGGCTTCGTTAATCAAGGTGATACCGCCGTGATTTGGCGCGGGCCTCTGGTTGGCCGTATGATTCAACAATTTCTGACCGAGGTCGAGTGGGGCGAATTGGATTATTTGATCGTCGACCTGCCGCCCGGCACCGGCGATGCCCAGCTTACGCTCTCGCAATCCGTCGCGCTCACTGGCGCGGTGATTGTGACCACGCCACAGGATGTTGCCCTCAGCGACGTTAAAAAGGGCATCAACATGTTTCGAAAAGTCGAGGTGCCGGTGCTGGGGTTGATTGAAAACATGAGTTATTTCGCCTGCCCGCATTGCGGTGAGCGCTCGGAAATTTTCTCGCACGGCGGCGGCAAAGCGGCGGCGGAACAATTCGGCGCGCCTTTTCTCGGTGAAGTTCCCATCGATTTGAAAATCCGCGAAGGCGGCGACCGCGGCGAACCGGTCGTCACGCAACAAGAAGAGTCACCGGCCAAAGCGGCTTTTCACCAAATTGCGACGCAACTGGCCGCACAAGTCACGGCTTTGGCGGAAGCCGGCAAAGAGCAAAGCATTCTCGGCAAAGTCTTCAAATTTTCGTGAGGCATCTTGGTGCGGGAGGAAAATGTTTAGTAAGTGGTTTGTCCCTGATTTTTCCGTGCATTTTAAGAGGAACTTATGGCCAATAGCAACCTCCCTTCGGAAAAGACTCCGAAGAAGGGTTCTGCTCAGGAAGACTCGCGCGTGACCAATAAACCCCAAAAGGGAATGGCTCCATCTTCGGCTGGTGAGATGAGTCATTCGCCGAGCCAGCTCGTGATCAAATTTTGGGGCGTGCGGGGAAGTTATCCCGTGCCCGGCCCCAAGACGGTGAAGTATGGCGGCAACACCTCGTGCGTCGAGGTGCGCAATGATAATCATCGGATTATTTTTGACGCCGGCACCGGCATCATCGGCCTCGGCGATCAAATTATGACGGAATACCGCGCCCACGACGGCAATGCCTCAAGCCCGCTCGTCTTTTCGATTCTGTTGAGCCACACCCATTATGATCACATTCACGCCTTGCCTTTTTTTCAGCCGGCTTATCTCAGCCAGGCCTCGATGCACGTTTTTGGCCCGAAGCTGTTGGGTTATGATTTGCGCGAAAGCATTTCAGAAACGATGACGGCGCGCTATTGCCCGGTGCGGCTGGAGGAAATGAATTCGCACAAGGTCATCGTCAACATCGCCGATACCGATCGCCTGTTGTTTCGAAATTCTCACAAAGTGCCGCGGGTTATAACCGCGCACGACGAAATGGCGGAATTGCATCACGATGATTTGCTGGTGAGCGTGATGCACAGCTACGCGCATCCTAAAGACGGCGTGTTTGTTTATAAAGTGCAAAATAACGGCCAGTCCGTCGTTTACGCCACCGACACCGAAGGTTATCGCGGCGGCGATTCCCGGCTCATCAAATTTGCGCAAGACGCCGATGTGCTGATTCACGATTCGCAATACACCACTGCCGAATACACCGACGTTCAAGATCCCAAACAAGGCTTCGGCCACAGCACGGTCGATATGGCCTGCGAAGTCGCCGAAAAAGCCAACGTCAAACAACTCGTGCTTTTTCATCACGACCCGCGCCACGATGACGGCATGATGAAGCGCGTCGAAGAACACGCGCGCCGGGTTTTTAAAAATGTCATCGCGGCTTACGAAGGTTTGGAAATTTATCTCGGTGAATGAAATGTCGAAGATCGCGTTGACCTCCGCCAAATTTGGGCTCGGCCTGTTCTTGCTGGGAGCGGTTGCGGTTCGTGCCGGCGATTTGGAAAAACGCTCTCGATTCGCGCTGACACTGGGAAGATGGCAGCAAGGTAAGGAGAGCCGTCAATTCAACCAAGTTGGCCCTTATTTGATTCAAACGACAGCCCCCAAAGGAAGTACGCTCGGGGCGTTGAGTTATGCTTATTGGATGAAAAAAAATCTATCCTTTAATTTTACGCTGGCTCTGATTTCTTTTAAGGCGCGTTCGCAGGTTAAATTTGCCGGCGCTTCCTCGTCTCGCTTCGTCGGCCTCAGCCGGCACACGGTTCGGGTTTTTCCGATGTTGCTCGGAATAAGATACTATGTGCCGTTTCCCGGCGTCGGAAATATCTTACGGCCTCATCTCGCGGCCTCCGCGGGCCCCTATTTCGCGGTTGAAGGCACCCATGAAATCGAGGGCCAGGTCGTGCAAAATTCCCGAACGCTGATCGCGCTGGGAAGCCATTTCGGCGGCGGTTTGGATATTCAATTGAACCGCCACTTGATGGTAGGCGCCAATGTCGGTTATAATTTTTTGTCGGGATATTCCAGATCATTGAGCGGCCGCGATAATTACAGCGGGCCGGAATTCAGCGCCGGCATGAGTTTGTTGTTTGGCAAAGGCGCGCCATAATCTGTCTCCAGCTTGACGATGATCGAAACAACCGATGGCACGGTTTCCTCACCTCCAGTCGTTTTTATGAAAGATGACGTTTCTACTTTTGCCGCCGCGCCCACCGCGGAAATGATGGAAATGGTTTTGCCCAACGACGCCAACATTTTGGGCAACATCCTCGGCGGCAAGGTCATGCACCTGGTTGATATTTGCGCCGCCACCGCCGCGACTCGCCATTGCCGCCGCCCCGTCGTCACTGCCAGCATCGATTATCTCGAATTTCGTCATCCCATCAAAATCGGTGAAATGATTATTGTCAAAGCCGCTCTCAATCGCGCCTTTAATACTTCCATGGAAATCGGCGCCAAAGTTTGGTCGGAAAATTTGCTCACCGGCGAGCGCAAGCACACCAGCTCGGCGTATCTCACATTTGTCGCGCTCGACGATCACGGCAAGCCCACGAAAGCGCCGCCGTATCAACCCGTCACGCCAGAAGAAACGCGCCGTTGGCACGATGCCAGTGTGCGCCGCGAGCATCGCTTGACGATCAAGGCGAGGTTGTCGCAGCGGAAGGAAGGGTGACTGATGATGAAATCCACGGAACACGTCCACAACGTTATTCCACTTCTTGTGGAAAGAATCAAAGAGAAGTATCAGCCGGATAAGGTCATTCTCTTTGGCTCGTATGCCTACGGTGAACCGAATGCGAGCAGCGATGTTGACTTCTTGATCATTAAAGAGACGGACAAGGCTTTTTATAAACGCTGGGCTGAGGTTTGTCGTATGGTATCCGACCTGCGTCATCGCATTCCTTTTTCTCCGTTCGTTTTGACGCCAAAGGAATGGCAATCCCGCTTGGAGATGCACGATCCATTCATCAAAGAAATTATTGCGAAAGGAAAGGTTCTTTATGCCCGGTAAAGAATCGTTTGTGCCACAAGATTGGTTTCGCAAAGCCGATGCGGATGTCCAAACAGTAGAGATTCTGCTTGTACATGGCGGCAGTATGGAAGTGGCTGCCATGCACATTCAACAGACGGTTGAAAAATATCTCAAAGGCTATTTGCTCTCTACGGGTTGGGAATTAGATCGCATTCACGATCTGCCTGCTTTGCTAGACGAGGCCGTAGCTCGTAGCAATGCTTTCGAACAATTTCGAGTGTTTTGCGAAACTGTTAACGCTTTTTACTTCGAGGCGCGTTATCCTTTCATGGTTGAGCCACCACCGGAAGAAGAAGTGAGAAGCTTCTTGGAGCAAACAAAACAGCTTATCGCGTTTATTTTGGCAGAGTTCAAAATCAGACAAGACAAAGCAGAGTGAGTTGGATTAAACAAGAAAGCTTTATAATGGCCTGGATGAATCCTTCAGTAGACTGGATGCTGTTATGATAATAGCACAATCAAGCGATCTACAAGATGTTGTCCGTGGCATTGTAGATAAGCTCGTCACAGAATATGCCCCACAGCGCGTGATTCTATTTGGCTCTCATGCTTATGGCGAGCCAAGACCAGACAGCGACATTGACCTGCTCATTATCAAAGACACCTCAGAACGTTTTCTTGATCGCTGGGTGACGGTACGGCGCATTTTATCGGATCCACATCGGAGAGTAGCTTTAGAAACGTTTGTTCTCACACCACAGGAATTATCAAAGCGACTAGCCATCGGAGATCACTTCATACTTGACATTTTAGAGAAAGGAAAAGTTTTGTATGAAGCGTGAAGAATCTCTCTATTTCGTCGAGCGTTATCCTTTCGTCACGGATGTTTTTCTTACCGAAGAAGATATTCGTGGCTCTATGAAAGAAGTCGAGAAGTTCGTTGAAAAATTAAGGGCGGCAACGCAGTGATTTTGGGCAATGCTTCTCAATACGCAAAATGCCGCATCTCTCACAGAACGTATAAAGTCGTTCGCCCGCGATTTGGGCTGCGAGTTGGTTGGCGTTGCGCCGGCTGCTCAATTCAAAGAGCTTGACTTTTACCCAAAATGGTTGCAAGATGGTTATGCTGGTGAGATGCATTATTTGGAGCGGCAGTTGCCGGCGCGGCTCGAGGCGCGACAGATTTTGCCCGAGGCGCAGTCGGTAATCGTCATCGGCGTCGTTTATCATACGCCGCATCCTTTGTCGACAGAGATTAAAGATTCGCGTCGCGGCTGGATTTCACGTTACGCTTGGGGCGATGACTATCACGACGTTCTGCGCGAGAAATTGGCAGCGCTCCACAAATTTCTCGAGCAGGAGGCGGGGCCGGATTACAAAGGCCGCTACTACGTCGATACCGGCCCGGTGCTCGACCGGGTGTTTGCGAAATATGCCGGCCTCGGCTGGTTTGGCAAAAATACGAATCTCATCAACCAGCGTCTTGGCAGTTGGTTTTTCATCGGCGAGCTGATTACCAACCTCGTGCTCGAATTCGATGCGCCGCCGCCGGATCGCTGCGGCACGTGCCGGCGTTGCCTCGATGCGTGTCCGACTGATGCTTTCGTCGCGCCGTATGTTTTGGATTCGCGCCGTTGCATTTCCTATTTGACCATCGAGCTGCGCGGAGAGATTCCGGAAGCGCTGCGGCAACAAATGGGGCAGCATGTTTTTGGATGTGATATTTGTCAAGATGTGTGTCCATGGAATCGCAAAGCTGCCGTTACCAGCAGTTCGGCTTTCGCGCCGCGCCCGGAGATGGTTGCGCCGAATCTGGATCAACTCGCTGATTTGGATGAAGAAGCCTTTCGCAAAAAATTCCGCCACTCGCCGGTGAAGCGTGCGAAGTGGCGTGGCTTCATGCGCAATGTGTTGGTCGCCATCGGAAATAGCGGCGTGGGGGAGTATATGCCCGGCGTTGCAAAATTTTTGCAGCATCCCGATGAGCTGCTGCGAGAACATGCGCGTTGGGCTTATGAAAAGTTAAAGACAAACTTTGCCTCATTTCAGGAAGGAGGAGAATGATGAAAGTGCGCACAAGCAGCCTCCAGAAAATTCCGATTTTCCCGCTGCCGAATGTCGTTTTTTTTCCAAAAGTTTTTCTGCCGCTGCATATTTTTGAAGATCGCTACCGGGCGATGATCATCGACGCCTTGCGCGGCAGCCAGAAAATCGGCATGATTTTGTTGCAGGAGGGTTGGGAACGCGATTATTTCGGCGTGCCGCCGGTGTATCAAATCGGCTGCATCGGCAAAATCGAAGCGCACGAAAAGTTGCCGCAAGGCCGCTTCAATATTTTGCTGCGCGGGCTGCACCGCTTCGAGATCGTTGATTTCGTGCAGCACGAACCGTATCGCGTCGCGCGCGTCCGTTTGCTGGATGATGATCCCTTTCTCCTGGAAACCGATCAGCAGATATCCGAGCGCAAAGCTTTTCTTAATCAATTCCTGCGTTATCTGAATGAAGTGCTCGGCATCGACCTGGAAGAACAAAAGCTGGATCGCGCGACCTCGCTCGAATCCGTCGTCAACCAGGTTGCGGCAACCATCGACATTCCGATCACGCAAAAACAGCAACTGCTGGAAATGCCCGGCGTCGCCAAGCGCTACGGCATCATTCGCGGCATCATCGACCAGCGCCTGCATCACGCTGAAAAACTCCGCAACGTCGTGCGTCAAATTAAATTTGTGCCCGATGATCCGAATTTGAATTAGTTTAGTAGTGACGCCTTCAGGCGTTCAACTTTTGTAACTACGAAAACATTTTGATGGTCGCTTAATTTTTTCGAAATAAAAGAATATGACAGTCGAGTTCATTTGCCCGCATTGCAACGTCGAGCAGAAGGCGGAATGGAATCCCGCCTCGAGTTTATCTTGCGAGAAATGCCATGTCAACTTGTCGCATTTTACTTCCGCGAAAACTGACATCGTCGAGCGCTGCGCCGTTTGCGCCCATGACAAATTTTATTTGCAAAAAGATTTCAACCCGCGCCTTGGCTTGTTCATCTTTGCCCTCGGCGTGATTTTCAGTTATCACACCAAATTCATCAGCCTGTTCGTCGCCACGGCGATTGATTTTATTCTCTATTATGTCATCTCGACCGTGACGATTTGCTACCAGTGCCGCGCCATCTATCGCGGTTTCAAAGAGAATCCGGCGCATCAGGGATACAACCACGTCCATGCCTTAAAATATGTCCCGAAGCCAAAAGAAGAAAAAGTTTGATGCAAATTACCATACAACTTTTTGCCATCCTGCGTGAGTTCGCCGGCGCCAGCCAATTGCGTTTGGAAGTGACTTCCGGAACAACGGCACAACAAGCCGCCAAAATTTTGGCTGAGCGCTTTCCCAAGATTCGCAGTCATCTCAATACACTCTCGTTTGCGGTCAACGATGAAATCGTTTCGGCGGAAACCGTATTGCCGGATTCGTGCGAATTGGCACTCTTGCCGCCGGTGAGTGGTGGTTGAATAGCTTTACATGAGAAGTCATTACCTGGCAGCAACCAGAAACCATGATCCAACTTACCGATCAACCCATCAACCCCGCCGCCGTTCTCACCCAAGTCGGCGACGACGGTACCGGCGGTGTTTTGCTTTTTCTCGGCCAAACGCGGGATAACTCACGTGGCGAAAAGGTGAGCGCTCTCGAGTATGAGGCTTACGAGAGCCTGGCGCTGAAGCAAATGGAGAAGATCGCGGCCGAAGCCCAAAAACGCTGGCCGGTTCGCGCGATGGCGATGGTGCATCGCACCGGCCATCTCAAAGTCGGCGAAATCAGCGTCGCCATCGCCGTCGCCTGCGCCCACCGCGGCGAGGCGTTTGAAGCTTGCCGCTTTGCCATTGATACGTTGAAGAAAACCGTACCGATTTGGAAAAAAGAATTCCGTCCGGATGGAAGCTTTTGGGTGGAAGGAGTGCAGATTGAGATAGATTAGAACACCAAATTAGAATTCATAATCTTCCTCGCTTTTAAAAAATAAGATTGCGAGTCTGAGTGTGAGTAAGAGATGTCTGAGGAAAAGGAGAACAACAAAACATGATGATCGAATTCAGCATCCTGCCCGTCGGTGAGGAATCCCACATTGGCAAATACATCGCCGCCGCCGTGAAAATCGTTCACGAGAGCGGCATGGAATATCGCTTGACGCCGATGGGAACAATAATCGTCGGAGAGTGGGAACCGGCGATGACCGTCGTCCGCAAATGCCACGAAGCCGTAAAGCAAATGTCGGATCGCGTCATGACGCGCATCAAAATCGATGATTTTAAAGACGGCGAGCGTTTGCCGGAGGACAAGATCAAGTCGGTGGAAACTTTTCTCGATTTTGCCGTCAAGAAATAGCTGTAGCATTTCCTGTTTTCCATAGCCCAAGAAACATACGAAAACTTTTTAGTGTGATTCGAGTGTTTTGCGGGCTAGTTTTTTATGATAACCAAGGCAAAAGAAGGAAGCATTGTTGAATCAAGCGCATCATGCGCCGCGTATCGCGGCAATCAGCCGCAGCACGATGACATCACGCTCGTCGCGATCCGGTCGGATGTTTCAATCTAAATTTACCGCCCACGATTATTGTCATTCTGCAAGAATCGTTTTTGTATCGGTATAAAAGCTTTTATTTATTCATTTTTTGATCAACCGATAAATCATCATCACATGGGTGACAACGAGAACCGGCACATAAAAATTTAAAATGTATCAGTTAAAGCCAAGGGCATATTTGTAAAGCTGGGCTCCTACTCCTTGGACAAGTGCGTTAATGATATCGATCATGCCGACGATGTTAAAGATCCATGTCACAATAATCGCTCCGGATATTCGATGCTTCAATAAAACGGCAGCGATGAGTGCAAGCAATCCCGATGCCAGATCGCCGTAGGCAATGGAATTCACAACATGCGCAGGAATGTCGGCAGCAACCTGGCCGGGAACCAATAAAGTCATAGGTGTGTAACGAAAGGCATGAACCAACACAAGAGGAAGTAAAGCGTCCTCAAGCTCAAGTTTGGAAATTCTCGGGGTAATATACCATTTCGCAATCAACGCAAAGACGACCAAGCTAAGCGTGGATTGCAAATTTAACAAATAGAATGCATCCATATTTGCTCTCCCTTCACTTTTGGTTCAGTTGATGGAACTGATATTTGCCAATTTTTTACCGGACATGCTACCGCGAAGATTTACTACGACCCTTCAAATGCTCGTCAAAGTACTTGCGAAGCTTGTCGACTTTTGGCGCCGCCGTATAAGCGATATAGGGTTGGTCGGGATGGCGTGCCGCGTAGTTTTGGTGATAGGCCTCAGCTTCGTAGAAACCATCCAGCGGCTCAACCGTCGTCACAATCGGCGCGCTGAAAACTCCGGCTTCGTTTAACTGGCGGATGTACGCTTCTGCCACGGCCTTTTGCGCTGCGTCCGCGTAAAAGATGGCGGAGCGGTATTGGCGACCGCGATCGTTGCCTTGACGATTGAGTTGGGTCGGATCGTGAGCGACAGAGAAGAAAACTTTCAAAATTTGCCCGTAACTGATCCGCGCCGGATCAAACCGCACGCGAATCACCTCAGCGTGGTTGGTGGCGCCGCTGCAGACGGCGCCATAACTAGCCGTTTCTGCCGTACCGCCGGCATATCCGGAGGTCACCTCGAGCACGCCTTCCAATTCCAAGAACACTGCTTCAACGCACCAAAAGCACCCGCCGGCCAATACGGCGATTTGCTCGCCGGAAGCTGGGGCCAGCACCATGTCTTGAAGGGGATCCGGAAACTGGTTTGGCGCGATGGCAAGACCGGCGCCGCGAATGTCGCAGGAATCGTTCATTTTGTTTTTCCTATTTTACAATTCGTATGTTGTCAATTCGAGCCGATGCCCATCCGGATCGCTGAAATAAATCGAGTGCGAGATATCATGATCCTCGAAATCGAACGGAATACCGCGCCGGTGCAGCTCGATTTGCGCCTGTTCAAAATTTTTGCGATTGACACGAAAAGCCAGGTGTCGCATCGCAATCGTATCGTAATCCGGCGTTGGTTTGGGTTCTTGCGTTTTGGTGGGGAAGAGCGCGATGCAGGTATTTCCCGCACACAGCATGGTTGGCACTTCACCCCATGCCTCTTCATAGCGCCGTTCCAATCCGAACACTTCTTGGTACCATTGCGTCGAGCGCTTTAGATCTTTCACCGCCAGCGCCACATGGTCGAGGTGATCGATTTTAAACATGAGCAACCTCCGTTCGATTCCCCATAATTTATGAACAGCTAAACGCAAAGTCAATAAAGAATTCACTTGAGTTTGTAAATACACCGTATTACTTTACTACACAGTTTTTTACAATTCTTTTTTCGTTGCAGTCTACGACTGTAGGTTCTCTTTTCGTTGCAAGCCTCAAATGCTCACATTTACCTTAAACGCTTTCGTTGCGGTGCTGGTGATCGTCGATCCGCTTGGCAATGTGCCGATCTTCGCCAGCCTGCTGAATCACTATTCACCGCAAGAGCGCCATGCCATGATTCGTCGCGCCTGTCTGGTTGGCGTGACCATCCTCATTTTATTCACCCTCATGGGCGGCGCGATTTTAAAAGTCTTCGGCATCACCATCGGCGCCTTTCGCATCGCCGGCGGTTTGATTCTTTTCGGCATCGCCATGAGCATGCTCGCGGCGCAGAAATCCCGCGTGCGCATCACCCCCGGCGAAGAGGTGGAAGCGCAGAGCAAAGACGACATTGCCATCGTGCCGCTCGCCATTCCGCTCATCAGCGGGCCCGGCGCGATTGCGACCGTCATGGCCTTGCAAACTCAGGCCGACAGTTATCTGAAAACCGGCATCATCATTCTCGCCATTCTCACTGCCGGTTTGATTTCTTACATCACGTACCGTTACGCCAGCACCTTTCTGGTGAAAATCGGCGAGACCGGCCTGAATATCATGACCCGCCTGCTCGGCCTCATTCTCGCCGTCATGTCGGTGCAGTTCGTCATCAACGGCATTCGGGATTCGTTTCCGGAGATATTTCAATGAACGAAGAAATTATTGATCGACCCCAAGCCATCCGCGCTGGCGAGGAATTGAACATCGCACCGCTTCAAACTTATCTGCAAAAGCAAATTTCGGATTTGACCGGTTCGCTGCTCGTGCAGCAATTTCCCAGCGGTTACTCCAATCTAACTTATTCACTGCGCTTCGGCGCAAGAGAGCTGGTCTTGCGGCGTTCGCCCTTTGGCGCGAAAATCAAGACAGCACACGATATGGCACGCGAGTATCGAATTCTTTCAAGCTTGATTCAAGTATATCCCAAAGTGCCGAAACCTTTGCTTTACTGTGATGACGAGACCATCATCGGCGCGCCGTTCTACGTAATGGAACGTGTTAAAGGAGTGATCTTACGCGCGAAGCCGCCAGCCGGAATAAATTTGCCGCCGGAGCTTATGCACCGCTTGTCCGCATCATGCATCGATAATCTTGCTGAAATTCATCAAATTGATTTTTCCAAAACCGGCTTGACCGATCTCGGCAAGCCCGGGGGCTACGTCGAGCGCCAAATTCGCGGTTGGACGCAACGCTACCAAAACGCGCGCACGGATGGTATTCCGGAAATCGAGCAGGCCATCGAGTGGCTCAATGCCAATCTGCCGCCGGAATCCGGCGCGGCGCTCATTCATAACGATTACAAATACGACAATCTCGTGCTCGACCCCAACGAGCTTTCCAATATCATCGCGGTGTTGGATTGGGAGATGGCAACCATCGGCGACCCGCTGATGGATTTGGGCACGACACTGGGTTATTGGATCGAGCCGGATGACCCGCCGGAAATGAGAATGTTCGGTTTGACCGCCTTGCCCGGCAACTTGAATCGCGAGCAGCTCGTGGCGCGCTACGCCGAGAAGAGTGGCCGTGAAATTTCCAATACCACTTTTTATTATGCCTACGGCTTGTTCAAAATCGCCGTCATCGTCCAACAGATTTATTTTCGCTACCAGCAGGGATTAACGCAGGACAAGCGTTTCGCGCCGTTGATCCACGTCGTTCGCGCCTGCGGCAACATGGCGGCGTTAGCGATACTGAAGGAAAGGATCACACGCTTGAATAAATAACGCCGGAAATATGCTTAAAAAGGATTCCGACTTATGTTAAAACGAGAGACGGTTTCTCGCATGGCGCTCGGAATGAGCGCTCTAATTTTCGCCGCCTGTAGTCACTCGCCGGTTGATCCGAATGGATCGGCAATCCTTCCAACTTTTACAAAACTCAATGTCAATGGCAATCCGCATAACGTGTTGAGTGCGGTTGTAACTGTTTACGCGCGCAATGCCGCCGCGGTGGCCGTCGAGTTTGGAAGCGATTCGCTTTTCAAACAACACACGCCATTTGTGTCGGTGAATGGAGATTCCGCTCGCGTTCCCGTTCTCGGCCTTGAAGCGAGCCGTTCGTATGCGATGCGCGCTGTGGCGGTTTCGACCAGCGGCCATCAAATTAGAAGCGTGCCATTTTCTTTCAGCACGCCAAAACTTCCGGACGATTTGCCGCGCTTTTCGGTTTTATCAAGCCGTTCACCGGCTGATGGATTCGTCCTGTTGGGCTTTACCGGCTCCGAGTTTGCTAACAAATTTTATGCGCTCATCGTTGACAATAGCGGGAGAGTTGTATGGTACAGAAGATTTCCGAGCGCAATTGCCGATTTCCAAAAACAGGCAAACGGACGTTATACCGTTTTTTCATCGGACGATGGATCGCCATTACATTTTTATGAGTTGGACTTTTGGGGAAATATCACGCGGGAATTTCAAGCTGGCAATGGGCTTGATACCGGCGCTCACGAATTGCGGTTGCTCGACGACGGCTACTGTCTATTTGGCATTCAATTTTACGAGATGAATCTTTCCGACTTTGGCGGCGTGCAAAATGCCCGTATCCGTTGCACGGTTATTGAATACCATCGCGGCAGCACGCAAGCTTTGCTGTGGAATCCCCTTGAACATTTTCAAGTCACGGATGCGGCGCCGGACGTTTCGTTGGCTGCTCCCAACGTCAACCCCTGGCATGGCAACGCCATCGAAATTGATCGCGACGGCAATCTGCTCGTTTCCTTCCGCAACAGTGACGAGATCACCAAGATCAATTCGCGCACCGGAGAAATTATTTGGCGGCTGGGCGGCAAGAAGAATCAGTTCACCTTCGTCAACGATCCCTTGCAAGGCTTTTCTCATCAGCATGGCATTCGCCGCTTGCAAAATGGCAATATCATTCTCTTCGACAACGGCAATTTGCACGCACCGCCGCAGAGCCGCGCCGTCGAATATAAACTCGACGAACAGGCTAAGATTGCGGAACTGGTTTGGGAGTACCGCCATGACCCGCCGCTTTTTGGATTTGCGTTGGGATTTGCCCAGCGCATTGCGAATGGCAACACATTGATATGCTACGGCACAGCGCAACGCATTATTGAAGTTGATCGCGCTGGAATAAAGCAATGGGAGCTTGCCATTGACGGCCCGCAAATTTATGCCTATCGCGCTTTCAGGATTGATTCGCTGTACTAAAAAGCCCGGTGCTTCCTCTTTTAAAAATTCTTATCTTGTGCTTATGAAATTTTTCTCGTGTTGCCCTAAGAATCTTTCTTCCGCAGGATGCATTTGTGCCAGCCTCTGCGTTTGGCTTGCCATGGCCGGCTGCGAGCGACTGCCAACGGCGCCGGCACCATCCAATCCGGCACAAATTCACGGCATTACCTTCGCGGATTGGACGGCAAATGGATATAGCCGAAACTCGGCTGATCGCGCGCTCGACGCCGTCGCTGCCGTCGGCGCGACGCATCTCGCGATTATTATAACCGCCTATCAAGCCAACCCGCGAGCGAACGAGATGCGCTTGGTCAACGCGCGCACCGGCGCGCGCACTCCAACCGTGACCGCCGTACAACACGCGTTAAATCACGCCAAATCGCTCGGCCTGCAACTCGTCATCAAACCGCACGTCGATTTGGATGATGGATCATGGCGCGGCAACATTGCGCCGTCCGATCCGAACGTGTGGTTCAAATCTTATCGCGATTTCATTTTGCCGTGGGCGGAGTTGGCCGCAACCGTGGGCGCGGTTCAATTCATCATTGGAACCGAGCTGGCTGGCACGATTCAACACGAGCAACTTTGGAGAGAGGCCATCAAGCTAACTCGCACGATTTTCCCTGGAAAAATAGTTTACGCCGCATCCTGGGACGAAGCCTTCAAAGTTCCATTTTGGCGCGAGCTTGATTTTGTCGGCGTGGATTTTTATTTTCCCGTTACCACGCGCCATGATCCCGGCCGCTTTGAAATTCTCGCGGGATGGCAGCCGTGGCTCGAACGCTTGAGATTGTTGCATCAACAAACCGGCCGCCAAATCATTCTGACGGAAATCGGCTACCGCAGCGTCGATGGCGCCGGCATGAGGCCATACGAATTTGGCGATGAGGCGGCGCTTGATTTGCAAGAACAGGCCGATCTTTATTGGGCCGCGCTGCAAGCGACGGCTGATGAATCTTGGATTGCAGGGTTGTATTGGTGGAATTGGCTGGCGAATGGAGCAGGAGGGGAAAACAATACCGATTATACGCCCAGCGGCAAGCCGGCTGAAATGGAATTGCAAAAATCGTGGAGGGGACGTTGAAACGAGTTTTACTTCTCATCGCCGTGTTGTTAAGTTTTGCGCTAAATGTTTTGGCGCAAGCCCATGACAGCAGCATGGTCTCCATCAAACCCGGCGCGATTGAATTAGGGCTGGCCGGATCGATGACCATCGTTGAAGGCAACTCCCGTATGACCTTTGCCATACGCACCGGTTTTTTCACAGCGGCGCCGCGCGGCTTGTTCGGATTTGAAACGAGTCTTGCATATTCTCACCTCAACGCACTCGACTGGCTCGATGTTGAAGGCGCGTTTTCCTGGCAAGCAAAGTTGGGTAATAGCGCGGTTTATCCGTTTCTCGCGCTCGGCGGCGGATTCCGCCAGGAGAAACTCGGCGCGTTTCGCCAACTCCGGTATCCTGTTGGCGCCGATCTCGGCATGAGGGCTTTGGTCGCGCCACAAGCCGCTATTCGCGTTGAATACAAATTTCGCCGTATTCTTCACGACCCGGTTGCGAACTTTTCGGAGCATCACGTTGTTGTTGGGTTGTCGCTGCTGTTTTAGAAGATTTGTATATTGCGGGAATGCCGATTCGGGAGTTTTTGAAAATGAACCCACGATAGAAATCGAGAACTTGTTCAAATTCGGAGCGGAGGATTTTATGAAACTGCGTTTGCATCGCCTAACCAATCTATTTTTTTTCCTCATGTTTCCTTTTTTAGCCACAGCCGGCGACATCAAGAAAAAATCCGAAATGGTCGCCTCAATAGAAAAACACAAAACCGAGCTGATCACCCTCAGCGATCAAATCTGGGCGCTTGCTGAAACCGCATTAAAAGAAAGCAAATCTTCCAAACTCCTCGCCGATTACGCCGAGCAGCAGGGCTTCAAAGTCGAGCGCGGCGTTGCCGGCATGCCGACGGCGTTTGTTGCCACTTACGGAGAAGGCAAACCCATCATCGGCATTCTCGGCGAGTTTGATGCGTTGCCAGGCATTTCGCAAAAAGCTACGCCAGTGAAAGAGCCTTATGAGCCTGGTGCAGCAGGCCATGGCTGCGGACACAATCTTTTCGGTGCGGGCAGTCTCGGCGCGGCGATTGCCATCAAAGAATTGATCGCGGCGGGAAAGCTCAAAGGCACGATTCGGTTTTACGGCACGCCCGCGGAAGAATCCGTCGGCGGCAAGATTTATATGGCTCGCGATGGACTCTTCAACGATCTCGACGTGTGCCTCGCCTGGCATCCCGATGAAAAGACGAAAGCGGACGTGCAAAGCTCGCAGGCGCTGGTTGATTTCATCGTCGAGTTTCACGGCAGAGCCGCGCACGCCGCCTTCGATCCATGGAATGGCCGCAGCGCGGTGGATGGGCTTGAGCTGTTCACGCACGGCCTCAATATGCTCCGTGAGCACGTGAAGCCCTCAGTACGGATTCACTACACCATTCAAAAAGGCGGCGACGTGCCGAATGTGATTCCGGAATACGCCAAAATCTGGTGCTGGGTGCGCGACTCCAAACGCACCGGTGTCGAAGAAGTTCTTTCGCGTGTGCGCGAGATCGCCAAAGGCGCGGCGATGATGGCCGGTGTCGAATCGAAACTCACGATTCAAACCGGCGATTACGAAATGCTCGTCAACATGGCCGGCGCGAAATTGCTGCAATCAAATCTCATTTGGCTTGGCCCAATCAAATACACCGAAGAAGAACAAGCATTTGCCCGCGCCATTCAGCGCGCCACTGGCGTCGAAGAGAAAGGTCTCAACGGTGCGGTTCAACCGCTGGAAGAACCGAAGCCTGATCCACCCGGCGGCTCGACAGATGTGGCCGATGTGAGCTGGATCGTGCCGACATTGCACGTTTCCGTGACGACTGCAGCCGAAGGCGCGCCGTGGCACGCGTGGCCCGTCGTCGCGTGTGGCGGCATGTCGATCGGCCACAAAGGCATGTTGCACGCCGCCAAAGTTCTCGCCGCGACGATGGTGGATTTGTTCGAGGACGCTAAAACACGCGAGGCGATTCAAGCCGAGTTTAAAGAGAAGACAAAGGGACATGTCTACAAACCGTATATTCCCGACGGTCCGCCGCCGGTTAATTGAACCAAAATGGATGAGATAATCGTGCCATCTGCCTTCAAAATGCTTGTGGAGAATTTGGGATTGACTTTCATCTAAAATTTTTTTAAAATACTTCATTGAACATTCGTGAAATCAACAAAACGGGAGCTTTATGCACATCGATGATTTCATTTGGTTGCCTGACATCATTGAAAAGCTGATTGTGCAGCACCACGTCACGCAAGATGAAGCTGAAGACGTATTTTTTGATAAACCCAAGTACCGTTTTGTCGAATTAGGGCATCGACCAAATGAAGATGTTTATTCCGCCAGCGGACAGTCTGACGCCGGCCGATATTTGATCGTGTTTTTTATTTACAAATCGGCCAACACCGCTTTGATATTGAGTGCGAGAGACATGGACGAAAAAGAACGGAGACGTTATGAACGAAAATAATGAAACAAAAGCAAGCAGCATTTCAAAGGCAAGCACGCTGGATGAGATTGCCGCATTTTGGGACACGCATAGTCTGGACGACTACTGGGACCAAACCAAGGAAGTTGAATTCGAGGTGAGGGCAAAACGCCGCCGCCGTGTGACGCTAGATCCGGAAATCTTCAAACGCCTTGAAACACAGGCCCAAGTGCGTGGCATTTTGCCTGAGACATTGGTTAATCTGTGGCTGGCTGAACGATTACAAGCAGCAGGCTAAATCATCCAGACATGACGATAAAATCCACATTCAACAGTCCTTCCCTATTTGAAGTTTAACCCTATAGTGAGGAGAAAAGGATATGCCGCCTTTTCGCTTTTTCTTTTTTGTTGTTTGTCTTTTTTCTCTTTTCATCCTACCCGCCTGTTCCCCCAAAATCGAATACGACCTCATCATCCGCAACGGCACGATTTACGACGGCAGCGGCGCCGCACCAATAAAGGGCGACGTCGCGATTAACGCTGATTCGATTGCTGCCATTGGCGAGCTAAAAAATGCTCGCGGCAAGCAAGAAATCGATGCCCAAGGCATGGCGGTCGCGCCTGGTTTCATCAACATGCTCAGTTGGGCGACGACGAGTCTCATCGAAGATGGCCGCTCGCAAAGCGACATTCGCCAGGGCGTGACGCTCGAAGTGTTTGGCGAGGGTTGGTCAATGGGGCCGTTGAATGATAAGATGAAAAAAGAGGAAAAGGAACAACAAGGAGACATCAAATTTGAAATTGAATGGACGACGCTCGGCGAGTATCTCGATTATCTCGTGAAGCGCGGCATCTCGCCCAATATCGCCTCGTTTGTTGGCGCGACGACCGTACGCATTCATGAAGTCGGCTTTGAGAACCGGCCACCAACTCCGGAAGAGTTGGAGAGAATGAAAGCGCTGGTGCGGCAGGCGATGGAAGAGGGCGCGCTCGGCGTCGGCTCCTCGCTCATTTACGCGCCGGCGTTTTACGCCAAAACCGAAGAGTTGGTCGAGTTGTGTAAAGTCGCGGCGGAATACGGCGGCATGTACATTTCCCATATCCGCAGCGAGGGCAACCGCCTGCTCGAATCGGTTGATGAGCTGATCACCATCGCGCGCGAAGCCAAAATTCCCGCGGAAATTTACCATCTGAAAGCCGGTGGCCGAACCAACTGGGGAAAAATGGATGAAGTCATCGCCAAAGTGGAATCCGCCCGCGCCCAGGGCTTGCGTATCACTGCGGATATGTACACGTACACCGCCGGCGCCACCGGACTCGACGCTTCGATGCCGCCGTGGGTGCAAGAAGGCGGCTACAAAGAGTGGGTGAGACGTTTGCAAGATCCGGCGATTCGCAAACGTGTCATCAAAGAAATGACCACGCCCACGAACGAATGGGAAAATCTCTTTCTCCACGCCGGTCCGGAAAATGTTCTGCTGATTGGCTTCAAGTCGGACTCCCTGAAGCCGCTCACGGGAAAAACGTTGGCGGAGGTGGCGAAGATACGTGGCTCAACTCCGCCGGAGACGGCGATCGACCTGGTGATTCAGGACGGCAGCAGGGTGGAGGCAGTTTATTTTCTGATGTCGGAAGACAACGTCAAAAAACAAATCGCGCTGCCGTGGGTGAGTTTCGACTCGGATGCGCCCTCGCAAGCACCCGAAGGCGTCTTCCTCAAATCGAGCACGCACCCGCGCGCGTATGGAAATTTTGCGCGCTTGCTCGGCAAATATGTGCGCGACGAGAAAGTCATTTCACTCGAAGAAGCGATTCGTAAATTGACTTCGTTGCCGGCGACGAATCTTGGCATCACTCGCCGCGGCTTATTGAAAGCTGGTAATTTCGCCGACGTCGTCATTTTTGATCCGGCGAAAATTCAAGATCACGCCACATTTGAAAATCCGCAGCAATACGCCACTGGTGTGATTCACGTTTTCGTCAACGGCACGCAGGTTTTGAAGGATGGCGAACACACCGGCGCCATGCCTGGGCGCGTGGTGCGAGGAAGAGGCGTAACCCAGACGGCTCGTCTGGCGGAACGCTAAAAATTGCATTGCTTTTGCAAGTATTCTTGTTTAACTTTACAACAGAATTAAAATACAAGAAGATTTGCAAAGGAAATAAATCTTGGAGGCCAGTCATGAATCATGTAGCAGAGCTTGGCAATGTTGAACGTATTATCTCGGACATCGATCGTCTCATCAGTGAGATGTCGAAAGTGCGTAGCCAAGTTGTAGCGCTTGCCAGCCATGATCAAACCCAGCATTCCTTTCGTTCGGTAAAGGATGCCGATTGGTTTGGCATGTGGGCTGATCGAGAGGACATGGAAGGCCTTTCGTCGCGCGAATGGTTGACACAGCTTCGAGCTCAACAGTGGGGGCGATAATGGCTGGCAAACTACTTGATACCACTGTTTTGATCGATTTGTCCCGTAAGAATATCGCCGCCGCCGATTTTGTTGATAATGAGCGTCGTCTGGGCACAGAATTATTTGTGTCGGTTGTCTCTGCTATGGAATTGATTGTCGGCTGCCGAGACAAACAAGAAGTTGCCAAGGCTGAAAAGCTCGTTAAAGATTTTCTACTCATTCAATTGAATCCAGCGATTTCGCAAAAAGCCTATGAGCTCATATTGGCATACAGTAAAAGTCATGGTCTGATGATTCCTGATGCCCTGATCGCTGCAACCGCATTGATGGAGTCCCTTGAGTTGATGAGTGATAATGATCGGCACTTCAAAATGATTCCCAATTTAATAGTGGCTCGTCCTTACTAAGTTACGGTTTCATTCAATTTATATTTTTTGCAAAGACTAATCTCGATGGGGAATTACCATCCCGCCTGCTTTCAGCACTGTACACATTTTTATTGCAGCTTCAAGCCACAAAATGTCGAGAAACTGAATATACCAAAATTTGAGGAGGAGAAATGAGAATTGCTCTGTTTCGCGCGATATTTTTTATTGCTGTGTTTGTCCTCGCCATCGCTGGAAATTCCCAACCCAAACTGAAAATCTATATCTCCGCCGACATGGAAGGCGTCGTCGGCGTGGTAACGAGCGATCAACTCGGTCCCGACGGATTTGAGTATCAGCGCGCCCGCGAATTTATGACTGCCGAAGTGAACGCCGCCATCGAAGCCGCGTTTGCGGCCGGCGCGACGGAAATTCTCGTGAGCGACTCGCACGGCAACGGGCAGAATTTGCTCATCGACAAGCTGCCGAAGAACGTGCAAGTCGTGCGCTCGTGGCCGCGCCCGTTGATGATGATGCAGGGCGTCGACGAGACGTTCGACGGCGCCATCTTTCTCGGTTATCACACCAGCACCACAAATCCGGAAGGCGTGCGCGCGCATACGATTTCCAGCGCCAATCTGGCGGACGTGCGGCTCAACGGCATTTCGATGCCGGAGGCCGGTATCAACGCGGCGATTGCCGGCCATTTTAACGTGCCGGTGATTATGATTTCCGGCGACGACGCCATTGTGAAAGAAGCCACGGCGCTGTTTGGCAATATCGAAGGCGCGACGGTGAAATGGGCGTACAGCTTTCACTCCGCCAAAACCATGACGCCCGACGCCGCGTACGATCTGATTCGCGAGAAAGTCAAAAAGGCCGTTGGGAGAATCAGAGATTTTAAACCTTACAAACTGAAGACGCCGGTTCAGTTGGAAGTGCGCTTTAAAAATTATCGCCCCTCGGAAATTCTGAGTTACCTGCCCATCGTGCAGCGCGCCGATGCGCACAGCATCAAGTTCGTTGGCAAAGACATGATCGAAGTGTCAAAATTTTTGGAGTTCATCGCGACGTATAATCCGGCGCTGGCGCCGTGAGGCTCGTAGTTTCGCCTTTAGGCGTCAAATGTTTCAGCAAAGAAAACCACGGGAAAGTTTGGCCGGCTGATCCGCGTGATTCCACTACAGTATCCACAAACTTTTACAGCGGCAGCAGCGGCGTGGTGCTTTTCTTTTTGGAGATGTATCGCGCCACCAAGAACGAAGCTTTTTCGTTCTCAACATTCATCTTGAATTGTAAAAGGCTACGCCCGCAGAGATTACCACGAAAATGAACCGGAGTACAATGCTTTAGCATTGCAACGGTGAACCGTTGCACTCCGATTTTCATCATTGTGGATGCCGCAGCCGCAGCATGGGCATTCCTGCGGAATGACAATAACCCAAATGATGGTTTACTAAAACCAAGAGGATTATCGTGAAAATCAAAATTCAACCAACTTTGGTTATCATCTTGATTATTGTTTTTTGCGCGAGCAGCGTGTTGAGCCAAACTGCTCTGCCCGCAACCGATATTTATCTCGTTGATATGAAAATGAAAAGCGGCCGTGTCGAGGTGGGCAAGCCGTTCAAAGTGACGGAATGGTCGGGCTACGACAACCAGCCGATGTTTTTGCCCGACGGCAAAAGCTTGTTGTATACCTCCATTCGCGACGACGGCCAGGCCGATATTTATCAATACACCATCTCCGAAAACGTTTTGGCCAACGTTACCAAAACTTTTGAAAGCGAGTATTCGGCGACGGTGACGCCCGACGGCAAATTCTTCTCGGTGATTCGCGTGGAAAGAGACTCGACCCAGCGCTTGTGGAAATTTCCGCTGGCCGGCGGCGAGCCGTCATTGGTTTTTGAAAAGGTGAAACCGGTGGGCTATCAAGCTTGGGGCGATGCCAACACGGCGGCGCTGTTCGTTTTGGGCAATCCGCCGACTTTGCAGCTTGCCGATATTCGTACCGGCAATGCCGAGGTCGTCGCGCAAAGCATCGGCCGCTCGCTGCACAAAATTCCCAAACAGGAGGCCATCAGTTTCGTACACAAAGCCGGCGAGAATGAATGGCTCATCAAGCGGCTGGATTTGAAGACGCGCACGATTTCGACGCTCGCCAAAACTTTACCAGGCAGCGAAGATTATGCGTGGACGCCGCAAGGCATTTTGTTGATGGGCAAGGATGCCAAGCTCTTTCAATGCGACCCAAAGAAAAATGGCGAGTGGCAGGAAATCGCGGATTTTTCCAGCGCCGGTTTGAAGAGCATCACGCGATTGGCCGTTAGTCCGAAAGGCGACCGGTTGGCAACAGTAGCTATCGCCACGAATTAGGGAGAACGCCAATCGAAATGATTTGACAAAGCGCCTTAGTTGTGTTATATTGATATGAGAAAAAAATCAATTTGCTGGAGGCCTTATGGCTACTGAAGAAAAAATGCAAGCATTTCGCCTTAATCAAGCCTACTTTAAAAAGCATCTTGAAGAATTGCTTGCCAAACATCTGAACCAGTACGTGGCAATTTGGCAGGAAAAAGTAGTTGATCATGACGACGATAAAATAAAACTTGCACGCCGAGTTTATTCTACCATCGGTTATTTACCCATCTATATTCAGAAGGTAACCAAGGAACCGATTGCTTTCTGCGTACCTGTTGCCAAGCTGGAGAATGAAAATGAGCCGCGAGAACGGTGATTTTCGTGTCTTTCCTTACAGCGTTTTTTTTCATCCACCGGCGCCTGTTATCCCTGCCGTAATTTCTTCATTGGAAGATCCTACCCGTTCCATAACCCGCGAGGGAAAAGTTGATTGCGGCGCTGATATTACTACCGTACCAATGCCAATTATTGAGGCGCTCGATTTGACACCTGCGCGGGAAGTTTTAGCTATCGGATTCAACAATACGGAAGCCCTCCGACTCACATACTACGTCAATTTGCATTTGGCGGGATACGATTTTTCTCCTATTGAAATCATGAGTTCTGCGGGGAATGATTTTCTCATCGGCAGAGATATTTTAAATGAATGGGTGCTTGTTTTGGATGGGAAAAAGGGAATACTGAAAATCGAAGCTGGAGAATCTCTGTAAAAAATTAGGGCGCGAATAGAGGAGGAGCATTGAAAAATCCAATTTTTCAAGATAATTGTGTCTCCATCCGGCGCGACGAGCACGGCGTTCCACACCTCGAAGCGAGTGACGAAGCCGGTTTGTATTACGGCATGGGCTACTGCCATGCGATGGATCGCGGCATGCAAATGTTGCTCATGCGCATTCTCGGCCAGGGCCGCGGCTCGGAATTTTTGGAAGCGAGTAATGAGATGCTCGCGATCGACACGTTCTTCCGGCGCATGAATTGGATGGGAGAGACGGCGCCCGAGATTGGCAAGCTTGCACCGGAAGCCCAAAAATTTTGCGCGGCTTATTGTGACGGTGTCAATGCCTATTTTGCCAAAAAAATTCCGTGGGAATTAAAGCTGCTGGGTTATCGCCCGGAGCCTTGGAAGATCGAAGACATACTTTTGCTCGCGCGCATGGTCGGCTACATTTCACTGGCGCAATCGCAGGCAGACATCGAGCGCTTGTTTCTTGAAATGGTGCAAGCCGGCATCGATCGCGAAAAACTCGACGAGCTTTTTCCAGCTATACTCGGCGGCCTCGATATTGAATTACTCAAGAAAGTCAAGCTTTCCCAGCGCGTCGTGCCCGCGAGCTTGAAGTGGAATCACATCGTTCCCACCGTGATCGCCTCCAACAATTGGGTTATCTCCGGCGCGAAGACCGTTTCGGGCAAACCCATTCTCGCCAACGACCCGCATCTCGAAACCAATCGCTTGCCCAACGTTTGGTATGAGCTGATTCTTAAATGCAAGGAACGCTATTTCATCGGTGTGACCATGCCTGGATTGCCCGGAACATTGATCGGCAGAAATTCCGATGTCGCTTGGGGCGCGACGTACACGTTCATGGATGCCATCGACTCGTGGATCGAGCAGTGCAAAGACGGCAAGTTTTTGCAGGATGAAAATCATTGGGTGGCATTTCGCCAACGAAAAGAAATCATCAAAAGAAAAAAGCAACCGCCGGTCGAAATTACGTTTTACGAAAACGATCGCGGCGTGTTGGACGGCGATCCCGGCGATGAAGGTTATTATTTGACGACACGCTGGGCGACGGCAAGCTTTGGCGCCGAGTCGTTGAATCAAGCCGTCAAAATGTGGAACGCGACGACGGTCGAAGAGGGGATGAGCTTTCTTGGCCGGCTCGAATCCGCTTTCAACTGGGTGTTGGCGGATCGTCACGGCAACATCGGCTACCAAATGTCGGGGTTGATGCCGAAGCGGCGCGCCGGTGTTTCGGGCTTTGTGCCGCTCCCCGGCTGGAAAAAAGAAAATGACTGGCAGGGCTTCGTCGATCACAAAGATTTTCCGCGTTGTTTGAATCCCGCAACCGGTTTTTTCGTGACCGCCAACAACGATCTCAATCGCTGGGGCATCGCCAAACCGATCAACATTTGCATGGGCGCGTATCGTTCGGATCGCATCACGCAATTGCTCGATACCGAGGCGAAGCTTGCGACGGGAGATAATTATAAAATTCAATACGACGTCTATTCGAAGCAGGCCGAGCTGTTCATGCGCATTTTGAAGCCGCTATTGCCCGACACGCCGCAGGGGAAAATTTTGCGCGAGTGGGATTGCGGTTACGATCCGGACTCCGATGGCGCGTTTTTATTCGAGCAATTTTTTCAGGCGTTGCGGCAGGAAGTTTTCGGCAAATACGGTTTCGGCGATGCGGTAACGGATTTTCTCGCCAACGACTCCAGCATTTTCGCCGGCTTTTTCGATCGCTTCGATCAGATTCTGCTGGCGGAGAAATCCGCGTGGTTCGGCGGCGAAAGCCGTGACGATCTCTATCGTCGCGTTGCCGCACACGCGCTCAAGGCATCACCGCGGCGATGGGGCGAGGTCAATCAAATGAAATTGAAGCATTTGATCTTAGGCGAAAAATTGCCCGGCGCTGCGGGGTTTGATCGCGGCCCGGTTTCGCTGCGCGGCGGCCGCGCGACGCCGCACCAGGGCCAAATTTTCAGAAGCGCCGGCCGTCTCACCAGCTTTACGCCGTCGTTTCGGATGGTGACGGATTTGGCAACGGATGAAGTTCACACCAACCTCGCCGGCGGGCCGTCGGATCGACGCTTCTCGAAGTGGTATTGCTCGGATTTGGAGAATTGGCTGAATGGGAAGTACAAGAATTTAAAACCTTGAGGGGACTTGTCGTGAAAAGATCAAAAATTTCCCCGCCCACAGAATTGAAAATCCTTACAGGCGCAGCCCACAAAAGTGAAATTCGCGTGCGATAACGGTTTTTCTGCGCTCATCTCATTGCAATAATTTTTTTAATCGCCTCCTGCGAACGGGCGGGATCGGTGTTGGCGGCTTCGGCAGAGAGCGCCGCGACCAGAACCAGTATCGCGGAAAGCGAATTGGAATAGACGCTGCTCTCGGTTTTCGCTAAAAGGTAGGCGTCGGCGAATTGCACGATCGGGGCGGTCGCGGCATTGGTGAAGGCGACGAGGCGCGCGCCCTGTTTTTGGGCAAAAGCGGCGGCGGCGATGGTCTCCTGCGAATAAGGCGGCAGGGAAAACGCCACCAACGCGTCGCGCCGGTCGATGGCGATCAATTGCTCGGTAAACTTGAGCCCGGGCTGATTGAGCGCCGTGGCCCGGAAACCGATGCGTTTGAACAGATAAGCCGTCAGCTCGGCAACGTAATTCGATATGCCCATGCCCAGCGTAAAAATGTTCTCGGCGCGGCAAATAATTTTGACGGCTTTGCGAAACATGGTTTGGTCGAACAGGTGCAGCGTGGCATTGATGTTTTGCACCTCCTGCTGGGCGATCTTGTGCGCTTCGAAATGCCCGTCCTCCTGGCGGCGATCGAGCGTCACCGTAAACCGCTCCAGCGGCGTGATGTCTTCCTGCAGCTCGGTTTTCAGCGTGGCCTTCAGCGCGGCAAAGCCGCCGTAGCCCAGCTTGTTGGTGAGCCGCACGATCGAAGCGCGGCCCACCCCCAACCGGCCGGCCAATTCGTGAATCGAAATCAGCGCCACCTCCTTGTGATGCTCGATCAGGTAGGAGGCGATTTTTTTTTCGCTCGGAGTCAATTCCTGCAGCTTCGCGCGAACGCTTTTTTGCAGCTTGTCCGATGCCGAGGTTTGATTCATGCAAATCCCTTGCTTGGAATTTTAATTGACGATTCCGGATCAAAAGTTCCAAAACGAAGATAAGCAGGAATGTTTTGATTCGCAAGGACTTTTCGTTGGCGTTAAAAGAATTTTGCAAGCCCTCAAGTTCTTGTTTTAGCGAAATGAACGAAACAAAAAATTTCGCCCACTGAAATAGAAATCCCGCTGAATTAAAATCTTTTTGAAGTCAATGCAGTGGGATTTCCAGTTCTGCGGGCAAAAAGACGGCGCTTTTTCAAACGGCTAAATTCGTAAAATTTTTTATTTTTTTCTTGACAAGGATGAAAAAAAGTCGTAAGTTGTTGGAACAAAAGTTCCAATTTAATAACAATAAGAATAAAAAGTTCCACGAGATGATTGACCGCCAGCGATTGGTGCAAACCTTTCTCGAGCTCGTCCGGATCGACGGCATTTCCGGAAACGAAGCGGCGATGGCGCAGGCGCTCGCCGCGCGCTTGACGGCGTTGGGCATTCCCTCGCAGCAGGACGCTGCCGGCAGCTCGTTTGCGGGAAACGCCGGCAACGTTATGGCCCGGCTCGAAGCCACGGCGCCCGGAGCGCCGCCGATTTTGTTGAGCGCCCACATGGACACGGTGCAGCCGACTCGCGGCCTCAAGCCGGCGCTGCGGGACGGCGTCATTGCCAGCGACCAAACGACGATTCTCGGCGCCGACGATCGCGCCGGAATTTCCGCCATTCTCGAAATTCTCACCTTGCTAAAAGAACGCCACCTGCCACACGGGCCGATTGAAATCGTTTTCACGGTTGCCGAAGAGATCGGCATGCACGGCGCCAAATTTTTGCAACGCGCCGATTTGCAGGCCCGGTTCGGCTTCGTCTTCGACAGCTCGGCGCCGCCGGGAAACGTCGTGGTGCAGGCGCCGGGCGCGGTAGTCTTCAAAATTTTCGTACACGGAAAAGCCGCTCATGCCGCGGTGTGGCCGGAAAAGGGAATCCACGCGATTCAAATCGCCGGACGCGCTCTGGCGGAATTGAAGATGGGCCGAATCGGCGAGATCGGCACCGTCAACGTCGGCTTGATTCAGGGCGGCAAAGCGATCAACATCGTTCCGGATCGCGTTGAGCTGCAGGGCGAAGTGCGCAGCCCGGATGAGAAAGAGCTTAACGCGCTGCTTCACGACGTCGAGCGGCGCTTCGCCGCCGTTGCTGAAAAGGCCGGCGGTTCCATTGCGTTTGAGGCGACGCGAAAATATTCCGGCTTTCGCCTCACCGATCACGATCAGGTCGTGCAGGTGGTTACTGCTGCGATCGCGCGGACCGGATTCGAGCCGAAGACGATCAAATATCCGGGCGGCAGCGACGCCAACGTTTTCAACGAAAAAGGCATTCCGACGGTCAACCTCGGGCTCGGCGTTCACGGCGCGCATTCGTTTCAAGAATCCATCACCGTCGACAGTCTGGCGGCGGCGGCGCAGATCGGGCTCGAAATCGTGAACACGGCGGCGCAGTTGGGTTAAGATCAATGACAGAAAAATGAATGGCAGAAAAATAAGTTGCCATTGATACGTTGAGAACCTATGACGATCAAACCGGAATCAACTCGTACTTCCCAAGATCCTCCCGGCGGCAAGGGCAAGGCTCCTCGCGAGAAGAGGCCGCCGGCGCTGCTGGAAGCGCTCATCCCCTTGATCGCGATGGGCTGCTTTCTCGGTATCGGATACGGCTTGTATCAATTGCGAATTGAAATTCTGCTCATCGGCGCGGCGGCAGTCGCCGGATTGATCGGCCTGCGTTTGGGCTACACCTGGAAGGAAATGGAAGACGGGATCATGGATGCCATTCGCAAGGGTATGCCGGCGATGGCGGTGGTGATCATCGTCGGCGTGCTCATCGGCTCGTGGATTGCCTGCGGCTCGATTCCGCTGCTGATCTTTTACGGTCTCAAGATTATTTCACCCAAACTTTTTCTGCTCACCGCATGTGTGGTGTGCAGCGTGGTGTCGGTGTTGACCGGCACTTCGTACGGGACGGCGGGCACGCTGGGAATCGCGTTCATCGGCATCGCGCAGGGTCTCGATATTCCGCTGGGCCAAGCTGCCGGCGCGATCGTGGCCGGCGCGTATTTCGGCGACAAGATTTCGCCGTTCTCCGACACCACCAATCTCGCGCCCATCGCCGCGCGCAGCAATATCTTCGACCACATCCGGCATACGTTGTGGACGACGATGCCGGCTTACTTCATCGGATTGCTGGTGTATCTCCTGCTCGGGTTCGGCACCGAAGCGCGCGAGCTCAATTTGGAGAAGATCACCACGATTCTCACCACCCTCGAAACCAATTTCGTTTTTCATTGGCTGTTGCTATTGCCGCCGGCAATCGTGTTGTATCTCACGATCAGGAAAAAACCGCCGATTCCCGGCATGTTGCTGTCGGGCTTCATCGCCATTCTGCTGGCAGTGTGGTTCCAAAATTCGAGCCTCAAAGATGCCGTTGCCACCACGGTATTCGGTTTCAAAGCCGCCACCGGAATTGCGGACGTCGATCGCTTGCTGGCGCGCGGCGGCATGCAGGAGATGATGGACGTGACACTGATCGCGTTTTGCGCCTTTGCGTTCGGCGGCATTGCGCAGCGCACCGGCATGCTCGCGGTTTTGCTCGAGCACATTTTGAAATTTGCGCGCACCACCGGACGGTTGATCGCCTCGGCCGTCGCGGCTTGCATCACCACCGCCGTCATCACCGGCAGCTCGTTTCTTTCCATCCTGATACCGGGAGAGTTGTTCGCGCCGGCGTTTCGCGCGCGCGGCCTGGCGGCGAAGAATTTGTCGCGCACCACCGAAGATTCGGGGACGGTGGTGATGCCGCTGATTCCGTGGAGCATCGCCGGCGTTTACATGGCCGGCACGCTGGGCGTCGCGACGGTGGATTATGCGCCGTGGGCCATTATGTGTTATCTCGGATTTGTTTTCGCGATCGTTTATGGCTACACCGGTTTTGCCATCGCCGCGAAAATGCGCGAGGACGAGACGCAGCCGGGGAGTTGACGCCGCGTTGGAATTTGTCATTTTGAACAATCAATCCACTTTAACCTCTTCACCCTCAACACCGGGAGAAAACGTATGAAAAGTTTTTTACGCGTTTCAGTTGCATCCGCCGTTACGTTGTTCTTGGCCGGCAACGTGTCGGCGCAGAATCCTGGCGCCTCGTCGTTGGTTATCAACGAAGTCATGTTTGATGTCCCCCAGGATGCGGCCGGCGATGCCAACGGCGACGGCACTCGCAGCGCCCGGGCCGATGAATTTGTCGAGATCGTCAACACCGGAACGCAAGCGGTGGACATCAGCGGGTATAAGCTGCTCGAGCGCGATTTGTCGACGATCTTCATTTTTCCCAACGGCGTGAGTTTGAAGCCGGGCGAGTATACCGTCGTCTTCGGCGGCGTTGCTGCCGGCGGATTCGGCAGCGGCTTTCCGGCGAGCTTGAAGCTCTTCGCTGCCAAGCAGGGCGATGCCGACGGCGGTTTTTCCGCCGGCACGAAAACCAATCTCTCCAACAGCAACGATAGCGTCATTCTGGTGAATCCGGCGGCGAGCGACACGATTGCCGAAATTCATTGGGGCAGCTCGGTGCGGCGCACTTCCAAAGCCGTCAAGTTCGTGCCGCCGAATACGGTGGTAGGCGATAGCATCGTCGGCGCGGTGCGGATGTCGGTGACGCGCGAGCCGGATCTCACCGGCAAGTGGCAACTGCATCAAGCCGCGAGCAGTGCGGGTTTGCTGTTTTCTCCCGGCGCCAACAACGAGGGCGTGATCACAGCCGTGAGCGTGCGCGAAGGCGAGGCGATTCCGCAATCCTTTGTGCTGCATCAGAATCATCCCAATCCGTTCAATCCGCAGACCGAGATTCGCTTCGAGGTTCCCCGGCAGGGGCGGGTGGTGCTCGAAATTTACGACGCCCTTGGCCGGCACGTCCAGAGGTTGCTGGACAAGCCGCACGCCGCCGGCACGTATCGTGTCACCTGGCAGGCCGGAGCGGTTCCGAGCGGAATTTATTTCTATCGTCTCAACTTCGAGGGCGTGATTCAAACCAGGAGAATGATTTTGATGCGATAAGTTTCGTAGTAGCCCCTTCAGGGGCTGATCGTTGTAACTTCAAAGATGCTGGGTTGAATGGGAGCCGTTCGTAGTAGCCCCTTCAGGGGCCGCTCGTTGTAACTCAAAAGTGTTGGGTTGAATGGGAGCGCGACGCCTGAAGGCGATACTACGAAAAATTCCTACAAAGATTACGAAAGACATTATGCGAAGAAGATGCATGCTTTCAATCCTGGCGATTGCCGTTCGTAGTAGCCCCTTCAGGGGCCGCTCGTTGCAACTCAAAAGTGTTGGGTTGAATGGGAGCGCGACGCCTGAAGGCGATACTACGAAAAATTCCTACAAAGATTACGAAAGACATTATGCGAAGAAGATGCATGCTTTCAATCCTGGCGATTGCACTCGTAGCCTGGACAGGCGCGGCGGCGGGTGAAGTGCCGCTTATCAGCGCCGGTAAGGACAGTTTCGTTTTTCGCAACGAGGCATTGAACGCCGGGCGCCCGCTTACGGTGTTGACGTATCTGCCGGAAAACTACAACGCCGGCTCTCCCATTCTTTTCGTCATTCACGGCGACAGCCGCACGGCGGAGAGCTATCGCGAGGCGTGGATCGAAATCGCGGAGCGCAACAATGCGCTGTTGTTGGCGCCGCATTTTTCCGAAGCAGGTTTCCCCAAGTCCGATGCCTTCAATCTCGGCAACATGTTCGAGCTGGATTCGCTCGACCAGCCGCTTGCCGCCAGACCGGAAAATGAGTGGTCGTATTCGTTGATCGATCCCCTCTTCGATTTCGTCGTCGCCAAAATGAAAAACCATTCCAAAGGTTATTTCATTTACGGCCATTCCGCCGGCAGCCAGTTTCTGCACCGGCTGATTTTTTTCAAGCCTGGCGCGAAGATTCTAAAAGCCGTTTGCGCCAACGCCGGTTGGTACACGATGCCGGACTTCGACGAGATGTTTCCCTACGGCCTGAAAGGCGCAGGCTGCGATACGGCGGCGTTGCGCGCGGCATTCGCGAAACAGGTCACGGTGTTGCTGGGCGATGCGGACACTGATCCGAATCACGAGAAATTGCGCCGCACACCGCAGGCGATGAAGCAGGGCGCTTTTCGTTTCGAGCGCGGCCGGAAATTTTACGAGGCCTGCCGGCGCGCAGCAGAGTTGCGGCGTATTCCGTTTGCCTGGAAAATGCAAGTGGCGCCGGGCGTGGCGCATCGCAATCGCGACGTGGCGCCGCATGCCGCTAAAATCTTGTTCGGCGAAAAGAGCGCAGCTAACGAGTGACGCGGCGGCGCGGAAAAATCTTCAATGAAAAAAAGTTGGCTCCTATTCGTTCTCTTGATCGCCGCGGGTTGGATATTGTTCGCAAGCGCAACGCTCGCCCTCGTGCCGCGAGAGCGCGATGGCGATGCGCCTCCATCCGGCCGGTGCAGCGATTCCACTGCCAGTGATTACTACCGCGCCGCGCTTGCGATGAAGCCGAAAACTGCCGCCGAATGGCTGGCGCGAGTCCGGCTATTGGAGAAGTCAATGGCGTTGGACGGCTCCCACGCGCCAGTGCTGGCAGCGCTCGGCTACGGATACGTGCAATACGCCGGCAAAATCGAAGACGGCCGCTCGTATTATGAGCTGGCGGAAAATGTCTTGCGTCGCGCGCTCGCGGTCGATCCGCATATACCGGAGGCGATTCACGCGCTCGGCTCGCTTTGCGCGAAAATCGGCAAATCCGAGGAAGCCGCCGCGCTACTGCGGCGAGGCTTGCGGGCGCATCCCAATGACGCCGAGTTGTGGTTGAGCCTTGGCTACGTTTATCGCTACGCCGGGCTGATGGATGAATCCATCGCCGCCTATCAACGCGCGCAGGAAATCGATTCCGGTTTGGCGAATCTGATCGGCGCGCAAAGCCAGATCACCAAGTCGCTCATTTATCAACGCGACGATCACGCTGCCGCGGCTTCTCACGCCAAGATGCGGCGCGGCCTCGCTGCGATGGGCAAAACCGCCGACGAGAAGCAACATTTTTATGGCGGGGTGATCTATCTCTATTCCGGCCGGCGCGAGGCGGCGTTGGCGCAATTCGATTCGGCGTTCGCCGTCGATTCCACCAGCGTGTGGAGCTGGTTCGGTCTGGCTTACAAAGCCGCGGTCCGGCAAGACCGCGCGCGGGTTCCGGCCATTGTGAGCAAGCTCGAAGCGCAAAATATAGTGGATGGCGAAAGAGCGTATCGCTTGGTTCATTTTCAGGCTTTAACCGGCGAAACCGAGGCGGCGCTGCGAAATTTGCAAAAGGCGATCGCCGCCGGATTCTTCAATTCATCTGCATGTTCGGCGTGCTTGCGTGGTGCGCTGATTCCTTCGGCCAAGCGGCGGCTCAGTCTCAGCCCTTCGGCATCGCCATTCACGGCGGCGCCGGCGTGCGCGACCGGGCAGAGATGACGCCGGAACTGGAGCAGGCGTATCGCGCGGCATTGGCCGCGTCGCTTTCAGCAGGTTATGAACGGCTCAAAAATGGCGGCAGCAGCATGGAGGCCGTGGAAGCCGCGATTCGCGTGATGGAAGACTCGCCGCTTTTCAACGCCGGCAAAGGCGCGAGCTACACCATCGCCGGCACGGTGGAGTTGGATGCTTCGATCATGGAGGGCAAGACGCTCAAAGCCGGCGCGGTTGGGGCCGTCAAGTACGTGAAGAACCCGATCAGCCTGGCGCGGCTGGTGATGGAAAAATCGCCGCACGTTTTGATCGCCGGCGAGGGCGCGACGGCCTTCGCGCAGGAACAAGGCGTCGCGTGGGTATCGCAAGATTATTTTTACACCGAGCGCAAGTGGAATGATTTGCGGGAGCGGATCAGGCAGAACACGCCTTATGGCGGCTCGGCGAAAAAAGATATAATAAAGGAAGAATCAAAACCAAAACCCGAAGATTATGAAACCGTCGGCGCGGTGGCTTTGGACAAATTCGGCAATCTCGCTGCCGGCACTTCGACCGGCGGCAGAATGGGCAAAAAGCCCGGGCGCATCGGCGATTCGCCGATCATCGGCGCGGGCACTTATGCCGACAATCAAACCTGCGCGGTTTCCACCACCGGACTCGGCGAGCATCACATCCGTCTGCTCACGGCGAAGGAAATCTCGGCGCTGATCGCCCACAAAGGCATGCCGCTGCGAGAGGCGGCGAACGAGACCGTGCTGCAAAAACTTGTGGCCATCGGCGGCAGCGGCGGCGCCATTGCGATGGATAGAAACGGCAACGTCGCCATGCCTTTCACCGGCGACGGCATGTATCGCGGCTACATTTTGGCCGATGGAAAAGTGGTGGTGAAAATCTATTTTTGCCGCCAACGGATTGAAAAAACGAATTGAGTAATCCTTCATGCGCCCACTTGCTCAACGAGTTCTCGACGCCCCAAGCTCGGCGACCGTTCGGATCGCCGACCTTGCCGCGGCTTTGCGGCGCCAGGGAATCGATGTCATTGATTTGTCCGCCGGACGCGCTTCGGAACACACGCCGGAAGAGGTTTGCGAAGTTGCGGCGCAGGCGCTCTCGCAAGGCGACACGCACCAAACGCCGGCGCAAGGGAAGCCGGAGTTTCGCGCCGCATGCGCGCGCAAGCTGGCGCGGGAAAACGGCATCGCCGCTGATCCGGAAAAAAATCTCATTGCGACGCTGGGATGCAAGCAAGGCCTCACGCTTGCTTTGATGGCCACGATCGATGCCGGCGATGAAGTCATCGTCGAAGATCCGTGCTTCGTGAGCTATCAGCCGACGATCGGATTTTGCGGCGGCGTTCCGGTTGCCGTGCCGCTGCGCCGCGAGCAGGGTTTTCGCTGGCAGCGCGCCGATCTCGAAGCGGCGATCACTTCCCGCACCCGCGCGATTCTGTTTTGCTCGCCGCACAATCCCACCGGCGTCGTTCACACCGAGGCCGATCTCGACGTCATCGCCGAGGTGGCGCGCCGGCACGATTTGTTCGTGATCGCGGACGAGACTTACGAGCGCCTCGCGTGGGGCGGGCGCCGGCACGTTTGCATCGCCACGCGCTCCGGCATGAATGAGCGGACGATCGATCTCATGGGCATGACCAAAGCATTTTCGATGGGCGGCTGGCGCATCGGTTTCGTCCATGCGCCGCCGGCCATCATTTCCGCCATGATCACGCTACAACAGCATTTGATGACCTGCGCCGGATCGTTCACCCAAACCGCGGCGGCACGCGCGCTCGACGAGGCGCCTTCGCCCGCGCTGCAAGCGCTGTGGCGCGATTGGGAGAAGCGCTGCGAGTTCGTGACGACGGCGCTTAATAAAATTCCCAACGTCTCGTGTGAAATGCCGGAGGGCGGATTTTACGCTTGGGCGGATATTCGCGCCAAGGGTTTATCCTCGGTCGCGCTGGCCGAGAAATTATTGGAGAAGCATCACGTCGCGGTGGTGCCCGGAGCGGCCTTCGGCCCGCAAGGCGAAGGCTATCTGCGCGTGACCTGCGTGAAATCGTGGGAAATTCTGCGCGCCGGCCTCTCGCGCCTCGCGCAAGGGTTCTCCGAATTGGATTGATGGATGGGTGGATGGTTGGAGTATTGGATTGATGGAGTACTGGATTGATGTGGGCACGAGTGTTTCAGTTGTTTATGCGATTGAATCCAGAAAAGAAATCTGAAAGCTTGATGTTGCCAACGGATTGAAAAACGACCAACGGATTTTATTTTCAAAGCCGTTGGACAATCTTTTGATTCAAAGCTTCCTTACTTCCGTTCAGGTCAAATGACCTCGTCGTTAGACTTCGGACATTTGACCCTGCGGGCGTAGCCTCGGACTTCGGACCTTATTTGAGCAACAACACTTCACAAGCGCCTCCGACGCTTTGGCAGCGTTATCGCCGGTTGTCGTTGGGCATTCGAATTTTGATTTTCATGTCCGCGGGCGTTGCGGCGGGAATCGTTTTTGGGGCGCGGGCGCAGGTGGTGCAGCCGCTCGGCGATCTTTTCATCCGGCTGCTGATGATGGCGGCGATTCCGCTGGTGTTCTTCAGTCTGCTGGCCGGCCTCACCGGTATGACCGAAGTGCGCGCGCTCGGCCGGCTCGGCGGCAAGATCATGCTCTTTTACCTCGCCACCACGACGATGGCGTTAATTTTGGGGCTGGCCATCATGCACGTGCTGAAACCGGGGAGAGGGATGCAATTGAGCGGTGAGGTGAAAGACACTTTCGGGCAAGCGCCGGCCGCCGCGGAGGTTTTGTTGAGCCTCGTGCCGGAAAATGTTTTTCAAGCTTTTGCTTCCGGGCAGCTTGCGCAAATCGTCGTCTTCGCGATTTTTCTCGGGGTGACGGCGTTGTTGCTGCCGCAAGCGCAGAGGCAGACTTTGCAGCAAGGCTGCGAGCTGCTGGCGGATTTGCTGCGCAAGCTGGTGGACGTGGTCATGCGCTTCGGCCCGCTCGGTATCGGCGCGCTCACCGCCAGCTCGGTGGGACAGCATGGCGAGAAAATCTTCGGGCCGTTGGCCATTTTTCTGGCGGGTGTGTGGAGCGCGCAGGCGTTAATGGTCGGGGTTTACATGATTTTTCTGCGCCTGTTCACGCGGCATTCACCGCTGGCGTTTCTCAAACAAACCGGGCCGCTTTACGCGACCACTGCGGCGACGTGCAGCAGTCTCGCGAGTCTCGCCGTCGCGCTCGAGCTGGCGGAAAAACGGATGAAGTTTCCGCGCAGCATTTACTCGTTCACGCTGCCGCTGGGCGCGCAGATCAACAAGGACGGCACTTCGATCATGCTGGCGGGCGTGCTGTTGTTTACCGCCCAAGCCGCCGGCGTGCAATTCGATCTCGCCGCGCAAATTACCATCGTGCTGATGGGTTTGATGCTCTCGCTGGGCTCCGGCGGCATTCCCGGCGGCGGTTTGGTGATCGCGCTGATTTTTGTGAAAGCGTTTCATCTGCCGCTGGAGATCGCGGTGATCGTCGGCGGCATTTACCGGCTGATCGACATGGGCAGCACGACGATCAACTGCATGGGCGACATGGTGGGCACGGCGATCGTGGCGCATTCGGAGATGAAAGGCAAAGAGCAAGTGTCTATATAAAAAAGCCGCCCACAGAAATGGCTAAAAAGTTCAGATTTTTTTCTAAGTTTTGTTCCGCTTGGCAGAGCACGTTTTCGACACGAGCCACCGAGAAAGCAGATTTACCCGGAGAAAATATGGAAAGCAAAATGTTTCAAATTCGATTTCAAGAGCGAAAAGCGAGGCGCGCGCTGCTGATTCTGAGCCTTTTGGTTTTCGCAAAACCCGAATCATCTGCCGCCGCAAAGATCACCAAAGCTCCCTCGCTGCGCCTCGCCGGCACGCAGAGCTTTGCGGCCACGCCCTCGGCCTCCGGCGCAACGATTGTGTGGCGGCTCGATCGCGTCGAGGTCGATGAAAGCTCCGCTCGCGCCTCCAGATTTACGCGGATCGATTCGGCGCGCGGCAACGCCACCGCGTTCAAGCTCGCGAAGATTGCGGGGAAGCACACGTTCTATCACGTCTTCGCGACGGACAACGGCGTCGTCGATTCGCTGGTGGTTCAGGTTTTCCCGGCGCACACGGCCACCACTTTTATTTATCAAGAGGCCAACAATATCGATAAACCGCTGCGGGTGTATATGGTGGCGCCGGCTTCGCTGCGCGCGGATACCCGCGTGGTTATCGTCATGCACGGCCTCAACCGCAACGCCGGCGATTACATTGAATCGTGGCGCTTGTTCGTTTCGCTCAACAACTATCTCGTGCTCGCCCCGGAGTTTGACGACAACTATTGGCCGGGATCGCGCAGCTATAATTTGGGCAACATGTTCACGAGCAGCGACGGCAGCGGCTCGCTCAATCCGGAGGAGAAATGGTCGTTTTCGCTGGTGGAGGAGGTTCACGCCTGGGTGCGGGAGGGATTCGGATTGGCGGATTCGCTTTTCGACATTTGGGGACATTCGGCCGGCGCGCAATTCGTGCACCGCATGATGCTCTTCAAGCCGAAGGCGAAGGTGCGATACGCGATTCCGGCCAACGCCGGCTGGTACACGGCGCCCGATCCGACGATCGACTACCCCTACGGCGTCCGGCATTCGCGTTTGTCGATCACCACCGCGGAGCTGCTGGACTATACCGGTAAAAAGCTGTTCGTGATGCGCGGCACCGCAGACACACTGCGCGACTCGGATTTGAACACCAGCGCGAAAGCCGATGCTCAGGGAAGGAATCGCTATCAGCGCGCCGGCTATTTTTATGGGATAGGCGCTGCGTTCAACCCGGCATTGCGCTGGCAACTGCTCGACGTTCCCAACATCGGCCACAGCCAATCGGGCATGGCCCCTGCCGCACAGAGTCTGCTCAGGTCGCTTGCCACCGCCGTAGAACACGAAAGCAAAACGGCGCCGCCAATTTCTTTTCGGCTCGATCAGAACTATCCCAATCCCTTTCGGAGCGGAGGAAATTTTGCAACCGCGATCGCATACGAGCTGCCGCATCAGGCAGTGGTTGAATTGACGGTTTACGATCTTCTCGGCAGGAAAGTGGCCACGCTGGTTCCGCCCAATTTTCAGCAAGCGGGCGTGCGCGAAGTCGCGTGGGATGGCAGGAATGAGCATGGCGAAAGGCTCGCCGGCGGATTATATTTGTACGTGCTGAAGGCCGGCGAATTTACGGCGGCAAAAAAAATGCTGCTGCTCAGGTAAAGTCGTTCGTCGTTACGTTCGTAGTCTCACCTTCAGGCGTCGCGCGTTGGAATTAAGAAAAGATTTCAATTACTCACGCAGCTTTGTGCTAATGCCAGGGTTTGACGCCTAAAGGCGAAACTACAAACTTTTTTTCATAAAAATCGGATGGTCATGAAACTTTTTTTGACGGTATTTCTCTTAGCTTCCGGTTGCTGCGCCGCGCTTTTCGCCCAAAATCGCGCCGGCACGGCGGAGGGTCGCGCGGCGTTGTTCGAATATATTTTGGCGAAGACCCTTGAACGCGAGGCCTTTTCGCCAGTCAAAAATAACAGGTTGGGATTGGAGGTGGAGAAGGCGCTGCGCAGCCATCGCGACGAGCTGATCGCGGCGGACACCGATGCGAAGCTTTACTACGCGCTGGTGAAAATCAGCAATGCGCGCAAAGATCGGCATTTGAAGGTGAGCTTGGTCAAAGGCGGTTTGGAGCCGGCCGGCGGGGGAGAGGGCGAGCCGTCGAATTATCCTTTGACGGATGCGAGCCATTTGCACGCGCCCATCCGGTTTGCGGTGGATTACGGCGCGCCGGGGCGGTACTTCTTTTTTGTGAGCGACGCGGCCAAAAACCTCGCGGATTTTGCCGGAAAAAATTTGCCCGAGGTTGGCGACAAGCTGATCGCGATCAACGACCAGCCGATTGCGGAGTATTTCAAAGCCATCGAGCCGTATCATCGTTATTCGACGGCCAACAATCTTTGGTGGCAGGTGGCGAGCTGGATGCCGCAGAAAAGCGCGGAGTTTCCGCCGGCGTTTTATCGCGCGAATTTCGCGGCCACGCTCGAACGGCGCGACGGGCAACGCTATTCGGTGACGCTGCCGTATCTGCAACCCGACGTTATTAATTGGAAAGGAACGAACGAGCGGCGCTATTCCGGTTTTCGTCTGCTGTTTTCGACGCAAACGTACGATTTCTACGTACACGACGCGGGCAAGCCAGTGGTGCTGCTGGCGTGGCACGGCTTCCGCGAGAATCTGGTTGCCGACGTCGATCGCTTGCTGGATTATGCGCAGAAAAACGGCTTGCTCGATCACGCGCTGATTTGGGACGGCACGCGCAGCCGCGGCGGCTCGAAAGGCGCGTATGCCTTGCAGCGGTTTTCGCCCAAGCCTTTCAAAGTGACGTTCGGCAACTTGCGCCTCAGCGACGTGACCAAGCCGTTCATTGAAGAGAAGCGGCAGCAATTCGCGCGGCGCAAGCTGGTGGACAGCGGCGTCGCTGAGACTATTGACGACGGCTCGTGGCTGATGGCCTGGCTGGAGGATGACGTCACCCAAGCGCTCGCGGCCGGGAAAGATTATTCGAACAACGTGCCGTTCAAATTGGCGCATCTGCCGAAAGATTCCGACGGCATTTTGCCGCCGGCGGCGGTGCACTTTCGCGGCAAGCTGGTTTGCCTGCTCGGGCCTTACGGCGGCTCGCATTTGGATCAGTTCGCGGCGATGGTGATCGACAACAAGCTCGGTCACGTGATCGGCATGCCGGCCGGCGGTTACAGCAACACGTGGGAGTGGGAGGAAACGTTGGTGTTTCCGATGAGCAAAAAACCGGTGGCAAAATTCATGTGGTCGATCGGGCACACGCTCCGGCCCAACGGCGAAATTCTCGAGGGCAATCCGGCCGAGGTCGACGAACTGGTTCCGGTCACCCGCGAGAATTATCTTGTTTACTACCCCACGCTGCTGTCGCGGGCGCTGCGGCATCTGGGATTGGAATGAAGGCAAGAATGTGGAAATCCCACTGAATTTGAACACGAAAAGCTTAATTTCTGCGGGATTTCTATTTCTGTGGGCGACATTTTATTTTGGGTTCATACGGCTAAATTCTTGCGAATGAGGGTAATGCCTCAGTTATGGGTGGACAGACTTCGGCGTTGCCGAGGCAAAAGATGGCCTCGGATGATGGCTTCCCCTTGGTTGTAAGTGGTGCATATTATGATGTGTTCGATGAAAAAAGTAGT
>Ga0187892_10000503_pt1 | contig 101671 bp, 104 predicted proteins | sample MA1701073metaG_FD_139345 | JGI IMG/M metagenome (GOLD analysis project Ga0187892, IMG submission 139345) | Bio-ooze microbial communities from a basaltic lava cave in the Kipuka Kanohina Cave System on the Island of Hawaii, USA - MA170107-3 metaG ... | reverse complement strand
GACAGCGCTGAAGAAGCGCTGCCCACAACCCCACAGGCCCCACAACAACCGCAGAAAGATCAAAAAATGCAATTGAACAGATGACCGTGAAAGTGTCACCCATGTCCCCGAACGCCTGTCACTTATGTCCCCAGCACGTACACTGGGGCGAGGGGGTAGGGGGAGAGGGGGACTCCCTTCCCATCGTCGAAAGCTCACGTCCCATCGTCGAAAGCTTACGTCTCGCTGCGCGACGGTTGAATCGTCCGCCGCTGGCCAACGTCCTCCCCCTCTCCCCTACCCTCGCCCCAGGGCGAGGGGGCTACACCGTCCGCCCGCCGATCTCGACCGCCACCTTCTCGCGGATGCGCTCGATCGCGCGGAAGCTGTCGACGAGCCGCCCCTTTTCCATGCGCGACATCGCGCGCACCGGCACGTGGTTGCCGACCGCGCGGCCGGCCTTGAAGTCGGCGAGCTGCTGGCGCAGCAGGAGGCGCGTCACGTGGCGGAAGGCGCCGTGCAGCTCGTCCTGCTCGTCGCGGTTGAGGACGCCGGCGGCGGCGAGGCCGTCGATGCGCGCCCGGGTCGCGGTGGCGGGCACGCGGTGGAGCAGCGCCAGGATGCGCACCGCGTCCACCAGCGGCAGCGTGCCCCTGTACTTCAGGTTGATCTCGCCGCGCCGCGCGCTGTCGGTGCGGATGCGGCCGAACCAGCCGAGGCCGGTCGCGTAGTCCTTCTGCAGGTCCTCGATATCGCGCAGGAAGCCGCGGCTCTCGGCGATCAGCGGCGTCACGTACTCGCGCAGCTCGTTCGCGTAAGCGGCCTCGCCCCAGGCCGGCACGAAATCGAAGAAGATGTCGGCGAAGCGCGCGCTGTGGCCGAGGCGCTGGCGGAACCAGGTCTTCATCTGCTCGCGCCATTGCGAGCGCGTCTTGCGCCACAGCGGGTTCGTCGCCATCACGAAGCCGGGGCAGAACGGAATCCCGACCGCGTCGAGCGCCTTCGTCATGCGCTCGGCGAATTCGATGAACCAGGCATCGACGCCGCCATGCGCCTCGTCCGGATAGTCGTCGAGGATGAAGCCGTTGTCCTGGTCGGGATAGAGATAGTTCTCGCCGCGCCCGCCCGAGCCCATCACCATGATGCAGAAGCGCACCGGCGGGCCGCCCCAGCCCGAGTCGCGCATCTCGGCCCGCAGCAGCACGGCGATGCGCGCGTAGATGTCGCGATTGATGTCGGTCAGCAGCGCCTGGATCTCCGGCGCCGGCAGCGACTCGTCGAACAGCGCGTCGGCGAGCGCCACCTGCGCGCGCTTCACCGCCTTCAAGCCCGCGAGCGTCTCCTCGTGCGTGAGCCGGTCGACCAGCTCGACCATGTCGGCGATCGCGGCGGCGTAGGCGCGGTGGAGATCGATCACGCCGAGCACGCCGCCGCCGGCGCCCGTCATCGGCATGTGGCGCAGGCCGCGGCGGCGCATGCGCGCGATCGCGTGGAACACGTAGTCGTCGGCGCGGATGGTCTCGACCGGCGCCGTCATCACCGCGGCGACCGGCGTCTCGGGCGCGAGCTTGAACGCGATGCGCCGCACCACGTCCTGCTCGGTCACGATGCCGAGCGTGCGCCCGCCGTCGTCGACCACCAGCGCCGCCGACGCGCGCTCGGCGGCCATCGCCTCCACCGCCGCGCGGCAGGTGGCGGAGGGCGGCACGCGCGCGAGCGGCGCCACCGCCTCTTCACCGGCGCGGCGGCGGAAGATGGCGGCGAGCGAATGCATGGCGCCGCGCGGTTGCTAGGCCGGTCGCGGCGCGGCGGCGTGCCTCTCGGCGAGCAGCGCCCGGATCAGCGCGTCGGCGGCGAGCCGCTCGGAGAGGCGTTGGCAGCGCGACATGAAGAGGAAGCGCACGCCTTCCACCACCGGCTCGCGGTCGTCCTTGCGCAGCGAGGGATGGATCGGCAGCAGGTCGAACAGCGCGTTGCCGCAGGTGAGCGCGATCTCGGTCGAGCTCTTGGGCGCGGCGAGCTGCAGTTGCGCGAGGCGGCGCTCCACGGCGGCCGCATCGCCTTTGGCGGCGCCGTCCTCGAAGCGCGCGAGGCACTCCGCATAGATCGCGGCGAGCGCCGCCGGCAAGTCGCGGCCGCGGCCCGCGGCCGGGCCGCGCAGATGCGCTTCCACCGCGGCCACGAGATCGGCGAGCACCGCGGCGTAGGCGGCGCGCCGCGCCTCGTCAAACGCGGCGGCGAACGCCTTCTCGCGCGTGAGCTCGGTCAGCGCGAGACGCGTCTTCATGTGGCAATAGTCGACGATCGTCTTCTGCGCGACCAGCGACGACTCGCGCGCGAGAAAATCGACGAGAGCCGCGAGCGTCGCGATGCGCTCGCGCCCGCTGCCGATCGCGAAAAAACGCCACTTCTTCATGCGCCGCCTTTCCTCCGCATCGCCGCCACTCTCGCGAAACTTTTTTGCCGTGCGAAAGGCTGATTTGTCGCAGTCGCGATAATTGTTCGCATTTTCGCGCAATGTTATAAGCCAAAAACGGTGTTAGGGGAGGAACTCCATCAGCCCCGCTCGACAACGATCAAACCTGACACCGGGCTGACGATCCTTCGGAACCGACACGGCCGCGCCGTTCGGAGGCACCCCAGGGGCGTGCTCCATCCGCGGTCCGGGCGCCGAAGCAGCCGGAGCGCGACGCACGTCCGTGCGGCCCGCGCTTTCGGTCGCACCGACCGTTGTCTCGAACGGGGGGAAACGCGATGACTACGCTCACGCCCGAAAAGCAACACGCTTATTGGCGCAAGACGTCGCGGCTGATGTGGACCATCCTCTTCCTGTGGTTCGTGTTCAGCTTCGGCGTGCATTTCTTTGCGCCCGCGTTGAACAAGATCGTGATCGCGGGATTCCCGCTCGGCTTCTACATGGCCGCGCAGGGCTCGCTGATCGCGTTCGTCGTACTCTGCTTCTGGAACTCTTCGGCCCAGGACAAGATCGACGAAGAATTCGGCGTTCAAGAAGACTGAGCGGGAGGGCGCGCAATGGCTACCGGGAAAACCTCGGCTTCCTTCATCAACAGCCTCGGCAAGATCTACGGCGGCTACGCCGGCGGCTTCGTCGGCTTCACCATTCTGCTCGCCATCCTCGAGCAGCTTGGCCTGCCGAACCGAGTGATCGGCTACGCCTTCGTGGTCCTCACGATCGGCGTCTACGCCTATATCGGCATTCTCTCGCGCACGATGGAGCTCAGCGAATACTACGTCGCGGGCCGCGTCGTGCCGCCGTTCTACAACGGCATGGCGACCGGCGCCGACTGGATGAGCGCCGCCTCCTTCATCTCGATGGCGGGCGGTCTCTACCTCGGCGGCTACAACGCCATCGCCTTCGTGCTCGGCTGGACCGGCGGCTACGTGCTGGTCGCGATCCTCTTGGCGCCGTATCTCCGGAAGTTCGGCCAATACACGGTGCCCGACTTCCTCGGCACCCGCTACGAGGGCAACACGGCGCGCCTCTGCGGCGTCGTGGTGCTGTTCTGCGCCTCGTTCACCTACATCGTCGCGCAGTGCTTCGGCATCGGCATCATCACCTCGCGCTTCCTCGACATCAACTTCGAGCTTGCCATCTTCATCGGCCTGGCCGGCATCCTGGTGTGCTCGATGCTGGGCGGCATGCGCGCGGTGACCTGGACCCAGGTGGCCCAGTACATCGTGCTCATCATCGCCTACCTCGTGCCGGTGATCTGGCTCTCGACCGTGAAGTACGGGCTGCCGATCCCCGAGCTCACCTACGGGCAGGCGCTGCAGGAGATCACCAGGCTCGAGCAGACGCTCGGCGTCGTGAAGCCGCACACCTCGGCGTTCACGAACGCGCAGGGGCAATTCAGCTGGGTGGAGTTCAACAACTTCTGGGCGCTGGTGCTCTGCCTCATGGTTGGCACCGCGTCGCTGCCGCACATCCTGATGCGCTACTTCACGACGCCGTCGGTGCGTGACGCGCGAAAGTCGGTGGGCTGGTCGATCTTCTTCATCTTCCTGCTCTACTTCACGGCGCCGGCCTACGCCGCGTTCGCGAAGCTCGAGGTCTACCAGGACGTGATCGGCAAGGACATCGCGTCGCTCCCGGCGTGGGTCCAGAACTGGTCGCAGGTGGGGGGCCTGCTCTCGATCAAGGACGCCAACGGCGACGGCAAGCTGCAATTGGCCGAGTTCATCATCAACCAGGACATCATCGTGCTCTCCATGCCGGAGATCGCGGGATTGCCCTACGTGATCTCGGGCCTCGTCGCGGCCGGCGGCCTCGCCGCGGCGCTCTCGACCGCCGACGGTCTGCTGCTCGCGATCGCCAACGCCCTCAGCCACGACGTCTACTACAAGATGCTGGACCCCAAGGCCACGACCGCGCGGCGCCTCGTCGTCGCCCGCGTGCTCCTGGTCGGCGTGGCCATCGTCGCGGCGGCCGTGGCGGGTACGCGGCCGTCGGGCATCATCCAGATGGTGGCGTGGGCGTTCTCGCTGGCTGCGGCGGGCCTGTTCGCGCCGCTGGTGATGGGCATCTGGTGGAAGCGGACGACCGCCGCGGGCGCCATCCTCGGCATGATGAGCGGGTTTGCGATCTGCCTCTTCTACCTGGTCATGACCCGCTACTATCCGGCGGAGTTCAAGGCCATGTTCGGGGTCGACCTCTGGTTCGGCATCCGCAACATCTCGTCGGCCTTGTTCGGCCTGCCGGTGGCGTTCGCGGTGACGTGGATCGTGAGCCTCATGACCGCGCCGCCCTCCAAGGAGATGCAGGACTTCGTCGACTCGGTCCGCGTCCCCAAGGGCGAGATCGCCTGGGGCGCCAAAGCGCACGAATAGCGCCTCACTTCGGACGGAACGGAGCAGGGCTCGGCGCTCGAGCCCTGCTCTTTTTTTGCCCGCGATGCGATCTGCTATGCTCGCGCCCCTGGAGGGCGGGGACCATGGATGGAAGCAATTTCTGGTGGGGCCATCTCCACTTCCACATCCCGAACTACGCGCTGTCGCTGGTGTTTTATTGCCTGTTCGGCCGGTTCCTGCTCTCGCTCTTCCTGCCGCCCACGACGCGCAACTACATCTACCGCTCGTTCTTTTGGCTGACCGAGTGGATCGTGCGCCCGGTCGCGTTCATCACGCCGCGCGCGATGCCGCCGGTGCTGCTGCCGCCGGTGGCGGCGTTCTGGATCATCGTGCTGCGCTTCGGCTTCTACGCGCTGATGTTCTCCTGGGGCCAGGTGCCCCGCGCCCAGGGCGGCTGAGCGGGACGGGAGCGGCGCGCATGGACCGGAGTTTCCTCTTCCTCATCGTCGTGGCACTCTCGGCGGTCGGCGGCATGACCTACCCCGAGGAGTTCCGCAAGCTCGCGATGGTGCTGGTCATCCCGGTGATGCCCGAAGTGTTCCCCAAACAACCCGAATGGATCTACTTCTTCGCCCAGGTGCTGATCGCGACCAGCATCCTGCTGGTGAGCGGCGTACCGGCCGCGCTCTACGAGCGCCTCTGGGAGGGCGAGCGGGTGAGCATGGTGCCGATGGTCATCTGGATCGGCGGCGCCGTCGTTCTTTCCCTGCCGGCGCTGCGGCGCCTCGGCTTCGCCTAGGCCGGGGCGAGAAACACGAAGGGCGGCCCGCAGGCCGCCCTGGCACGCTCGGCGCGGTGCGCGCCGCCGCCAGCTAGAACACGACTTTGAAGCTGCCGTCGTTCTGCTTTTGGGCGATGCACTGGTAGACCGCCTTCTTGCCTTCCATCTCGTAGGGGATGTTGACGCGGATCTCCTCCTCGCCGGTGGACGCGCCGATCTTCGCCTCCTCGAACTTGGCAAACGTCGCCTTGCCGAGCTTGGCATCGGCCTGCGCGGCCTTGAGGCACGCCTCGTAGGCCACCTGGTTCTGCTTGCCGCTGGACTGGCCGCAGGCGGCGACCACGGAAAGTGCCGCGATGGCCGCGGCGCGAACGAGGAACGAGGACGACATCGGGGCGTTCTCCCGTAGTATTTTCGTGGATGGAGGTATCGGAGCGGCCCGAGCCAAGCAAGCGGCACCCTGTCGCGTTTGCGGCAGTGCGGCAATTGGGACGGAAACGCGGCTAACGTCACGAAGGTTTAACCGGCCGCCCGATTGCCCTTCTGCGAGGGGGTGGCTAGCATTTTGTATCGGCGAGGAATCGCGTGGCCGGGCCATCGCGCTTGGCCGCCGACGGGAACGTTGCGCATGGACCCCAAACTGTTCCGCGAACTCGCCGACACTTCCATCCGCCGCGCCTGCGGCTTCGGCCTCATCGCCGTTTTCACGTCCATGGTCGGCTTCTCCGCCGCTCCCTACTTGGCCGTGCGAATCGGCGCGTTCATGGTCACGGCAGGCGCCGTGATCCTGCTCTGGCGGGGCCAGACCGCGCCCCGCCGCCGCTACCGCGATACCGAAGTCTGGCTCATGATCCGCGACACGGCGCCGGCCATGCCCAAGGAGCGCCTCCAGCGCCTGATCGGCGGCGCGCTCGCCGACAGCTATTTTTGGCACGCGCGCATCGCCGCCTACGTCGCCGTCGCCATGTGGGCCGTGGCGCTGCTGATGTGGGCGGCGCACAAGCTGTAGCCGGCGGGTCGCGTCGCGCCTCCGATCGCGCCGAGCGCACTTATCCCGGCGAACATAAGAATTGACCTATGTCGCGCGCCGATTGAAGAAGCCTTCCCCCGCTTGCGGGGCAAGGTTGGATGGGGGTCTGGCCGCAAGAAAACCTCGGCCGCTGTACTCGCTCGCCGACCCCCATCTAACTTCCCCCGCAAGCGGGGGAAAGACAATTCAGCTGCGCAGCGCGAGTCGGAACATAGGCTGGCCGGTATTACTCCTCCGGCTCGGTCGTGAAGCGGAGCGGATAGCCCTTGCTGCGGCCGGCCTCGGTTCCTTCGGTCGCCTTCGTCTCGGCGACGTCCCTCGTGTAGACCGCGACCACGCACACGCCGCGGCGGTGCGCGGTCATCATCACGCGATAGGCCTGGTCCTCGCTCATGCGGAAGACGGCTTTCAGCACCGTCACTACGAATTCGCGCGGCGTGTAGTCGTCGTTGAGCAGGATCACCTTGTGCAGCCGCGGCCGCTCCGTCTTCGTCAAGACCTTGGTGCGCGGGGTGGTGACGGTATCGGCCATCGCGTTCGCTCCGCGTCCAGGAATAGGCAAAAAACGCGGCGCCGTCGATCCTGCGCCAAGAGCCGCGGCCGGGCCGGCACGACAGACCTGGGCGCCGGCCTGTCCTTGTTTCTAGAGGTCCGGGAAATCCCTCGGTCGCCGCAAGCGGCCGCGCATCGCGCCGCTCATCGAGTCCGGCCCGCCCATTCGCGGCTCTGGCCGCCGCTTGTGGCGTAGAGCGCCGTGCTCAGATATTTGAGGCCGGAGTCGCAGAGGACGGTGACGACCGTGGCATCGGGTCCGAGGCGTCGCCCCACGCTCAAGGCGGCGACGAGATTGGCGCCCGTCGACGTGCCCGCGAAGAGCCCCTCGGCGCTCGCCAGCCTCCGCGCCGTCTCCATCGCCTCTTCGGTCGAGACGGGGACGATCTCGGTGACGACCGAGGGCTTCCACAGCGGCACGACGAAGCCGGCGCCGACGCCTTCGATCTTGTGGCTGCCGCTCTTGCCGCCGGAAAGCACGGCGGATTCCTTGGGCTCGACGGCGACGATCCTGATGCCGGGCTTGAGCGTTCTCAGCTTTTCGGCGACGCCGCGAATCGAGGCCGATGTGCCCGTGCTCTGCACGAACGCGTCGATCTTCCCGTCCGTCTGCCGCCAGATTTCCTCGCCCATGGCGTGATAGGCGGCGAGCTGGTCCGCATTGTTGAGCTGATCGGTCCAGAAAGCGCCGGTCCGCTCCGCGATCCGCCGCGCGGCTTCCACCATGTTGCGCGTCAGCGCGGCGTCCATGCCGTCGCCCTCGCTCTCGACGAGCGTGAGCGCGGCGCCCAGCACGGCCATATGGCTGCGCTTCTCCGTGCTGAACGCGTCCGACGTGACGATGTCGAGCGGATAGCGCTTGACCGCGCAGACGAGTGCCAGCGAAACGCCGGTGCTGCCGCCGGTATATTCGACGACGCGGCCGCCCGGCTTGAGGCGCCCGTCCTTCTCCGCCGCCTCGATCATGGCGAGCGCCATGCGGTCCTTCATGCTGCCGGTCGGGTTCTCGCTTTCGAGCTTGATCAGGATGCGCGCGCAATCCGCCGGCAAGATCGCCCCGAGTTCGAGCAGCGGCGTATTGCCGATGCGCGCGAGGATCGAGCTTTGGACGGGAGGCGCGGCTCTCATGAAGCGTGCCCTTCTGGGGGCGCCCAGTTTCGCCGGCCGGGCGCAGGGCTCCAGTACAAAATTGAAGCGATGGTGGGCCCGGCAGGGCTCGAACCTGCAACCAGACCGTTATGAGCGGCCGGCTCTAACCAATTGAGCTACGGGCCCGAAGGCGGAGGACAGATAACAGAGGACAGAGGACGGAAGGAAGAGGAGATCGATTTCTGTTCTCGTCCTCTGCTTCTGTGAGACCGCTAACTTTCGCCCGCGCCCCTGCCCGACGCCGGCGTCGGGGTCTGGCGCGCCCAGGCGCCGAAGCGCGTCCTCAAGGCCTACGACGAGGCTCGCCTGCGCAAGAAAGGAAGCGCTGCGAATTCTTGAAAGCGCTTTCTTGGTTTAGCCGGCAGTGCCGCTCGCAATGATCGCGGCGAGCTTGCCGTTCGAGGTGGCGCCGACCTTCGCGGCGCCAATGCATGTCCAGACGCGATCGCGCCGACGGATTCCGGCGCGTCGTTCGTTTGCCGGGTATCATACCGGCGAGCCTATGCTTTCATCGTCATCCCGACCGGAGCGGACGCGCTCTTACGCGGCCGCGAAGCGGAGGGATCGCGTCGGCCCGCAAGTGCGCGCCTTCTGGCCAATTCGCGCAATTGCGCGAATTGGCTGTAAGCGAGGCCAAGCGCCTCGCGGCGATGCCTCCACTTCGCGAGCCGCAGACGGCTCGCTCCGGTCGGCATGACGACTCAATTCATAGGCTCGTGGGTATCAGGGAAAGCGACGGGCCGATGAGGTAAGCGGCCCGGCGAGGGGCGCGACATGACCAATCGACTGGACGCGGAGAGCCCGCGCACGCTGACGCGCGGCGCCTTCTGGACCAGCGCGGCATTCTATGCGCTGGTCGCGCTCGAATTCCTCTACATGGGCAGTCCCTTCGCGGCGTACTTCTATTCCGTCTACGGTCCGAGCCTTGACTTTCTCGGCGGCAGCGCGATCGCCAGCTGGCTCGTCAGTTTCTTCATGCCGCACATTGTCGCGCAGACAACCTCGAGCGTCCTCGATTCCCACACGATCGTCGGCTTCATCCTCGCCTTGGTCGGCATCGTCGGGTTCGGCCTCGGCGCCTGGCAGATCTATTCGGCCAAGCTGCGAAAGCGGGAAACGGTGGAGAGCGGCCTCTATCGATGGATCAGGCATCCGCAATATCTCGGCCTGATCGTTGCCAGCTTCGGATTGCTTCTGATCTGGCCGCGCTTCCTCGTCTTGTTCGGATTCGTCACGGTGGTCTTCCTCTACGTTCTCCTCGCTCGCTCCGAGGAACGCCTGTGCGCGCGCCGATTCCAAGCTTACGCAGGCTATGCGGAAAGGACCGGCATGTTCCTGCCGAGGATCGTCGAAGCGCCCTTCCGCCGGGTCCGCTTGCCGTCCTCGCGACTCGTGCGCGCGCTCGCCTGGCTGGTCCTCTACGTTATCGCCCTGGCGCTGGCCGCCGCCGCAGGATTGGCAGTCCAGTCGTACTCGATCGCGAGCCTCTACGCGCACTACACCAACACGGCCGCCTACGTGTCGGTCGGAAGGATGGCGCCGAGCGAGATCGCCGAACTCGCGGCCATCGCAAACAAGGACGCGCGCGTCGGGGGCGCGATCCAGCGGGCGGAGAAGGACGGAACCGCCCGCTTCCTCAACTACGTCCTGCCAACCGAAATGTTCGTCTCGGAGATCCCACAGCATCTGCCGCCCGGCGCCAAGACGGGTCACCGCGTCCCGCGCAACCACGACCGCAACAGCTACAAGATCGTGTTCACGCTGGTGCGGCCGCGCCCCGGCAGCATTCCGAACGGCCCGGCGATCGTTCGCGATGCGGTCAACAAGACCGCCGTCATCGAAGCGTGGATCGATCGGGCGGAGGCTAGGGTCGTGCGCACCTTCCCTCCGCCGGAAAAGCCGCGTTTCGGCGGCAACCCCGTTCCCGTGTTCTGAAGCGGCCGCCGGCCACGTCTACAAGAAGGAAGATCCGCTCCCGCGCTACATCAAGGTGCCGTAGCCGCTCAGCAGCGCGAAAGCCGCGGCGGTCCGGCATCGGCGGCGTCGGCGCCGTGGTGGATGCGCGCGATTCCCGCCCAGTAGGAGGCGGCCTCGCACATCGGGCAGGGGCGCGTGCTCGCATAGATCTCGCAGCCCCCAAGATCGCGCGTGCCGAGCCGCCGCGCCGCGTCGCGGATCGCCTCCATCTCGGCGTGCGCGGTCGGGTCGCGCGCCGTCACCACGCGCGAGGGCGCCTCGCCGACGATGCGGTTGTCCTTCACGACCACGGCGCCATAGGGCTGGTCGCCGGCCCGAGATGCCGTGTCGCGCATCGCGATGGCGCGCTGCATGAACGCGCTTTTGCCCGGCTGCTCGGGCTGGCGGATCGGCTCGCGCGCTTGCGCCGAAGCCGGCCGCGCGCGCAGCCCGACGCAGAGCGCGGCCAAGGCAAGCGCGCCGAGCGCGACGAAGCTGCGGCGCGCGCGTACTAAGTCAGAGTCAGCGGCCATGAAGCCCTCCACGCGAAACGAAAAGGGCGCGTTCATTCGAACGCAACGCGTCCGCCCCGCCCCTGCGGTAGCGACGAAGGCCTTGGCCGCCTAGGGCGCATCCCGTTTGGGTGGAAACGCTTCACGCGTAGGGGCGCGCTGCGCGCGCCCTATCTCCACCACGGTGGGGCAGGAAAGGATTGCCAGCGTGCGAACTTTCCTTTGCCCGTCGCGTCCGGGCAGGGCGCGCGCAGCGCGCCCCTACGCCGCATGGGCCGATTCCCTCTAACCGCAACGCGCTCTAGCCGGCGGCGCTCAGGTGTCGAGGAAGCTCCGGAGCTTCCGGCTGCGGGAGGGGTGCTTGAGCTTCCGGAGCGCCTTCGCTTCGATCTGGCGGATGCGCTCGCGGGTCACCGAGAATTGCTGGCCGACCTCTTCGAGCGTGTGGTCGGTGTTCATGCCGATGCCGAAGCGCATCCTAAGCACGCGCTCCTCGCGCGGCGTCAGGGTCGCCAGCACGCGGGTCGTGGTCTCGCGGAGATTGCTCTGGATCGCGGCGTCGATCGGCATCACCGCGTTCTTGTCCTCGATGAAGTCGCCCAAGTGCGAATCCTCCTCGTCGCCGATCGGCGTCTCGAGGCTGATCGGCTCCTTGGCGATCTTCAGCACCTTGCGCACTTTCTCGAGCGGCATCGCGAGCTTCTCGGCCAGCTCCTCGGGCGTCGGCTCGCGGCCGATCTCGTGCAGCATCTGGCGCGAGGTGCGCACCAGCTTGTTGATCGTCTCGATCATGTGCACGGGGATGCGGATCGTGCGCGCCTGGTCGGCGATCGAGCGCGTGATCGCCTGCCGGATCCACCAGGTGGCGTAGGTCGAGAACTTGTAGCCGCGGCGGTACTCGAACTTGTCGACCGCCTTCATGAGCCCGATGTTCCCCTCCTGGATGAGGTCGAGGAACTGCAGGCCGCGGTTCGTGTATTTCTTCGCGATCGAGATGACGAGGCGGAGGTTGGCCTCGACCATCTCCTTCTTCGCCTGGTTCGATTCGCGCTCGCCCTGCTTCACCGAATCGATCACGCGGCGGAACTCGCTGATCGGCAGCTGCGCGGCGTCGGCGATCTCGGCGATGCGGTCGCGGATGTCGGTGACCTCGTTGCGGTAGCGGGTCGAGAAATTGGCCCAGCCCTTGCCGGTCTTCTGGCCCATGCGCGCGATCCAGCGCGGATCGAGCTCGTAGCCGAGATAGGATTTCAGGAACTCCTCGCGGTCGACCTTGCAGTCGATGGCGCGGCGCATGAGGCGGCCCTCGAGCTGCGTGAGGTGCCGCGACAGCTCGTAGAGCTGATGGACGAGCTGCTCGATGCGCCCGTTGTTGAGGCGCACCTCTTTCACCTTCACGACGAGCTCGTGCTTCACCTGCTCGTAGCGCTTTTCCATGCGCGGCTCGATGCGGTGGCCGCGCTGCAGGATGGCGAGGCGCTCTTCCTGCAGCTTCTGCAGCTTCTTGTAGACCCTGGCGATCTCGTCGAGCTGGCCGATGACCTCGGGCATCAGCTGCGCTTCCTTGGCCGCGAGCGAGAGGTTCGCTTCGTCCTCCTCCTCGGGCTCCTCGGGCGGCACCTCCGGCATGATGTCGTCGATCAGCGGGTCGTAGTCGTCGTCCTTCTTGGCTTTGGCCTTCCTGGCCGCCTCGGCCTTGGCCCGCTCCTCCTTCTCCTTTTCCTTGTCGTTGCGGTCCTTGATGTCGGCGGCGACGCGGGCGGCCGCGGCGGCGCGGGCGGCGGCGATCTGCTGCGCCGGCGTCGGCGGCGGGCCCGGCGGATTGGCGGAATTGTCGGGGATCGGGCCGTTGTAGGTGCCCTCGAGGTCGATGATGTCGCGCAGCAGCACGCGCTTTCCGAGCAGGTCCTCGCGCCACTGCACGATCGCCTTCATCGTGAGCGGGCTCTCGCAGAGTGCCCCGATCATCTTCTCGCGGCCGGCCTCGATGCGCTTCGCGATCGCGATCTCGCCCTCGCGCGAGAGCAGCTCGACCGAGCCCATCTCGCGCAAGTACATGCGGACCGGATCGTCGGTGCGGCCGACGTCGTTCTCGTCGATGTTGCCGGCCTTCCTCTCCTCGACCTCGTCGTCGGCATCATCGGCCGCTTCCGCCGCGTGCTTCTCGGCCTCGGCCTCTTCCTGCTCGTCGGTGTCGACGATGTTGACGCCGAGCTCGGCCAGGCGCGCGAGCGCGTCTTCGATCTGGTCGGAGGTGAACTGGTCGCCGGGCAGCGCCTCGTTCATCTCGCCTTCGTTGACGTAACCGCGCTGCTTGGCCTTGGCCACGATTTTCTTGACCGCGGCGGCAAGGCTCCCGAGCGTCGGATCTTCGCCCGGCGTCTCGACCGCGGGTTCAGCCGTGGTCTCTTCCGCTTCGGCGGCGGTTTTGGTGCTCATTTCGATCCTTCATCCCCGCTCTGTCGGCGCGCGCGCGCCGCGTGGGCGCGCCGCGCCTGGTGCCTGTCGACGATGCGGAACCGGATTCCCCCAAAGGCTTTCGCCCGCGGAAACTCCGGCCGCCGCGCCCTAGCTTCCCTCGCGATCTCGCCGGAGTCCGTTTTCTGGCCCGCGATCTTCGGCCGGCGCTTCGAACGCTGTCGCGTTCGCGGCGCCGCGCGCGGCCGCGGTCTGACTCTTTACGGCGTTCAAACGTCCAAGGTTCCTTGCGCTCGGTTCCTCGGCCAAGCGGCGCTCGGCGGCCGCCAATTCCTTTTCCATGGCCGGCCGTTCCGTCAGCCCCGCGCGCACGGCGCGCCACAGCGCGGCGGGTTCGAGTTGCGTTCGCGACATCGGGTTCCGGAACGCGTGGTGAATTTCGGGATTCATCACCTGCTTGAGAGCGTCCGAAAAACCTAACTGCGCCAAATGGTTCTTGATCGCGTCCGTGTCAAGATCGGCCGGCGTGTTTAGGAGGGCGTTTCTGAGCCTGTCAAGTTCGCCGCCCGGCGGAAACTCGAGGCGCCCCACGTCCTCGGCGGCCGATTCGAGCAGAGTTGGGTAAAGAATCAGCATGCCGAGCAGCGCTTGCTGCGCACGCAGGCGCATGCGGTCGGTATTACCGTCTGATTTCAAAGGGAAATTCGAATGCTCCGGTGCTGGAGCGCGGCCGCCCCTGCGGTCGGCCCGCGCGCCTCCCCGCCGGAACCACCGGGACGGACGCGGCGCGGGCGCGAACAGCTTGGCCAGGCGCGCCTCGAATTCCGCGGCATATTGCACCTGCACATTCCGCTCCGCGATGGCCGCCGTTCGTGCCATGAACGCCTTGTTCAGCGCCGCGCGGCGCTCGGGCGTGTCGAGCGGCCGGCCATGGGTTTCGATCCGCCACAGCCATTCGACGAGCGGCACGGCCTGCGCCAAAACCCCGCTCATCGCCGCGCCGCCGCCATCGCGGATCAGGCTGTCCGGGTCCTCGCCCTCGGGCAGGAACACGAAGCGCAGCGAATGGCCCGGCCTGAGGATCGGCAGCACGCGCTCGGCGGCGCGCGCGGCGGCGCGGCGCCCGGCCTCGTCGCCGTCGAAGCAGAGCAGCGGCTCGGGCTTGACGCGCCAGAGCTCCTCGATCTGCGCTTCGGTCAGCGCGGTGCCGAGCGGCGCCGTAGCGCCCTCGAATCCGCCCTGATGCAGCGCGATCACATCCATATAGCCCTCGGCCACGATCATCTCGGCGCCGGCGTTGGCCGCGGCGCGCGCCTCGCGATAGGCGTAGAGGACGCGCCCCTTCTGGAACAGCGGCGTGTCCGGCGAGTTCAGATATTTCGGCTTCTCGTCGCCGAGCACGCGCCCGCCGAAGGCGATCACGCGCCCGCGCTTGTCCAAAATAGGGAACATCACGCGGCCGCGAAATCGGTCGTATGGACTACGCCCGTCGTCGGGCTTGACAAGCAGACCGGCTTCCAAAAGCTGCGCCTCGGCATGGCCCTTGGGCGCCAGCGCCCGCTTGATCGCGTCGCGCGTATCGGGCGCGTAGCCCAGCCGGAAGCGCGCGATGGTGCGGTCCTCGAGCCCGCGCCGCTTCAAATAGTCGAGCGCCGTGCGGCCCTCGGGCGTGTAGAGCTGCGCCGCAAACCATTCCGCCGCCGCCTCGTTCGCGTCGTAGAGCGTCTTGGCGATGCGCGCGTGCTCTTCGGCGCGCGGATCGCGCTCGGGCAGCGCCAAGCCGGCCTCGGCGGCGAGCTTCTCCACGGCCTCGGGAAACGGCAAGCCTTCGGTGCGCATCGTGAAACCGATCACGTCGCCGTGCGCGCCGCAGCCGAAGCAATGATAGAAGTTCTTCTCCTCCACCACAGTGAAGGACGGCGTCTTCTCGTGATGGAACGGGCAGAGCCCGACGAACTCGCGCCCGCGGCGCGCGAGCTTCACCCGCCGCCCGATCGCCTCGGCCAGCGAAAGCCGGCTGCGGATCTCGTCGAGGAAACGGGGCGGGAAGGCCATCGCGCTCTCCTCAAGGACGCGCCGCCGCGAGCGCTTCTCAGGGCGGGCCATAGGCCGCCGTCCATAGCAGGTTCCGCGGACGTTCGCGCCGCGAAATTCGTCTTGTGAACTCTTCCGGGATGGCAGCGGGGATAGCGCCGACACACGCAGATAGCCCGAATTCGTCAGCCGCGCCTGAGACTTGCGAGGCCCGGCTGTTGATCCGGCGTTAATCATGTCGGGTATATCGAGCTGCGAGAACCTGCGTGGCTGGCGCGCCCTGTTGATCCGGCGTTAATCATGCCAGGGCAAGATTCTCCGATGCTTCGCGTCTATGCCTGCATCACTCAGGATCACGATACGAGGCTCGTCGCCGTCGCCGCACTGATCTGCCTCCTGGCAGCGTTCACGGCCATGAGCCTGCGCCAGCGCGCGGTCGAAGCAGCGCGTCCATTGGTGCGGCTATGGTGGCTCACCGGAACGGCGGTCGTCGCGGGCGCAGGCATATGGTCGACCCACTTCGTCGCCATGCTCGCCTTCAAACCGAACATGCCGATCGGTTACGATCTCGGCCTCACCACGCTTTCGATCGTCGCCGCGATCGCCATCGCGTGGGTCGGGCACGGGATCGCGATTCGGTGGCCGCGCCAGGCCGCGCTCGGCGGCGCCGTCGCGGGCGCCGCCATCGGTTCGATGCACTACATCGGCATGGGCGCGATGCGCGTTCCGGCGGTTGTGGTCTGGGACGCGGCCTATGTCGTGGCATCGGTGGCGATTGGCATCGCCCTCGGCGCGGCGGCGCTGTGGACGGTGTCGCGCGCGCCGGCATTGAGATCGCGGCTGCTGGGCGCGGGAATCTTCGCGCTCGGCATCTGCGGCATGCATTTCACGGCGATGGCGGCCGCCTCGCTCGAACCCGATTCGCACATTCCGCTGCCCGAGCGCATGATCGAGCCCGGCATGCTCGTCATCGCGATCGCGGCGGTCACGATCATCATCGTGGTGCTCGGCCTCGCGGGCTCGATCGTGGACCGCCTGCACGCCCATGTGAGCGAGCTCCAGACCATGAAGCGCCGGCTCGAAGAGTCGGCGGCGCGCATGGCCGAAGCGCTCGAAGCGGCCGAGGCGGCCAAGCGGGCGAAATCGGATTTCCTCGCGGCGATGAGCCACGAGCTGCGCACGCCCCTCAACGCCGTGCTCGGCTTCTCCGAGATGCTCGAACGGGAGCCGTTCGGCGCGCTCGGCAATCCGCGCTATCGCGAATACGTCGAGCACATCCGGACCAGCGGATCGCACTTGCTGCGGCTCATCAGCGACGTGCTCGAATTCTCCAAGGCCGAGGCCGGCGCGCTCACGCTCGACGAAACCGAGATCGACCTCGAAACAGAGATTTCCGCCGTGCTCGCCAGCTTGGCAGCGATCGCGGCCAAAGGCGGCCTCGCACTCGAGTCGAAGATGGCGCGCGACCTGCCGCGGCTGCGCGCCGATGGGCGACGCGTCCGCCAGATCCTGCTCAATCTCCTCTCCAACGCCATCAAGTTCACTTCGCCCGGCGGCACGGTTCGTGTGCACGCCTTCGCGCCCGGCCGCGGCATCTCGATCGCCGTATCCGACACCGGGATCGGCATGGCGCCGGCCGAGATCGCCAAGGCGTTCGAGCGCTTTCGCCAGGTCGACAGCCACTTAAGCCGGCGCTACGAGGGGGCGGGCCTCGGTTTGCCGCTCACCAAGCAGTTTGTCGAGCTGCACGGCGGCACAATCGAGTTGGCGAGCGCACCGGGCAAGGGGACGACCGCCACGGTCGCCTTCCCGGACTCGCGCGTGCTCGCGAGCGAGGGGGTGTGCATCGCTGCCTAGCGGCTCGCGGCGCACGCGCTATTTGCTCAGCGCCTGTTTCACCGCGAGGCTGGCCTTGGTGAAATCCATCCGGCCGGCGTAGCGCTCGCGCAAGGCCGCCATGGTGCGGCCCATGTCCTTGATCGAGGCGGCGCCGAGCTCGGCGATCAGCTCGTTGATCGCCCTCCCGGCCTCGGCGTCGCTCATCTGTTTCGGCAGGAAGCCCTCGATGATCGCGATCTCCTCCTGCTCCTGCTGGGCGAGCTCGAGCCGCCCGCCCTGCTCGAAATGCGAGATGCTTTCCTTCCGCTGCTTGATCATGGTCTGCAGCATCGAGAGGATCTCGGCCTCGTCGATGCCGTCCATCTTGCCGCGCCCGCGCGCGGCGATGTCGCGGTCCTTGAGCGCCGCCTGGATCAGGCGCAGCGTGGCGGTCGCGCGCTCGTTGCGCGCCTTCATCGCTTCCTTGAGCATTTCCTTGAATTTTTCGCGCAGCATCCAAGCACCTCCCGAAACGACAAGGGCGGCCGAGCCTCTGCGGCACGCCGCCTTATATCCGCCAATCTAGCGCAAACGCGCGCGTCGCTAAAGCCCGCGCCACCGTGCCATGCTGCGTGCTCGGCGGCCTGGCGCCGCGGCCGCATCGCGCAGGGGAGGGTGATGGACATCGCCGAGGCGACGCGCGCGTACGACGCCCGCGGAAGAGGGCGCGGGACTGAGCGGCGGAAGCGACCGCCCTCACTTCCCAAGCAATGCCAGCGGCATTGCCCGGACCCCTTCTCTCCCGCGAGCGGGAGAGAGAAGGAAGAGGCGCGCGATTATTCTTTTCTCTCCCTCTGGGAGAGAAGGGGTCCACGCTCGCCACTGGCGAGCGATGGGAAGTGAGGGGCGGCGCCGGCCCGCGATAAACGCGGCATATCGAATCGAAAGCCAGACGGCATTTCTAAACGGCGCCCGCTTCTCCGATGGTGCGGCTCGGCGCTGCGGCCATTCCGGCGGCAGCCGATTGAGACCCAAGGAGAAGCGACATGCAGATCAAGATCGGCCGCGCCTGGCGTGGCCTGACCGCCGCCGCCGCGTTCACCGGCGCGGTTTCGCTGGCGGGCACCGCGCTCGCCGGCGAATGCCCCGCCGACAAGCTCAGCGCCGGCTTCGGCAATCCGGGCCATGGGCCCAAGGGCGTCACTGACACGGTCCTCTCGACCGTCGATCTCGGCGCCGAGAGGATCAAGGCCAACGGCCACACCTTCCGCTTGCGCAAGCTCGTGATCCAGCCCGGCGGCATCGTGCCCTGGCACAGCCACGCCGAGCGCCCGGCGATCATCTACGTCGTCTCGGGCACCATCCTCGAATATGCCAGCCACTGCGCGGTGCCGATCGTGCACAAGGCCGGGGAGGTCTCGAAGGAGCCGTCCGGCACGTCGCACTGGTGGAAGAACACCGGCACCGTCCCGGTCGTGCTGATCTCGGCCGACATCATCAAGGACCCGAACGACAAGAACATGTGAGTCGCCCTCTCCCTGGGCGCACGCCCGCGCGGGCCTACGGGCCCCTTGGGCGCACGCGGCGCCGGAGCGCGCAACCCGTATTGCCCCCGCCGGGCGGCGCGCTCCGGCCCGCTTCTTGCCAGTCAGACCACGGTCGGCCGGCGGCGGCGGATGGACGGGAGATGAGGGGCAGTTCCACCGGATTGCCGGCGGGGCGGGCGGCGATCACCGTTTTCATCTCGCGCCGCGCCCCACCGCGCGAGCTAAACTCACCGGCCATGACCGCGCGCTCCGAACTCGGCCCGGACATCGATGAACTGACGCAGCGTATGGTCGCGCTGCGCCGGGAGCTGCATCGGCACCCGGACTGGCGTTCGAGGAAGTATGGACGGCGGCGACGCTGGCCGCCCGCATGCGCGCGCTCGGCCTCGACCAACCGAAGGGCTTGGCCGCACCGGCGTGCTGGCAATGCTCGACGGCGCCGGGCCCCGCACGACCTTGCTCATCCGCTCCGACATCGACGCGCTGCCGATGGCGGAGACGACGGGCGCGCGCTACGCCTCGAAGATTCCCGACCGCAATCACGGCTGCGGCCACGACGCCCACGCGGCCATCGTGAGCGGCGTCGCCGAGATACTGGCGCGCCGCAGGGGCCGCATCGCGCTCGTGTTTCGGCGGGCGGACGAGCCGATGCGCGGGGCCAAGCGCATGATCGAGGACGGACTCCTCGAACGCGCGCGGCCCGACATGACGCTCGGCCTTCCCCGGCAGCCGATTGCGCCGACGGCTTTGCCCGTTAGAATGGTGGCATGAAGAGAAAGCAACCTAAGGTATTGCGCGAAGCGGGCTCGATATCGAGGCGAGTCGCGTCGGGCCGGCCGTGAAGCTTCAAGACGCGTCACACGCGCCTACACCGTCGTGCTTCAGTGGCTGCCCGCCGCCGGCCGCTACGAGGTCGCCATTCCCGGAGCGCCGAATGTGCTGACCACGGGAACCGCTTCGATCGGCGGCTCGCTGCGGCGAGCGCAAGAGGCTTTGACGCATCACCTCGACTGGCTGATCGAGGATGGCGAGAAGTTGCCCGAAGATCGTCGGCCGCTGAGAGAGAGAAAACGGGCGGTGATCGAGACGATCAAGGTGAGCCGCCCTCGGAAATGAGCCGACTGCCTGTCGTCACCGATCGGGCCTTGTTGAGGACACTTCAGCGCGCCGGCTTCTAGGTCGATCGCGTGCGCGGCAGCCACGCCGTCCTGCTGCATCCGGGCAAGCCCGGGGTGCGTCTCGTGCTCGCGGTACACGGCAACGATCTTCATCCCAGCGAGCTGAAGCGCTTTCTCCGCGCCGCGCAGATCACAGGCGAGGAGTTTCGGAGCCTGATGTGATGCCGGCCGGCCCGTTCGCTCCTCCAGAGCATTGGCGGAGGGCAAAGAGAGGGCGTCTTGATTGCACCAGGCCCCGGAGCGCGCTAGAACGCGCCCCTCATTTTCAGACAGCATCGTTCCGCGAGGGCGCCGCAGCGCATGGCCGCTTACCAGTACATCTATGTGATGAAGGGCCTCGGCAAGGCCTATCCGGGCGGCCGGCAGGTTTTGAAAGACATTTGGCTCTCGTTCTTTCCGGGCGCCAAGATCGGCGTGCTCGGCTTGAATGGCGCGGGAAAATCGACCTTGCTGCGCATCATGGCGGGGCAGGATCAGGAGTTTCAGGGCGAAGCGTGGGCCGCCGATGGCGTGAAGATCGGTCATCTCGAGCAGGAACCGGTGCTCGATTCCACGAAGACTGCCGGCGAGAACGTGATGGAGGGGGTGAAGGAGACGAAGGCGCTGCTCGACCGCTTCAACGCCGTGTCGGCACGCTTCGGCGAAGAACTCTCCGACGACGCGATGAACGCGCTCATTGCCGAGCAGGCGGAGCTCCAGGAGAAGATCGACGCCGCCAACGCCTGGGAGCTCGAGCGGACGGTGGAGATCGCGATGGATGCGCTGCGCTGCCCGCCGGCCGAGGCCGAGGTGAAGACCTTGAGCGGCGGCGAGCGGCGGCGCGTGGCGCTCTGCCGGCTCTTGCTCGCCAAGCCGGACATGCTGCTGCTCGACGAGCCCACCAACCACCTCGACGCCGAATCGGTGGCCTGGCTCGAGCGCTACCTCAAAGAGTTTCCGGGAACCGTCGTCGCCATCACGCACGACCGCTATTTCCTCGACAACGTCGCCGGCTGGATCCTCGAGCTCGACCGCGGGCAGGGCATCCCCTGGCAGGGCAACTACTCGTCCTGGCTCGGGCAGAAGAAGACGCGGCTCGAACAGGAAGGGAAGCAGGAGGCCGCGCGCCAGCGCACGCTCGATCACGAACTCGAATGGATCAAGGCCTCGCCGCGCGCGCGCCAGACCAAGAGCAAGGCGCGCATCCAGGCCTACGAGACGATGCTCGCCGAGCAGACCGAGCGCCCGCCCGAGCAGATCCAGATCTGGATTCCGCCGGGCCCGCGCCTCGGCAGCAACGTGATCGAGGCGAAGGGCGTCAGGAAGGGCTACGGCAACAACCTGCTGATGGACGATCTCTCGTTCCTGATGCCGCCCGGCTCCATCGTCGGCGTGATCGGCCCCAACGGCGCCGGCAAGACGACCCTCTTCAAGATGATCGCCGGCATCGAGAAGGCCGACGGCGGCTCGTTCAAGGTCGGCGCCACCGTGAAGCTCGGCTATGTCGAGCAGATGCGCGAGACGCTCGACCCCGGCAAGACCGTGTGGGAGGAGCTTTCGGGCGGCCTCGACGTGATCCAGATCGGCAAGCGCGAGATGCCGAGCCGCGCCTATGTCTCGAATTTCAACTTCAAGGGCGCCGACCAGCAGAAGAAGGTGGGCGTGCTCTCGGGCGGCGAGCGCAACCGCGTGAACCTCGCGAAGGTGCTGCGCTCGGGCGCCAACCTGCTGCTGCTCGACGAGCCCACCAACGACCTCGACGTCGACACGATGCGGGCGCTCGAGGAGGCGCTCCTGGAATTCGCGGGCTCGGCGGTGGTGATCAGCCACGACCGCTGGTTCCTCGACCGCATCTCGACGCACATTCTCGCGTTCGAGGGCGAGAGCCGCGTCATGTGGTTCGAGGGCAACTATCAGGACTACGAAGCCGACCGCAAGCGCCGCCTCGGCGCCGAGGCCGACCAGCCGCATCGCATCAAATACAAGCCGCTGGTGCGCGCGTAGAGCGCGCCGGTCTTGCTTCGACGCCGAGCGGCGGGTCGGGACCCGGCGCTACGCAATCTTCGGCAACGCCTAACTTCCCTGATTCACCGCCGCGATCTTCTCTTGGAGCTTCGCGGTGAGCCCTTCGAGCGTGCCGCCCTTTTCCTGGAGCCAATCGGCAAAGGCGCGCTTCTCGGTGAGCGCCATACTGATCTTGTCGATCACAACGTCGCTGACGACGAGGCGCCCGCCCGCGTTCGAAAGGCGCCAGCGCATCTCGATCTCGCGCGCTTCGCGCGGGTCGGGGTGCACGAGGTTGCTGATCACGATGGTGTATGGGCCGTCGCTCTCGACCTTGTCGACCCGCAGGCGCTCGCCCTTGTATTTCGTGAGCTGCGCGGCGTAGGCCTTGACGACGTAGTCTTCGAACGTCTTGAGGTAGTCCTGCTTCGCCGTGGGCGATGCCGCCGTGAACGCGCGGCCCGCCGCCCAGGCGGCGATGCCGGCATTGTCGAAGTTGCGGCGATACATGTCACGGAAGCGCGCCTCGCGCGCCGTCCGGTCGGCGCCGGCGCGCAGCGTGCCGATCACCGCTTCGGCCATCGAGGCGACCATATCGCGCGCGGCGGATTGCGGCTCAGCGGCGCGCACCGGGGCGGCGGCGACAAGGGTTCCGGCCGCGATCAGCGCGACAAGACCGGCGAGTTTGGCTTTAGTTCGCAATGTAACGAGCATGTGACGCGACCATATGGTGGTAATGTTGATGCTTCTCGGGCCTCAAAAGCGCCAATAAAACGGCTTTGCAGCGGTGGGAGTTCCCGACCGCAGCTGTCGCAGAAGCCTATGACGGTTTGCACGCCGCGGGCGGCGCCATCCGGCTCAGCGTCGATCGAGATCGGCGATCTTCTCGCGGATGGCGGCGGTCAGCCCTTCCGCCCTGCCGCCGCGCTGCTGCAGCACGGCCGCGAATTCGCGCCGCTGGGTCTGCGCCATGCTGATGTTCTCGATCAGCACGTCGCGCACCTTCATCTGGCTGCCGGCGGGGCGCAGGCGCCACTTGATGTCGACCGCGCGCCCGGTCCTGGGGTCGACGATGCGGCTCTCGATGGTGGCGCCGGGTCCGTCGGGCTCGCCCCTGGTCACCTCGAGTTTCTCCCCGGAATAGGCCGAAAGCTGCGCCGCATAGACTTTGACGATGTAGGTTTCGAACACCTGGAGATACTCGTCGCGGGCGGCCGGCGAGGCGCTTTTCCAGGGCGGGCCCATCACCGACGCGGCGATGATCGCGTGGTCGAAATTCGCCCGGTAGATCTGGCGGAAGCGCTCCTCGCGCTGCGCCTTCGGCAGGCCCTTGTTCGCAAGGATGGCGACGACGGTGTCGCTCACCGAGCGGATGAGCTGGCTGCCGTCGCTGACCGCGTCGGCGCGCGCGGGGGCGGCGAGGGCCAGCGCGGCCACGAGCGCCGCGGCGATGGAAACGGGACGGAGCTTCGGCTGGAGCATGGCGATCGATCCGACGCGGGGAGCCAAGGAGGTCAAAGGGTTTGTCACAGGCCGGGCGCCGAGGCCAGGGACGATTTCATGGCAAAAGGCGGCCAAATCCGGGTCTCGGGAGATTATGGTGCCTCCGCCGTCGGAGTTTTTCCGTGCTCGTGTTGCGCCGGGGGCCTACTTCCGGTCCAGCTCGGCGACCTTCTCGCGCAGCGCCGCGATGAGGCCCTCGACGGTGCCCCCGCGCCGCTGGAAGACGGCCGCGAACTCGCGCCGCTGGGTCTGGGACATGCTGATGTTCTCGATCAGCACGTCGCGCACCTTGAGCTGGGCGCCGCTCTGCCGCAGCCGCCACTTGACCTCGATCGTGCGCTCGTTCTTTGCGTCGACGATGCGGCTCACCACCTCGACGCCGCCGCCGTCGTTCTCGGCCGCGATCACGGTCACTTTTTCGCCCGCATAGGTCGAGAGCTGGCCTGTATAGACCTTGACGATGTAGGCCTCGAACAGGCGGAGAAATTCGGTGCGCTGCGCGGCCGGCGCGCCGCGCCAGGGCGCGCCCATCACCCAGGCGCCGATCGTCGGCACGTCGAAGTTCTGGCTCAGGATCTGGCGAAAGCGCGCCTCTTTTCCCGCGCGGTCGATGCCTTTGTCGGCGAGGATGCGCACCACCTGTTCGGCCATGCGCTGCACGATTGCCTTGCCGTCGTCCCTGGAGTCGGCGCGAACCGGCGCCGCGATCGGCGCCAGCAGCGCGGCAACCAGAAACAGCGCCGGACCGCGGCGCCTCGAGACTGCGATCATGCGACCCTCCCCCTTGCCGAGGGCAAGCGCGCGGCTCCGGCAGACTTGCGCGAGCTATTCGTCCTCTCCGGGCAGCGGCGGCTTCTTGATCTTGCCGTTGGAAATCTCGGATTCGCGGTTCTGCCGATAGAGGCTGCGCACCGCCGCGTAGAAATCGAGCGAGGTGCGGCGCAACTCGTCCATCGGTTCGATCAGGCCTGCGCGCTCGTCCACCTTGTCGACGACGCCCGCCACGATCTCGAGATAGGCGCCGGCCGCGGGAAGGGCGTAGCTGATGGGATTCGAAAAGGCGTCAACGACCTTGCCCGTGGCGTCGCGAACGTTGGACGGACCGAGGAAGGGGATCATCAGATAGGGGCCTTCCTTGACGCCCCAGACCGCGAGCGTCTGCCCGAAATCCTCCTTGTGCTTCCGCAAGCCGTATTGTCCGGCGACGTCCCAGAATCCGGCCATGCCGAACACCGAGTTGACCCAGAAGCGGGTCGCCGTTTCGGCGGCGCGGCCCGATTCGCCCTGCAGCACGTCGTTGATGAACGTCACCGGCGAGGAGAAATTGTCGTAGAAGTCGCGAAAGCGGTCGCGCGTGAACTTCGGCACGTTGTCGCGATAGGCGATGGCGACCGGTTTGGCGACGTTGTCGTCGACCCACAGGTTCAAGGCGAACATGCGCCGGTTGAAGGGCTCGATCGGATCGTTGGTCCGCTCGAACTCCGCCCTTGCGGCGGGGTCGGAGGGGGGCGTCGCACACGCCGCCAACAGCGCGAGAAACATCGCGAGCGCCGCGATTTGCAGCGCCTTGCCATGCGTTCTCGTCATAACGTCACCCTCTCCCCGACAAACCGCGGCGGACGATCCGCCTGCGCTGCCTAAGCCTCGACGCCAAGGCCCGGGCACATACCGCCCATCGCTATCACAGTGCGAACGCTTTTGCGAGACCTCGGCCTCGCGGCTATCCATAATGGCCCGGCGGCGATGAAATGAAAACGGCGCTGCTCGTTCTCGTGTGGACGGTGCTGCTGGTGGCGGCGGGCGGAGTGGCGCTCCACCTCTGGCTCCAGCTTGACGACGCGAGCCTCGGTTTCCACGGCTGGCTGGCCTTGGGGCTCGGCGTCGGCATATCGCTCATCCTCGGCGTGGGGCTGATGACGCTGGTCTTCCACAGCGCGCGCCGCGGCTATGACGACGCGGGCGTGCCGCCCGTGGGCGTTCCGCCCGAGGGCGGCGGCGAAAACCACGAACGCGCGCCGGATGGGCGCGACGACGCCCAGCGATACAGCGGCTTGCACAGCGGCGTGAGGAATACCGGAATCTGGCCGAGCGCGAGATAGAGCACGATGTCGAAATCGGCCGCGGCACCGAGCGCCGCCAGGAGAAGACCCATGTTGCGGTTGCCCGAAAGAAGCGCGACCGCGAGCGCCTGCTTTTTCGCCATCCAGGCAAAGGCGAAGAAGCCGGCGAGCTGCATGCCGGCATTGGCGCCGAACGCGGCGATCAAGGTCGCCGCGACATAGGCGGGGCGCTCCAGCGCGGCGTGTCCCACGCCGTCCATGATCGCGACCGCGAAGACGAGCAGGCCGACCACTGCGATGCCGTCGAGCAGATCGTTCTGACGCGCGATCGCGGCCCGCGTCGCCGCGGCGCGGATGGCCAGCGCAGCCAACAGCGAGCCGCCGGTGATCGCGGCAAGCCGCGCCATGAAGCTCAGCACGTCGATGTCGAGCTTCAAGCCGAGCAGCAGCAGCGCCAGCGGCGGCAGCGTGAGCGGCACGAGGAACATCGTGGCGAACACCACGACGGTCGCCAGCGCCGCATCGAGTCCCACCATGAAGCAGAACGCGATGGCGCTCATGATCGGCGGGCAGGCGGCCGAGAGCACCATCGCGGTGCCGAGCTTCGGCGCGGGGTCAAGGAGCACGACGACGCCCGTCATCAGCACCGGCGCCACGAGCAGCGTCCACGCGGCGACCGCCCCCGATGCCGCCGGCCGCCGCAGCAAGGCGAAGATCTGCCGCCCCTCGAGCCGCACCAGCGCCACCACGAGCAGCAGCACGATCGACGGGATCAGCAGCGGCGCCGCGGCCGCCGCCAGCGGCGGCGCCACGATGCCGACGAGGATTCCACCCGCGAGCATGGCGCCGGCATGGCGGCCCAAGAAGGCGAGGGCGCGGAGCATGCGGAAGCGTCTAACACTCCCCCTGGCCCTGGGGCGAGGGGGCAGGCGGCGAGGGGGCGGACCTTGATCGCTTGATCAGTCCCACGCCGCAATGGATTACTCGAAGTGAAAGATGCTCCCCCTCTCCCCCCCAACCCCCTCGCCCCAGGGCGATGGGGCGCTTGCACCTCTCCGCGCCAACGCTAGTTTGCGCGTGACGCATCGGAGGGAACGCCTCGTGCCCGCATTCGCTCCCGGCCAGCCGCTCGTCGTGCATCGCGAGCGGGTCAGGCCGGAATGGATCGACTACAACGGCCACATGAACGTGGCCTACTACGTGCTCGCGTTCGACCATGCCGCCGACGCGCTGTTCGACCGGCTCGGGCTCGACGAGGCTTGCCGCGCGCGCACCGGCTTCTCGACCTTCGCGCTCGAATGCCACGTCGTCTACAAGCGCGAGGTGGCGGCCGGCGATCCGCTGCGCTTCGAAGTGCAGTTGCTCGATTTCGACGGCCGCTTCTTCCACTACATCGCCAAGATGTTTCACGACCGCGAGAACTGGCTGGCGGCGTCGTGCGAATGGATCAGCTGCGGCGTCGATATGGCCACGCGCAGGCCCGCGCCGATGCCGGCCGAGATCGCGGCGCGCTTCGAGGCGCTCCGCGAGGCGCAGCGCGGCATGCCGCCGCCGCCCGAGGCCGGCCGCGTGATCGGGATCAAGCGCAAGGCGGGCGCCGCCGCATGACTGCGGTCGCGTGAGCCCCCTCAGTCCGACGCGCCAGCGTGCGTCGTGCGCGGTGCGAGAAAAATCGATGACGACGAGCCGCAAGCCGCTCCCCACTTGAGGGGGAGCTGTCAAACGCGCAAGTGCGCGTTTGACTGAGGGGGCCTCGCCTGCGACGGTTTACTTCTTCTCTTTCTCTTCCTCGGCGAACTTGAAGAACGCGCTGCGCCCCACGGCCTGCACCTTCTGCTCCACCATGGCGCCGTCGCGTTTCAAGGTAAGCGCGATCTCGGGCGCCCCTTCGCCGGCGGCCCAGAGCTTCCTGTAGAGATCGGCCTGTCCGGAAACCTCCCGGCCTTCCACCTTCACGATCACGTCGCCGCGCTTGAGGCCGGCGCGCGAGGCGGGGCTGTCGGGCTGCACGCCGCCCACGACGACCTCGCCGTTCTCGCCCTCGCTGCTCCAGATGCCGAGCCAGGGGCGCTCTTTGCCGCTTCGCCTGCCATGCGCCAGCAGATCGCCGAGCACCGGCGGCAAGTGGTCGATCGGGATGAACATGTTCCCGGGCTTGAAGATGTTCTCGCCCGCGGCGTTGCGCACCGCGAGCGAGCCGATGCCGAGCAGGCGCCCGTCCGGCGTCAGCAGCGGCGCGCCGCCGAACGCCGGGTATTGCGGCGTCGTGAAGATCGCTTCGCTGAGCAGGTATTCCCAGTAGCCGGCGAATTCGCGGCGGCCGATCACGGTAGCGGGGGTCACGTCGAGATCGGCGATGCGGCTCGCGACATAGACGGCGTCGCCGTCTTTCAGCTCCTTCGCGCTCGCGAACTCGATCGCCCTGATGCGCTCGTTGAAGCGCGCGCGCAGCAGGCCGAAGCCGGTGTCGTAGTCGAAGGCCACCACCTTGGCCTCGACCTCGTCGCCCGAGGGCGCCGTGACCACGACGCGGCTGGCCTCGAGGATGAGGTAACCGACGGTGAGGACGAGGCCGTCGGAGCCGATGACGGCGCCGCTGCCCTGGCGCTCGGTGCCGAGCGTGCGCGCCGAGCGCGCGCCTTCCGGGACTTGCGCGGCCACGCCCACGACGGCGCGCACCGCCTCCTGCATGCGGCTTTCACCCGGGCCGCGGGATTGCGCCGCGGCATCGAGCGCGGCCGTGCACAAGAGGGCGAGGGCGGCGAAGGCGGAAAGGGCAAAGCGTTGGTTGTGCTGCATCGCGGCCTACTCCCCGGCGGGCTTGCTGCGGAGGGACAATCTGGACCCGCCGCGCGCGCGCGGCAATGGGTCAGCGGGCGCCGGCGCGCTCCAGGATGCTCACGATTTCGGCAAAGCCGCGCCGGCGCGCATGGGCAAGCGGGGTGACACCGTCGCGGTCGGCGATGCTCACGTCGGCGCCGCCGCCGACGAGCAGGCGCACGATCTCGAGGTGGCGCGGCCCTCCATTGCCGAGGATCACGGCCTCGAGCAGCGCCGTCCAGCCGAGCCGGTTGATGTGGTTCACGTCGATGCGCGTCTTCAGCATTTCGCGCACCACCTCGACATGGCCGCGCTCGGCCGCCGGGATGATGCAGTTGCCGCCATACTGGTTCGAGGCGTTCACATTGGCGCCGGCCGCCACCATGATCCGCACCAGTTCCACATTGTTGCGCACGCAGGCGATCATGAGCGCGCCTTGCGGGGTCTGGTCCTCGGCGTCGACGTCGGCGCCGGCGGCGATCAGGCGGCGCGCCGCCGCATTGTGCCCGGCATAGGCGGCCGCGATCAGCGCGGTGACGCCGCGGCCATCGCGCGCCTTGGCGCTGGCCCCGGCGGCGAGAAACGCGTCGATGCGGGCGAGATCGCCGGCGCGCGCGGCTTCGATCAGGCCCTGGTCGCGACCGGTTTCGGCGCGGGCGGCCATGGCCGCCAGCATAAGCAGCGCCGCGAGCGGCACCAAGCTCCGCGCGGCGCGAACTACCAGCAGCGCCGCCATTCCAGCGCGGTCACGGTATTCCGGGGCCAGTCGTCGCGCCGCCAGCGCAGCCGGTTGTGGCCGTCGAACACCGCCCACCACGTGACCGGCCCGCCATATTCGGTGCGGCGGCGCTCGCCTTCGATGAAGAGCAGCACGCGGTCGCTCGCGACGTGCAGCACGGCATAGCGCTCGCGCGGCGTCTCGCCGCCGCTCGTGAGCACGAGCTCGACATGCCTGCCGTCGGCGCTGATCCGGTATTCCCACCAGTCGGCCCTGCATTCGGCGGCCGCGCGCCGCGCCTCCGGACCGAGCGCCTCCCAGCGCCCCGACAGCGCGTGCAGCGGATTGAACGCCCGCTCGTCCATCGCCGCAAGCGACGCCCAGAGCGGAACCGCCGCTCCGAGCGCAAGCGAATAGACGCATGTGCCCCTACGCATCATGGCAACCCCGTCATGCACCCTGCCCTGAGCGTGCTGCAAGTGTGGCGCGGGCGCCGCGGTCCGGCAAGCGGAAAGGGGTTAACGCGAAGCAAGGGCCGCGCCTTGGGGATCGTTGCGCGCGCTCTTACATTATGGGCTAACCAAGCCGCCCGGTTCCGATGCATTCTCGCGCGTGATGGACAGCGAAAATCCCAAGACCGGCGCCCCGCCCGCGGACCCGGCGCCCGACGACGACATCCCGTTCGAGCCGTTCGATGAGCCGGCGAGGGTCCCGGCGCCCGCCGCGATGGCGGAGGTGGCGGAGGCGCCCTATCTCGAGGCGCTCAATCCCCGCCAGCGCGAGGCGGTCGAGGCGCTGGACGGTCCTGTGCTGGTGCTGGCGGGCGCGGGCACGGGCAAGACGCGCGTGCTGACCACGCGGCTCGCGCACCTCATCGCCACGCGCCGCGCCCAGCCCTGGCAGATCCTCGCCGTCACGTTCACCAACAAGGCCGCGCGCGAGATGCAGAAGCGCGTGGCCGATCTCGTCGGCCCGGCCGCCGAGGGCGTGCAGCTCGGCACGTTCCATTCGCTCGGCGCCCGCATCCTGCGCCGCCACGCCGGGCGCGTCGGCCTCAAGCCCAATTTCACGATCCTCGACACCGACGACCAGATCCGGCTGCTGAAGCAGATTCTCGACGCGGCCGACATCGACGCGCAGAAATGGCCGTCCCGCACGCTGCAGGCGATCATCGACCGCTGGAAGGACAAGGGGCTGCGTCCCGACCAGGTCACCGAGAACCGCACAGCGGCTAACCGCGATGGGTTTGCCGACGGCCGCGCGCCTGCGCTCTATGCGGCCTATCAGCGCCGGCTCGCCGAGCTCAATGCCACCGATTTCGGCGATCTCCTGCTGCACAATCTTACGATCTTCACCCAGCACGCCGACGTGCTCGAGGAGTATCACCGCCGCACCCGCTATCTGCTCGTCGACGAGTATCAGGACACGAACCTCGCGCAGTATCTCTGGCTGCGGCTGCTCGCCCAGGCGCGGAGGAACATCTGCTGCGTCGGCGACGACGACCAGTCGATCTACGGCTGGCGCGGGGCCGAGATCGGCAACATCCTGAAGTTCGAGCGCGACTTCCCCGGCGCGCGTGTGATCCGGCTCGAGCAGAACTACCGCTCGACGCCGCCGATCCTCGCCGCCGCCTCGCACCTGATCGCGCACAACGAGGGGCGGCTCGGCAAGACCTTGTGGACCGAGGCGGGCGGCGGCGAGCCCGTCGAGGTGCGCGGCGTCTGGGACGGCGAGGCCGAGGCGCGCATGGTCGCCGACCAGATCGAGACGTTCCAGGCGCGGCGCCACACGCTCGACGAGATCGCGATCCTGGTGCGGGCCGGATTCCAGACGCGCGAGTTCGAGGAGCGCTTTCTCACGACCGGCCTGCCCTATCGCGTGATCGGGGGCCCGCGCTTCTACGAGCGGCAGGAGATCCGCGACGCCATCGCCTATCTCCGGCTCGTGCACCAGCCCGACGACGATCTCGCCTTCGAGCGCATCATCAACAAGCCGAAGCGCGGGATCGGCGACGCCTCGCTGCAGGCGCTCAACAAGCTGGCGCGCGCCAAGCGCATGTCGCTGGCGGCGGCGGCGCAGGCGGCGGCCGAGACGAGCGAACTCAAGCCTGCGGCCAAAAAGGCGCTCGGCGATTTTGTGAAGTCGCTCGGGCGCTGGCGCACGCTGGCCGCGAGCTTGAACCACATCGAGCTCGCCGAGACCGTGCTCGATGAATCCGGCTACACCGCGATGTGGCAGAACGACAAGACGCCCGAAGCGCCGGGCCGGCTCGAGAATTTGAAGGAGCTGGTGCGGGCGCTGGCCGAATTCGCCAATCTCGGCGGCTTCCTCGAGCACATCAGCCTCGTGATGGAGAACGCCGAGGAGGCCGGCGCCGACCGCGTGAGCCTGATGACGCTCCACAGCGCCAAGGGCCTCGAATTCGAGACCGTGTTCCTGCCCGGCTGGGAGGAGGGCGTCTTCCCGCACCAGCGCGCGCTCGACGAATCGGGCAAGGCGGGCCTGGAGGAGGAGCGCCGCCTCGCCTATGTCGGGCTCACGCGCGCCAAGCGGCGCGTCATCGTGAGCTTCGCCGCCAACCGGCGCATCCGCAATCAGTGGCAGAGCGCTATCCCGTCACGGTTCATCGACGAGCTGCCGCCCGAGCACGTCGAGGTCGCGTCCGAGCCGGGCCTCTACGGCAGCGGCTGGACGCGCGGGGTATCCGCGCCCACGGGCCGCAGCGGCGTCAGCGAGATCGCGTTCAAGCCCGAGGCCAAGCTCGAGCGATGGGGCGGCTGGCGTGACCCGGGCCGGGCTCCCGGAGCGGCGGCAGGCGGGCGCGGCGCCGAAGAGGCGCGCAAGAGCTTCCAGTCCGCGAGAAGCCGCGCGCTACGCCGCCCCGAGCGCGCGCGCGACGAACCCGAGGGCATCGTCGTCTCGACCGATCCCGCCAAGACCCGCTTCAGGCCCGGCGACCGCGTCTTCCACGACAAGTTCGGCTACGGCACCGTGCGCCTCGCGGAGGGCGAGAAGCTCACGGTCAAATTCGACCACTCCGACGAGAAGAAGGTGGTGGCGAATTTCGTGAAGCGGGGGTGAGCGGTTTTCCTGTGCGCGGCGCCGACCCCCTTCCGTCATCGCGGCATTCGCCGCGATGACACCTTCCCCTCCAGGGGGAAGGGGCGTGCCGTCGGCACTTTACAACCAAATGTAGAGTCCCCGTTTGTATTTGGCGCAGGACGCCCCTACACTTCCGCTCCCCACTTGAGGGGGAGCTGTCCGGCGCGCCCTTGCGCGCCGGACTGAGCGGGAACGGCGCCGCATGCCGAACTCAGCGATCGACCCGAAGAAACGGCTGCTGGCGCAACGCCTGCGCGCCAACGTCACCGATGCGGAGCGGAAGACCTGGTACATGGTGCGCGATCGCCGGATCCTCGGCGCGAAGTTCCGGCGGCAGCAGGTGATCGGCCCTTACGTGGTGGATTTCTTCTGCGCCGAGTTTGGCTTGATTGTTGAGATTGATGGGAGCCAGCACGCGGAGCAGCGGGCGGGATATGATCATGCCCGCACGCATTGGCTCGAATCGAAGGGCTACAGAGTCATTCGCTTCTGGAACAACGACGTGCTGCTAGAACCGCGCTCGGTCACGGATGCGATTTATCACGCGCTTCTCGAGCGCGGGGCGCGCGAACCCCCTCAGTCCAGCGCGCGAAGGGCGCGCCGGACAGCTCCCCCTCAAGGGGGGAGCGAAGAGAAAGTGCGATGACGCCGGCGACCTGGTATTTCGACTTCATCTCGCCCTACGCCTATCTGCAATCGCGGCTGCTGCACAGGTTTGCCGGCAAAGCGCGGATCGCGATGAAGCCGGTGCTGTTCGCGGGCCTGCTCAATCATTGGAAGACGGTGGGGCCGGCGGAGACGGCGCCGAAGCGGCTCTGGACCTACCGCTTCTGCACCTGGTACGCGCGCGACCGCGGCATTCCGTTCAAGTTCCCGCCGCGTCATCCGTTCAATCCGCTGAAGACGCTGCGGGTCACGATCGCGCGCGGCGCCACCGCCGCGGCGGTGCGAACTATCTTCGATTTCATCTGGGCCGAGGGTCGCGATCCGGACGATCCGGCGGAATGGAAGGCGCTCGGCGCGAAACTCGGAGTGGCCGATCCCGACGCGGCCGTGGAGAGGGCCGACGTGAAGGAGGCGCTGCGCGCCAACACCGAGCAGGCGATCGCCGCGGGCGTCTTCGGCGTGCCGAGCTTCGTCATCGGCGGCGAAGTGTTCTGGGGCGTCGATGCGACCGATTTCGCGCTCCAATATCTCGACGATCCCGCCCTGCTCCGCGACCCCGAATTCAACCGCGTCGCGAACCTGCCCGCCGCCGCCGAGCGGAAACGGTAGCGAAGGGAACAGGAGACGTGGAGGCGTGGAGAAAGTGGATTCACCACGAAGGCACAAAGACCACGAAGAAGTGAGCTTTCGCGCGCCAAAGGCGCGCAATTCTGTTTTCCTTCGTGGCCTTCGTGTCTTCGTGGTGATCTTCCCGCTTCCTCCAAGCCTCCCCGTCTCCTGTTCCAATCCACGGTGACGACGAACGGAGCCCACGCATGTGGACCGTGAGCATCGTGGTGCCGGGGGAGGCGGCGGGGTTGTTTCAGTTGGCGCTGGAGCCGCTCTGCGTGGCTGTCGCGGCGGAAATCCACGGCGCGCAATGGCGCGTGACCGGCTACGGCGAGACGCCGCCGGACGCCGCGGCGCTCGAGACGGCGCTGGCGGTGGCGGCGGCCGGCGCCGGCATCGTCGTGCCCAGGCCGATGCTCGCCAAGCTGCCCGAGACCGACTGGCTCGCCGAGAACCGCAGATCCTTTCCGCCGGTGCGGGTCGCGCGCTTCTACATCCACCGGAGCCACCACGATCGGCCGCCGGCCGATGGCCGCGTCGCGATCCGGCTCGACGCGAGCCTCGCCTTCGGCTCCGGCACGCACGCGTCTACGCAAGGGGTGCTGCTGGCGCTCGATGGGCTGGCGCGGCGAACGCGCATGAAGCGCGTCCTCGATCTCGGCAGCGGCTCGGGCATCCTCGCGATTGCCGCGGCCAAGCTTTGGCCGGCGCGCATCGTGGCGACCGACATCGATGCCGTTTCGGCGCGCGTGACGGCGCTGAACGCAGCCGCCAACGGGGTGGCCGCGCGCATCGCCGCGCGAGCCGGCCCGGGCCTCAGCGCGGCGCCGCGGCGCGGGCGCTTCCATCTCGTGCTGGCCAACATCCAGGTGCGGCCGCTGGCGGCGCTGGCGCCCGCGATCCGGCGACGGATCGGGCCCGGTGCGCGCGTAGTGCTTTCCGGCCTGCTGCGCGCCGACGAAACCGAAGCCGCGGTCGCCTACCGCACCCAGGGGCTTGTTCTGGAGATGCGCTATCCGGTGGGCGATTGGGTGACGCTGGTCATGCGCCGGCCCGCGCAAGCGTGCCGCCGGCCCGCGTCGGCGCCCCGCCGGCTTCGCGCAAGCGTGACTTGCCGGCCGCGGCGGCTGGCCTAGCTCACGTCAACCACCGGAAGGTTCCACCATGCCCGTCATCACTCGCCGTCTTCTGTTGGGAACGGCCGCCGCTCTCGGCAGCGTCTCGGCGCTGCCCGCGTTCGCCGAGGCGCGTCTCGTTCCCACGCCGCCCTCGAGCGAGGGGCCGTTCTATCCGCGGAGTTTCCCGCTCGATGCCGATACCGATCTCGTCCAGGTGGCAGGCCGCAGCGGGCGCGCGCGCGGCGTCGTCGTCTATCTCGCGGGCAAGCTCGTGAACCCGGACGGCAAGCCCATTTCCGGCGCCGAGGTCGAGATCTGGCACTGCGACGCCGGCGGCATCTATCACCATGTCGGTTCCGCGAGCCGCGGCGCCGATCCCAATTTCCAGGGCTACGGCAAGGCGCGCACCGGCGCCGACGGCGCGTTCCGTTTCCGCACGATCAAGCCGGTGCCCTATCCCGGCCGCACGCCCCACATCCACGTCATCGTCAAGGGCCAGGGTGTGCCGAAGCTCACGACGCAGCTCTTCAACGAGGGCGAGCCGCAGAACGAGCGCGACTTCCTGTTCCGCTCGATCGCGCCGGCCGCGCGCGAGGGCGTGATTATGAAATTCCGTCCGGCGCCGCAGCTGGAAGACGGCGCCCTCTTGGCCGAGCCGCGCCTGGTGCTCGAGGTGTAGCGCGTCGCGCAAAGAAAAACGGCGGTCCCGGGCAGGGACCGCCGTCAGTTGTTTTGACCAGGTTGGGAGGGGGCCTGGCCGGTGAAAGCGTTTAGGCCGCGCGCGGCTTGGTGATCGGCGCGTTGGCGTTGGCGGGCTCGCCCTCGCGGCCGTGCTCGAAGGCGTAGGCGATGCCGCCGCGCGAAAGGCCGAGGTCGCGCAGCATGTGGTCATCCATGCTCAACAGCTCGTCGAGCTGGCGCCGGCGCAGCGCGCGGGCGCGCATCGGGTCGACGAGGTAGCGCTTGACCAGGCCCCTGATGCCGCCCGCCGCCTTGCCGACGAGTTCGGCGATGGCCTTGGCGCGCAGTTCGCGCGCGGCCTTGTAGATGGCGATTTCGTCTCGATAGGATTTTCCGTTGGTCGTGATCATGGCTTGCCTCATACTGCCAAGGGCGGTTGTCCCGGCCCTGCTGGACCCTTAGATATGTCTCGCAAGTGCGAAATGGAACTGAGATGTGCTGCAACGCAGCATTGCGCTCAGAGCATGTCACATAGGTTATATTGGTACATTTTCCCCGTCAGGCATACCAAGAACGCATAGCTAATCGATGACCGAGCTCCCGATCCCGCCGAAGAAGGTTTCGGCTGCGGCGCCGGCGGAAGCGCGTCTTTCGGCGCTGCGCGCGGCGCTGGAGCAGGCGCAATTGCAGGGTTTCCTCGTGCCGCGGGCGGACGAACACCAGGGCGAGTATGTGCCGCGCGCGGCCGAGCGCCTCGGCTTCCTGACCGGCTTCACCGGCTCGGCGGGGATGGCCATCGTGCTGCCGCAGCGCGCGGCAGTGTTCGTCGACGGCCGCTACACGCTGCAGGTGGAGGCCGAAGTCGATCGCAGGCTCTACGAGATCTGCCATCTGACCAAGACGCCGCCGTGGGATTGGCTGGCCGAGGCGGCAAAGCGAGGCGAGCGCATCGCCTACGATCCGTGGCTGCACACGCCGGACGGGCTCGCGCGCTTGAAGGCCGCGGCCGAGAAAGCGGGCGCGGCGCTTGTTCCGATGCCGAACCCCGTCGACGCGATCTGGGCCGATCGGCCCGCGCTCCCGGCGGCGCCGGTGGCGCCGCACGGCGCCGAGTTCGCGGGGCAGCCCTCGGCCGAGAAACGCGCCGCCATCGCGCAGAAGCTCGCTGCCGAGGGCGTCGCCGCGGCGGTGATCACGCTGCCCGACTCGATCGCCTGGCTGCTCAACGTGCGCGGCGGCGACGTCGCGCATTCGCCGCTGCCGCTCTCGTTCGCCATCCTGATGGGCGACGGCGCGGTCGATTGGTTCCTCGATCCGCGCAAGGTCACGAGGGACTTGCGCGCGCATCTCGGCGCCGACGTGCGCTTGCGTTTGCCGGGCGAATTTGCCGAGGCGCTGGCCGCGTTCAAGGGCGTCAAAGTGCAGGCAGACCCCGCCACGGCGGCGTCGTGGATCTTCGACCGCCTCGAGGCGGCCGGGGCCGCGGCCGTGCGCGACGCCGATCCCTGCCTGATGCCGAAGGCGTGCAAGAACGAAGTCGAGCTCGCGGGCATCCGCGCCGCGCATCGCCGCGACGGCGCCGCGCTCACCAAGTTTCTCGCCTGGGTCGCGCGCGCGGCGCAGAAAGACGGCGTCACCGAGCTCGCGGCGGCGGACAAGCTCGAAGCGTTCCGCCGCCAGAGCAATCTCTTGCGCGATCTCTCGTTCAACACGATCTCGGGCGCGGGACCCAACGGCGCCATCGTTCACTACCGCGCGACCCCGGCGAGCAACCGCACGCTCGAGCCCGGCGAGCTCTATCTCGTCGATTCGGGCGGGCAGTATCCGGACGGGACGACGGACGTCACGCGCACCGTCGCCATCGGCGCGCCGACGGCCGAAATGAAGAAGCATTTCACGCTGGTGCTGAAGGGCCACATCGCGCTCGCCACCGCGCGCTTTCCGGCCGGCACCAGCGGCTCGCAGCTCGACGCGCTGGCGCGCGTGGCGCTCTGGCGCGAGGGCCTCGACTACGACCACGGTACCGGTCACGGCGTCGGCCACTATCTCTGCGTCCACGAGGGGCCGCAGCGCATTTCGAAGCTGCCCAACACCGTGGCGTTGAAGCCCGGCATGGTCGTGTCCAACGAGCCCGGCTACTACCGCACCGGCGCCTACGGGATCCGCATCGAGAATCTGGTCGCCGTTTCCAAGCTCGGCGAGAGCGAAGGCGGCGAGCTGCTCGGCTTCGAGACGCTGACCCTGGCGCCCATCGACCGCACGCTGGTCGATGTTTCGCTGCTGTCGGCCGAAGAGATCGCGTGGCTCGACGCCTATCACGCCCGCGTGCGCGCCGAGATCGGCCCGCAGCTCGAAGGCGAGGCGCGGGCGTGGCTCGGAGAGGCAACAGCGCCGCTCGCGCGATAGCGGCGGCGCGGTTCCCCCTCAGTCAAACGCGCAAGTGCGCGCTTGACAGCTCCCCCTCAAGGGGGCAGCGAACGAAAAGTGTGCGTTTCTTCCGCTCCCCTCTTGAGGGGGAGCTGTCACGCGCTCCTGCGCGCGTGAGTGAGGGGGCTTTCGACGCCCGTCGCGCGCTCCGCGTCGAAGCGAGACAAACGCGCCGCCGCGCTCACCCCGGCACGCAGCGGCCTTGGATGGAGACGACGCGGCCCTTGACCACGTCGGCGCCGTTCATGGTGCCGTCGGCATCGATGCCGACGACGAACGCGGCGCCGAGCGTGTGCACGGTCATGCGCGTGCCGGCGCGGTCGAGGCCCACCTGGCCGATCCTGAGCTCGGCCTTGCAGCCGCCGGCGACGATGCCGCACATCGTCTGCTTGCCGATGTCGATGCGGAAACTCGGCAGCTTGGCGGCGGGCTCGCAGCCGCCGGTCCGGCAATGCTGAACACCCAGTACCTCGCAGACCACGACCTTCGTCTTCGTCCAAACCGGCGCCGGCCCCTCCGGCTGCGCCGGGGTTTCCGCGCGCGCCGCGGCTTCGGCCAGCGCCGCCGCGGCCAACGCTGCCGCCAATGCGAACGCGCCGCGCTTCATCGCCGTCTCCTCATGGCGCGCCCGCTCACTGAGCGGCCGCCAGCTTGAGCCAGGCGTCCTCGTCGATCGTCTCGATCCCAAGCGCCTCGGCCTTCCGGGCCTTGGAGCCGGCCTCGGCGCCGACCACGACGAGATCGGTCTTCTTCGAGACCGAACTCGCCACGGTGGCGCCGAGCGCCTCGGCGCGCGCCTTGGCCTCGTTGCGGCCCATCGCCGCGAGCGTGCCGGTGAAGACGATGGTCTTGCCCGAGATCGCGGATTTCCGGGCCGCGGGCGCCGTGAAATCGGCGACCTTCACTTCGCTTGCAAGGTCGTCGAGCGCCTTCGAATTGTGCCTCTCGCCGAAGAACTCGACGATCTCGTCGGCGACGCCGAAGCCGATCTGCTCGATGCTGCGCAACTCGGCGTAGTGGGGCCCGACCTCTTCGGCTTTCTTCATTTCGTCGGGATTCTTCTTGCGCTCCTTCACGGCTTCGCGCATGTCCGCCAGCCATTTGTCGAGCGAGCGGTAGTGCTTGGCGAGGAGGCGCGCGGTCGCTTGCCCCACCTGGCGGATGCCGAGCGCGTAGATGAACTTGTCGAGCGCGATCTTGCGCCGCGCCTCGATCGCGGCGAGGAGATTGGCGACCGATTGCTCGCCCCAGCCCTCGCGCCCGAGCAGCGTCTTCTTCTGCGCGTGCAGGCGAAACACGTCGGCGGGCGCGTCGATGAGCCCTTCCTCGCGGAATTTCTCGATGTGCGCGTGGCCGAGCCCTTCGATGTCGAACGCGTCGCGCGAGACGAAGTGGCGCAGGCGCTCGAACTGCTGGAACGGGCAGGCGAGTGCGCCGGTGCAGCGCCGCGCCGCCTCGCCCGGCTCGCGCACCGCCTCGGACTTGAGCGGGCAGGGGCAGATCGCGGGAAAGCGATAGGGCCGGGCGGCCTTGGGCCGCTTCTCCACGACGACGGCAAGCACCTGCGGGATCACGTCGCCGGCGCGCTGGATGACGATGGTGTCGCCCTCGCGGATGTCTTTCTCGGCAATGTAGTCCTCGTTGTGCAGCGTCGCGCGCGAGACCACGACGCCGCCGACCGTTACCGGCGCCAGATTCGCCACCGGCGTCAGCGTGCCGGTGCGCCCGACCTGGATCGCGATCTTTTCGAGCACGGTCTCGGCCTGCTCGGCCGGGAACTTATGCGCGATCGCCCAGCGCGGCGCGCGGCTTACCATGCCAAGCCGCTGCTGCCAGTCGAGCCGGTTCACCTTGTAGACGACGCCGTCGATGTCGTAGTCGAGCTTGGCGCGCAGCGCGGAGACGTCGTCGTAGAAATCGAGTGCTTCGTCGGGCGATCTGCAGAGCTTGGCCCTGGGGTTCACGTGGAAGCCCCAGCGCCCGAGGCGCTCCAGGAAATGCCAATAGCTGTCGCCGGGCGGCTCGCCGATCTCGCCCCAGGAATAGGCGAAGAAGCGGAGCTTCCGCTCGGCGGTGATGGCGGGGTCGATCTGGCGCAGCGAGCCCGAGGCTGAGTTGCGCGGATTGGCGTAGATCTGGAGATCGTCCTTCTCGCGCTGCTTGTTGAGCGCCGCGAAATCCGAGCGCGCCATGTAAACCTCGCCACGCACCTCCACAATGTCGGGGATGTCGCGGCCCTTCAACGCGTGCGGCACGTCGCGCACATGGCGGAGATTGGCGGTGACGTTCTCGCCGACGGCGCCGTCGCCGCGCGTGGCGCCGAGCACGAATTTTCCCTTCTCGTAGCGCAGCGAGGCGGAGAGGCCGTCGATCTTTGGCTCGGCCACCAGCTCGATCGCCGCGTCCTCCTTCAAGCCGAGGAAGCGGCGGATACGCGCGATGAAATCCGCCACGTCCTCGCGCGTGAACGCGTTGTTGAGCGAGAGCATCGGCACCGCATGGCGGACCTCGGCGAAGCCGCTCTCGGGCTTGGCGCCGACGCGTTTGCCCGGGCTGTCGGGGCGGACGAGCTTTGGAAAGCGCTTCTCGATCTCCTCGTTGCGCCGGCGCAGCGTGTCGTAGTCGGCATCGGAGATCGCCGGCGCCGATTTCTGGTAATAGAGCGCGTCGTGGTGTCCGATCTCTTTGGCGAGCCGCGCCAGCTCCGCCGCCGCCTGCGCGCGCGTCAATTCCTCGACGAGAATCTTCGCAGCGCCCGCCATCGGCCCTCACTTCCCATTCGCTGCGAAGGCGCAGCGAATGGGCCCCTTCTCTCCCGCAAGCGGGAGAGAGAAGCAAGACCACGCGGTCCTTACTCCTCTCTCCCACGAAGTGGGAGAGAAGGGGCCCGGCGCCGCGCGCTTGCGCGGCGTTGGGAAGTGAGGTGAGGCGGCGCTCAAGCCTTCCCTCCCGCCATCAGCGCGTCGGCGGCGCTCCTTGCTTCGTCGGTGACGGCGGCGCCGGCGAGCATGCGGGCGATCTCCTCGCGGCGCTTCGGGCCGGACAGCGGTTCGACGCGGGTCGTGGTTTTGGCCGCATCCTTCACCAGCTTCTCGACGCGGTAGTGATGGGCGGCGCGCGCCGCCACCTGCGGCGAGTGCGTGACGACCAGCACCTGGACGTCGCGGCCGAGTCGCGCGAGCCGATCGCCGACCGCGGCCGCGGTGGCGCCGCCGATCCCGCTGTCGACCTCGTCGAAGACGAGCGTCGGCGCCGAGCCCGAGCGCGCGAGCACGACCTTCAGCGCCAGCATGAAGCGCGCGAGCTCGCCGCCCGAGGCGATGCGGCCGATCGGGCCCAGGGGCGTTCCGGGATTGGTCGCGACCTCGAACGCGACGCGGTCGCGGCCCTCGGCGCTCCACTCGGTCTCGGGCAAGGCCTCGATACGCGTGGCGAAGCGGGCCTTCTCGAGCTTCAACGGCGGCAGCTCGCGCGCGATCGCCTTGTCGAGCGCCGCCGCCGCGCTGCCGCGCGCGGCGGAAAGCGCTTCGGCGCGGGCCACATAGGCCATGCGCGCCTCGGCGGAGCGCTTCTCGAGCCGCGCGCGCTCGGCGCTGCTGTCGATGATGGCCGCGAGCTTGCCCGCGGTCTCCTGGCGCAGCGCCGGCAGCTCCGCCACCTCGACGCGGTGCTTGCGCGCAACGTCGCGCAGAGCGAACAGGCGGTCGTCGACGAATTGGAGGCGCACGCTGTCGCCCTCGACCGAGGCGCCGACGCCCTCCAAGAGGCGCGCGACCTCTGCAACCTCGATCGCCGCGCGGTCGAGCGCGGCCGTGATCGGATCGAGCGCCCCGCCGGCCTTGGCGGCGACGCGGTCGAGATGCCGGCGCGCGCCGCGCAGCGCGCCCTCGACCGGCCGCGCGCCGGCCAGCTCGGCCATGGCGCCGTTCAACGCTTCGACCAGGCGCTCGCGGTTCATGAGCAATTGACGCTCGGAGTGGAGCTGGGTTTCCTCCCCGGGCCTGGGATCGAGCGCTTCGAGCTCGGTCAGGGCATGGCGGAGGAACTCCTCGTCGTCCGCGGCGCGGCTCGCCATCGCCGCGAAGGCATCGCGCGCCCCCATCGCATCGCGCCAAGCGGCGTACGCGGCTTCGACGGCCGCGAGCTCGCGCTTGAGGCCGGCAAAGGCGTCGAGCGCCGGCCGGTGCGCGGCGGCATCGCCGAGGCCATGCTGCTCGGCCTGGCCCTGGATCTCGACGAGCCGGTCGCCGACCTCGCGCAGCAGCGCCACGGTCGCCGGCTGGTCGTTGATGAACGCGCGGCCGCGGCCGTCGGCGCCGACCGCGCGGCGGATGATGATCGGCCCGTCGGAATCGAGCCCGCGGTCGCGCAGCAGCGCGCGGACCGGGTGATTGTCGCCGAGCTCGAACGCGGCCGTCACCACCGCCTGCTCGCTGCCGTGGCGCACGAGTTTGGCGTCGCCGCGCGCGCCCAGCGCCAGGCCGAGCGCGTCGAGCAGGATCGATTTCCCCGCGCCGGTCTCGCCGGTCAGCGCCGCGAAGCCCGCCTCGAGCGCAAGATCGAGCTGGTCGACGAGAACGACGTCGCGGATCGAAAGGCGCGCAAGCATCGGGTTCCAACTAAGAGCGCAAGTCTCCGCTTAGAAGAGCCAATCCCAGGCGCGGCGCATGAAGGTGCGCTCGACGCGCGGCGCCGGCGGGCGTTCGACCGGCCGCTTTTCCACCAGCTCGTAGGAGTCGAAATACCATTCGCTGGAGGGGTAGTTGTGCCCGAGCACGGCGGCGACGCGGCGCGCCTCGTCGCTCAGGCCCAGCGCCGCGTAGCTCTCGGTCATGCGGTGCAGCGCCTCGGGCACCTGACGGCTCGTCTGGTACTTGTCGACGACGACCTTGTAGCGGTTGACGGCGGCGAGGTAGCGGCCGCGTCGCTGATACCAGCGCGCCACGTCCATCTCGTGCCCGGCGAGGTGATCCTGCACCAGCACGATCTTGTTGCGCGAATCCTGGGCGTAGCGCGAATCGGGGAAGCGCTTCACCACCTCGTCGAACGCCTTCAGCGCCTCCTCCGAGGGCGTCTGGTCGCGCTTCACGTCGCGTAGCTGCTCGAAAAAGCAGAGCGCTTTCAGGTAGTAGGCATAGGCGATATCGCGGTGGGAGGGATGCAGGCGGATGAAACGGTTGAGCGCGCTCACCGAGGTCTCGTATTCACGCTCCTTATAATAGGAGTAGGCGGCCATCAGCTGCGCGCGGCTGGCCCAGGTCGAATAGGGGTGCTGCCGGTCGACCTCGTTGTAGAAGCGCGCGGCCTCTTTGTAGTTCTCGGCCTCGAGCAGATCGGTGGCGCGGTTGTAGAGGTCCTCGACCGAGCCCTCGATGACGATATCCTCCTCCTTGGTCGTGCCGCCGCAAGCGGCGAGGCCGAGGAGGGCGGCGAAGGCGAGCGGAAGGGCGGCACGCCCGAAACTGCGTCGAAGCAAAGCGTTCATCGCGGAAAACGACCCCCGGATCAGGTGAAGCGGAAGAGCCCGCCTTTCTAGCACGGCGCCGCGCCGCGATGCGAGCGCTTCAAGCGAACGCGGCATAGCCTTCGCCGCCGCGCTGCTCCTCGTCGTAGTTGAGCGCGAAGGCGAAGCCGCGCTAACGGTTGTCCATAAGATCGGGCTCGCCGATCCCGAGACGCTTGCCAAGGTGATCCGCAAGGCGCTCCGGCCCGGCCGCGCGCGCGGCGGCCGCGAGGGCGGCGCCGGTCTTGGGGCCGAGCTCGCCGTCGACCTTGAGCGGCCGGTCGGCGAAGCCGAAGACGCGGTTTGCGTCGTTGAGCGATAGCTGTAACGCGGCCACCTCCTCGTGGCGGGGCCGCGAGACCGAGGCCCACGTCGGACGCGGCGCGGCGAAGCCGGCCGGCGCCGCTTCGTCCGGGTTGCGGTAGAGCCGCCCGACGCCGCGCCGGAATACCGCGGGCGCTTCGTCCGCGCCGATGTCGCCTTTGGCGAGCGCATCGAGGCCGTGCTGGAACGACGCGAGCGTCACCGCCTCGCGCACGCGATCGAGCCCCAGCGCGGCCGCATGCTTCTGCGTTGCGGTGAGCGTCTCCGCGCAGATCCAGCCGTCCTCGGCCACGCGCTTCGGCGTTCCGTCCGCGAACGCCGGCGGCGTCTTCCCGGACTCCGCCGGCCCGGCGAGGCGGTTGAGGCCCTGCTGCAGCACGAGGCTCGCCGCGTGCGGAGTCAGACGCGCTGCGTGGTCGAGCACGTCGTCGGCGAGGCCCTTCGGCAACTGTGCATGCGAGATCGCCGGCGCAAGCACGCGCCCGACCCAAGCCGAAATGATCTTGGTTTGTTCTTACGAAAGCGCGGGCTCCGCGCGCGGGTCGAAGCGATGCTCGTCCGCGAAATTCCGCGCGTTCTCGAAGCCGAGGCGATAGATCGCCTGCGACGCCTCGGAGGGGATGCTGCTTCTCCGCGGGAACTCCGGACCATTGTAAGGCGGCGCCTCGCGCTCGGGCGGAATCGGCCGCTCGCGCGGCGTGCCCTCGTCGCCGTAGCCGAACACGCGCACGGGCTTGTCGGTGAACGGCTTTGGCGCATCGCTGCGCCCTTCTCGCAAATCCATGCCGCGGCTCGGCGCGTCGATGTGGCGGCCGGTTTTCTGGTCGATCGGTTGACTCGTCACATCGTAGCCCATCGCCCTCGCAATGGTGTTGGCGAACGCATTGCTGTTGCGGCCGACGGGATTGTAAGCGAACTTTTGAGCGGTGATCCACTTGCCGGTGTCGCGTGCCTTCTCGAAGCGAGCCTCAGCTTCTGCTTTGCTGCCTTCGAAGAGAATGAAGCTCGGATGGCGCAGACTCTCTGCATAATAGTTTGTGCCACCCGGCAACTTTTGCTCCGCAAGACCCAACGGCAGGCCCGACGTCATGCCCTCGAGGCCGAAACGTGGCTCGCCGGTCTTGGGATCGACCGGAAATCCATGCAACTCCGCGACCACCCGGGATTTGCCCGACGTGATCTCGACCAAGGCCAAAAAGTTGTGCGCGAAGCCGAGCCCGGTGGCCGATCCGGGAGCGGGATTGGCTCCGATGTTGCTTGAACGAAATTCGATACGATAGGTCGTCATCGTTTCTCCTTGGCGGTCGAGTGAGTTTCAAAGTGCCTACTGCGGCCCCGACCTCGACGGACCACAATATGTCTCCGTCGGCGCCACGTAGCGCGGCGCCTTACTCGGGTCGGTTATGGAGCCAACCGCCGCGTAACCATAGCAAACGACAATCTGCACGCCCTCCGCGCGATGCTCGGCAATACGTATGTCCAGCTCGAAATAGTCGACCGCACGGAAACCTTCGAGCCACGAGCGCCTGCGATGAAAGCAGCGAAAAGTTGCCGGCCTCCGCTCGCAAATGGCACCCAGTGTCGTCATCACTCGCTCAAAGTCCGCGATGCCGGCGTTGGGCCCAGCACGTTCCTCCAGAGTGCGCTTTGCAAGACGGGTGACCTCGTTTTCGCCCCGACCACGTTGTCCGATGGCGAGGTCGAGAGGATGATTCGCGTCGAGCGCGTCTTCGAAAGGCTGCTTGGTGCAGCCCGACAGCACCGCCGCCAGATAGAGAAGTGCTGCAGCGGCTAAGGTGGCAACGCATCGCTCAAGCACACTGCTCCCGCCGAGGAGCAGTGCAGCCAAAGCGCCGCGCGGAGCCGTAAGGAGCGAGCGATGGGTCATGCCGCGATACAAGAAGTGGTGCCTTGGGCGAAACCATCATATGGTGTCTTAGAACAATATAGGAACATAAACAGGGCGAGTCAAGATCGAATTCATTCGTGTCGCAATGGGCTCAACGAGCGCCGAGCGGCGCGCTGATCAGGTCCGAAAAAGCACCACCGGTGCTGGAAAGCAAAGGGGCGGGTCTTGAAACCCGCCCTCTCGAACTCCCCTCCCGGTCGATGTCCGCGCCTTACGACGCGCGCAGCACCTCGGCCAGGCTCGTGCGCTCGCGCGCATCGAGCTCTGCGTCGTCGTCGCTGATCGCGGTCCAGCGCCAATTGGCCTTGTTGGCGAAGAGCGCGCGGAGGAGTTCGTTGTTGAGCGCGTGGCCGGCGCGGTGGCCGTGGAAGCGGCCGAGAAGCGGCCCGCCGGCGAGGTAGAGGTCCCCCAGCGCATCGAGCAGCTTGTGGCGCACGAACTCGTCGGGGAAGCGCAGGCCCTCGCGGTTCAGGATGCGGTCCTCGGCGATGACGACGGCGTTGTCGAGCGAGCCGCCGCGCGCCAGCCCCATGCGGCGGAGCTGCTCCACTTCATGCGCGAAACCGAAGGTGCGGGCGCGCGCGAGCTCCTCGCGGAAGGTGCCATTACGCAGGTTGATCGAGAGCCGCTGGCGCGCCACGACCGCGTTCTCGAAATCGATCTCGAACGAGAGCCTGGTGCCGGAGGCGGGCGCGAGCGTCGCGTAGTGGCGGACGTCGCCGAGCCTGACGACGCGCAGCACCTCGATCGCGCGGCGCGGTTCGTCCTGCTCGACGAGGCCGACGCACTCGATCAGGAACGCGAACGGTTCGGCGCTGCCGTCCATGATCGGTACTTCGGGACCGTCGAGCTCGATGAGGCAATTGTCGACGGAATAGCCGGCGAGAGCTGCGACGAGATGCTCGACCGTGCCGACCACCGTGCCGACGGCATTGGCGAGCGACGTGCACATGCGGGTATCGGTAACGCAATCCCAGCGCGCATTAACGTCGGCCGCTGCCGCAGGAACGTCGGTGCGGCGGAAGACGATGCCGTGATTGGCGGGAGCCGGGTTGAGGGTCAGTTTCGCCTTGGCGCCGCTGTGCAGCCCCGTGCCGGTGCACGCGATGCGCTGACGAAGCGTACGTTGCCGCGCAAAGCCGAGCGCGGAACGGGCAGCGCGCCCGTTGCCGTCCCCAAATCTGTCCATGTCCTCGTTACGTCCTTCCAGAACATGCAACGGAATACCGGAGCGATCCCCCTCGCAGTCTTCCGTCCCCCAAGTTGCAGTCCCCCCTGAGGATCTCCGGGCCTTGGCGGCTCCGCGTTATGGATGGCAGCAAAATTGAGCGGGTGCCCATGCTGCCGAAAAACCCCTAGCAACCCGAGCTAACCCGCTCAAATCAATGTTTGTTACAAAGTGTTACTGCATCTCTCTGCCCCTTTGCACGCTTTGGTTTCGGCGGTTCAATTGGCCTGCCGGCGCAGGAACGCCGGAATCTCGAGCACATCGTCCTCCCTGGCGCGCCGGGCCTGGCTTTCGATCGTGAGACCAGCGGCGCGCGGCGCCGGTTCGGCCTGCGGCTGCGCCGCGCGCAGCGGCGTCGGCGCCGCGGGCTCGGCTTGGCGGGTCCTGACGGTGGGGGCTTCGGGCGCCGCTCGCGACCCTTCCTCCTCGCCCCGGCGCCCGCGCCAGAGATTGAAGATGGAAGGGCGCGCCGCGCGCAAGGGCGGGTCCTGCCGCGCCTCGGCCGCGCGCAACCGGTCCGCGCCCTCGCGCTCGGGTGTGCTGCGCCGGGGGTCTATGTCGTCGACATGGGCGACGGCGCGGGCCCGCGCCGCCGGCTCGGGCTGCGGCCGCGATTCCATGCGCGCCACCGGCGGCACGGCCCGTGGCCGCTCGACGGGCGCCGGGCGCGGCGTCTCGGCGGGGAACATGTCGGGCTGCTGCTGCGCCGGGTCGGCATAGGCGTCTCCGACCAAATCCCCCGGCACGGCCTCGTACTCCGGCTCGGCGCGATGAGCCGGACGCGGCACCGGAGCCTCACGCAACGGGCGGCGCGGGGCCGGCGACTCCACCGGCACGGACGCGATGGTCGGGCGCGCCGGCTCGGCCACGGGCCGCGGCGGTGCTGCAAACGCCGCGGGCGCCGCATCCGCAGCGGCAGGCGCGGGCCGGAGCTCGGCCGCCGGACGATGCGGCTCGACGACCGGCCGTTCGGCCGGCTCGATCGGCGTGCGCACCGGCGCCGGGCGCGCGAGCACGGGACGGGCGGGCTCGCTCCTCGGCTTCTCATCGATCTGGCGGTCGATGCCGGTGGCGAAGACCGAGACGCGCACGCGGCCCTTCAGCGCTTCGTCGAAGGCCGAGCCGAAAATGATGTTGGCCTGCGGATCGACCTCGTCGCGCACGCGGTTGGCCGCCTCGTCGACCTCGAACAGCGTGAGGTCCGGCCCGCCCGTGATGTTGATGAGGAGGCCGCGCGCCCCCGACATCGAGGTGTCGTCGAGCAACGGGTTCGAGATCGCGCGCTCGGCGGCTTCGATCGCGCGGTTCTGCCCCTCGGCCTCGCCCGAGCCCATCATCGCCTTGCCCATCTCGCTCATCACCGTGCGGATGTCGGCGAAGTCGAGATTGATGAGGCCCGGCATCACCATCAAGTCGGTGATGCCGCGCACGCCCGAGTAGAGAACCGTGTCGGCCATGTGGAAGGCGTCGGCGAAGGTCGTCTTCTCGTTGGCGACGCGGAAGAGGTTCTGGTTCGGAATCACGATCAGCGTGTCCACCACCTCCTGCAGCTCCTGGAGGCCCGCCTCGGCGAGGCGCATGCGGTGCGCGCCCTCGAAGTGGAACGGCTTGGTCACGACGCCGACCGTCAGCAATCCCTGCTCCCGCGCCGCGCGCGCCACCACGGGTGCCGCGCCGGTTCCGGTGCCGCCGCCCATGCCCGCGGTGATGAACACCATGTGCGCACCCTGGAGCTGCGCCGAGATCTCGTCCCACGCCTCTTCGGCCGCGGCGCGGCCGATCTCGGGCCGCGAGCCGGCGCCGAGGCCTTGCGTGATCGAAAGGCCGAGCTGGATCTTCCGCTCTGCGACGCAGAGCGCGAGCGCCTGCGCGTCGGTGTTGGCGACCGCGCACTCGACCCCCTCGAGGTTGAGGCGGATCATGTTGTTGACCGCATTGCAGCCGGCGCCGCCCACGCCGAAGACGACGATGCGCGGGCGGAGCTCCTGCGGCTGGCGGGAGCGCGTGAGGTTGAGCGTCATGGGAGCCTCCTTCGGGCGACGACTCGGGGTGGCGGCCGGCGCTTCGGTCCGAGCCGCGGGGCGGGATTTGCTGGGGCTAGAAATGGTCATGGAACCATGTCCCGATGCGCCGGATCATGCCGGGCCGGATGGGACCCTCTGGTTGTGGCTTGCGCTCGAGCTTGAAGCGCAGGCGCGCCGGTTTGTGCGGAGCGAGAGCGGCGAGCGGCGCGAGGCCGCCGCTGTCGTGGCGTTCGATCGCGTAGAGGACGAGGCCGGCTGCGACGGCAAAGGCCGGGCCGGTCGCCGATTCGGCGAGGCCGCGCAGGCGGCGAGGGCGCCCCAGGCGGATCTGACGGTCGAGCACGGAGCCGGCGATCTGGTCGGCGCCGGCGAGCTGGCAGGCGCCGCCGGTGAGCACGACGCGGCGCGACGCGGATTTGGAGAGGCCGCTCTTTTCGATCTTGGTGCGCACCAGCTCGAAGGTTTCCTCGATGCGCGGCTTGATGATGCCGACGAGGAGGCTCTTCGGCATGTGGTTGGGCTGCCCCTCTTCCGGCGCGCCGATCTGCGGCACGTCGAGGATGGCGCGGTCGTCGCCGGGCTGGGGCAGCGCGCCGCCATACTGGATCTTGAGGCGCTCGGCGTGGACGATGGGGGTCGAGAGTCCGTGCGCGATGTCTTGCGTCGCGTGAGCGCCGCCGATCGGCACGGAGTCGGCGAAGACAAGCGCTCCGTTCTGGAACGCCGCGACATCCGTGGTGCCGCCGCCCATGTCGATGACGATGGTGCCGAGCGTCATCTCGTCGTCGACGAGACAGGAAAGGGCGGAGGCGTAGGGGGTGACGACGAACGCTTCGACGTCGAGATGCCCGCCGGCGATGCAGGTCGAGAGCGAGCGCACCGGCGCGGCTTCGGCGGTGACGACGTTGAGGTCGAGCCCCAGCGACTTGCCGAAGAGGCCGCGCGGGTCGCGGATGCCGCGCTGGCCGTCGACGCGGAAGCCCATCGGCAGCGTGTGCAGGAGCTCGCGGTCGGCCGGCGGGCGGCGGTTCTTGCCGAGATCGAGAATCTTGCGCACGTCGGCGGGGCCGATTTCGCGCCCGCCGGTGTCGACCGCGACCGAGATCTGCTCGGTCGCCGGGCGGCCGCAGCCGATGCCGACGAAGACCTTCTTCACCATGCCGCCGGCCATGCGTTCGGCCGCGTGCACGGCCGCGGTGACGGCGGCGCGCGCGCCCTCGATGTCGACGACGGCGCCCGAGCGCAAGCCCTTGCTCGGCTGGTGGCCGACGCCGATCACGGTCGGCCAGCCGTCCTCCTCGACCTTGGCGAGGAAGCAGGCGGTCTTGCTGGTGCCGAGATCGAGCACGGCGACCATGTCGCGGCGGGGCTTTCCGTTCTTTTTCTCGCTCATGGTCACGGGTTCATCCGGTCTTCTTCGGCTTCTTGGCTGCGGCGGGCGGCTCGGGCGGAGTCGGTGCCACGGCGGGCGTGGCAGAGCGCGAACTGCGGATCACCATGCGGTCGGGCAGGCGCATGTCGTAGGTGACGGCGCCACGCCCGAGCAGAGCGTGCTGGCGATCGAACTCGCCGAACTTCGCGAGCGCCGCGCGCGCATGGCCATCGGGGAGGCGAAGGACGGCGCCGCCCTCGAACGCGAGGTCCCAGCGCCGCTGGCCCAGCCGCGTCGCCGAGGCGATGCGGCGTGCGAGCGCGGGCTCGTCTTCGAGCAGCTTCAACAGCGCCCCCGCGGTCTCGGGCGCGCCCGCGCCGAGGAGGAGGATCAGGTTCTCGTGCTCCTTCTCCGGCGCCACGTTGATGAACGCGCCGGTCTCGTCGACCAGCACGGTACCGGTGCGGTCGCGGAAGCGCGCGATCGGCTTACGCTCGACGAGGGCCACGACCAGCGCGTTGGGATAGCGCCGCTCGACCGTCGCCGTGCTGACCCAGGGCAGCGCCTCGAGCCGGCGCTTGATCGCCCAGGGATCGGCGGCGAGAAGGTTGTCGCCCCTCTTGATCTGGAGCGCGCCGCGCAACGCCTCGCGCGAGGTGCGATTACGGCCCTCGACGGTCAGGCGGTCGAGCGCGACGGATACGCCGAGATCGGCGCGCTCACGCAAATTGGCATAGGTCTGCGCCGCCTCGCGCCCGGCTTCGTCGAGGGTGCCGCTTCGCAGCAGCCAGACCGTCAGGCCGACGGCGCCGGCAGCCAGCGCGAGGGCGAGCGCGCCTCGCGAGGCGTAGAACCAGACGTAGCGCAGCGTGTCCTTGGGCCGGCGGCGCGCGCGGCGCAACGGGGACGCAGCCGGGGGCACCACGATCGTGTCGTCGGCGCCGCGCGGCGCGGTCCACGCCTTGACAGCACCATCCTCCGCCTCCTCGTGCGGCCGGTCGGGCACTGTCGCGGCGGCGCGCGCGATGATCTCACCGGGACTCACAAGGAGCCCGGCGTCGAGCGGCGCGGCGCGATCCCTCACGCGTCGCATGCCGCGTTCTCCACCATCCAGGAACAGAGCGCTTCGAACGAGATGCCGTTGTGCTGCGCGATCTCGGGCACGAGCGAGGTCGGCGTCATGCCGGGCTGCGTGTTGACTTCGAGCAGGTAGAGCGTGCCCGGCTCGCCGCCGGTATCGTCGTAGCGCAGATCGACGCGGCTCACGCCGCGGCAACCGAGCGACTTGTGCGCCGCGACACCGAGCTCGCACGCCGCGCGATACGCATCGGCGTGGATCGGCGCCGGCATGAAATGCTGCGATTCGCCCGGCGTGTATTTCGCGACGTAGTCGTAGAAGCGGCGCTTGGTGCGGATCTCGATGGCGCCGAGCGCGCGGTCGCCCATGATGGCGACCTGGATTTCGCGCCCGGGGATGTACTTCTCGACGATGACGCGCGCATGCGCGGCGAGATCGGCCGCGATGTTGCGCAAGCCGATATTGTCGCCCTCGAACACGATATGGACGCCGACCGAGCTGCCCTCGGCGATCGGCTTCACGACATAGGGCCGCTCGGGCTCGACATGCGCAAGCAGCGTCGTGCGATCCCAGATCTCGCCCGGTGCCATGGGCAGGCCGGCGGCCTTGAACACGGCGCGGCTCGCCGCCTTGTCCATGCCGAGCGCCGAGGCGAGGGCGCCCGAATTGGTGTAGGGGATACTCATCATGTCGAGCAGGCCCTGGATGCGGCCGTCCTCGCCGAAGGGACCGTGCAGGATGTTGAAGACGACGTCGGGCTTCGACTCGAGCGCGCGGGTGAGGGCGCCCATGTCCCGCTTGAGGTCGATCGGCTTCACGTCGTAGCCGGCGCGCTTCAGCGCCTCGACGCAGCCGGCGCCCGAGGAGAGCGAAACCTCGCGCTCCGAGGACCAGCCGCCCATCAGCACGGCGACGCGCTTCTTTTTCATGCGCGCGCCTCCACGGCCGAAGGCCGCCCGATGCGGCGGATTTCCCATTCGAGCGTGATGCCGCTCGTGGTCTTGACACGCCGGCGCACTTCCTCGCCGAGGTTCTCGATGTCGGCGGCGCTGGCGGCGCCGGTGTTGATCAGGAAATTGGTGTGCTTCTCCGACACCATCGCGCCGCCGATCTTGAAGCCGCGGCAGCCGGCCTCGTCGATGAGCTTCCAGGCCTTGTGGCCGGGCGGGTTGGCGAAGGTGCTGCCGCCGGTGCGCGTCCTGAGCGGCTGGCTCTCCTCGCGCTGGCGGCGGATCTCGGCCATGCGCTCGGCGATCTTGGCCTTGTCGTCGCGCGTGCCGCGCATGACGGCGCTGGTGAAGATCCAGTCCTCCGGCACGCCGCAATAGCGATAGTCGAAGCCGAGATCGTCGAGCTTCAGCTTGTGCAATTCGCCCACGGGATCGAGCGCCTTGCACTCGACCAGGATGTCCTTGACCTCGCGGCCGTAGGCGCCGGCGTTCATGCGCAGCGCGCCGCCGATCGTGCCGGGAATGCCGGAGAGGAATTCGAGCCCGGCGAGGCCGGCATCGCGCGCGGCGGCGGAGACCGCGACGTCGCCCGCGCCGGCGCCGGCGCTCACTTCGTCGCCGGCCACTTCGATCTCGGCCATGCGCTTGCCCATGCGCACGACGACGCCGGCGACGCCGCCGTCGCGGACGAGCAGGTTCGAACCGTAGCCGATCACCGTCACCGGCACGTCCTTGGGCTTCTTCTTCACGAATTCGATGAGGTCGTCGCGGTCGGCCGGGCGGAACAACACGTCCGCGGGACCGCCGGCGCGAAACCAGGTCTCGCGATCCAGCGGCGCATTCTCCTCGAGCTCGCCGCGCACTTTCGGCAAGCGCTCGAGGAGACGCTTCGCGGCGGCGGCATTCATCCGCGCCCTCCGCCGAGCGCCTTCAACTGGCCGGGCAGCGCATGCGCCCACGCGGTGATGTTGCCGGCGCCGAGACAGATCACGTAGTCACCGGCCTCGGCGATGTCGGCGATGAGTGCGGCCAGGTCCTCGGCCTTGGCGAGGCTTTTCACGTTGCGATGACCGCGTGCGCGGATCGCCTCCACGAAATGCGCGCGATCGATGCCGGGGATCGGCGCCTCGCCCGCGGAATACACGTCGGCGATGACGACCTTGTCGGCCTGGTTGAAGCAGGAGCAGAATTCCTCGAACAGATCGCGCAGGCGCGTGTAGCGGTGCGGCTGCATGACCGCGATCACCTTGCCCTTGCAGGCTTGGCGCGCCGCCTTCAGCACCGCCGCGATTTCCACCGGGTGGTGGCCGTAGTCGTCTATGACCGTAATCCCATTCGCCTCGCCGATCTTGGTAAACCGGCGCTTTACCCCCTGGAATCCGCCGAGCGCCCGCCGCAGCACATCCTCCTCAATATCTAGTTCCTGCCCTATGGCGGCGGGCACAAGCGAGTTCAACACATTGTGCTCGCCAAGCAGTGGGAGCGCAATATCTATGTAGCGTCTTTTGAGCTTGGAGCCGCGGGCCTTGAACTCGATGTCGTAGCGCGTGCCGTTTGGCCCGAAGCGGATGTTCACCGCACGTACGTCTGCCTGCAGCGAAGTGCCGTAGGTGACGAGGCGGCGGTCGGCGACCTTGGGGATCATCGCCTGCACCTCGGGATGATCGGTGCAGAGCACGCCGAAGCCGTAGAACGGGATGTTGCCGACGAAGCTTGCGAAGGCCTCGCGCAGCGTCTCGAAATTGCCGTAATGGTCGAGGTGCTCGGGGTCGATGTTGGTGACGGCGGCGATCGTCGCCGGGAGCTTCAGGAACGAGCCGTCGGATTCGTCGGCCTCCACCACCATCCAGTCGCCCTTGCCGAGCCGCGCATTGCTGCCGCTGACGTTGCTGATGCCGCCGACGATGACGGTCGGGTCCCAGCCCGCGGCCTCGAGCAGATGCGCCACCATGCTCGTGGTCGTGGTCTTGCCGTGCGTGCCGCCGACCGCGATCGCCCATTTCAAGCGCATCAACTCGCCGAGCATCTCGGCGCGGCGGATCACCGGCGTGAGGCGCGTGCGGGCCGCGACGACTTCGGGATTGTCGGGCTTCACGGCCGAGGAGATCACCACGACGGCGGCGTCGCCGATGTTCTCGGCGCGGTGGCCGACCAGCGTCTTGATGCCGAGGCCGGCCAGGCGCTTCACGTTGGCGCTCTCGGCCTGATCGCTGCCCTGCACGCGGTAGCCGAGCGAATGCAACACCTCGGCGATGCCGCTCATGCCGATGCCGCCGATGCCGACGAAGTGGATGGTTCCGACGTTGAGCGGGATCGAGCTGATCATGCGGTCCTCGGACGCCAGTGTCTCTCGACAAGATCGGCCAGCGCCTTGGCCGCATCGGGCTTGGCGAACGCGCGCGCGGCGGCGGCGGCGCGCGCGAGCTCCTGCGGCCGGTGCGCGAGCTCGACGAGCCGTGCCGCGAGCGCGTCGGCGGTGAACTGCGGCTGCGCCATCGCCCAGCCGGCGCCGGCGCCGGCTACGGCCTCGGCGTTGTAGCGCTGGTGATCGTCGGCGGCGTGCGGGTAGGGGATGTAGATCGCCGGCCGGCCCGCGACGGTGATCTCGGCCACGGTCGAGGCGCCGGCGCGGCAGATCAGCAGATGCGCGGCGCCGAGGCGGGCGGGCACGTCGTCGAAGAAGCTCTTGAGCGTCGCCTTGACGCCGATCCTCGCGTAGGCCGCCTCGACGCCGGGGAGATCCTCGGGGCGGCATTGCTGAGCGATGTCGAGCCGCCCGCGCAAGGCCGCGTCGAGCTTGGCGGCGGCCTCCGGGATGACCTGGCTGAAGATGCGCGCGCCCTGGCTTCCGCCCATGACCATCAGGCGGAGCGGGTCGTCGCCGTTCGGGGCGGCGTACGGCTTCTCGCGGATGTCGAGGAACGCGGGCCGCACCGGATTCCCGACCTGCGCGATCTCCGCCGTCGTTTGCGGAATGGCGACGACCTTGGGGAAAGCGACGCCGATGGCGGCGGCGACCTTCGCGAGCTTGCGGTTGGCGAGGCCGAGATAGCCGTTCTGCTCATGCAGGATAAGCGGCAGGCGTTGGCGCCCCGCGATGAAGCCGGCGGGAAACGATGCGTAGCCGCCAAAGCCCACGACGATCTCGGCGCGGAGCTTCCGGAGCAGACGGCTCGCGGCCCACGCGCCGCGCGCGAGGGTGGCGACGAAGCCGATGCGTCCCAATGGCCCGCCGCGCGAGGGCGAGGCCGAGGGCACCGCGATCGATTCGATGCCGGCGATTTTCTCCGCGTAGTTCTTGCCGCGATCATCGGTGAAGACGACGACGCGCCGGCCGCGCCGCGCGAGTTCTTCGGCCAGCGCCAGGGCCGGGAACATGTGGCCCCCGGTTCCGCCGGCGGTGAGCACGGCGGGGCGCCTGGCGGCTGCGGCGCTCATAAGACGCTGCCCGAGCGCCGGCGCGTCAACGCCAACACCATGCCCATGCCGAACGCGAGGGCGACGAACGACGATCCGCCGTAGGAGATGAACGGCAAAGTCATGCCCTTGGTGGGCATCAGGTGCAGCGCCGAGGCCATGTTGATGAAGGCCTGCAGGCCGAAGCCCGTAAGCAGCGCCGTCGCCGCGAACATGACGAAGAGGTTGCCTTCGTCGAACACGCGCGCGAGGCCGCGGATCACGATGGCGCCGTAGGCCGCGACGATGACGAGGCAGGCGACGAGGCCGAATTCCTCGCCTGCCACCGCGAAGATGAAATCGCTGTGCGCGTCGGGAAGCTGGGCCTTCACCGTGCCCTCGCCGGGGCCGCGCCCGAACAGCCCGCCGTTCATGAACGCGCCGAGCGAGCGATCGACCTGATAGTTGTCGCCGCTCGCGGGATCGAGGAACAGCTTGATGCGGTAGGCGACGTGCGGGATCGTGAAATAGGCGAGCGCGAAGACGACGGCCGCGGCTGCCACCGACACGGCGACCCAGACATAGGCGAGCCCGGCCAGGAACAGCTGGCTGAACCAGATCGCGAAGATGACCGCCGCCATGCCGACGTCGGGCTGCTTTGCCAGCAGCGCCACAATGAGCCCGCAGAGGAGCGTGGCAGCGATGCAACCCGGGAAACTGGGGTCCTGGCGCCAGAGCGAGAACATCCAGGCGGCAAAAATCGCGAAACAGGGCTTCAGGAATTCCGAGGGCTGCAACGAGAAGCCGACATGGAGCCAGCGATGCGCGCCCTTGATCTCGGGGCCGTAGAATGTGGCCAGCGCCGTCAGCGGCAGCCACACGAAGAAGAGCCCGAGCACGCCCATGCGCTTAACCCAGCGCGGCGTAAGCAGCGAGGTGCCGACGAGCACCGCCAAGCCGACGACGATGACCGCCATCTGCTGCTTCACGAAATGCAGGCTGTCGAGCTGGATGCGCGCGGCGGCGGGCCGGCCGGCGGCCAGCGTCAGCACCGCGCCCGCCACCACGAGCAGCATCAGGACGCCGAGCGTCAGCTTGTCGACCGTCCACCACCAGCGGCCGACGATGCTCGTATCGGTGCGGGCCAGGGCCGTGTTCACGCCTGCCCCCCGATCTTCTTCACCTGGGCGCGGAAGTCGTTGCCGCGCACCTCGAAGGACCGGTATTGGTCGAACGAGGCGCAAGCGGGCGAGAGCAGCACGATCCTGGTGCTCGTCTCGGTCTTGGCCTTCAGGTGGGCCGCCGTCACGGCGCGATCCATCGTCTCGCTGATCGTGTGCGGGACCTTGTGGCGGCCGAGCAACTCCGCGATCTCGTTTGCCGCCTTGCCGATCAGGAACGCGTGCGCGATGCGCGGCAGATGAGGAATGAGCGCGTCGTAGCCGACATCCTTCGAAAGTCCGCCCGCGATCCAGATCACGCGCGGATAGGAGGTGAGCGCCCAGACTGTCGCTTCGGGCGAGGTCGCCTTGCTGTCGTTGATGTAGGTGACGCCGTCGATGGTCGCGACGCGCTCGAGCCGGTGCGGCAGGCTGCGGTAGGACTTCATCGCGGCCGCGATCGCATTGGGCGCCACGCCCAGTGCGCGCGTTGCCGCATAGGCGGCGGCGGCGTTCTGCGCGTTGTGCCGGCCCGGGAGGTCTTGCGCATCCTTCAAATCGAGGACGACGCGCGCCGCGCGTTCGCTGCGGTCGACGAGCTTCGTGCCGTCAGCGCCGACCATGCCGGGCTCGGGCGCCTCGCGGGTGACGCGGATCACGCGCATCCGCCCGGCGAATTGGTCGGCGATCCGCCGGCATTCGTCGTCGTCGACACCGATGATGGCGGTCTGACGTTTGCGGTTCCCCGCGAAGATCCGCGATTTGGCGGCGACGTAGCCGGCGAGATCGCCGTGGCGATCGATGTGATTGGGGCTGACGTTGAGGAGCACCGCCACATCGAAGGCGATCGAGAAGGTGCGCTCCAGCTGGTAGGACGACATCTCGAGCACGTAGATGCCGTCCTTGCCGAGCGGCGCGAAATTCAGCACCGGGGGGCCGAGATTGCCGCCCACTTCGAGTTTGCGCCCCGCGCTGGTGAGGATATGCGCGATCAGCGCCGTGGTGGTGGACTTCCCGTTGGTGCCGGTGATGCCGACATAGATCGCATCGGGGCGGGCGCGCCCCAGCAGATCGATGTCGCAGACGATCGCGGCATCCGCCTTGCGCGCGCGCTCGGCGATCGGATGCGGTTCCGGGAACGTGTGCGGAATCCCCGGGCTGAGCACGAGCGTGTCGACGCCGGACCAATCGGTCGACAGAAGATCGACGATCGGCACGCCTTCGGCCGCGGCCTTGTTGCGCGATTCGACGCTGTCGTCCCAGGCCATGACCCGGGCTCCGCTGGCCATGAGCGCGCGCACGGTCGGAAACCCGGCGACGCCGAGCCCCATGACCGCGATGCGTTTGCGCTCATAGCCGGGGATCCGGATCATGCCCTCATCTCAGTTTCAGCGTGGCGAGGCCGACCAGGGCCAGCACCGCGGCGATGATCCAGAAGCGGACCACGACGGTGGATTCGGCCCAGCCTTTCTTCTCGAAGTGATGGTGGATCGGCGCCATCATGAACACGCGCTTGCCGGTGAGCTTGAACGAAGCCACCTGCACGATCACCGACACGGTCTCGAGCACGAAGAGGCCGCCCACGATCGCGAGCACGACCTCGTGCTTGATCGCGACGGCCACGGCGCCGAGCGCACCGCCCATCGAGAGCGAGCCGGTATCGCCCATGAACACCATGGCCGGCGGCGCGTTGAACCAGAGGAAGCCGAGTGCCGCCCCCACCAGCGCCGAGCAGAAAACCGCGAGCTCGCCCGTGCCCGGCACGAACATGAGCTGCAGGTACTTCGAGAAGACGGCGTTGCCGACGAGGTAGGCGATGAAGCCGAAGACGCCGGCCGCGATCATCACCGGCACGATCGCGAGTCCGTCGAGCCCGTCCGTGAGGTTCACGGCGTTGGACGCGCCGACCATGACAAAGATCGCGACCACGAGATAGATGACGCCGAAATTGACGAGCGTGTCCTTGATCAGCGGAATCGCGAGGCCGGTCGCGATCGGCAGCGTGGGGTCGACGCCGGGGCGGAACTCGGCGCTCCAGTTGAGGTGCATGATCCAGTAGGCGGCGATCCCGCTGACGAGGACTTGGCCGAGGAACTTGGCGCGGCTCGATATGCCGGCGCTCGAGCGCTTGGTGAGCTTCTTGAAATCGTCGAAGAAGCCCAGGATGCCGAAGCCGATGGTCACGATCAGCACGGCCCAGACGTAGCCGTTCGAGAGATCCATCCAGAGCAACGTGCTGATCGTGACCGAAACCAGGATGAGGACACCGCCCATCGTCGGCGTGCCCTTCTTCTTGAAATGCGTTTCGGGGCCGTCGGCGCGGATCGGCTGCCCTCCCGGCTGCTTGCTCCTGAGCCAGCGGATCACGGCGGGACCGATGATCCAGCTGATCACGAGCGCGGTGATGACGGCGCCGCCGGCACGGAACGTCAGATACTGGAACAGCCGGAATTCGCTGAGGTATTGAGCGAGGGGGAACAGAAGTTCGACCAGCATGGCGCGCTCCCGAAATCAACGTTCCGATTTCGTAGGCGACGCGCGGCCCAAGGCCAAGAGGGCTTGAACGATTGGCGCCATGTTGCTGCCGAGCGAGCCTTTGACCATAACCACGTCGCCGGCGCGGACCGCCTTCGCGACCTCGGGCAACAGCGCGGCCGAATCGGGCGCGTGGGCGGCGCGCAGCGCCTTGGGCAGCGACGCGGCGAGCGCCGCCGTGTGCGTGCCGCAAGTGAAGACCATGTCGACCTTCGCCGCGACGAAGGCGGGGGCGAGCGCGGCATGGATCGCGTCGGCCTCGTCGCCGAGCTCGCGCATGTCGCCGAGCACCGCGATGCGGCGCCCGCCCGGCTCGGGCGTGGCGAGCGCCAGCGTCGCGAGTGCGGCGCGCACCGCCTCGGGGCTGGCGTTGTAGCTTTCGTCGATCAGCGTGAAGGCGTTGCGGCCTTCGCTGTTGCCGTTCGCCAGCGCAACGCGGAGGCGCGCGCCGCGGCCCTTGGGCGGCTGCACCTCCGCCAAAGCCGCGGCGGCCCTGGCGAGATCGGCCCCGAGCGCATGCGCGGTGGCGAGCACGGCCAGGCTGTTGGCGACCCAATGCTGGCCCGGCGAGCCGATCGTGTAGATGAGCCGTGTGCCGAGGATGTCGGCCGTCACCGTGCTCTGCGTCGCGCCAAGATCGGCGTCGACGAGGCGTGCATTCGCTGTCTTGTGCGCGCCGAACGAGATGAACCGCATGATTCCCGATTTTTCGCCCGCGCGCCGCAGACGGTCGTAGAACTCGCTGTCGCGGGGCAGCACGGCGGTGCCGCCCTTCATGCCGGTGAAGATCTCTGCCTTGGCGTCGGCGATCTCAGCGACGGACTTGAAGAACGCCGTGTGCGCCGGCGCGATCCAGGTGATGAGCGCCACATGCGGGCGCACGAGCTCGGTCAGCGGCGTGATCTCGCCCGGATGATTCATGCCGAGCTCGAAGATCCCGTAGAGGGCGTCGCGCGCCATGCGCGCGAGCGAGAGCGGGGCCCCCCAGTGGTTGTTGAGGCTCCCCTCGCTGGCATGGGTCGCGGCCTGCGCCGCGAGCGCCGTGCGCAGAGCATCCTTGGCGCCGGTCTTGCCGACGCTGCCGGTGACGGCCGCGACCTTCGCGCTGGAGCGCGCGCGCGCCGCGCGGCCGAGCGCGCGCAGCGCCTCGAGCGTGTCGGCGACTTCGAGTAGCGGGCCTTCGGGCTTGGTAATGCGCCCCTTCTCCACGAGCGCCGCGGCGGCCCCGGCCTTGAACGCCGCGGACACATACTGATGGCCGTCCTGGCTCACGCCCTCGATCGCGCAGAAGAGGTCGTCCTTGGCCAAGGTGCGCGTGTCGATCGAGACGCCGCGCGCCCCGAAACGCGCGCTCGCGCGCCCGCCGGTGGCGGCCGCCGCCTCGGCGTCGGTCCAGAGGACCGCGCTCATTTGCGCGCTCCGGCCGCCGCGGCCGCCTTCCTCGCCACCTCCATGTCGTCGAAAGGCAAAACCTTATCGCCAACGATCTGGCCCTGCTCATGCCCCTTGCCGGCGATCACGAGCACATCGCCCGGCAGGAGCCCCGCAACGGCGGCGGCGATCGCCTCGGCGCGGTCGCCGATCTCGACCGCGCCGCGGGCGGCCGCCATGATCTCCTTGCGGATCGCGGCGGGCCGCTCCGAGCGCGGATTGTCGTCAGTGACGTAGACGCGGTCGGCGAGCCGCACGGCGATGCCGCCCATGATCGGGCGCTTGCCGCGGTCGCGGTCGCCGCCGCAGCCGAACACAACGGCGAGTTTTCCCTTCACCTGTGGGCGCACTTCTTTCAGCACGGCCTCGAGCGCGTCGGGTTTGTGCGCGTAGTCGACATAAATCGGCGCGCCGTTGGGGTGGCGCGCCGCCAGTTCCATGCGGCCCGGAGCACCCGCAAGGGCGCCGAGCGCTGCGGCGGCCTCGCCGGGTGGCGCACCCACGGAAAGCACGAGACCCAATGCGCAGAGGACGTTCCACGCCTGGAACGTGCCCGCCAGCGCCACTTCCGCGCGATAGGCGTTGTCGCGATAGCGAAACGACAACAAAAGACGGCCGGGCTGCGGCTCCACGTCTTGGAGCTGCACCCCGGCCGTCGGAGTTGCGCGGCCGTAGGGGAGGAGGGCTAGGCCGCGCTGGGCACACACATTCCGGAGGGCCGGAAACTCGGGGGAATCCGCGTTGAGCACCGCGCCCGCGCCGTTCGGGAGCAATTCCCCGAACAGCCGCCATTTGGCGGCGCGATAGCTTTCGATGGTCGCGTGATAGTCGAGGTGATCGCGCGCGAGATTGGTGAAACCGCCGGCGGAGAGGCGCACGCCGTCGAGCCGATATTGATCGAGGCCGTGGCTCGACGCCTCCATGGCGAGATGGGTGACGCCGGCCTTCGCCAGCGTGGCGAGATCGGCGTGAAGCGCAACGGGATCGGGCGTGGTAAGGGCGCCATAGCGATCGACGCCCGGGCCGCGGATGCCGAGCGTGCCGATGCTGGCGGCCTTGTGACCGAGCCGGCCCCAGATCTGCTGGCAATAGGACGCGGTCGAGGTCTTGCCGCTGGTGCCGGTGACGGCGACGACGGTGGCGGGCTGGCTGGCGTAGAAGCGCGCCGCCATCAGCGCCAAGCGTCGGCGAGGATTGCGGTCGCGCACGAACGGACCGGGGCCGGGCGTATCCGCGTCCGCGAGCACGGCTGCGGCGCCGCGCGCGAGCGCATCCGCGATGAACGCGCGCCCATCGGCCTTGCTTCCTGGGAGCGCCGCGAATACGTAGCCTGGACCCACCCTGCGCGAATCCGAGGTGATGCCGGCGATGTCGCTTTCGAGCAGCGCCGGTTCGGAGGCGAGCCTCGGATCGTCGAGCAGGGCCGCCAGCTTCATCACCTCACTCCGTTGCCGCCCGCTCGGTGCCCGCGGCTGGCTTCGCCGCAGGCTTGGCCGGCGGTTTGCTCGGCTTCGGCGCGGCCTTCGCCGGCGTCTTCGACGCGTCGTCGGGCACTTCCGACGTGTTCTCGGCCGGCAGCACGCCCAGGAGCGGCGCTGCCTTCAATACGACTTCGCGCACGACCGGTGCCGCCACCGCGCCGCCCGTGGCTTCGGGCGTTTCGGCGCTGCCTTTGGGCTCGTCGATCATGACGAGCACGACATAGCGCGGCGCGTTCATCGGGAACGCGCCGACGAACGACGAGATGCGCGTGTTGCGCCGGTATCCCTTCTTGCCCGCGGACTTGTCGGCCGTCCCGGTCTTGCCGCCGACGAAATAGCCGGGCGCCTCGGCGCGCTTGCCGGTGCCCTTCTCGACGACGAGGCGCATGAGCTTCCTCATCTCGGCCGAGGTTTTGGCGCTGACGACCGGCACGTAGGGGATCGGCTCCCCGGGGTCGCGCTTGATGAGGGTCACCGGCGCGCGCTTGCCGTCGTTGATGATGCCGGCGACGGCGCTCGCAAGATGCACCGGCGTCACCGAGAGGCCGTGGCCGTAGGCGATGGTGACGGTGTTGATCGGCTTCCAGTCGCGCGGATAGAGCGGCGCGCCGATCTCGGGCAGCTCGATCGAGACGGGTTTCAGCATGCCGGCGCGGCCCATGAACGCGCGCTGGCGCGGCGTGCCTGCCTCGATCGCCATCTTCGCCGAGCCGATGTTGGACGAGTACTGGAAGATTTCCGTCACCGACAGCGCGCGGCCCTTCCCGTGGTAGTCGTTGATCGTGAACTTGCCGTGCTTCAGCGGAAAGCGCGCGTCGTAGACCTTGTCCAAAGTCGCGATGCCCGAATCGAGCGCCATCGCCGTGTTCAGGATCTTGAACGTCGAGCCCATCTCGTAGGTGCCGAGCGTCACCCGGTTGAAGCGGCCTTCCTCGCTGGCGCGGCCGGGATCGTGCGGATCGAACTCGGGCAGCGAGACGAGCGCCACGACTTCGCCGCTGCGCGCGTCGAGGATCGTGCCCATGGCGCCGATGGCACCGTGCCGCTTCATCGCCGCCGCCAGCTCCTCGCGCAGCACGTGCTGGACGCGGAGATCGAGCGAGAGCGCGATGCGGTCGCCGCGCCGGAGGCGTCCGTCGAACTGGCGCTCGATTCCGGCGATGCCGTGGTTGTCGATATCGGCATAGCCGACGATATGGGCGGCGAGGGCGCCGTGCGGATAGACGCGGCGGCGGTCCTTGCGCGCGCCGATGCCGGGCAGGCCCTCGGCGATGACCTCCTGATACTCCTTGGGCGTCAGGTGCCGGCGCAGCCAGGCGAAGCGCTTCTCCGAGGGCTTGAGCTTCGCGGCCAGATCGCGGCGGTCCAGCTCGGGGAAGAGGCGTGCGAGCCGCGCCGCCGTCTTCTCGGGATCGAGCAACATCTTGGGATCGGCGTAGAGCGACCACGTGATCAGATTCGTCGCGATCAGCTCGCCGCCGGCGTCGGCGACCTCGCCGCGGAAAGTCTCGCGCCCGCCGTCGGTGTCGCCGGATGCCGCCTTGGCCGCCATGCGCTTGGGATCGGCGCTGGGCTTCAGGAGCGTCACGTCGACAAGCCGCCCGCCCACGAGCGCGAAGGCGAGAAAGAAGAGTCCGCCCAGTACCAGCAAGCGCGTGCGTCCCGTCTCGATGGCGGCGCCAAGGCGCCCCTCGAAGCGCGGTTGGCCGGGACGGCATTGCGCCCCCGGCGAAAGCGGACGGCAGAGCTCGCGGATACTGAGCATCATCGCGATCGGAATCCGAGCTGAGGCGGGGCCTCGCGAATCACGCCCTCGCGCGACGCGGTTTCGACGGGTGCCGCCTCGGCCAGACGCTGCGCCAGGCGCTCGAGCGGCGCCATCTGGCGCTGGCTCACCGGCTGCAGGTCGAGCCGCGCCGTGGCCAGCCGGCGCAGGCGCTCGGGCTGACTGAGATAGCTCCACTCGGCGCGCAGCACCTGGATCGCCTCGCGCTCGTCCTCGATCGCGCGCTGGGCGCGCGCGAGCTCTTTTTCCTGCTCTTCGACCTGGGCCTTCAAGTTGTAGAGACCGATGACCAGGCCGGCGAACAGCAGCGGCCAGAGCAGACGGGTAACGCGCTTCATGGCGAATGCCTCCTCGTGTCTTCGCGCGGCCAGGGCGGCGCCGCGGTGCGAATGGCGCTCCTCAAACGCGCCGAGCGGGCCCGGGGATTGGCCGCGATTTCGGCCGGCCCCGGACCCACCGGGCGGCGCTGCGGAACTTCGAAGCTGGGGGCGCGTCGGCGGGCCGTAGCTTCGGGCGCGTGGCGCGAACCCTTCGGCGACTGGCCGCTGCGGGCGCGCAGAAACGTCTTGACGCGACGATCCTCGAGCGAATGGAACGCGACGACCGCGAGGCGCCCGCCCGGGGCCAGCACGCGCTCGGCGGCGGCAAGGCCGCTGTCGATCTCGCCGAGCTCGTCGTTCACGGCGATGCGCAGCGCCTGGAAGGTGCGCGTGGCGGGATCGAGCGCGTCGCGCGCGGCAGGCACTGCGCCGCGCACGATCTCCGCCAGCGCCCCCGTGGTGGCGATCGGGCCCCCCGTGCGAGCTCTCACGATCGCCTTGGCAACCCGTTTCGCATGGCGCTCTTCACCATACGTCGAGATGATCTCGGCCAGCTTGCCTTCGCTTGCGCGATTGACGAGATCGGCCGCGCTCGGACCGGCCTTCGCCATCCGCATGTCGAGAGGGCCGTCGGAGCGGAACGAGAACCCGCGCTCGCGCTGGTCGAGTTGCATCGAGGAGACGCCGAGATCGAGCGCCACGCCGTCGACGAGCTCGATGCCGCGCGCGGCGAGCAGCGCATCCATGTCGCCGAAGCGCCCTTCGATGAGGTCGAGGCGGCCGTCATATTTGCGCTTCAGCGCGGCGCCGCCGGCGATTGCGTCGGGGTCGCGATCGATGCCGTACACTTTGCACGGCGCCGCATCCAGGATCGCGGCCGAATATGCGCCGGCGCCGAACGTGCCGTCGACATAGATGCCGCCTGCGCGCGGCTCTATGGCGGAGAGAACTTCCTGGAGCAGGACCGGGACATGGGGGAGGGTCATGGCTTGTCCTGCCCCAGGAAGAACAGGCGGGTGAGGGAGAGTTCCCCGCCCAGCTGCGATTTCTGCTGCGTGCGCGCGGCCTCGTGCTTGGCCGGGTGCCAGATCTGGAACGTGCGGCCACGGCCGACGAAAAGCGCCGTGTCCTCGGCGCCGCAATGCGTGCGCAGGGCCGACGTAAACACGAAGCGGCCCTCGGGATCGAACGATAGCGTCACCATTTCGCCGAGCATCAGCAGCACTTGGTCGCGCGCGGCGTCCGCCAGCAACCCAGGCGTGTAGGCGCGATTCACGAGCTCGTCGATGTAGGCGCGGTCGCAGCCTTCGATCACCGGCGCCGCCTCGGTCGGCATCAGCACCGCATCGGGGCTGCCGGATTTCTGCAAAGCATCGCGGAAGGCGGCGGGCATCGAGACCCGGCCTTTGCCGTCGATCTTCATTGCGTGGGTGCCGAAAAAAACGGCCATCCGCCCGGTTCCCCAGGCGGCGCACTCAGGTTCCGGCGCACCGTGCGCTTGCGGCCTCAAAACCCCCGTACGCCGCACGTCCCCATCCAGGGCGAGGCGACCGTCGTTGCGCAGGCACAAACCGCCATCCCTGGATCAGGGGTGGGGTAGCATGGGATTTCATGGGGGTCAATGGGAAATCAGTAAAAAGCTCGGAATTTCTTGGACTTGGTAAGCTTCTGTTCACCTCTTCTAGATGTCGAGGGGGTCTTTTTTCGTTCCCGCAAAGAATAGCGCTAGAATTATTGGAGGCTTTCTTTTGTTCTACTTTCGTTCCGGCAAAGACTAGCCGTCGAACGACCCTTGACGGAAGGATACGCTATTCCGCCGGCTTCTGTCTCCTGTCGTTTGTCGTCGGTCGCAAAAAAGGCGCCAGACGGTCTATAAGCCGGGTTCTGTGCCGCAGGCGAACCTGCGGCGATGGCCATTCCTCTAGGGCGCGCCTTGCGGAGCGCCTCGAGCAACCAACCCGGATGGCAGCGCGGAAAGCGCTTCGTCGGCCCGAAGCCGGCACGCCATCCCTATTCGGTCTTGCTCCCGGTGAGGTTTTCCGTGCCGCGCCCATTGCTGGGCACGCGGTGCGCTCTTACCGCACCTTTTCACCCTTGCCGGTGGGCCCGGAGGCGCGCCGGCGGTCTACTTCTCTGTGGCACTGTCTCGGGGGTCGCCCCCGCCGGGTGTTACCCGGCACCGTCTTTCCGTGGAGCCCGGACTTTCCTCGTCCAACGCAAGCTGCGCCGGCCGCGGCCATCCGACCGTCTGGCACCGATAAAGACTTAGGCGCGACAGCCCCTTGAGTTCAAGCCATTCGCACCGTGGCCCAGTTCAGCGCGCCCTCGATCGTCGTTTTGGACTGATCGGTCAAATCGATGAATCCGATCGTCAGGCGAGCCAATTCGCCCTTCTGCTTGGCCTGAATGCCCCAATTGAGCTTGTCCTTGAAGCCGACCTTGGGCGCGCTGCCGGAATACTCGACGACCAGCCTTTGGCCGGTCACCCAAGGAATTCCCGCGATCTGCGCCGAGCGGATCCGCTCCCTCGGGATCAGGCCGATGCCGAGCAAATCCACCGCGATGCCGCGCCCATCGACTGTCAGGATCGGCTCCGGCCGCGAGCCGCGCTTGATCACGCCGGGAAGCAGGATGCCGATGACGGCGATCATTCCCGCCACGCCGCCGATGAGCGCGCCGCCGCTCCAGAGCGCGCCGATGACGACCACGGCGATCGCCCCGCCGCCCGCCGCGCACAAATAGTTCGTCCAGACTTTGGTGGGCACATAGCGGACGCTCATCATGGGCGCTTCCGTTGCAGACGGCCGAAACTAGACGAGAAGGGCTAGCATATCCTTTGTTCTATCGGCGCGGCTCGTACGCGCGCTTTCAGCCATGCTCGCGCAGCAGCAGCGCCGCCAGCGTGGCGGTCTCGCCGTCGGGAATGCCGGAGACCGCGGACGGGCGGAAATGGCGCTGGAACGCGGAGACGACGGTGCGCGTATCCTCGTCGAAGACGCCGGTCTGCGGGCAGTCGTAGCCGATCGCCGCGAGGTCGCGCTGAATCTCGGGCACCTGCACCGCGCGGCTGAAATCGACCCGCGGATTCTTCATCCAGACGCCGAGCCCCTCGGCCGCAAGGCGCGGCCAGGGGAACAGCTCGCCGGGATCGATCTTGCGCTTGGGCGCCACGTCGGAATGGCCGAGCACGCGCTTCGGCGGGATCGGGTGGCGCTTGACGATGCCGCGCCCGAGCTCGATCAGCGCCGCGATCTGCGACTCGGGGAACGCCCGATAGCCGAACTCGTGGCCGGGATTGACGAGCTCGATGCCGATCGAGCGGTCGTTGACCTCGCGCGCGCCGGCCCAAAAGGAGGCGCCCGCATGCCATGCGCGCTTCGCTTCGGCCACGTGGCGGTAAACCGTGCCGTCCTCGTCGATCGTGTAGTGCGCGCTGACCTTGGCGGCGGGATCGCAAAGGCGCGCGAGCGCGCCTTCGGCCGTCGGCATGCCGGTGTAGTGCAGGATGATGAGATCGATGGGCGCGCCCTCGCGCCGCTCGTTGAAGTTGGGCGAAGGGCGGTCGACGATCGCGCGCATGGTCACCGCTCCGGCGGCGGCAGGCCCTGGGCGGGCCGGCGGATCGTGATGATGGTGACGCCGGCGAGCGTGATCAAGCCGCCGGCGAGCGTGAACCAGGTGAATTGCTCGCCGAGGATCACGACTCCGAACAGCACGCCGAACACCGGCGTCAACAGCGCGAACGGCGCCGTCACGTTGATCGGGTGGCGGTGCACCAGCCCGTACCAGAGGCTGTGCGAGACGATGCTGACGAAGATGGCCATGTAGAGGATCGGCCACCAACCGGCCCAGCCCATCGCGAGCGCCGCTTCGACCGGCCGCTCCTCGAGCAGCAGCGAGAGGATCGCGAGCTGCGGCGCCGCCATCAGCGTCATCCAGCCGACGAGCGCGAGCGGGTGCACGTCTTTCAGAAACTTGGTCTGGATGATCGAGATCGCCCAGGCGAGCGAGGCCGCGATCATCAGGAAGGCGCCCCAGAGATCGGTCGGCCGCCGGGGCTCGCCGACGAGCACCGCGACCCCGGCGAAGGCGAGCACCATGCCGAGCGCGCGGCGCCAGCCGATGCGGTCCTTAAAGAAGATCGCGGCCAGGATCGCCGAAAACGGCACGCTCAGCTGGTTGAGGAGCGCGCCCACGCCCGAATCGACCAGCTTCAATCCGGTGAAATTCGGCGCGAAGTGGAACACCCCGATCATGACCGAGAGGTAGAAGATGCGCCGCATGTGCGGCCACGGCACCGGCACGAACGGCAGCAGCAGCGCCGCCACCAGCGCGAAGCGCAGCGCGATCATCATCATCGGCGGCAGCTCTCCGACCCCGATCTTCCCGACCGGATAATTGAGGCCCCAGATCACCATGATCAGGAGGATGAGCCCGAGATCGCGGGGGCTCATCGCGGGGCCGCGCGGCTCTGCGAGCCGTCGCGTTTCTGCGCTTCGGCCTCGCGCCCCAGCGCCGCGCGCTGCTCCTCAAGCGCGAGCCAACGGTCTTCGGCGGCGGCGAGCTCGGTCTTGGCCTCGCCGTGGCGGCGCATGGTTCGTTCGGCCAGCGCCGCGTCGCGGGCATAGAGGTCCGCATCGGCGAGCAGCACCTCGAGCTCGGCGATCTCGTTCTCCAGCGCCGCGATGCGCTCCGGCAAGAGATCGAGCTCGCGCTGGTCCTTGTAGCTCAAGCGCGAAGGCTGGCGCGCCGGCTTCGGCTCTTCGGGCGAAGTTCGGGCGCGCGCCGGCGCGGCCTTCGCTTTGGGCTTGACCGGCGTGCCCGCGCGCTGCGCCATCGCGTCGCTGAAGCCGCCGGCATACTCGGTCGCCGTGCCGTCGCCGGGCATGAAGACGACGCTGCTCACGGTCTTGTCGAGGAAGTCGCGGTCGTGGCTCACCACCAGCAGCGTGCCGGTGTAGTCGCCGAGCAATTCCTCGAGCAGGTCGAGCGTATCGGTGTCGAGATCGTTGGTCGGCTCGTCGAGCACGAGAAGATCGGCCGGCGTCGCCAGGATCTTGGCGAGCAGCAGCCGGTTGCGCTCGCCGCCCGAAAGCATGCCGGTCGGGCTGTCGGCCTGGCGCGGATCGAACAGGAAGTCCTTGAGATACGCGCGCACATGGCGCGGGCGGCCCTGCACGAACACGCTGTCGCCGCCCTGCGGCGCCAACACTTCGCGCAGCGTCTTCTTGGGGTCGAGCTGCTCGCGCCGCTGGTCGAAATAGGCGAGCGCGAGGTGCTTCGCCCCCTGGATGCGTCCCTGATCGGGCGCCATTTCGCCGATCAGGAGCGTGATCAGCGTGCTCTTGCCCGCGCCGTTGGGGCCGACGATGCCGACGCGGTCGCCGCGCAAGATCAAGGTCGAGAAATCCTTGATCAGGACGCGTGCCCCGCCTTCGGCGGGCACGCTCTTGGCGATCCCGGTCGCGTCGATGACCACGCGGCTCTTCGACTCGCCCTCCTTGGCCTCGAGCTTCATCTTGCCGCGGCCGCCGATCAGCGTGGCGCGCATTGCGCGCATCTGCTCGAGGCGTTCCATGCGGCCCTGGTTGCGCTTCCTCCGCGCGGTGATGCCGTAGACGAGCCAGTGCGCCTCGGCCGCGAGCTTGGCGTCGAGCTTCTCGAGCGCTTTTTCCTCTGCGTGCAGCACCTCCCCGCGCCAATCCTCGAAATACGCGAAGCCGCGTTCGGACGTGCGCAGCCTGCCCCGGTCGATCCAGAAGACGCGGTTGGTGACGTTGGCGAGGAACGTGCGGTCGTGGCTGATCACGATGACGGCACCGCGAAACGCGATGAGGCGCGCTTCGAGCCACTCGATCATCGCCAGATCAAGATGGTTGGTGGGCTCGTCGAGCAGCAGGAGATCGGGCGGCGCGGCGAACACGCGCGCCAGGCCAGCGCGCCGGCCTTCGCCACCTGAAAGCGTCGCAAGCTCGCGCCCGCCGTCGAGCCCGACCTCGGCGAGGATCGCCTCCACCGCATGATCGGGCGCCGTGCCCGCAGCCACGTATTCCGCCACTGCGATGCCGGGCGCGAATCGCGGTTCCTGCTCGAGCCACGCGATGCGGATTCCCGGCTCGGCGAAGATCTCGCCGCCGTCGGCCTCGACCGCGCCGATGACGGTCCTCATCAAGGTCGATTTGCCCGACCCGTTGCGCCCGACCAGCGCCGCGCGCTCGCCGCGCGCCACATGCAGCTCGATGCCGACGAACAGCGGCGGCCCGCCGAAGCCCACCGTCACCTCGCGCAGCGACAGAAGCGGCGGCTCGCTCATGCGCGCCCGCTGGTCGCGGTGCCGCAAAATCTTGCATCGGCGTCACAAGATTTATCTTTACATAACATAGAGATACACGGAAACTTCATTGACTATGCTGCGCCGCAACATACATCTTGGGTGCCACAGAATGCCGAGTCGGCCGGTGGGGAGAGCCGGAGATAGAGGCGCTGCCGCGCGAACACAAGAACACGAATGCGGCCGGGCCAACGGGAGCGAAACGTCGCGCGAAGGCAAGGGAGCGTTCAACCCGAGCATGAGGACGCGATGGCCCAGACCCGCAAGCTCCTTTCAAGCGAAAGAGCGTTGCTCGCCGATCATCTTCTTCGCCTGAGCCCCGAGGATCGCCGGCTCCGCTTCGGCGGCATGTTGCTGCGCGACGAGGCCGTGCGGCGCTATGTCGATTCCATCGACTGGACCCACTCGTGGCATGTCGGCTTCTTCGACGACGCGGCACCGGGTGCTGTCGCGCTGCGCGCCGTCGTTCAGATCTCGGTGCCGAGCAACGGCGTCGACGCCTTCGGCGGCGCCGGCTCGCCCTGGCTCCGTCCGGGTGCCGCGGAGTTCGCGGTCTCGGTCGAGAAGCATTGGCAGCGGCGGGGCATCGCCACGCATCTGCTCAGCCAGGCGGTCGTGGTCGCGCGCAACCGCAATGTGAGCGATCTCTACATGCTATGTCTGCCCGAGAACGAGCCGATGCGCCGGCTCGCGCGCAAGGTGGGAATTCGCCTCGTCTTCCGCGACGGCGAGATCACCGGCCATGTCGATCTGCCGGCGCCGAACCAGGTGACGGTGTTCGCGGAATTCGCGGTCGAGGCCGCGGCCGCGATCGACCGTTGGGCGGATATCGTGGCGCCGCCGGCGGCGAGCTGAGGTTACGGTTTCACCTCGGTCATGATCTGCTGTTTCGCCACGCCCAGCAGTTCGTCCATCTTGCGCCGGACCTGGTGGTCGCTCTGGGCGATGCCCCTGCTCTTGAAGTCCGTCATGATCTTGTCGAAGACGTCCTCCTCGCCGGGCTTCTCGAAGTCGGCCTTGACCACGTCCTTGGCATAAGCGTCGGCGGCATCGCCCGTCATGCCCATCAGCCCGGCCGCCCAGAGGCCGAGCAGGCGGTTGCGCCGGGCCTGGGCCTTGAACTGAAGCTCCTGGTCCTTCTCATATTTCTTCTCGAAACCTTTTTGCCGTTCGTCGAAGGTCGACATCGCGCACTCCTTGCATGCCGGCCGTGCCGGCGGCCACGAGGCGCTTATATAGTCGCTGCGGGATCGAAGTGCTATGCGTCGCGCATGTGCAGCGTGATCTTCTTGCGGCGGCCGGATCATGCCTGGCCGCTGATCCTCGGCGCCAATCGCGACGAGATGCTTTCGCGCCCGTGGCGGGCGCCCGCGCGGCACTGGCCCGACCGGCCCGAGGTGATCGCAGGGCTCGACGAGCTTGCCGGCGGAAGCTGGCTCGGGTTGAACGATTCCGGCGTCGTCGCCGGCGCGCTCAACCGGCCGGGCAGCCTGGGCCCCGCGCCGGGCCTGCGCTCGCGCGGCGAGCTCGTACTGGAGGCGCTCGATCACGCCGACGCCGCCGACGCCGCGGCGGCCCTGGCCGATCTCGATGGCCGCGCCTATCGCCCGTTCAACCTCTTCGTCGCCGACAACCGCGATGCATACTGGCTGCGCAACGGGGGCGGAGGCGGCGGCCGCGTCGAAGTGTTCCCGTTGCCCGAGGGCGTCTCGATGCTGACGGCGCGCGATCTCTCGGATCGCGCGAGCCCGCGCGTGCGCCTTTATCTGCCGCGCTTCGAAGCGGCGGCGCCGCCCGATCCGGATCGCGGCGATTGGGTAAGCTGGGAAGAGCTCTTGTCGATGCGCGAGGAGGTTCCCGGCGCCGGTCCCGATTCGGCGCTCGCGATCGAGACCGCGATCGGCTTCGGCACCTCGTCGAGCGCGCTCATCGCGTTGCCGGCGGTGGAGCGGACCGAGACGCGACCCGTGTTGCTATTCGCCTCCGGCCTGCCGAAGCCCGGCGCCTGGCGGCCCGTGGAAGGCGTCGGGCCCGCGGCACGGGCTCAGATTGTTTCCGCGCGGGGCGCCTGATATAGACTGGCGCTTCGTCGCAAGCCCATCGCCGCCTGCAAGCCCGCCCGCGGCGCTCGTTTCTCTTAGGCGTCGGCAGCGCCCGGATTCCGCGAGAGCGCGACATGAGCAGACGCAGACGCATCTACGAAGGCAAAGCCAAAATCCTGTTCGAGGGCCCCGAGCCCGGCACGATCGTTCAATATTTCAAGGACGATGCTACCGCGTTCAACAATCAGAAACGCGGCACCATCACCGGCAAGGGCGTGCTCAACAACCGCATCTCCGAATACGTGATGATCAAGCTCGGCGAGATCGGCGTGCCGACCCATTTCGTGCGCCGGCTCAACATGCGCGAGCAGCTGGTGAAGCAGGTCGAGATCATTCCGCTCGAGGTCGTCGTGCGCAACGTTGCGGCGGGCTCGCTCTCGCAGCGCCTGGGGCTCGAGGAGGGCACCGCGCTGCCGCGCTCGATCATCGAGTTCTACTACAAGAACGACAAGCTCGCCGACCCGATGGTCTCCGAGGAGCACATCACCGCGTTCGGCTGGGCCTCGACCCAAGATCTCGACGATATCATGGCGCTGGCGCTGCGCATCAACGATTTCCTCGTCGGCCTCTTCTTGGGCGTCGGCATCCGGCTCATCGATTTCAAGCTGGAGTTCGGCCGGCTCTACGACGACCAGGACATGATGCGCATCGTTTTGGCCGACGAGATATCGCCCGATTCCTGCCGTCTCTGGGATCTCAAAACCAACGAGAAGATGGACAAGGACCGCTTCCGCCGCGACATGGGCGGAGTCGAGGAGGCCTATCAGGAAGTGGCGCGGCGGCTCGGCATCCTGCCCGAGGCCAACGTGCAGGACATCAAGGGCGGATCATCGATGCACTGATGCTCGCCGCTCTCCCAGCACGTCATCCCGAGCGAAGCGATCGCGTTCTTCACGCGATCGCGAAGTCGAGGGATCGTGCGACAGCGGCCCACGATCCCTCCACTCCGCGCGGCGAAGACGCCGCGCTCCGGTCGGGATGACGGAACGGGAAAGGGGCACGGTACGTGAAAGCCAAAGTCCACATCACCTTGAAGAACGGCGTGCTCGATCCGCAGGGCAAGGCGATCCAGAACGCGCTCTCGCATCTGGGCTTCGACGGCGTCGACGAGGTGCGCCAAGGGAAGTACATCGAGATCAAGCTGGCCGAGACCGATCCGGCCAGGGCCAAGGCGCGCGTCGCGGCCATGTGCGAGAAGCTGCTCGCCAACATGATCATCGAGAACTATTCGGTCGGGATCGCGCAGTGACCGCAGAGGGCCTCCACCGCCCCAGCCTTGCCGCCATCATCTTCGAGCGCGGCATCGTGCGGCGCTCAGCGATCCTCGCCGCGATCGTCGGCACGATCCTGAACTTCATCAATCAGGGCGACGCGCTCGTGAGCGGCGGGCCCCTGGTCGCGTGGAAGATCGTCCTTACCTATTGCGTGCCGTATTGCGTCGCCACCTACGGCGCGGTGACGGCGCGGTTGGAAATGACGAAACGGAGCGCGCGCGTCGCATGAAAGCGGCTATCGTCCTTTTCCCCGGCAGCAATCGCGAGAACGACATGGCGGCGGCGCTCGAAGCCGCGAGCGGCAAGAAGCCCGACCTCGTCTGGCACGGCGAGAGCGAGCTGCCGAAGGCCGACCTCATCGTGCTGCCGGGCGGCTTCGCGCACGGCGACTATCTCCGCTGCGGCGCGATGGCGGCGCATTCGCCGATCATGCGCGCCATCGTCGAGCGCGCGCAGAAGGGCACGCCCGTGCTCGGCGTTTGCAACGGCTTCCAGGTGCTGACCGAAGCGGGACTTCTGCCGGGCGCGCTGATGCGCAATGCCAGCTTGAAATTCGTCTGCCGCGACGTGCATTTGAAGGTCGAGAACAGCCAGACCCTCTTCACCAGCCGCTACGAAAAGGGTCAAGTGATCCGCGTGCCGGTGGCGCACGGCGACGGCAACTATTTCGCCGACGGGGAGACCCTGAACCGGCTCGAAGGCGAGGGCCGCGTCGCGTTCCGCTATTGCGGTCCGGCTGGCGCCGCCAACGACAATCCCAACGGCTCGATCCGCGACATCGCCGGCATCTACAACGAGACCAAGACGGTCTTGGGCCTGATGCCCCATCCCGAGAACGCGATCGACGCGGCGCTCGGCAGCGCCGACGGCAGGGCGCTGTTCGACGGCATCGCCGCCGCCCTGGCCTGAAGCAGAATCGTCATGAGCATCGTCGACCGAGGCTCCCGAGACAACCGGCACCCGCGGAGCCGGTGGCCCGCCGACCGCAATTGGCCGCCGCGTAGCCGGATTCCCGAAGCGCCGCCGGCGCCGCCGCGCCTCGGATCGCCAACCGCGACCTATCTCATCATGGCGGCCTGCATCGCCGTCTATGTTTATGGGTGGGCCGCAGGCACCGCGCGGACGCTGGTCGACACCTACGGCTATCTCCCCTCGGCCCTCGAAGGCGGCGATCCCGGTGAGTATCTGCGCCTCCTCACCCACATGTTCCTGCACGGCAATGAGGTGCACCTCATCGTCAACATGCTCGTGCTGTGGTCGTTCGGCCGCGGGCTCGAGCCCATCATGGGATCGTTCCGCTTTGTCGTGCTCTATCTGGTCGCCGGCGTCTTGGCCGCTGTGGGACACGGCCTCATCAACGAACAGGCCAACATCATCCTGATCGGCGCGAGCGGCGCCATCGCCGGCGTCGTCGGCGCGGCCGCGGTCGCGGCGCCGCGCATGCCGGTGATCTTCGTGATCTTCCCGATGCCGCTGTGGATCGCCGTCATCGCGATCGTCATCCTGCACGTCCTGGCGATCGCGTTCGATTGGGAGCCCGACATCGCGTGGTACGCGCACCTCGCCGGCATGGCCGTCGGTGCGATCCTCTACCCAGCGCTGCGTCGCCGCGTGCCGAGTTAGAGCAGTCGCGGCGTTCTTCGCCTGCTGTCTTCGATGGCCTTCGCATGATATCGTCGACATCGTCGCGAAGGGCAGTTGGGTGGAGAGAATGAATCCACGTGGCCTCGTGACGGCAGCATTCTTCATCGCTGCGATCGCGCGGGCGTCGCCGGCTTTGGCCGAGAGCGCACCGGGAACGACCTTTCGCGATTGCGCGCAATGCCCAGAGATGGTCGTCGTGTCGTCGGGGCGCTTCATCATGGGCGCGGCGCCGGGCGAAGAGGAGCGAGAGGGTGTGCCCGAGTCGTTTCGCGGCCGTTCGCAGCCGCGCGTCGACGTGACGATCGCCTCCTTCGCGCTCGGCCGCTACGAGGTCACGCGCGGCGAGTTTGAGGAGTTCGTCGCGGAGACCGGTTACACCGTCGGAGGCGGCTGTTACTCCATTGACGGCGAGGGCAAATGGGAACTGAGCCCGAGGCTCGACTGGCGCAACCCGGGCTTCACCCAGTCCGTCCGGCACCCCGTCGTATGCGTCAGTTGGGACGATGCCAGCGCCTACGCCGCTTGGCTCTCTCGCAAGACCGGAAAGGCCTATCGCCTGCCGAGCGAGGCCGAATGGGAATACGCGGCGCGCGCGGGGTCGCAGGCGACGCGGCCCTGGGGCGCCTCGGCGGACGATGCCTGTGAGCACGAGAACGTCTGGGATCAGGGTGTGAAATCGACCTATCCCAACGCGATCAGCATGCATGCATGTTCGGACGGATTCGTTCATACCTCGCCGGTCGGCTCGTTCCGATCGAACAGCTTCGGCCTTCACGACATGATCGGAAATGCGTGGGAATGGGTGCAGGATTGCTGGAACGACACGCTCGCGGGGATGCCGGATAGTGGAGCGGCGCGGCTTTCGGGCGACTGTTCGCGCCGCGTCGGGCGCGGCGGCTCCTGGTTCGATAATCCAGGGGTTGCGCGCTCGGCGAACCGCGATGGGGACGACCCCGGTAGCCGCTACGCCAGCATCGGGTTCCGCGTGGCCAGGAGCCGTTGAGGTCTTGAGTCTTAGGGTCTTTGTCTCTTGGGGGTCTAGGGGCGAAGCCCCCAGCGAATTTCAGGGCTAAAACGCTTGAACGGAAAACGAGACAGTGCGAGAGCGGGAGGAGTACTCCCCGCCCGCAGCGAAGATATCCACGCATTCCCTTTCCGCCGCACACTTTGCCCGATTTCGCCGCGCCGCGATGGAGTCTAGACCCTCGACCATGGGCAAGAGCGAACGCACCATCGACGCCGCCCTCGCCGCCGAATACGGATTGAAGGCCGAGGAATTCCAGACGCTGCTCGGCATTCTCGGCCGCACACCGAGCCTCACCGAGCTCGGCATCTTCGCGGTGATGTGGTCGGAGCACTGTTCCTACAAGTCCTCGCGCATTCACCTGAAGAAGCTGCCGACCAAGGCGCCTTGGGTGATCCAGGGTCCGGGCGAGAACGCCGGCGTGATCGACATCGGCGGCGGGCTCGCCGCCGTGTTCAAGATCGAGAGCCACAATCATCCGTCGTTCATCGAGCCGTATCAGGGGGCCGCGACGGGCGTGGGCGGCATTTTGCGCGACGTGTTCACGATGGGCGCGCGGCCGATCGCGATCATGAACGCCCTGCGCTTCGGCGAACCCGCCCATCCCAAGACCAGGCATCTCGTGGCGGGCGTCGTCTCCGGGATCGGCGGCTACGGCAATTGCATGGGTATTCCGACCGTCGGCGGCGAGACCGAGTTCCACGCCTCCTACAACGGCAACATTCTCGTCAACGCGATGACCGTCGGCATTGCGCCGGCGGACCGGATTTTCTATGCGCGCGCCGCCGGCATTGGGAACCCGGTGGTCTATGTCGGCTCGAAAACCGGGCGCGACGGCATTCACGGCGCCACGATGGCGTCGGCGGAGTTCGACGACAGGTCCGAGGAGAAGCGCCCGACCGTGCAGGTCGGCGATCCCTTCACCGAGAAGCTGCTGCTCGAAGCCTGCCTCGAGCTGATGGCGACCGACGCCATCGTCTCGATCCAGGATATGGGCGCGGCCGGCCTCACCTCGTCCTCGGTCGAGATGGCGGGGAAGGGCGGCCTCGGCATCGAGCTCGACATCGACCAGGTTCCGATGCGCGAGACCGGCATGACCGCTTACGAAGTCATGCTGTCCGAGAGCCAGGAGCGCATGCTGATGATCCTGAAGCCCGGCCGCGAGGACATCGCGCGCCGGATCTTCGAGAAATGGGAACTGGATTTCGCGATCGTCGGCCGGTTGACGGACACGGGCCGGCTCGTCGTGAGGCGCGGCGGCAAGGTCGAAGCCGACATCCCGGTCGATCCGCTGGTGGCGAAGTCGCCGCTCTACGACCGGCCGTCGGAGCCGTCGCCGAAGCGCGCTCCCATCGATGCGCGCGCGTTGAAGCCGCCAATGGGCCCTTCCGACGCGCTGGTGAAGCTCATCGGATCGCCCAATTTCGCAAGCAAGCGGTGGATCTGGGAACAGTACGATCATCTCGTACGCGGGCAGACCATCGCGCGCCCGGGCGGCGACGCCGCCGTCGTGCGCATCGCCGGCACCGAGAAGGCGGTGGCGATCTCGACCGATTGCACGCCGCGCTATTGCGCGGCCGATCCGCGCGAGGGCGGGCGCCAGGCGGTGGCCGAGTGTTGGCGCAACTTGATCGCCGTCGGCGCGCGGCCGCGCGCGGTCACGAATAACCTCAATTTCGGCAATCCCGAGCGCCCGCCGATCATGGGCCAGCTCGTCGGCTGCGTCGAAGGCATGGCCGAGGCCTGCCTCGCCCTCGATTTCCCGGTCATCTCCGGCAATGTCTCGCTCTACAACGAGACCAACGGCAAGGCGATCATGCCGACGCCGGTCGTCGGCGGGGTCGGCTTGCTCGAGGATTGGCGCGCCCATATGAGCGCGGGCCTGAAGGTGCCCGGCGACACGCTCCTGCTCATCGGCGCCACGCGCGGCTGGCTCGGCGCCTCGGCCTATCTCCGCGACGTCGTCGGCCGCGAAGAGGGGGCGCCGCCGCCGGTCGATCTCGGCGCCGAGCGCCGCAACGGCGAGCTTGTGCTCGCGCTCATCGCCGCGCGCTGGGTCAGCGCCTGCCACGATCTCTCCGACGGCGGCCTCGCCATCGCGGCCGCCGAAATGGCGCTTGCCGGGAACACCGGTTGCGGCCTCGAATCCGCGCCCCAAGGACTAACGGCCGAAGCCTGGCTCTTCGGCGAGGATCAGGCGCGTTATCTCATCGCCACCCGCAACGTGGAGCTTGTGCTGGCTACGGCGGCGGCGCGCGGCGTGTCCGCGACAATTGTGGGCCGCACGACGCCCGACGCAGCGTTGACCCTGCCCGGCGGCAACCCTATATCGCTGTCCGAGCTGCGCCGGGCGCACGAAGCCTGGCTTCCCGCATATATGGCCGCTTAAGAGGAATGCCGCATGGCAATGGACGCCAACGAGATCGAGCGCCTGATCAGGGCCTCGTTCCCGGACGCCAGGGTCGAGATCCGCGACCTTGCCGGCGACGGCGACCATTACGCGGCCACCATCACCTCCACCGCGTTCAAGGGAAAATCGCGGGTCCAGCAGCACCAAATGGTTTACGCCGCGTTGCAGGGCAACATGGGCGGCGCACTGCATGCGCTGGCGCTCACCACCCAGGTGCCGGCCGACGCTTGAGAAGCCGAGCGGGCTCGGCTAGGACTGTTCACGTCATCTGCCCCGAAAGGAGCCGCCATGGCCAACGTCAGCGAGCAGATCAAGAAGGACATCGGCGAAAACGACGTCGTGCTCTACATGAAGGGCACGCCGGTGCAGCCGATGTGCGGCTTCTCGGCCATGACGGTGCAGATCCTGTCGCACATGGGCGTGAAGTTCAAAGGCGTGAACGTGCTCGAGGACCCGGCGCTGCGCCAGGGCATCAAGGAATTCGCCAACTGGCCGACCATCCCGCAGCTCTACGTGAAGGGCGAGTTCGTCGGCGGCTGCGACATCGTGCGCGAGATGTACGAATCGGGCGAGCTCGAGGAACTGATGAAGAGCAAGAGCGTGCCGGTCAGCGCCTAGCTCGAAGCACACATATGCGCGCGGAAGGCGCACGGCGGAAAGCGCCCGTGCGCCTTCGTCATTTATGCGGCGCGCTGTTGGCGATGGCGCTGCCATACGGGGCTGCCGCCGATCCGCCGTCTGACGCGGACATCCTTGACGCCTTCGGTAAAATCGCGTTCGGCAACGAGTTCGTCGCCGAGGCCGATCCGCGCTTGCAGAAATGGGTGCAGCCGATCCGCTGGCGCGCCCAGGAATACGTGCCGCTCGAAGGCAGCGAGCGCGGCTTCCTCGAGCGCCACATTGCGCGCCTAGCGCGCCTGACCGGCCACGATATCGCGCCGGCCGAAAGCTGGCCCCAGGCGAATTTCGTCGTACTCTTCGTTTCCGAGGAGCGCTACGAGGCGGCGATCGAGCGCTATCTTGCGCCGCGCCGCCGCCATTTGCTGCCGCGGCTCGCGCGCACCTCCTGCCTCGGCCTGTTGCGCAATCATCGCATCACGTCCGCGATCGAGTTCGCGGTCGCGATCATCCCGGTCGAGCGCGCCCGCGCGCGCGGCCTGATGAGTTCCTGCATCGCAGAGGAGACGACGCAGGTGCTGGGCCTGCTCAACGACGCCGAGGTGCCGGGAACCCTGTTCAACGACGCCGGCCACGCGCGCGACTTGACGCCGCTCGACGAGCTGCTTGTGCGCCTGCTCTACGATGCGCGGCTCGAGCCCGGCATGCGCCGCGACGAAGCCATCGCCATCGCGCGCGAGGCGCTGCCGAAGCTCCGCGACGGCGTGCGTTGAACCGTCCTCTGGGCTATTCGGCCGCCCCGGCTGCTCGCTTCGGGGCTTTCTCGTATTCGTCGTGCCGGCGCCACCACTCATAGGGCGGCGTTTGCGGCCATCCTTCCGGCGAATCCTCCCACTCTTCTTGGCGGCCGTAGGGCGTGAGGTCGAGGAAGGTCCAGGCGCTGCCGAGCGCTTCCACGCCGCGCGCCGTGGTGTAGTAGGTGCGGTAGACTGTTTCGCCGTCGCGCAGGAACACGCTGAGGCCGTGGTGTTCGCCTTCATCGGTCGTGACGCCGAAGTCGCGGTTGAAATCGGTGCCTTCGGACGAATACCAGGGCACGGTCCAGCCCATGCGCTTCTGATAGGCCTGGAGTTTCGCCAGCGGCGCGCGCGAGACGAGCACGAGCGACGTGTCGCGCGTATGGACATGCGAGAGATGGCCGATCTGGTCGACGAAGAAGGAGCAGCCGGGGCAACCCGAATTGGGCCAGCCGTCGACGCCGGGCGCGAACATGAAATGGTAGAGGATGAGCTGGCGGCGCCCTTCGAACATGTCGAGCAGCCTCACGTTGCCGTGCCGGCCCGCGAACACGTAGTCCTTGTCGATGCGCGTCATTGGCTGCCGGCGGCGCTCGGCGGCGAGCGCGTCGCGGGCCCGCGTGGCGGCCTTCTCCTTCGCGAGAAGCTTCTCGTGCGCACCTTCCCATTCCGCGGGAGAGACGATGCGGGGAAGCGCCTTCGTGCCTTTCGGTTTCATGGCGGCGTTGCCTTTCGTTCGGTCGCTGAAAAAGGGCCGCAGTCGCTATCACCGAGGAACGAACGGAACCGACGCGAGCCGACGGGCGGCGGCCGATACTTCTCGAGGGTCGATGGTCCGCTGCCGGCGGCTCCGTCACAGTCACTAAAAGTGACTTTCTGCCGCGGCGGTGCTAAGTACCTCTTTCGCTGCCTATTTCCGCGAGAAGCGCCGCCGAGCCGACGGCGCGACGTCAAGGGAGCAAGCACCATGACCGCACTTGGCCACAGCTCGAGTTGCCCGATGGATGCAATCCTGCGTCTCTTGATGGGGCCGTGGACGACTTACATCCTCTGGATTCTGCGCAATGACGGGCCGACCCGATTCGGCGCGTTGAAACGCAAGGTGGCCGGCATTTCGGCCAAGATTCTGACCGAGCGGCTGCGCCTGCTCGAGGAGGCCGAGGTCATCCAGCGCCACTACAAGCCGACGATCCCGCCGCAGGTGACCTACAGCCTCTCGCGCCGCGGTCACGAGCTGGCGCCGGTGCTCGACCAGCTCGACGCGATCGCGCGCCGCTGGAGCGCCGAGAACGAGGCGCGCGCAGATGCGAGGGCGGCGGAGTAGATCGCCTCGCCCCTGCGCCGCGAACGCCTTACCGCGAATAGAACTCGACGACGAGGTTCGGCTCCATCCGCACCGGATAGGGCACGTCAGAGAGCTGCGGAATGCGGACGAGCTTGCCCTTCTTGGCCTTCACGTCGACCTCGAGATAGCCGGGCACGTCGCGCTCGGGCGATTCCACCGCTTCGAGCACGACTGGCAGATCCTTGGCCTTGCCCTTCAACTCGACCGCGTCGCCCTCCTTCAGGAGATAAGAGGGAATCGTGACGCGCTTGCCGTTCACGAGCACGTGGCCGTGCGAGACGAACTGGCGCGCGGCGAACGGCGTGGGCACGAATTTCAGGCGGTAGACGACGGTGTCGAGCCGGCGCTCGAGCAGGCCCACGAGCTGCTCGCCCGTGTCGCCCTTGCGCCGCGCGGCTTCCTGGTAGTAGCGGCGGAACTGGCGCTCGCCGATATTGGCGTAATAGCCCTTGAGCTTCTGCTTGGCGTGAAGCTGCGTGCCGTAGTCCGAGATCTTGCGGCGGCGGTTGGCGCCGTGCTGGCCGGGGCCGGCTTCCGATTTGTTGACCGGGCTCTTGGCGCGGCCCCAGAGATTGACGCCAAGGCGGCGCGAAATCTTCTCCTTGGCGGTATGACGCTTGGTCATCGCGTTCGTCCTTTCCCGGGCCGGCGCCTGGCCGCCCGACGTTGATTGTTGTCCGGATAGGCCCGTTTTGGGTGGAAACCCAGAAAAGGGCGGGGCCGCAACCCATCGGTCGCGGCCCGCGTTCTCCGAAAGCGGCGCGGACTATAGACGCCCTCCCGCTGTTGTCAAAGGCGCCGCGGGGCCGCTCGCGAGGCGTGGTTTGCCGCAGGCCGAGGTCTGCGTCGGGGCGGATCAGCCGCCGCCCCGGCGGCGCGGCGGCTTGATTCCGCGCGCCTCGAGATCGCGGCGGCGCTGCACCAGCGCCTTCACCGCGCCGCGCAGCGAGCGCACCTCGGGCTCGGTCAGGTTCGCGCGCAGGAAAATGCTGCGGAGGTTGCGCACCATCGCCGGCCGCTTGTCGGGCGGGAACAGATAGCCCGATTCGTCGAGTTCGCGCTCCAGGTGCTCGAACAGCCTCAGGATGTCGTCCTGCGTCGCAAGCTCGGTCGGCCCGCCGTGCTGCTCGAGCGTCGGGATGTACTTGGCCGGCGTGGCGTCCGCGCCCAGGCGCCACTCATAGGCCACGATCAGCACCGCCTGCGCGAGATTGAGCGAGGCGAAGGCGGGGTTCAGCGGCACCTCGATGATCGAGCCGGCGAAGCTCACCTGATCGGTCGTGAGCCCCCAACGCTCGGGGCCGAACAGGATGCCGATGCGCTCGCGCTTCGCCTGCGCCGCGCGCATCTCCGCCGCCGCCGCGCGCGGCGTCAGCACGGCCTTCACCAACTCGCGCGGCCGGGCGGTCGTGGCGTAGACGTGGTGGCAATCGGCGATCGCGGCGGGAATATCGGCGAAGACCTGCGCATTTTCGACCACGAGGTTCGCGCCCGAGGCGGCGGCCCTGGCCTTCGCGCTCGGCCACCCGTCGCGCGGCTCGACGAGGCGAAGGTCGGCAAGCCCGCAATTCAGCATCGCGCGCGCGGCTGCCCCGATGTTCTCGCCGAGCTGCGGCGCCACCAGCACGATGGCCGGCGCGGCAGGATCGATGCCCGACGTGCCGCGCGATTTGTCGGTGCCGGCCATTTCAATCCGCGCCTATCATCGGCCGATCTTGCGTGGTGTTATGCTTGACGTCACACATACCACTGCCTAAGTTCGGCCATGATCGCTCGGCCCGGCGAACGTCGAAATCGTGGACTATCATTGAGGCGCGGCATGGCAAGGACACCCATTCATCCAGGCGAGGTTCTCGCCGAACAGCTTCGTGAGTTGAGCCTCAGCGCGCGCCAGCTCGCGGCCGAGATCGATGTGCCGGCAAACCGCATTTCGCAGATCGTGCGCGGCACCCGTGCCGTCACGGCCGATACGGCGCTGCGTCTCGGCCACTACTTCCGCACCGATCCGCGCTTCTGGCTCAATCTGCAGCAGAGCTATGAGCTGCGTCTGGCCGAGCGCGCCGTTGCCAGGCGGGTCGCCCGCCTTCCGCGCCTCAAGCGCGCTGCGGCAGAGGCCTAAGGGCCTGCTCACGCCGCGACCCGCGTCTTCTCGCGCAGCAGCTTGTAGTAGATGGCGTCCTTCAAGGCCTGGTAGGACGCGTCGATGATGTTGGGCGAGATGCCGACGGTGGACCAGCGCTCGCCCGTATTGTCGCCCGATTCGATCATCACGCGCGTGATCGCGGCGGTGCCGGCCTGCGGCGTCAGGATGCGCACCTTGTAGTCGGTCAAGCGCATGTCCCCGAGGTTGGGGTAGGGGCGGAGGAGCGCTTTGTTCATGGCGTGGGCGAGCGCGTCGACCGGGCCGTTGCCTTCGCCGACTTCGTGGAAATGCGCGTTGCCGACGCGCATCTTCGCCACCGCCTGCGAGACGGTGAGGAGCGCGCCCTTGGCGTTGAAGCGGCGCTCGACGTCGACGCGGAAGCTCTCCATTTCGAAATAGTCGGGAACGCCGTGCAGCAGCTGACGCGCGAGCAGCTCGAAGCTCGCCTCGGCGCCGTCATAGGCATAGCCGTCGTGCTCGCGCGCCTTCACGTCCTCGACGAGGCGGGCGATCTTCGGGTGATCGGGCGCCACGTCGATCCCGATCTCCTTCAAGCGCTCGAGCACGTTGGAGCGCCCGGCCTGGTCGGAGACGACGATGGCGCGCCGGTTGCCGACCTTGGCCGGCTCGATGTGCTCGTAGGTGCGCGGGTCCTTGGTGACGGCAGACACGTGGAGCCCGCCCTTGTGCGCGAACGCGGAGTCGCCGACATAGGGCTGGTGGCGGTTCGGGCTCCGGTTGAGCAGTTCGTCGAGCATGCGCGAGACGTGCTTCAAGTTCTGAAGCTGCCTGTCGGAGACCCCGATCTCGAAATCGGTCTTGAACTTCAAGCTCGCGATCAACGAGACGAGGTTGGCGTTGCCGCAGCGCTCGCCGAGCCCGTTGATGGTCCCCTGAATCTGCCGCGCGCCGGCCTCGACGGCGGCGAGCGAGTTGGCGACCGCGTTCTCGGTGTCGTTGTGCGCGTGGATGCCGAGCCGGTCGCCGGGCAGCGCCTTCGCCACTTCCGAAACGATGCGGAAAACCTCGGAGGGCAGCGTGCCGCCGTTCGTGTCGCAGAGCACGAGCCAGCGGGCGCCCGCTTCGTGCGCGGCCTTCAAGCAGTCGAGCGCGTACTGCGGATTGGCCTTGTAGCCGTCGAAGAAATGCTCGGCGTCGTACATCGGCTCGGCGCCGCGTTTCTTCGCCAGCGCCACGCTCTCGCCGATCATGGCGAGGTTTTCCTCGAGCGTCGCACCCAGCGCGACCTCCACATGGAAATCCCAAGCCTTGCCCACCATGCACACGGCCTTGGCCTTGACGCCGAGGATCGCGGCGAGGCCGGGGTCGTTCTCGACGCTCCGGCCCGGCCGGCGCGTCATCCCGAATGCGGTGAAGATCGCGCGCTTCAGCGCCGGCGGATCGGCGAAGAACGCGTCGTCGGTCGGGTTGGCGCCGGGCCAGCCGCCCTCGATGTAGTCGACGCCCAGCGCATCGAGCTCGCCCGCGATGTGGCGCTTATCGGCGACCGAGAAATCGACGCCCTGCGTCTGCGCCCCGTCGCGCAAGGTCGTGTCGAAGAGGTAGATGCGCTTGCTCATGCCCCGAGTCCGGCGCGGCGCCGGCCCTCACTTCCCAAACCGCAAGAGCGGCTTGGGCCCCTTCTCTCCCGCAAGCGGGAGAGAGAAGGAAGAACGCGCCGGCGACATTCTTCTCTCTCCCACGGAGTGGGAGAGAAGGGGCCCGTCGCCGCGCCCTTGGCGCGGCGATGGGAAGTGAGGGCCGGCGCCGCCGTCATCCCGCCCTCCGCCAGGTGGTGCCCTTGGGGCCGTCCTCGAGGATCACGCCCTGCTGCGCGAGCTCCTCGCGGATGCGATCGGCCTCCTTGAAGTTCTTCGTCTTTCGCGCGGCAAGGCGCATGTCGATGAGTTCGGCGATCTTGTCCTCGTCGAGCCCGGATGTGGACCGGGGATGCCAGCGGAACCATTCGTAGAAGTCATGTTTTAGCAAGCCCAATGCGTCGATACTCGCGAGCAATGGGCCTGAGAGCTCATTCTGAATTCTGAAATCATCCGTCCCAAACACATCATTCACCACCGCATCAATTGCAGCTACCGCACTGGGTGTATTCAGGTCATCCAAGAGCGCCTCGGAAACCTTGCTGGGCAAGTCGAGCAAGCCATTGGGTAGCGTCTTCATCATGCGCAATGCATGGAAATTCAAAGGTACGCCTTTCGGCTCGAATTCATGCCGGCGCAGTAGGTCAACTGGCACGGCACTTCGAAGAACGCCCGTGACGCGATACCAATAATCCAATTGCGCCTTCGCCTCGCGCAACCCCTCCTTCGTGAACTCCAGCGGCGAGCGGTAATGCGTCTTCAAGAGCAGGAGGCGCAGCGCTTCGCCCGGGAACTCGTCGAGCAGGTCGCGCACCTTGTCGATGTTGCCGACGGACTTCGCCATCTTCTCGCCGCCGCGCTCGATGAAGCCGTTGTGCATCCAATAACGCACGAACGGCTTGCCGTTACAGCATTCGCTCTGCGCGATCTCGTTCTCGTGGTGCGGGAAGATGAGATCGAGCCCGCCGGCGTGGATGTCGAAGGTTTCGCCGAGGTGCGTCCGCGCCATCGCCGAGCATTCGATGTGCCAGCCGGGCCGGCCGCGTCCCGGAGGCGGCCCCCAGGGCGAAGCCCAGCCCGGCAGATCGGGCGTCGAGGGCTTCCACAGCACGAAATCGGCGGGGTCCTTCTTGTAGGGCGCCACGTCGACGCGCGCGCCGGCGATCAAGTCGTCGCGGTTCTTCTTCGAGAGCAGGCCGTAGACGTGTTGGGGCAGTGGCGGGCGCTCCATCATCGCCGGCACATGGAACAGCACGTGCCCCTCGGCCTCGTAGGCATAGCCCTTGGCGACGAGCGTCTTGATCATCGCCTGCATCTCATCGATGTGCCCGGTAGCGGTGGGCTCCACGGTGGGATCGAGGCAGCCGAGCGCGCCGAGGTCCTTGTGGAAGAGACGCGTGGTTTCAGCCGTGAACGTCGCGATGTCGACGCCGCGCTCCTTGGCCCGCGCGTTGATCTTGTCGTCGACGTCGGTGATGTTGCGCGCATATTTGACGTGCGCGGCGCCGTATCGCTGGCGCAGCAGGCGGTAGAGCACGTCGAAGATCACGAACGGCCGCGCATTGCCGATGTGGATGCGGTCGTAAACCGTGGGGCCGCACACATACATGCGCACGTTCTTGGGATCGAGCGGGACGAACTCTTCCTTCCGGCGCGTGAGCGTGTTGTGGAGGCGCAAAGTCACGGGGGTTCTCGTGCGGGCGGCCGCGGCGCGGCACTGGTTACCAGAGCCCCGCCGGAGCGTAAAGCCGCGGCCGGTCAGCGCTTGGTCGCGTGCCCGCGCGCGGTCTTGTGCAGCAGGTACCAGGCTGTGAAGCCGCTCGCGAACTGCACGGCGGCGAGCGCGTAGTTCCACGTCCCGCCCGCCACCAGCAGCCACGTCATGGCGATGGCGGTAAACGCCGCGATGAGCGCGAGGTTGGGCCAGAATGCGGCGCGGCGGCCGGCCTCGCCGAAGAAGATCGCATTGAACAGGGCGCCGGCCGCCGGCGCAACGATTGCCGGCAAGAGATAAACTGCCCAGAGCAGCGCGGCGCCGGCGAAGGTGTCGCTCGAGAGGCCGCCGAGCGCTCGGCTGAGGCTGATCAGCCCCAAAGTCACGACGACGACGTAGAGCGCGACGGCGAAAACCGGCGCCGCGATCGCGGCGGCGCGGTTGCTCGCGGGCTTGGCGGCTGCGTCGCTCATGCGGGTCCCTTGAGAATCGCCATTGACCACGTCGTTGCTTGCGCCTTCCTCTCGAACAAACCACTCTCACCGGCAACGGGCCGGAATCAACAGGAGGGAAGCCATGCAAGGCAAGATCGCGCTCGAGGAGCATTTCGCGATCGAGGACACGCTGATGGATTCAGCGGGCTTCCTTCCCGACGCGGTGTGGGAGGAGCTGAAGAGCCGGCTGCTCGACATCCACGGCAAGCGCCTCGGCGAGATGGATCGGCACGGGGTCGAGATCATGATCCTGTCGCTGAATGCGCCGGCCGTGCAGGCGATCGCCGATCGAAAGCGCGCTTACGATGTGGCGCGGAAGGCCAACGATTTCCTGGCGGAGCAGGTCGCGAAACGCCCGCAGCGCTTTCAGGCCTTCGCGGCGCTGCCGATGCAGGACCCGGAGCGGGCGACGCGCGAATACGAGCGCTGCGTCAAGGAACTGAAGTTCGTCGGCGCGCTGGTGAACGGCTTCTCGCAGATCGACGATCCCAGATCGGCGGTCTATCTCGACCTGCCGCAATACTGGGACTTCTGGGGAGTCGTCGAAAAGCTCGGCTACCCGTTCTATCTCCACCCGCGCAATCCGCTGCCGCACATGGCGCAGATTTACGAGGGACACCCGTGGCTGCTCGGCCCCACCTGGGCGTTCGGCCAGGAGACGGCGGTGCATGCGCTGCGGCTCATGGGCTCGGGCCTGTTCGACAAGTATCCCGGCCTGAAGATCGTATTGGGCCACATGGGCGAGGGGCTGCCGTTCAGCATGTGGCGGGTCGACAACCGCAATGCCTGGACGAAGGCCAAGCCCAAATATCCGGCGAAAAAAAAAGCTCGCCGAATATTTCCAGCAGCACTTCTGGCTCACGACCTCGGGCAATTTCCGCACCCAGACGCTCATCGACGCGATGCTCGAGATCGGCTCGGACCGAATACTATTCTCGACCGACTGGCCGTTCGAGAATGTCGATCACGCCGCGATCTGGTTCGACGCCGCCACGATCAGCGAGCTCGACCGCCAGAAGATCGGGCGCTTGAACGCGAAGGCGCTGTTCAGGCTCTGAAGGTTTGGCACGCCCGACGCGTCAAAGACCGGCCGAATCCGCCCGCCCGCCTCGCCCCGAAACGCCGGTGCAGGACGAGCGGCGGCGCCGGCTGGGGCGCGCGGACATTTCCTCGCTTGACGAGAATCTTGCCGGAGTTGACAGTTGCGGGCCGGGCGCAACCGGCCGTCGGGGGCCTGCGAACAAAAGTTGAGATGAAAACCCACTGGCGCGTGCGCGACGCGCGGCTGTCGTGGCGCCGGAGAGGAGGAACGCCGTGCGCAAATTGTTTGCAATGGCTGCTGTTGCGTGCGTGGCAGGGATTCTTGCGAACCTCGCCGGTATCGACGTTCGAGCGGATGGACTCTCGATCCCGAGCCGGCCGCCGACGGGCAGCAATACGCCCGGCTCGATCGCCGAGCAACTCGGGAAGTTCGAGGTCGAAGTCGAGACCGACTACGAAAAGCGGCGCAATCCCGAGTGGACGTATGGCAGCTTTTTCGACAACGCGTCGGGCATCAGAATCTCGGATAGTACCGATGGCGGCAGCGTGAAGATCACGCTGAACTACTCGTTGGGCGATCGGCTGCCATTCGGCCTCTCGGAGCGGCGCCGTGCCGCACAAATGGCGAGCCGCGAACTTGCCCAGGCCCTTGCGACGCTGCCCGCGCGGCGCTGGCACTACCGGGTTAGCGGATCGTTCAGCAGCGACCAGGGCTCGGGATCGGCGACAATCAGCGCCGTCGTCCCCGCTGTGGGCCTGCGCAAGATCGGGCACTTTCCGGGCGGTACTCTGACGGCGCCCTTCGATGTCATTCCGGGCGGCGTGCCCTTCACGGCAACGCTCGATACGCGTTTCGAACGGTACGAAGGTTCGCTCGGTATCGACGCCGCGACGCCGGTCAGCCCGGTTTCCAGCGTAGTCGCGCGCATCGCCGTCTTCGGCGGCGGCGAGATCTACGACTACCGGTTCACGCTGACCGATCCTCCTGCTCCCGGCGCGCCTCCTCCCCCCGGGGGCCCGCCACCCGCCGGCGGGCCGCTGTTCGAAGGCTTTGTCCGCGAGCGCCTGACGACGGCGTATTTCGGCGGCACTTTTGCGGTTTCGTACCGGCACGCCATCACCGACAGGCTGTCCGTGGCAGTGGGCGGCCTGGTCGGGATCTTCTACTACCGCCTGCACCTCGAGGGCTCCGATTGCACCGACGCCGACAGCACGACGCGCGGCTGCCAGCCCTTCGTCGCCACCTCGGGCTCGATCAGCGCCACCCGGCTCGGATACCGCACATCCTTCAATGTGGGCGCGGACTACAACCTTGGCTTCATGTCGATCGGCGCCACGGGACGGGTGGGTGTGTCGAGCGTTCCCAAGATCGTCAATCCCTCCGCCGTCGGCACGTTCGTGACGCTGACGACGGCGAGCAAGCTCAACTATGGCTTCGGCCTGCGCGCGGCGATCCCTCTGCCGTTCTAAGCAAGCAACGCTTTCCCTCACGGGCGCCCCTCAACCGGGTTCGCGAAAGCCGTCGTCGGCGCGATGTCGCCGCATCAAGCGCCATGCAAATACGATCGCGAACGCCCAGATCACGCTGTTGAGCAGGAGCGGTACATAGCCGAGGAGGCCGGCAAAGACGGAGTTGGTCCAGGGCCCGCCCCAATCGGCCAGCGGAGCGAAGAGCGGCCAAAGCAGGATCTCGGCCACGACATCAAGGAGGCGCGCGCCCGTCGTTGCCGGCTCTCCCGTGTCGAACCGCGCCATGCCACGACCAAAGGATCCCAGAAAGAGGGTCATGGATAGAGCGGCGTGGCCGAATGCAAGGGCGGCGATGGCAAAGATTCGAGGTGAGGTCAAGGCGCAATGCTCTTTCGGCATTCGGCCCCCAATCCGCACTATTGGCCGTTGAACCCGTTGGTGATCGGATAGCGGCGATCTCGCCCGAACGAGCGGCGCGTGATCTTGACGCCCGGCGGCGCCTGGCGGCGCTTGTATTCGGCGCGGTCGAGCATCCGCCGGACACGCAAGACGGTGGCGCGCTCGAAGCCCTTGGCGACGATCTCGTCGAGGCGCATCTCGCGCTCGATCAGACATTCGAGGATGCCGTCCAAGACCGCGTAGGGCGGCAGCGAATCCTCGTCCTTCTGATTGGGCTTCAACTCGGCCGAGGGCGGCTTGGTGATCACACGCTCGGGCATGACGTCGCCGGCGGGGCCGAGGGCCCCGTCCGGCTTCTGCGCATTGCGCCAGCGCGAGAGCGCGAAGACGTCCATCTTGTAAACGTCCTTCAGCACCGAATAGCCGCCGCACATGTCGCCGTAGAGCGTGGCGTAGCCGACCGACATCTCGGATTTGTTGCCGGTCGAGAGCACCATGTGGCCGAGCTTGTTGGAGAGCGCCATCAGCGTGATGCCGCGCGCGCGCGCCTGGATGTTTTCCTCGGTCGTGTCGGGCGCGCGGCCCGCGAAGATGGGCTTCAGCATCTCGGTATACGCCAGCATCGCCGGCGTGATCGCGATCACGTCGTGGCGCGCGCCGATCATGCTCGCCACCGCCGCCGCGTCCTCGAGGCTTTCGGCCGAGGTGTAGGGCGAGGGCATCATGAGGCACCACACCTTGTCGGCGCCGAGCGCGTCGACCGCGACGGCGGCGGAGAGCGCCGAATCGACGCCGCCCGAAAGGCCGAGCGCCACGCCGGGAAAGCCGTTCTTTCTCACATAGTCGCGCAGGCCCAGCACCATCGCGTTGTAGATCGCCTCGAGCCGCTCGGGCTGCGCGTGCATCTCGCCCGGCGCCGATGTCCAGGCCCCGTTGCTGCCGCGGCTCCAGCGCGTCGTCATGACGTGCTCGCGCCAAGCGGGCGCCTGCGCGGCGAGACGCCGGTCGGCGTTCAGAACGAACGACGCGCCGTCGAACACGAGCTCGTCCTGGCCGCAGATCTGGTTGACGTAGACGAGCGGCAGATCCGCCTCGACCACGCGCGCGACCGCGAGATTGAGGCGCTCGTCGAGCTTGTCGCTCTCGTAGGGCGAGCCGTTCGGCACGATCAGCAGCTCGGCGCCCGATTCCTGCAGCGTCTCGGTCACGTCCGGCGTCCACATGTCCTCGCAGATCATGAGGCCGAGGCGCACGCCGCGGAAATTCACCGGTCCCGGCGGCGGCGCGGCGTCGAACACGCGCTTCTCGTCGAACACGCCGTAGTTCGGCAGATCGTGCTTGAAGCGCTTGGCCGCGATCGCGCCGCCGTCGAGCAGGAAGGCCGCATTGTAAAGCTTGCCGTCCTCGCGCCACGGCGCGCCCACCACCATGGCCGGGCCGCCGTCGCTGGTCTCGGCCGCGAGCCTCTCCACCGCCGCCGCGGCACGATCCTGGAACAGCGGCTGCAAGACGAGGTCCTCGGGCGGATAGCCCGAGACCGTGAGTTCGGGGAAGACGACCAGATCGGCGCCCTGCCGCCGGGCCTCGGCGCGGGCGGCGCGCATGCGCTCGAGATTGCGCGCGATGTCGCCCACGGTTGTGTTGATCTGGGCGAGGGCGAGATTGAGCTTGTCGGTCATCGGGATAAGGGTGGGGCAGGCTCCGGCTAGGAGTTAGGTGGGGGGCGGGGTGGGTGTCAACGCGGGCGTCACAAACTCAGCAAAATGCGCGCATTTCAGGGCCTTCCGGACCGCGCGCCGCCCCTTGTGATCTCGTTCATAGACCGGTCCACAGATCGGCCATATTCAGCCTATAATGGCGTCGGAAACCCGGCTCCCCCAATGCTGCGCCTTTTCGCTGCCGCCGCCGCGCTTGCGCTCCTGGCTCCGCCCGGCTTGGCTCCCAGCCCGGCCCGGGCCGACGCGCCGCGGGTCGAGATTCTCGACCACGGCATCTACGAAACCGGTATGCGCACCACGGTGCCGATGCCGATCTCGGTCAGCGGCAAGATGAACCTCGTCGCCCATGTGCGCCTCACGGAAACGACGCGCGAGGTGATGGGCCAGCTCGGCACCAGCTTCGGCTTCCGTTATCGCATCCACGGCGTGCCGAACGGCGCCAACGTCACGATCCGCACGCGCCACCCGCGCTTGACCGATCCGGAGACCGGCAAGAGCATGACCTATGGCGAGCGCGATCAACAGGTGAGCCCGGGCGGCGAGCGCTATACGGGCTACAGCTTCGACGCGAGCTACGAGATCGCCGAGGGCGAGTGGGCGTTCCAGATCATCTACGAGGGCAGAGTCGTCGGCGAGCAGAAGTTCAAGGTCATTGTTCCGATCAATTGAGATGAGGTCGTTGATGCTCAGATTTTCAGCCACGGGCCTGCTGGCCGCGCTTGCGTTCGTTGCTATTGCCGAAACCGCGGCGGCCGAACCGCGCGGCAAGATCGTCAGCTACGGGCGCTACGAGATCGTCGAGACCGGCCGGCCCGAAAAAGCCGAGCGCACCGTCGCCGGCGAGGTGAAGCCGGTCGAGACGCGCCGCCTGATTCAGCAGACCGACGAGGTCGTGGGCCAGCTCGGCAACACGTTCGGCTTCGAAGTCGATCTCGACGGCCTGCCGCCCGGACCGGTCAATCTCGTCGTCCGCACCATCCACCCGCCGCTCACCAACAGCGACACCGGCAGGACCATGACGGTGAGCGAATACGATTGGCCGGTGGCGGGCCGCGACGGCATCTATTTCGGCTTCACGTTCGACTATCGCTGGGAAATCGCCGAGGGCTATTGGACGAAGCAACTCGTCTACAACGGCAAGGTCATTGCCGAGAAGAAGTTCAAGGTCATCGTGCCGCTCAACTGACGTGACTGGCTTAACGGGGCAAGGGTATGGCGTATCGTGCGGCGGCGGCCGCGCTCGTTTGCGCGTCCGCGTCCCTGGGCGCGGCCGGCCCGGCATCGGCGGCGGGCGAGCCCCTCGCCCGGATCAACGCGTTCGGCCTGTTCGAGACCGTGCGCGCGGGCAAGGCCGAGAAGAACGAGCGCTCGGCCACGGGCGAGCTCTACGCGGTTGTCGCGCATCGGCTGGTGCGGCCGGGCGCCGAGATCGTCGGCCAGCTTGGCAGCTCGTTCGGTGTGGACCTTCGCTTCGAGAATTTGCCCGGTCCTTGGGCGACAGTGACCGTGCGCACGTCCCATCCGCCGATCACCAACCCGGCGACCGGCAGGACGGCGACGGTCAGCGCATTCGAGTGGATCGTGCCCCTGGGAGAAAGCCTCTATTTCGGCCACGCGTTCCAAGAGATGTGGCAGATCGCCGAGGGAGAATGGAGCAGCCAGGTTCTCTACCGCGGCAAGATCCTGGCCGAGCAGCGCTTCAAGGTCGTGGTGCCGCTGAACTAGGGAAACGCATGCGTGCTCGCCCCGCCCTTCTCGCCATCATCGTCGCCGCGGCTGCATTCGCCGCCGCCGCGACGGCAGCGGCGTCGGGCGAGCCCGGCGCCACGATCCTCTCTTATGGGCGCTACGAGACCCGGCGCACGGGCGAAATCGAGAAAAGCGACCGCACGGCCTCGGGCGAACTGCAATCGGTCGACGCGCATCGCCTGATCCAGCAGAGCGAAGAGATCGTGGGGCAGCTTGGTAACTCCTTTGGGCTAGACCTGCGCCTTAACAATTTCCCGCCCGGCCCGGTAACGCTAACGATCCGCACGCTTCACCCGCCGATCACCAACCCCAGAACCGGTAGATCGATGTCGGTCAGTGAATACGATTGGGCCGTGACGGGGCGCGAAAACGTCTATTTCGGCTATACATTCGACTATGGCTGGGAGATCGCCGAGGGCGTCTGGACCAAGCAGATCGTATATAGAGGGCGGGTCATCGCCGAAAAGAAGTTCAAGGTGGTCGTGCCGCTGAACTGAGCGCGCGACGAGAATGCAAGCCGGGAGCCGATCCCCAGCAAAGGTTTGACCATGCAAAACGCTCATCCCATCCAAGTCTGGCTCGCGCGCGCACTGGCGCCGCTCGTTCTTGTGGCACTCGCGCTGGCGGCGCCCGCCCGGGCCTCGGGCCAGGTCGAGATCAAGGACTTCGGCTTTTACGATCTCTCGGTCGACGGCAGCGTGCCGGCGCCCGAGGACATCAGCGGCTCGCGCAACATCGTCTCCAACATCCGCCTGCAGCGCCAGACCCAGGAGATCGACGCGCAGCTGGGCCGGAGCTTCGGCTTCCGCTTCCGCATCGCCGATCCGGCGCTGTACGGCCAGCAATTGACGCTGCGCACGATCTTCCCGCCGCTCACCAACCCCGAGAGCCGGCGGACCATGACGACGCAGGACCGGCCGTTCACCGGTACGAACGAACTGCTCTATGACGGCTACCGCTTCGATTACGATTGGGAGATGGCCGAGGGCATCTGGACGTTCCAGATCCTGCACCGGGGCCGCGTGATCGCCGAGAAGAAGTTCAAAGTCATCATCCCGTTGAACTAGGCGGGCCGAGCGGCGCCATGATCATGAAGCTCATCGCGACGCGCGGCCTGCCCGCCTTGGCGGCGGCGCTTTTCTTGGCTGCCGCGGCGCAGCGGCCCGCCGCCGCCGACCGCGGCATCGAGATCGTGGACTACGGCATCTACGACCACACGGTGACCGCCGTCGTCCCCGAGCCCAAGGACGTTGCCGGCGAGCGGACGACGGTTGCAAACGTCCGCCTGCGCGAGCAGACGCAGGTGATCGACGCGCAGCGCGGGCGCATGTTCGGCTTCCAGTTCCGCGTCACCGATCCCTCGCTTTACGGCAAACCGCTCGTGACGCGGAAGATCGTCCCGCGCTTGACCAACCCCAAGACCGGGCGCTCGGCGACGAGCGTCGAGGGCGAAGTCATCGCCGGGCCGGAAACGGTTTTCCTCAACGCCTACGGTTTCGACTACGATTGGGAGCGGGCGGAGGGCGAGTGGACGTTTCAAGTGCTGCACGAAGGCAAGGTGCTGGCCGAAAAAAAGTTCAAGGTCATCTTGCCGATGAACTGAAGGGAGCTTCGGACAGAACCAAACCGGGGCAAGGGGAATGGTCAAGGATAGAGGACGAACGAGCCTGCTTTGGCGCGCGCTGGCGGCGGCGATGCTTTTCCTGGCGGTGGCGCCCGCGCTCGCCGCCGACGGCGCCGATCAGCGCATCGTGATCGTCGACTACGGCATCTACGAGCACCGCGTCGAACGCTTCGAGGCCGAGCCCAGGCACGTCAGCCGCGAGCGCGTCATCGTCTCGAGCGTCAGGCTGCTGCGCCAGGCCGACGAGGTCGATGCGCAGCCGGGGCGCATGTTCGGGCTCCAGCTGCGCGTGACCGATCCGGCGCTCGTCGGCCAGACTGTGACGCTCCGGCGCATCGTGCCGCCGATCACCAACCCCTCCACCGGCGAGACCGCGACCACGATCGAGCGCGAGGTCGTGATCGCGCACGAGAACCAGATCGTCTTGAATGCCTACCGCTTCGACCATGGCTGGGAGATGGCCGAAGGCCTCTGGCGCTTCCAGGTGTTGTTGAAAGGCGATGTCATCGCCGAGAAGGCAATCAAGGTGATCGTGCCGATGAATTAGTCCCCTCGCCCTGGAGCGAGGGGGCGGGGGTGAGGGCGTACTTCGACAGTCGAGCGAAGTTACCGCCGTAGTGCGCGAATGGCCCCAGCCGAGGCGCCGAAGCGCAGGTCTTCCCCCTTATCCCCAACGCCTTCTCCCGGAGAAGGGGCTAAGGACCGAACACGCGGCGGAAAATCGTGTCGACGTGTTTCAGGTGGTGTTCGAGCGCGAACAGGGCTTTGATCTCGGCGGCGCCGAGATGCTTCGCGATCGCGGGATCGGCGGCGAGCATCTCGGCGAAGCTGCCTTTGCTCTCCCAGGCGGCCATTGCGTTGCGCTGGACGGCGGCGTAGGCATCCTCGCGGCTCATGCCCTTCTGCGTGAGTTCGAGCAGCACGCGCTGCGAGTTCCAAAGCCCCCCTTGCGCGTCGAGATTGGCGCGCATGCGATCCGGATAGACGGCGAGCCTCTCGACGAGCCCGGCCAGGCGCACCAGCGCGAAATCGAGCGTCACCGTGGCGTCCGGGCCGATGCCGCGCTCGACCGAGGAATGCGAGATGTCGCGCTCGTGCCAGAGCGCCGAGTTCTCGAGCGCGGGGATCACCATGCCGCGCACGAGCCTTGCCAAGCCGGTGAGGTTCTCCGACAGCACCGGGTTGCGCTTGTGCGGCATCGAGGAGCTGCCCTTCTGGCCGGGCGCGAAGAACTCCTCGGCCTCGCGCACCTCCGAGCGTTGCAAATGGCGGATCTCGACCGCGAGCCGTTCGACGGCGCCGGCGACGACGCCGAGCGTCGCGAAAAACATGGCGTGGCGGTCGCGCGCGATCACCTGCGTTGAGACCGGCTCGGCCGCCAAGCCGAGCTTCTCGGCGACATAAGCTTCGATGCGCGGATCGACGCTGGCGAACGTGCCGACCGGGCCGGAGATGGCGCAAGTAGCGATCTCCAAGCGCGCCGCCTGGAGGCGCGCCCGGCAGCGGGCGAATTCGGCGTAGTGGCCGGCGAGCTTCACGCCGAACGTCGTGGGCTCGGCGTGGATGCCGTGGCTGCGGCCGATCATGGGCGTCGTCTTGTGCTCATGGGCGCGGCCCTTCAGCGCGGCCAGCACCGCATCGATGTCCTCCAACAGAAGGTCGCTGGCCTGGGCGAGCTGCACGGCAAGGCAGGTGTCGAGCACATCCGACGAGGTCATGCCCTGGTGCACGAAGCGCGCCTCGGGCCCGACCTGTTCGGTCAATTCGGTCAGGAACGCGATCACGTCGTGCTTGACCTCGGCCTCGATCGCATCGATGCGCGCGATGCGCTCGGCGGTGTAAGGCTTGTCGCCCCTGGCGCGCAGCGCCGCCGCCGTGCCTTTGGGCACGATCCCGAGTTGCTCCATCGCCGCCGCCGCGTGCAGCTCGACCTCGAACCAGATGCGGAACCGGTAGGCCGGCTCCCAGATCCGGGCCATCTCGGGGCGGGTGTAGCGCGGGATCATTCCGTGAGACCCATCACGGGGTAGGGGCGCGCTGCGCGCGCCCTGCCGACACAAGTCGAGACCATGGCCGGCAAGAGAGGGCGCGCGCAGCGCGCCCCTACGCGTGAGACGTTGCCCTTCATCGGTTGGGAAACCACCATGTCCGGACGGGGCGAGGCAAGCGCGATGTCGTCATCCAGTGGATAAAGAAGTCTTTGGTATGGGCGCATCCTGCTTCCTCTGTGCAATGCGCCCAGCGAACAACACGATGGCGGCGATCGGCACCACGAAATTCAGCACGATCACCGTGATCAGCAACGCGCCGAGCTCGTCGTATTTGCCGCGGTCGACGTGGAAGACCTGATTGAGATATTTCGTCTGCAGCGTCCCGGCGGTGAGCGCGAGGTTGAGCAGCGAGGCCATCAGCGCGAACCAGGTGGCGCGCCTGCCAGGCGGCGCGTAGATCGCGATCAAGGTCAAGAGCGGGATCATGCTCAATTGCGCGAACGGCGACTCGGCCGCCGTGTCGATCAGCGCGATCGTGTGCGCGCCGAAGCCCAGCACGCGCTCGGTCCATTCGTGGACGCCGTAGTAGAGCGCAAGGTTGGGCAGCGAGAGGATCGTGTAGATCACGGTCAGCCACAGCATCGTCCACGCCACCGGGCGGCGCGCGATGGTGGCGGCGAGCAGCCACATGCCGGCGATGGCGAAGGTGCTCGAGAGCTGGCCGAGCGCGCCGAAGAAGGCCTCGTCGAACTTCAAGACGTCCATCTGGAACCAGCGGTAACCCTCGCCGGTCGAGGGCGTGGCGCGGAACGCGAAGATGATGACCGTGGCGAACAGGATCTGGAGCCGCGTCTCGTGGCCGAGCTCGGCCGTGACCATCACGAGCAGCGCGCACACCACGGCCATCGAGATGACGAACACGATCTCCTGGCCGAACGGAACGCGGAGGACGCCGAGCGCCACCACGACCGCGCCGAAGGCGAGCCCGCCTCCGAGCACGCGCCAATCGATCGGCGCCCGCTCGCTCGTCTCGAGCCGCACGAGGACGACGCCGGTGACCGAGATGACAGGCACCGCGAGCGCGATGAGAAAGACGTATTCGTAGGGCATCCACGCGGCGAGAACGCCGCCAAGGCCCGAGGTGGCGAAGAGGCCGAGCAGCAGCGCGAGCCGCCCCAGCACCTGAACCATCGCGAGCTCGGCATGGACCTCGGCGTCGGGACGCGGGTTGCCGGCGGCGTCGCGGCGGTCGACGACCTCGGTCGACATCGCGTCGGCGACGACGTCCTGCAGCACGACGCCGAGCGTCATCGCCAGCATCGCCATCACATAGAGCGCCTCGGGGCTGGCGAAGGTGAGCCATTTTCCGGCGGCGCCGGCGAGCAGCACGAGCCCGCCCGCGAGCAGCGCGGCGCCGAAATAGACATAGGCCTTGCGTCGCGAGCCCAGGATCGGGATCGAGTCGACGAACTGCCCGAACACCATCTTGATCGTCCACGGCACGCTGAGCCACACGGCGATGCCCGCGAGCTCGGCCGGCGTGAGCGTCAGCGATTGGCGGATCCAGAAGGCGACCGCGGTGCCGATCAGCGTCGCGTAGACGCCGTAGGCGAAATAGACCATCAGCAGCGGCACGTAGCGCCAGCGCATCGCGCGCACCGGCGTGACCACCGCCTCCTTGAGACGCTCGGCGAAAGGAGGAGCGGGGGTTGCGGCGACGGTGCTCATGTCTTCACAGGCAGGGCATCGCGGCCCGCGAAGCGCGCGCTCGAGCCCAAGGCCTCCTCGATGCGCAGCACCTCGTTCCATTTCGCCATGCGCTCCGACCGCGCGAAGGAGCCGACTTTGAGCTGGCCCGCGCGCCAGCCGACGGCGAGATGGGCGATGGTCACGTCCTCGGTTTCGCCCGAGCGCGCCGACACGATCGTGCCCCAGCCCGCTTCCCTGCCCGCGTCGAGCGCGGCCTTGGCTTCGGTCAGCGTCCCCGCCTGATTGGGCTTGACGAGCACGGCGTTGCAGATGCCGCGCGCCGCCGCGCGCTTCACCAGCGCCGCGTCGGTCACCAAGTAGTCGTCGCCGACGATCTGCATCTTGGCGCCGAATTCCCGCGTGAAGGCGGCAAGGCCCGCCTCGTCTTTGTCCGCCAGCGGATCCTCGATCGAGACGACCGGCACGTCCTTGAACCACGCGCGATAGAGGCCGATCAAGCCCTCGGTGTCGAGCTTGAGTCGATCGCGCGCAAGCGCGTACCAGCGTCTGGTGCGGAACTGGGTGGCGGCAATGTCGAGCGAAAGGGCAATGTCCCGTCCCGGCTTGAATCCCGCATCCTCGATCGCGTCGAAAGCTTCACCCAAGGCGTCGACGTTGTAGCGGAAGTTCGGCCAGTATCCGCCTTCGTCGGCCACGCCCTGCAGCTTGCCCCGTTGCGCCAGACGCATCCCGGCCGCCCGATACACCTCGGCCGACCATTCCGTCGCTTCGCTGAAGCTGGAAGCGCCCAAGGGCACGATCATGACGTCTTGGAGATCAATCCGTCCGCCGGCATGTGCGCCACCGCCGAAAATCTGGACCTCGGGCAACGGGATCAATGCCTCTCCGTCGCCGAGCAGGTGCTTCCACAGCGGAAGATCGCGTCCGGCAGCCGACGCATGCGCCGCCGCCATCGATACGGCGACGAGGGCATTTCCGCCGAGCTTGCTCTTGTCGCGCGTGCCGTCGAGCGCGATCAGCTTGGCATCGAGCGCCGCCTGATCGGCGGCATCGGCGCCTTTGAGCGCGGGCGCGATCACCTCGGTCACCGCCGCGACCGCGCGCGCCACGCCGAGGCCGCCCAGCGTCTTTCCGCCGTCGCGGAGATCGAGCGCCTCGCCCGATCCGGTCGATGCTCCGGCGGGCGCGATCGCGCGGCCGATGGCGCCGCCAGCAAGCCGCACTTCCGCCTCGACGGTCGGCCGGCCGCGCGAGTCCCAGACCCGGCGCCCGTGGACGGAAGCGATCGCGGTATCGCTCAAGAAGCGGCCTCCCGCGACGTAATCTCCCGCGCCCACGCTGCGCGCATTGCGCCAAGGCGCTGCGGCGGCGACGCGATCAGCGGATACGCCACGCGGCGCACCTGATCCTTCTTCGCCTCCTCCGTCACGTACTCGACCGGCGACTTTCCGTCGACGCGCGCGAGGAAAAGCCCCGGCAGCAATGAGGCGGCGCGCGCCTCGGTCTCGGCGCGGGGCTCCCAGCGCACGGCGGCGAGATAGGTTTCGGCAAGCGCGTCGAAACTCGCCAGGAACGCGGCAGCGGCGCGCGGCGTCCAAAGGCACTTCAGCAGCATGTGATTCAAGCAGAAGGCGAGGTCGAAGGCCGGGTCGCCGTACCAGGCGCATTCGGCATCCAGGAAAACCGGACCCCCGGGCCCCGCCAGAATGTTCTTGGGGCTGACATCGCCATGCACCAGCGCTCGCTTGGTTGCGGCGGTTCTCTGCACGAGAGCGTCGAGATGCCTCGCAAGTCCGGAATGAACCCGGCCGGTCGCGACGAGATAGGGCTCGAGGCGGATCGCATGGAAAATCTCGTCGGTCGGGAACGCGGCGGCGATTTCGGCGCGGCCGGCGCTTGCGGCGTGGATGCGGGCGAGCCGCGCGCCGACGGCGGCGGCGAAAGCGGGATCGGCGCGGCCGTCGCGCAGCTCGCTTTTCCAGAGCTTGTGGCGCGCGGGATCGAGGAATTCCATCACCAGCGCGCCAGCGCCGGCATCCTCGGCGATGAACCCGGGGGCAGCGCCGGGCGCCGCTTCGTTGGCGAAGCGAATCCATGCCGCCTCGTAGCGGTTGCGCTCGACCGGCGCTTCCCACACCTGCGCCACCTTCAAGCGCGGCAGCGCGCGTTTGACGCACACGGGGCCCCGCGCGAGCTCGACCCGCCAGATATCCGACGAGACGCCGCCGGTGAGCGCCGTCACGCGCGGCGTTTCGCCGGCGCGTGCGAGCCCGGCGCGGCGGAGAACGGCGAGGATCGCGTCTTGCGGGGTGTCGGCGACGGTCGTTGGCATGGCGGGCCCCATTCATGGAGACCGCGGGCGGCGCTGGCAACCGGAAAGCGTCGCGTTGCCCGGGGCCATCCGCCCGCTAGCCCGGATTTCTCAAACTAAGTGAGTGCATCGGGGCGTGGACTCTGAGAAAGTTGTTTTGCCGAAACGACTTGATCAGGTCCGAAGGAGCGCCCCGATGCCGACAGAGTGTAACCCG